>Ga0153915_10000152_pt1 | contig 62165 bp, 70 predicted proteins | sample Opewatmetagenome_2_FD_107003 | JGI IMG/M metagenome (GOLD analysis project Ga0153915, IMG submission 107003) | Freshwater wetland microbial communities from Ohio, USA - Open water 3 Core 3 Depth 3 metaG | ecosystem: Environmental > Aquatic > Freshwater > Wetlands | place: USA: Ohio, Lake Erie...
CGGTCTTCTCCCTCCGCCATTCTTACTTGATTTTTCGGATCTAAAAAGTCGAAGTGCTGAAGCATCCGCCTTATCCATGGGTCCCTGTGAATCAGAGGTTCATGAAAACTCTTGGGGGCTCCGCGATGCTCCGCCCCCGCCAGAGTGAGCATCCCCAATTAGGAGGAGGCTGACCTGTGAGCAACCGGGGAAATGCTGAACAGGTAATGCAGAGGCATCGCAACCGGGGCGCCATGGCGGCGGGGCGAAGCTCCTGGAGCGTCAGAAAAAAGGGAGAAGATTATTCCAGTGACCGCGGGAAGTCGAGGTCAAACCGCAGACCGCCCGGGTACACAAAGTAATACCGCCAGCCGCAGGCCGGTGAATACACCCAGATCATGATCCGGTCTTTCACCTTCCCTGCCATACCGCGGAGGTAATCCACCTTCCCGGTGAAGAGCTCGCGAAGCTTTGCAGCGCTCGGCACCGGCAGCCGTGATCTCAGGGCAAGAATGAGCAGCGAGCCGCTCTTCTTCATCCCGATGATATTGATCGGGATCTTGGGCTCGCTCAGCCGCACCGGTAGGTACCCGTACGTTAGGAGCAGATCCATTGCTTCATACACAATAGGGTTGTTCCGCGTCCGGCTCGGTTGTACATCCTCTGATGTCACGTCAACCGGGGGATGGACGATAACGTCAGTCTCTGTTCTTTTCCGTACTATCCCTGCGGGTTTCCGGCGTTGTACCGGCACCGTGTTCCTCTGTCCCGAAGTCATTCTACTCACCGGGGAGGGTTTTGTCTTTCCTTTCCGGGAGACACTGCGGGGCCTCCCGGCGATCTTCTGTGTTGTAATTATGGAAATCACGTCCTTTGTCTCACTACATAATCCCACAATACCTGGAGAAGCACAACACGGACACCAGTCAATGCCACATCCAAACACCATGACGCAGATAGAAGAGATCCATCCCGTCATCCCGGCTATTGTCAGTGTGCAGACTTCGTGCGGTACTTGTGATTATTCTCTGGTTTCATAAAAATACTATAAATAATACTATGATGATGGCGGTTAGATAGGGAGTTGTGTCCGACGATGGAGCGGTCATTGTGAGAATCTGATGGTGAGGACTTGGAGATTGGAGGAATGCACTGCGGGAATTGGGAATTGTAGATACCAAGGAAATTCTCATAATCTCTTACAGGAGATAGAAAATCATCAGAAAATCACAGGAATATAATTCAACATCTTTAACGCGGTTGAGAACGACACTCAATTAATGGTAGCACCCGACACAATCCAGCCTCTTGTTGAACGGTACACCTTCCATCGCGATGCATATCTTCGCGGGCAGGAAAAATACAATGAAACCCAGCTCCGCCAAGATTTCACCGATCCGTTCTTCCATGCACTTGGCTGGGACGTGAACAACAACAAGGGACATTCGGAAGCGTATCGTGAGGTGCTGCACGAAGAGCCGGTCCGGATTCGCGGGGGCTATTTACGATTCTTCACACAAGACCTCGCTAAACTCCCCATCCGCACCATCAACTTTGCCGACCCGGCTGACAAAGCCCACCACGATCGCAGGGTTGCGCTCGTCATGCAGATGCTGGAGTTAAATAAAAAGTTGCAGGACACCTCACTCGATTACGACAAGGAGCTGCTCTCCCGGCAGGTTGAGGCTGCAGATGCTTCTATTGATAAATTAGTGTACGAGTTGTACGGGCTGACGCAAGAGGAGATTGGGATTGTGGAAGGCACAGGGAAATGAAAATCTACATGGATGTCTGTTGTTTATGCCGTCCCTTTGATGATCAGGCAATGGGGCGTATTCGTCTCGAAGTAACCGCCATCCAGGAGATCATCCGTTGCTGTGCCATAAAGGAATTCACGTTGGTTACCAGCGAGGCCATAACAGAAGAACTCTCACAAATCCCGGATATCCGGAAACGGCTTCGCGTGGAGAAGATCGTATCCGTGGCAAAGGAACAGGTACTCATTGACGATGCTATCATCTCCCGTATGAAGGAGCTCATCGCACTGGGCGGAGATGCAATGGACTCGCTCCATATTGCCTGTGCAGAACGGGCCGGTGCAATTCTTCTCACCACTGATGATGGTCTGGTAACATTTTTTAAGTTGCACCAGAACATACAGGTACATATAGAAAATCCGGTCACATGGTTAAAGGAGGAAAACAGATGAGCGCCAGAACATTACACCAGATCCAGCAGGAAGGACTTGACGTACTGGTTGAGAAGCTTGGTCCTGACGATGCGATCCGGTTCCTCCATATCTATGAGCCGGGTAGCGGTGACTGGACACAAGACCGGAAAAAAATCCTCAAAAACGATCCGGATAAAATTATCAAAAGCATCATGGCGCGAAGAAAAAAAGTCCCGGCTCCATGAACGCAACTCCTCTTTTTCCTGCGACAATTACCCTCCCTCTTCCCTGCCTTCGCCCCATCAACTTCTCCGATCCGGTTGACAAAGCCCGCCACGATCATTGATGTATCGTTTCTCCCACATGACAGGTAGGGATTCTCCCCTCTCAAAAAATAATAGGGAGGGGGGTCTCCCGCATACCCCCCCTCCCCCTCATCACCATCCCCAACCCCCTTCTCACCATCATCTCCCGACGTAAAACAACATCCAGGAAAGCTTCCGGCAACCCCCCACCCGGAGAAATTTCCGGTCGCAAGGGGGGGTATCAGCCATACCCCCCTGCCCCATGGTGGGGGGGTATGATCGGTTTGAAACGCAAAGGGGTGGGGGGGTCTCATGGATACCCCCCTCCTCAAAAACGGGATGTACGCAATATTGCACGCGTTTTTTGAGCGCAGCCCGGGGCAGAGTTATGGCGGAAGGGGGCGGTATTGTCACCTACTCAAATCCGATCAGGGGGGGTCTGATCCGGCCAAAGAGGGGGAGGGGTATCAACCATACCCCCCCTCCCCCATGGTGGGGGGGTATGATCGGTTTGAAACGCAAAAGGGGTGTGGGGTCTCATGCATACCCCCCTCCGGACAGGAAACCCGGTCGACATGTTTCCTGCCCGGCCCGGGGGATTCGCAGTACCGGGAACCGGGAATAATGAGAACAGGGTTGCCCAAAATGAGAAATACTTTTATCTAAATGAGAAACATATGTTACATTGAAGCCATATGAGAAAGAACACCTACTATGCACTGGTCGCCTGTGTCATTGTTGCCATGGTATTTGCCGTGGGACTCGCGATGACAACGGGCAACCCGTTGATCCCGGCAATCGTCATCATTGCCGGGATCGGTGTCGTCTACGTTGGGAAACAGAAGGTCAGCGACGTGATGCAAGACGACCTCTCAGACACCATCTATGGAAAAGCCGCATCAGGCGCCCTCCTCGTCACCATCGTCCTTGCCACCATCATCTTTGCCGGAACCATGACCTTCTACTTCAACTCCGGGTATGGCGGCGGTTTCCACACGTTCGCCAACGGATCGGTCAGCGTATCGTTCATTCACGATGCAGCGATACCGGGACAGGCAATCTACCACGACACCTACCTAATCGCCGACCCCGCCAATCCTACCGGGACGGATTACTGGGGACTCGACCAGCTCTTCAAAAACGGGCACCAGGCCCTGGAGTTCCCGTGTATATTCGGTATCGGCATGGGCTTCACGGTCGTCCTTCTCGCCGGCCTCTATGCGGCATTTTCTTATTATTACACCAGGAAATATGAGGTATAGGCCTGATGAAGAACAAGATCAAGGTGTACCGGGCAATGCGGAACATGACGCAGGAGGAGCTGGCCCTTCAGCTCCGCGTCACCCGCAGGACGATCAACTCCATCGAGGGGGGGAAGTACAACCCGTCCATCGAGGTTGCCTTCCGGATGGCAAAACTGTTCGCTGTCCCCGTCGAGGAACTGTTCAGCCTCGATGAGGACGAATAACTCTTCTTCCTTTGTTGCCTGACCCTGACCGCCACGGCCGGGGGAACTGAAGATCCCCGTCAGGAGGTGGTGGGATATACGGCAGGCCCGGGTCCCATGGAAGGGATCTTCGGGACCGGCGAGAGGGTGGCTGCCCAGTTCCCGGGATTATTCCGGGAGAGGACACTCAGGTAATAGGTGCCGTTCTCCGGGATGGTGACAATGACAAACGTGTGGGGCGAGAGTTCGCCAAAACCCGGCTGGACAACCGTGTTGTTGGCATCCATGAGTGATGACCCGTTTACGTACTGGAGGAAGTAATAGGGCGAAGCTATGCCGGTCTCGTTCCGCGAAAAGATATATTCACCGCGTTCCAGGTAGAAGACGGGAGTCACCTGCGTTCCCGTGCCCGAGAGATTCACCGGGGCCTTCAGGGGATTGGTGGCGACCAGCGGAGCAACCTCAGCGGTCCACGGGCCGCTGCCGGATATGTTCAGATGGTAGGTATCTTTCGCGGGGGTCTGGTAGGCTACCGATCCTGCATAGGGGCCGCTGGTTGCGAACCGGGTTCCTGCCCCGTATCCCAGCGACTGGTTGGAGAAATACAGTTCCATCGTCTGCGCACCATCAGCCCGGAACGACACGACAATGACCCCCGGATCAAGGGAGAGCGTGGCATTCGGCTTCTCTGAGGAGAGGGTGATCGCCGGTGTCGGGCCAGGGGAGGTCGGTACTGCCGCAGGGGCCGGTGCCTGGGTGCATCCGCAGGCAGCAAGGCAGAGCAGGATAAGGATGAGCAGGATAACGGGAGACTTCATACACGTTTACACGCCCTGATGAAATATCTGTCTTTCCAAATAATTTTCAGATACGGGGGAGCGTGGGATACTGCCCATAGAGTATCCCTGCATCAGAGGCTTCTGACCCCCACGTCCCGCATCACACAATGCATAAATCGCCGGTTCATAACTATACTGCATGGAGATCCGAACAATCAAAAAAGCCCTGCTTCTCTCCCTTATGGTCGCCGGCATCTTTTCTGGGATCGCCGCCCCGGCCCTTGCCCTGGAAGCATCGCATCCCTTCACGGCCGGGGACCTGGTGACCTTCCAGCGGGTCGGTGCACCATCCCCGTCACCGGAGGGATCCTGGATCGTCTTTCCCCTCCGCAGCACCGACCTGGCGGAGAACAGGGGGCAGACAAACCTCTGGATTATCAGGCCCGACGGAACGGGACTTCGCCAGCTGACATTCCCGCCGGGCAATGACTTCGAACCCTGCTGGTCGCCGGACGGTTCCACGGTCTATTATCTCTCGACCCGGTCAGGCAGTTCGCAGGTCTGGAAAATCTCCCGGGAGGGAGGCGATGCCGGGCAGGTCACGGATCTCCCACTGGACCTGTCAGCACTGAAGATCTCCCCTGACGGGAAGAGCCTTGCATTCACGATGGAGGTATTTCCCGGGACCGGTTACAATGCGACAGCAACGCAGCTGAAATCGATCGAATCGCAGAATGCATCAGGAAGAGTGTATGACACGCTCCCGGTCCGGCACTGGGACACGTATGAAGACGGGCGGCGGAACCATATCTTCGTCATGCCCCTGTCGACCGGCAGACCGGTTGATGTCATGCAGGCCATGGATGCCGACAGTCCCTCGGTGCCCTTCGGCGGATCGGAAGAGTATGCGTTCACGCCGGATAACGCCGGGATCGTCTTCTCTGCCGCCGATACCGGGCGGGTGGAGATGTGGAGTACCGAACACAGTCTCTATTATGCCCCGGTCTCCGGTACGGGCCCCGTGGTCAATCTCACACCGTCAAACAGGGCATGGATAACGCAGCCGGTCTTCTCGCCGGATGGCAGCAGTCTTGCGTATCTTGCCATGACCCGTCCGGGCTACGAGTCCGACCGGTACCGCATCATGATCCGGTCATGGCCTGATGGAACTGCCCGCGAAGTTGCAGCATCCTGGGACCACTCACCCTCATCCATCATCTGGTCGGAGGACGGAAAATTCCTCTATGTGACCGCCATGGACCAGGGGAACAGCGCACTGTTTGCGATCGATCCCGTAACCGGTGATGTCAGGACACTGGTCGGCAAAGGCTCTGTCTCTTCGGTCAGTACCGTTGGGAACCGTCTCGTGTACGGGTATGCCAACATGACCGCCCCGGCCGATCTCTTTACGATCGATCCCGATGGAACCCACGCCGTGCAGATTACGCAGGTCAACAGCGAGCGGCTGGCAACGGTGAGGATGGGGGAGTATGAGCAGTTCTCCTTTGTGGGATGGAACAATGAGACCGTGTACGGGTACGTGGTGAAACCCGTGGATTTTGACCCGGCAAAGAAATACCCGGTTGCGTTCCTGATCCATGGCGGCCCCCAGGGGTCATTCCCGGACGACTTCAGTTACCGCTGGAACCCCCAGGTCTATGCGGGACGCGGATATGCGGTGGTGATGATCGATTTCCACGGGTCGGTCGGGTACGGGCAGGCGTTCACCGATTCGATACGGGATGACTATGGTGGAAAACCCTTAGAGGATCTCCAGAAGGGCCTGAATGCAACGCTTGAGACGAATACCTGGATGGACAAAACAAAAGTCTCTGCACTCGGGGCTTCATATGGCGGGTACATGATCAACTGGATCGAAGGGGCCTGGCCCGACCGGTTCGTCTGCCTCGTCTCCCATGACGGCATGTTCGATACCCGGCAATCCTACTATGATACCGATGAACTCTGGTTCGAAGAATGGGATAATAATGGTACCCCGTGGGTGAACCCGGAGGCATATGCCCGGTACAACCCGGCCGATCATGTGGCAGCCTGGAAGACACCCATGCTGGTGATCCAGGGAGGGAAGGATTACCGGGTACCGGAGACCCAAGGGTTTGCAGCGTTTACGGCACTCCAGCGGAGAAACATCCAAAGCAGGCTTCTCTACTTCCCCGAAGAGAACCACTGGGTCTTAAAACCCCAGAACAGTATCCTGTGGCATCACACGGTCCTTGACTGGCTGGACCAGTGGTCCGGGAATACTGTCGCGTCAGGTAATGGAACGTCCGTAACGGTCGGGGCCGTTCCGGCACAGGCCGGTTTTCCGGAGATGCTCCCGACAGTCACAGGGAGCCGGTTTCCGGTTCTAGTCTGATCGTACAGTGACATGATACGAGGTTATTCACAAATCAAAAGGAGAGAGAGAATGCACCCGGCTGTGGCTCACGCCGTTATGCAGAAACAGGCAGTTCCGGGAGATCCGTCCGCAGTATCCCGGAATTAGACGCATCCGCAACAGGTATCTCCAGTCAGTTAAACGTCATCTCACGTTCATTTTTCAAGGATCCTGTACAGACCATGATACGAATAACAGAAATTTTGCTTTTCAATGATAGCCTTATCAGGCCACAACCGAATTCATGCACTATGTCTGCAAACGACAAAGCAAACGGTAAGTATGCAAAGACTCTGGGAGCCAAAGCAACTGCCAGTAACAATCCAACCTGGAAAACCCCATCTCACGTTACCGGCAAATCTCCCCGGATTAAAAAGTAATCTCTTTTCGTGGTCTCCGGGCTAATCCCCGGTAACGTATTTTTCCAGGGGCAGATACGGTTGATCCCGGTTGCTGATCTCCCGGGAACGGATAACAAAAAGGATCAGGTATTCGGGATCGCTGAATGCAGGCGTTACTGCACTCCCTCGAACATCACGCGCCAGAACGGATCTTCATACGGGATAGCCAGCGGCCTTACCGAACCATCGCGCCGCTTCAATACCCGTACCGCGGTTTCGTTCACGACCGTGCCGATGACCGAGGCCGGTATGCCTTCCTGCCCAAGGGCAGCAAGTATCGCATCACGGGATTCTTTGCGGGAGGTGATGAGAAGCGATCCCTCGGCAATCGCCTCAACAGGATCAAGGGAAAATGCCTCGCAGACTGCCCGGACTTCCTCCGGGTAGATGAAAAGCGACTCGTCGATCACCATACCGACCCCGCTGGCATTGGCAATCTCAAAGAGCCCGCCGATCACGCCCCCTTCGGTTGCATCGTGCATGGCGGTAACGCCCCCGGCCTTCATCGCCGTCAGGGCATCCTTCACCACCGACATCTGCGGACCCAGTGCCTGCGCCCGGCGCACAAGCTCCAAAGGAAGCGTCTTTAACAAGTCCGCCTCCCGGAACGTGGACAGGATCGCCGCGGTCTCGATGGCCGGCCCTTTTGTCAGGATAACATCATTGCCCGGCCGTGCCCCGGCTGGGGTCACATACTCCCCTTGTTGCGCAATGGCAAAGACCGTGATTCCGCCGATCGTGGGAGCGACAAATCCCGGGTAATAGCCGGTATGCCCGCCAACGATGGCAATCCCGAGTTCCTGCGCAGCACGGTGGATGGAGTCTACGATGGTCCGGAGATCCTGATCGCTCGTTCCGGGCGGGAGGAGCAGCGAGTAGGTCATATACTGCGGCGGTACCCCCATCACGGCTACATCGCTCGCCCCGATGTGCACCGTATACCAGCCGAACGCTTCAAGGGACTGCTGCGGGGCCGTGAAGATCGGGTCCTCGGCAACGATGAGGACGTTCCCGTTCCCGATATCGATCACCCCGGCATCGATGCCGGTCATGGGAGGGACCAGCACCGATGCGTTCTTGGCTCCCAGTCGCTGCAGGATAAACTCCGAGAAGGTCGCAAGATCGACCTTTCCAATCTTTGGACGTGACGGCTGCATCGTATCGTTGTCCTGTATCGGCTATTATGGGGATTTCCCGGAACCTGCTGGATAGTTCCGTGCGATCTCGCACAGTTCGAGGGATATATCGATAGGACTGCTTCCCAGGATCACGCTCACCGACTCTTTCCCGACCGCCCCGGTCTCGTAGGCGATCTTCGGGACGCGTCCTCCGGCAGCCCGGACCACTTCCGCTACCTTCCAGGGCATGGAAGCTCCCTCAGCCTCGCGGAGCTCTTCAGGTTCGTTGCTGCGATCGATGGCAGAGAAGATCCAGCCCTTCTCCTGACAGTACTGTTCGAGCCAGCGGGACAGGGCAGGGGTATTCGCAAAATCGATCCCTGCACGGATCGAGGGGTCGAACTTCCGTATCTCAAGGATGAAACGCGCCATGTGGCTCGACGCCCCGAACCGGGGCCGTCCTGCGGCACGCGGCATGCCCCCGAGGATCGTGATCCGGCCCTCGATTGCCAGAACGTCGTCCTTTGTCCGGGCATCCGGGAGTGCAAAGACCATGTTCGTCCGTACTTCCGGGATCAACCGGGAGAATTCCCGGCAGGATTCCAGGTTCTCAAGCGCAATCATCATCTGTCCATACGCATCGATCAAAGCTGGGCGCTGGTAGGTCATGGATCAATCCGGATGAACTGTTATGCCGCTCACCATATCACCCTTCTGAAACCGGTAAGCCCTGCCCAATTCCCGTGATGTATATACGATCATCTCCTCAGGCAGGCGCAATGTTTGTCAACGGATAGGATGTCGGTAATAACCCGGATCGCAAAAGAATCTGACATCCGCGAACATTTGCGAGGACACCGTTTCTCGTGCATCCATGACCAATTCTGCCGCAAAATACACGTTCTTTCACCATTCAGGGCCATTTTTACGGATTTCCCGACCTGTAAATACCATACCGCCCGATAAAGGTAGAGAGGATTTTGAAGAACCCCGGAATCTCCGATGATACGTCCATCATATCAGCATGATACTACAAGGGAGAATTCTTTGGGAGTGATCCAGAATCGTCTGTCGTGCATCAATCATTGGCACGACACAGAACAGACCACAACATGGAGTTGACAAAACATGGCAAAAGCATACTTAAAGATCGATATCGAGACCGGAAAAGAGACTGACGTAAAGACTGCACTGAAGAAAGTTACCGGCGTAAAAAGTGCAGAATTTGTCACCGGAACCCACGATCTCATCGCATCCGTTGAAGGGAAGAATTACGAAGAGATCGTCACCAAGACGCTGAGCGAAGTCCGGAAGGTCAAGGGAATCAGGAAGACGGTAACAGACTTTGTCTTTGAATGGGCCTGATCATCCACCTTTTTTCAATTGACCAAAAACGCCCTGATCTCTTCTGGAACAGGACAGGGCAGTCTCAAACACGAGGTCATCCGTGGTTTTTTCAATACGGATGATATCTGAAAGCACACGTCACCACGTTCAATCCCGTACTGCCGGATGATGCGGGATCTGCCATGGCAGAATCCATTCCAGAAGACACGATGGGGTCCTGCTGAAGGATTTTTCCGGGATTACCGCCGGCCACGCAGAAACTATATGCATAGACAACAGTGAATTACTAACACAATTCACGATTGTGAACTCCCCCGGAGTACCGATGAACGGCCCCGGGCAGATACAATAGCGGAGAACGTACCCTTGTCAAAACTTGTATGCCTTGTCTCGGGCGGCATCGACTCGCCGGTTGCTGCGTACATGATGATCCGCCGGGGTGTGGAGATCGTGGCAGTCCACATGGACAACCGCCCGTTCACCGACGACAAGAACCTGGACAAGGCCCTGCTCCTGGTCCGCCACCTGCAGGAAGTGACCAACAGTCCAATCAAGACTTACGTGGTCCCCCACGGACCCAACCATGTCACCTTTGCACGGAACTGCAACCGTCACCTGCACTGCCTCTTCTGCCGGCGGATGATGTTCCGGGTGGCAGAACGGATCGCGGAGCGGGAAGGGGCCGTCGGCATCCTGACCGGGGAGTCGATGGGGCAGGTGGCAAGCCAGACAGTCCAGAACTTAACCGTCGTCACCCAGGTCACGAAGCTGCCGCTCATCCGCCCCCTCATCGGCATGGACAAGCAGGAGATCATCGAGATCGCAAGAAAGATCGGTACATACGAGATCTCCATCCTCCCGGGCCTCTGCTGCACGATCGTCCCGAAACAGCCCTCGACCGCCGCAAAACTTGCTGACGTAATTGGGGAGGAGGAGAAAGTCGATATTGACGCTCTCGTGGAAAAGTCGCTGGAGGGGATGTATGTACTCGCTCCTGAAACCCTGTAAGACCACGGCCGCGATCGAGGCGATCCCCCGTGAACGTCTCGCCCTCAACCTCGACCTCTGCGAGGAGATCTTAAAGAAGAACTGTACGATCGTTGCCAATGCCGGCGTCATGCTGATCGTGAACGACCGGTGCGAAGTCTCGATCCACAGGGACGGGCGCCTCATCCTCAAGACCGATGCTGCCGGACTTGCAGAAGAGCAGGCCAGCCGTATTGCCGGCTGGCTTGCGGGATCGGCGGCAGTACGGAAACAGACGGGGTCCGGCAACGCAGGACAGCACTGCCGGAAATAAGTGAGACAAAACCTCAGGCCGTGGCCTGATACCGGAGAGATCGTTCCTGTTTCTGCCGGCCTATAACCCGATATACCGGGCATAGAGCGAGCGGGCGGTTACCTCGTCCTTCGTGCCCTTGATGATCGCCCGCCCGTCACGGAAGATCGAGAACTCCTCGGTTCCCGACCTGAAGGTGAGCATGTACGGCGTGAGCCGGACCTCGCCGAGACGGGAGAGCCGGGCTTCCAGCTCCGCAAGGGAGATCTCCATCTGCGTTGCCGGGGTGATCTGGATGGCATCCCTCCCGCAGAGGGAGGTTATCATCTCACGCGCTACCGCATCCAGGTAATCATACTTACCGTCATGGCAGCACGGGCAGCCGGCCCTCCGGGGAATCGTCATCCGGTCGAACGTCTGCCGCCATGCATCAACATGAACAAGATACGAAGTCTCCTCGCCAACATCAGGCTGGCCGGTCAGGATCCGGTATGCGAGCGTGCATTCAAGGGACGCGATGAGGGACGGGATCGTGTTCAGGACACCCGCGATATCACAGGTCTGGAGCACGCCCGGCCCGGGCAGCGACGGGACCAGGCACCGGAAGCAGGGAGTCTTTCCCGGAAGGATCGGCATCACCATCCCCCCGGTCCCGACCGCCCCGGCATAGACCCAGGGAATCCCGCGTTTCACGCAGACATCGTTGATCAGGAACCGGGTCTGGAGATTGTCGGTCCCGTCCAGCACCACGTCAGCACCGGTAAGAAGGCTCTCCGCGTTCGAGACATTGAAGTCCTTTGTGTGGGTCTCGATGGCAACGGACGTGTTGATCTTCTGAAGAATTTCTGCCGCAGCCACGGCCTTCGGGCGGTTCAGGTCCTCCTCGCTGTACAGGATCTGCCGCTGGAGGTTGTGGAGTTCAATTAGATCGCGGTCGATCAGCACAACCTGTCCCACCCCGGCCCTGACAAGATTGTTCGCCACGCAGCTGCCCAGGGCCCCAAGGCCTACAATGACAGCACGGCTCTCGCTCAACCTGCGCTGCCCATCCCTCCCGATCTCCGGGAGAAGACTCTGGCGGCAGTACCGGTCCTGCACCGGATTCATAGAGCGGTCTCCCGATCACGGGTAATTCCTGCCGGGGAGAACAAAAGGGGGATCATCGTTACCTCAGGCGTTCAGAAATTCGCTGCAATAATCCTGATCGTATCCACGAGCAGATCGGCATCTTCGATTGTATTATAGCAGTGCAGGCTCGCCCGGACCGTCCCGTCCGGGAGGTTCAGGTGCTCCATGAGGGGCATGCAGCAATGATGCCCCGACCGTACCATGATATCCGCCTCACCGTCAAGCATGACGGCAACGTCGTGAGGGTTGAGACCCCGGATGGCAAACGATACCACCCCGATCCGGTTCCCTCCCGGCCCGGGCCCGAAGACCTGCACGTTTTCAATGCCGGAAAGGCCGTCGATGATCCGCGTTGTGACCTGCTCCTCATGCTGCCGGATCTTCTCCATGCCGAGCGTTTCCAGGTACTCCACGGCCCGGGCAAGGCCGATTGCCCCCGAGATATTCGGCGTCCCTGCCTCGTATCGCTCGTACCCCGTGGTCAGCGTGTATCCCGCGGCCGTGACCTTCTCCACGCCCCCGCCCCCCACGAACAGGGGTTCAAGGCATGGCTCTTTCATGTACAGGACTCCTGTGCCGGTGGGACCGAGCATCTTGTGCCCCGAGAAGCAGAGGAAGTCACAGCCCATCCGCTCCACGTCGACCGGGATGTGGGGGACCGACTGCGACCCGTCCACAAGGAGGAGTGCCCCGTAATCATGGCAGATCTTCCCAAACTCGGCTACGGGCACGACATTGCCCAGCACATTGGATGCCTGGGAGATGGCAACGAGCCGGGTCTTCTTCGTGATGATCTCCGCAAGGGCGGCGGGGTCCAGCGTGCCATCCTGTCCCGGGGTGAGGAGCCGGAGATCGATTCCCTGCCGGTCGCGGATGCGCATCCAGGGGAGGAGGTTGGAATGGTGCTCAAGGAGGGTGGCGATCACCTGGTCGCCGGCCTGCCACGGGAACCCAAACGCCACCGCATTGATAGCCTCGGTGGAGTTCCGGGTAAAGACCACTTCTCCCTCCCGCACATTGATGAAATTCCTGACCGCCTGGTGGGCGTCCCGGTATTTCCGGGATGCCTGCTGGGCGATCCGGTGGACTCCGCGGCCGGCATTTGCACGGGAGGTACGCTCGTAGTCGAGCATTGCTTCAAGGACCGGCTCCGGGGAGAGGCTGGTTGCCGCGCTGTCCAGGTAACAGACCTCTGACAGGAGCGCGAAATCCTTCCGGATATCAGCGGGGATCATGGAACCTCCGGACAAGACAGACTATCACGGACAGCGGGCTCTGCATGAACGGCGCAGCGGTTACCGGATCGTGTTCTGGTGCAGGCATTCGGGCAATCCTTCGGTTGAATGTTTGTGTATCCCTGACGGATCGCAGAGACCCGGTCGCAGGGAAACAGGTTATACAGTATAGGAATTCACAATTGTTAATGTTTTGCCGGACTGGCTGGGAACCCAGATGGTTCACGCCACGTACCACGATTCATCCCCCGAGCACTTTCTGTTGTATCATCAGCAGTGCAATCACGATGAGCAGAATGCCAAACCCTTTCCTGATATGACCGGCCTGGATTCGCGGGGCAATGGTTGCCCCCGCATAAGCGCCGATTGCCGCCCCTGCGCCGTATATAACGAGAAATGGCAGGGAGATATTTCCCAGGACAGCATGCGTTGCAGCACCGGTGATTGATGTGGGGATGATCGTAAGGAGCGAAGTCGCAACAGCAACATGCACCGGGATGCCGATGACAACGAGCGCCGGGACGAAGAACGCCCCGCCGCTTGTCCCGGTAATTCCGCTGACAAGGCCGCCCATCGCCCCCCATACCAGAAGATGCAGGCAGGGGATCCGGATGGGTTCACCCTTGCCATCGCCGGAACGATTCACCTCGCACGATGGCCCCCACGGGATCACCGGGACCAGGTTCAGTGAGGGAACAAGCATCTGGAGGGACATGAGGATGAGCACGAGCGCGAAAAGGATGACAAGGATCTTCGCATCGAAATACACGGTGATGAGAGATCCGAGCAGGGAAAAGAGCATGGCAGGCAGGACCAGGAACGCAGCAAGCGTGATAAGGGTCTTCTTCTGCCGCCAGTATACGAGCGTGGCGGTGCATGCTGATAAGATCATCACCGCAAGGCTGGTCCCCACCGCCATCTTCGGATCAAAACCGAATATCAGCATGAGCGTCGGGACATAGAGAAAACCGCCCCCCATCCCGATGATGGAGGCGATCAGGCCGATCCCTGCTGCAATAAAGAACGCGATGATAGTTTCAGGCATGAGGCGTGGTTCCACGGGGTAAGATCCATACCGGTGTCATCCGGGGGTAATCACCGGGAGGCACTGATCGATCCGATAACGGAAGGGGAAGCTGCATTGTCCCTTTGCCGGATCATGATTGACGTTGCCCGCTGGCGGTATTTATGGAGTAATTTCCCGGCAAGGATTTCCTGAATCGTACAGTTTAAATAGCGGGTTTCCGCTGGACGCGGGGCGTACCGACGGTCAAATGTTGCACGGCGAAGATTTATTTCAGGGCATGCTGCCGAAGAGAAAAGTATTGGGCCGGGGGCGTGTGCAATCCCCGGCGATCAAGCGGTGAATATTCTTGATTTTGCATGGTGCGTTATTGTATTTTGAGGCGATAAGTCCCGGCAGCCTGTCCGAGGATGCTGGCGTGTGGTTGCCATATACTGCCGGAACATGCGTGAGGACGTGAAATCAGGATGTGAGTTTCACGGACACATACCATGGACAGCCATCATTCCGCGGGTTTCGCGGATTGCTGTCACAGGCGGGTCTTTTTCTGTCGGCACCGGGCGGCGACAATACTGCCCGGCGCCACGGATACCGCTGGACCGTTCCGCGGGCCATCCACGATGGAGGCCACGATAGGCACGGGGGGAAGTGCCGGTTGCATCGGCTTTTGCCCGGGTTCCAGCGATAATCGCATGGTAGGTGTTCATGTCTGCTTTTCCTGTTCACCTTTGTGAACACACAGTATGGGGCTGGAAGGGTAATATACCCTGATTTCCTGCCCATTTTTGCCGCTAATTCCGGGGTTCCGGCGGATATAAGGAAGATATCGGGGGAAATCCAGCAGGGCCTGCCATGGACACAAGACTAAAATATATATCAGGGCCCAACAAATTAACAATTGTGAAGTCGCAAATACCCCCGTACATCACGGGGTATTTCACGACTGCGGAGCATTCCCATGACAAACATCCATGACAATATTACCACAACGATTGGCGGCACCCCGCTCGTGCGGCTGAACCGCATTACCGGGAAATCCGGCGCAACTGTGCTGGCCAAGGTGGAGTCGTTCAACCCGGGCAGCAGCGTCAAGGACCGGATCGCGGTCTCCATGATCGAGGCTGCGGAAGCGGCAGGATATATCAAAAAGGATACTATCATCTTAGAGCCCACCTCCGGGAACACCGGCATCGGGCTCGCGATGGTTGCCGCGGCCAAAGGCTACAAGATCGCTCTCGTGATGCCGGAGACCATGAGCATCGAACGGCGCAAGATCCTCAAGGCATACGGAGCCGATCTCATCCTCACCCCGGGAAAAGAGGGCATGAAAGGAACGATCGCAAAAGCTGATGCACTCCTCAAGGAGAATCCGAACTACTATTACATCCCCCAGCAGTTCAGGAATCCCGCCAACCCGGCCATCCACCGGAAGACCACGGCCGAGGAGATCTGGAAGGATACCGACGGAAAGGTCGACGCGATCGTGGCCGGCGTCGGGACTGGAGGTACCATCACGGGTATCGCCGAGGTAATAAAACCCCGCCGGGCCGGTTTCAAGGTTATTGCCGTTGAACCCGATGCATCCCCGGTCCTCTCCGGGGGGCAGCCGGGACCGCACAAGATCCAGGGTCTTGCCCCGGGATTTATCCCGGAGGTTCTTAAAACAGATATTCTCGATGAAGTCATCCGGGTGACCTACGAGGATGCTGTTGCAACCGCACGCCGCATGGCAAAAGAGGAAGGAATCCTCATCGGCATCTCGGGCGGGGCAGCAACCTGGGCAGCACTCCAGGTAGCAGCACGCAGGGAATTTGCCGGTAAAACCATTGTCGTCATCCTGCCCGATACCGGCGAACGGTACCTGAGCACGGACCTCTTCGAATGACCCCGGGGCCCGACCATGGTGTTTGACCGCTTAAGGGAAGATATCCAGGCGATCACTGCACGGGACCCGGCCGCCCGTTCCTGGTGGGAGGTCCTCTTCTGCTATCCCGGGATCCATGCGCTCTGGTTCCACCGGAGGGCACACTGGCTCTGGACACACAATTGGTATTTCTCTGCCCGGTTCCTCTCGCATATCAACCGTTTCCTGACCGGCGTCGAGATCCATCCCGGAGCAAGGCTGGGACGGCGCGTCGTAATCGATCACGGCATGGGCATAGTCATCGGAGAGACCGCGATCGTGGGTAACGATGTACTTCTCTACATGGGCGCGGTGCTCGGGGCTTCGGTCCTCGAAAAGAAGAAACGCCACCCGACCGTGGAAGACGATGTGATCGTCGGGGCGGGGGCGATCGTGCTCGGCAACATCCTGATCGGGAAGGGAGCCAAGATCGGGGCCGGATCCGTGGTGGTCCGTTCCGTTCCCCCGGGTGCGACCGTTGTCGGCGTTCCCGGGAAGATTGCCGGACCAGAGGATGTCAATGGCGAAGAATTAGCCAACAATGTCATGCCCGACCCGGTGGTCCGGGTGATCAGCCGACTCCTCGACCGACAGAACCAGCTCGAAGAACAGGTCAGGAACCTCGAGCAGTCCCGTGCTGGCCCGTTCGCTGCGGTTCTCCGCCAGGAGTTCACCATCGAGAACCGGATCCGCGAGGCCTTGAAGGAGGTGATCGATCCCGAAGTGGGCATCGATATCGTGGACCTCGGGCTCATCAAGGAGATCCGGGTGAAGGGCACGAGTGCAGAGATCGACATGGTCCTCACCTGCAAAGCCTGCCCCCTCTCCGCTCACTTGTCGGAGCAGGTCCAGCGCAGGACACTCGGGGTGGCGGGGATCGAACAGGTGACGGTGAACGTGCTCGATGAACCGTTCAACTGGGACCGGTTCGTGAAGCAGCGGGGAAGTCTCAAAGGCTTCTGATCTTTTTTATTTTTAACAATAAGTTCACTTTTGTTGCACAATTACCTGGTTACACTATCCCGATACCGTCAAGGTAATGGTGCTGGCCGGTATGGATTGCATCAATGAGCGAGGTCTCGAAGATCTCGCCTTCGCCCACCAGCCGCTTTGTATACCCCAGTTCGTGGAGGACACGGGCGAACTTCATAGTCGAGGCACGGTATTCCGGGGGCAGGGCTGCGCAGTATTTCGGCGAGATCCGGTACGTGTCCAGAACGAAAGCCGGATCCACCATACCGGTTGTCCCGGCTACGATACCAGCGGCTCTCCGGGGATCCTGCCGGATCAGCTCGCAGGCAGTCTCGTGGGCAGCGAGAAAACGGGTGAGGACATCTTCTCTCTCCAGCATCTCCCGCATGACCACGATCCCGTAACTAGGATTGAAGGGCCAGAGCCGGTCCGGCGGCACGACCAGCCGCCCGTTGCCATACCGGGCGGCAGTGACCGCGAGCGCCGGCGTCCCGACGGCTGCGGCAATCTCTCCCTGCTGCAGCGCATCGGAGAGGAAGTCCGCCCACGGGTAATTCTCCACCGTAACATCATGAATGCCATGTTCACGCAACAACTCATTCACGATCACATCATGAATGGATCCTTTTGGCGGCGTCCCGATTGCTCTGCCGGAGAACTGTCGGAGGAACTCCTGCATGTCCCGGCATTCTGCCAGAGTACGGGTTCCGGGACCTGCGATCATCACCGTCCCTTCCACATGTCCTCCCGCGATACAGGCAAGCTTGAGGCCTCGGTCGATCCCGATGATAACCGGCGGAAGGCCGATGTAGCCGAGATCGAGCGTCCCCTCATGCATGGCATTGATGATATCCGGCCCCGAAGCAAAGAGCCGCCACGTTGCGTTCAGTCCTGTGTCTTCGAGGATGGAAGTGCCCCGCAGCAGGAACGCGGTATGGTACAGCGTTGAGAGATGGCCAATCTGTATCGTGTTCACTTCGCAAGACATGACTCACCCTATCTTCCGCGCAACCGTGCCGATCGCTTCATCGATCACCGCGAGATCCGGACGGAGCATCGCCACGGGGATGTCGACAATCTTCTCGACAATGGAAGCAAGGATCGGCGCGCAGATGATACCGGCCGCCCCATCCTTCTCCGCCCGCGCCGCGGCAATGATGCACTCCTCAAGTGAGTTTGCGGAATAACCCCGGATGGCAAACGTCCTGCCACCGTTCTCCACCTCGCGCCGTTCCATGGTGTCGAGGAGGAACCGGGCGGCAATGATGGCAATGAAACTATTCTTTGGCGGTTCAAGGAGCGCCACAATCTTCTTGATCGTGGAGAGCCGGGGATCCCGCTCACCAACCGTGATCTTGTAGAGCGTTGAAGACGGGATGCCAGTGAGTTCAGAGAGTTCCTTCACGCTCATGCCTTTTTTTGCCAGTTCCTCGTTCAGGGCCGTGGTGAAATCGGTCTCAAAGACCCGCTTTGACAACATATTATCCTTTATGTCTCATTTTAAAGATTTAAATTATTACTATAAGGTTAATTTTCTTGCTTATTTGGAAACGTATATCAACCAATTATTCCATGATCATGCGATGCACAGCGATCAGACGTACGAGATCACCATACTCCCCGGCACCAACCGCGACGGGGAGAAAGAGGGATTTGACCGGATCGTCATCCGCCCGGGCGACACACTTTCAATTGTCGGGCCCACCGGGTCAGGGAAATCCGCGTTTATCAACGATATCGAGGTGCTGGCACAGGACGACACCGTCACCGGCCGCACCATTCTTATGGACGATGCGGAGCCGCCGGAAGAGATGGTTCGCGATCCGGCAAAGAAGCCCATCGCTCTCCTCACCCAGAACACCCGGGTCATTGCCGACCTCACGGTGGCCCGTTTCCTCGCGCTCCACATACGCGCACGCGAGACAGAGGCACAACAGCTCGTCACCCGCACCGTGGACCTGGCGAACGAGTTCACCGGGGAAAAGATCCGTGAGACCATGCGGATGAGCGCACTCTCCGGGGGCCAGACCCGGTCGCTCCTGATCGCCGATGCGATCCTGATCGGCCGCACCCCCATCCTCCTGCTCGACGAGATCGAGAATGCGGGGATCAACAAGGAGCGTGTCATCACCTGCCTCCGCGAATACCAGAAAGCAGTGATCTTCGTCACCCACGACCCGTACCTTGCCCTGATCACAGACCGCCGCATCATCATGAGAAACGGGGCGGTATCAGCGGTGCTCGAACCGCAGGGAGACGAGCGGGAGATCCTCGCAACCGTCTCCGGTATGGACACGTTCCTCTGGGATCTCCGCGAGAAGATCCGTCGCGGAGACCTGATCAGCAAGTCCCGGGATTCACCAAAAAAGACAGGAGTCTATGCATGAAACTCGTTATCGTTGCCGGACCGCCGAGTGCCGGGAAGACCGCAGTCATCCGCCAGATCATCAGGAAGTTCAATAAAACAGACAAGACCGCATTCTTAAAGATCGATGTGGTCCGCGCCTTTGAAGATGAGGAACTCCACGAGGAGTTCGGTATCCCGACAAAGAAGGTCTACTCGGGCGACCTCTGCCCGGACCACATGGGGATCATGGTCCTGCGGGATGCAATCAAATGGGCCGAAGACCTGAAGGCCGGCATCCTGATCGTTGAGAGCGCGGGGCTCTGCCTCCGGTGCACGCCCTACACTACGCAGGCATACGGGATCGCCGTTCTTCCTGCCGTCTCCGGGAGCAACGCTCCCTTAAAGATGGCACCGCTCATCGCCCTTGCCGACTCAGCGGTCGTGACAAAGACCGCTCTCATCTCGCAGGCAGAGAAAGAGGTCTTCCGCGAGTGCATCCACAGCGTTGTCCCGGCCATCGACATCATCGAGACCAATGCGGTGCAGGGAACCGGCCTGCGCTACCTGATGCAGGCAATTGCAAAGCACCCGGCAATCTCTGACGCAGATACTATCACCCTCCGGGGCACGCCGCCTCTCGGGGTCTGCACGATCTGTATCGGCAAGAAAGAGATCGGGTGGCAGCACCACTTTGGCGTGATCCGGCCGCTGGAAGAGGCAGACAACATCTACCGGGGGGACTAGATTCCATGGCATGGGAACCCCCGGGAAAAGACTGCGGCGCATGTGGTCTTCCAACATGCAGCGAGTTCATCAAAGCGGTCGGGAAGAAGAAAAAGACCAATGAGGACTGCACGCTCTTCTCTGATGGCAGGACCGACAGAAAAACCGAGACCTGTTACTCAAGTACCGATGTGACCGGCGCAAACTATGACTTCATCATACGGGCCTTTCCGGGCGAACCCTCGGCCCGGAAGTTCATCGTGCCTTTCCGGGCGGATCTCGTCGAAAAATGGGACATTAAAAAGGGCGATCTGGTCACCGGTCGTCCGGCAGGTCCCGGCTGCCCGCTCTACCATGCCCTGCGGGTCCTCTCGGCCAACCCGGTCACCGGTGTGTTGGAGTGCCACACGGTCGGCCCGCTCGCAGCACGCAAAGAGAAGGCACACGACGTGCAGGCCTACCACGTCCATGCCTTCGAGGGCATTGCCGAGACCGTCCTCCGGCCGCCAACGCTCGGACTCCGGCAGCGGTTTCTCCCGGGCTACTGCATGATCAACCTCGCCCATACGGCGCTCGTCAACATGGTATTAAAGAAGAAAGACGGGGTGCACGTGCGGGTGGAAGACATCCGCATTCTCTAAATGATACCCAAGTACCGCGTCCGGTGTGTCGGGGGAGGGGAAATTGTGGAAGACCTTTCCACCCTCTCCTGCCCCCACAGGCACAACTCGCTTCTCAGGGCAGAGTACTGTAGCCGCCGGCTGCACCTTGCTCCCTACGAAGGGATGTACCGGTACCTTTCCTGGCTCCCGGTGACCTCCCCGCTGCTTCCCGCAGGGGGCCCGGTCTCATTTGACGGGGGTCCACTTGCCCGGGAACTCGGTCTCTCCCACCTGCAGGTCTCGTTCTCGGGATACTACCCGGAGCGGGGAGCCCACTTAACCTCGGGCTCGTTCAAGGAACTGGAGGCCTCGCCGACCATGCAGCGGCAGACGGAACTGGGCGGGAAGATCCTGGTGATCGCGTCCGCCGGCAACACCGGCCGGGCCTTTGCGGAGATCTCGGCCCGGTGCACCAGACCTGTTGTGATCGTTGTTCCCGAACAGGCTGTCTCCCGCCTTTGGACCACGACACCGGCAGAGAACGTCTTCCTTGTGGCTGTGCGTGGGGACTACACGGATGCCATCAGCGTAAGTAACACGCTTGCAGCAGTCCCGGGGTGCGTACCGGAAGGCGGGGCGAAGAACATCGCCCGCAGGGACGGTATGGGTACCGTGATGCTCGATGCTGCTGTCACGGTAGGAAGGATCCCGGACCAGTATTTCCAGGCGGTCGGGAGCGGCACCGGGGCGATAGCCGCGTGGGAAGCGGCACTCAGGTTGATCGGTGATGGCCGGTACGGTACCCGCCTCCCCCGACTCCATCTCGCCCAGAACGAGCCGTTCACCCCTATGGTCTCGGCATGGCAGGAGCACCGGCGGGAGATCGTCCCGGAAAAAGACATGCCGGACGCAGCGGAGCGGGTGAAGGGGGTCATGGCCGATGTTTTGACCAACCGCACCCCTCCATACGGGATACTGGGCGGGCTCTTCGATGCGCTGACAGCAACAGATGGGACGATGTATAGTGTTTCGAATGCGGCGGGGGCTGACGCAATGCAACTGGTGCAGGACACACTGGATATAGACTTGGACCCGGCAGCGGCTGTTGCCACCGCGGCACTGGTGCAGGCCATAGAAAAGCATATGGTAAAACCGGACGACCATATCCTCCTGAACCTCACAGGCGGGGGATACGAACGGATACGGGAAGATTTTACCCTGAATCCTCTTGCACCGGCCATAACGATAGGGTCGGATGAGCCCCGTGACGCACTCGTGGGACACCTCAGGGAATGGATCGTGCACCATGGACGAACGCCAGATCATCGCTGAACTCAAACACCAGGGGATCGACCTTGTCAGTTCCATTCCCTGCGACAAGGCAAAAGGGCTCTTCTTCGCGCTGCCGGAACAATTCCGGCACATAGGACTCACCCGCGAAGAGGATGGCGTGGGGATCTCGGCCGGGGCGTACCTGGCCGGCGCCCGCCCGCTCATTGCCCTCCAGAGTTCCGGCCTCGGGAATATGTTAAACGCGATCCTCTCGCTCACCGTCACCTATCACCTTCCGCTCCCGATCCTTGCCAGCTGGCGGGGCGGGGAGACGGAGACGATCCCGGCGCAGATCCCCTTCAACCGCCCGCTTCCTAAGATCCTTGCGGCAGCCGGGATCGGGTATACGATCCTCGCGGGCCCGGACAATGCGGGTGCAATCGGGGAAGCAGTTTCCGGGGCATACCGGGAGAAACTCCCGCATGTCATCCTGCTCAGCCCTGACTGTATCTGCGAAACGGGATATACGGGGAATCCATCAGCACACTCCCCGCACCCGTTTGCATTCTGTTACGAGCGGGACTGGCACACCCCGGTCATGACCCGGTTCGATGCGATCCGGGCCGTAACTGATCTCATCGATGATGAGATACTGATCTCCAATATCGGCGTGCCATCCAAGGAGCTCAATGCGGCAAGGGACCGGCCGGAGAACTTCTACATGCTGGGCAGTTACACGCAGGCCTCGGCAATCGGTCTTGGGATCGCCAAGGTCCGGCCCGACCGTCGGGTCATTGTGCTGGACGGTGACGGGAGCCTGCTGGGCTCATCCAATCTCCCGGTCATCGCAGCTGCCGCACCGAAAAACCTGACGGTGATCGGTCTTGACAACGGTGTCTTCGGGAGCACGGGCAGTCAGCCCCGCCCCGGCGTTGACACGGCAGACCTCCGGCTGATGGCTGCCGGGGCCGGGTTCGAGCAGACATTTACCGTGCACGAGCCATGGGAACTGGAAGCGGCACTCCGGGCATCGGCCCGTACCGGGCCGTCATTCATCCACCTGCGGATCCTGCCGGGCAACAGTACGGTGCCCAACATCCCGCTCAGCCCGGCACAGATCCGGGACCGGTTCATGGGAGCGCTGGCAAGGGGCCCGTAAGCCTGGCAGGTACACCTGCCAACTCCTGAACCGTGCTTCTTTCTTCAGCTATTACTTTGCAGGAGGCGCGGGCGTATTTTCCGGGTGGCCTGAGATCCGGTTTGCGGCAAAATTCACAATTGTGATTATATTTATCACCCCATCGGTCCAATAGTGTAGAATACTTCCGGGAGAACGGAGCACCCGCCGATTCGCGGGGATACCCCACCAATCCGGAACCGGAATACCCGGCACAGGTGAACAAAATGGAACTATCAGAACTCAGGCATGGCACCGAACTCCTCAAGAGGGGTTTTGCTTCCATGCAGAAAGGCGGCGTGATCATGGATGTCGTAAACGCCGACCAGGCACGGATAGCAGAAGAAGCCGGTGCCGTTGCAGTGATGTCCCTTGAACGGGTACCGTCCGATATCCGGAAGGCCGGCGGCGTTGCCCGCATGGCAGACCCCGAGAAGGTGATCGAGATCATCGAAGCAGTCTCGATCCCGGTGATGGGCAAGGTGCGGATCGGCCACTTCGTAGAAGCTCAGGTACTGGAAGTCCTTGGCGTGGACATGATCGATGAGAGCGAAGTGCTCACCCCTGCCGATGAGGAATTCCATATCGAGAAGACGAAGTTCACCGTCCCGTTCGTCTGCGGTGCCCGCAACCTGGGCGAGGCACTCCGCCGCATCAATGAGGGTGCGGCCATGATCCGCACGAAAGGTGAGGCGGGTACCGGCAACGTAGTCGAGGCCGTACGCCACATGCGGGCGATCCAGGGAGGCATCCGGGCAATTCAGAAACTCGAACCGCAGGAACTCGTGGCCTATGCCCGCGAGATCGAGGCACCGGTCGAGCTCGTTATCGAGACCGCGAAACGGGGCAGGCTGCCGGTTGTGAACTTCTCGGCCGGGGGCATTGCCACTCCTGCGGATGCAGCGCTCATGATGCAACTTGGGGCTGACGGAGTCTTTGTGGGTTCCGGCATCTTCAAGTCCGAGAACCCGAAGAAGCGGGCACGGGCGGTTGTGGAAGCGGTGAACAACTATACAGACGCCACGATCATCGCGAATGCAAGCAGGAACCTTGGCGAAGCAATGCCCGGCCTTGACGTGCACCTGCTGGCAAAAGAAGAGATCCTTGCAACACGCGGGAGGTAATTTCCCACAGGTTTCCTGTGAGAGGGGATCTGGGGAAATGCACCGGTATCGAAATATCACATCCCCTTTTTTTAAAACACGTTTCGGTAATCCCGGTTCATCAGCTGGCGGGTCTTCAGACACCCTGACAAAGGTGCACGGTTCGAGATGGTTGTGCCGGAAGGGGCATACCGCCAAGAGTGAGAACACGAACTGACCCGCCGGATAGCGTTTGTATATCCATCCTGAATTGGGAGAATCATCCGGCCATTTCATTTTTACAAAGAAACACCCGAAAAAAACCAGACACGGGGAGGAGGGCGCACTTCCCGCATCCACAGACCACTCCGGTTTTTCCCTGCCACCGGATTCCTTATCATACCGCAGACTAAATATGCCGTTTAATGAACCGGATGTCAGGTGACGGACAGAAATGTATCACAATCTGTTCCCGCAAGGGTACCTCTTACCTGATGATGTATGATTCACCACCCGGTGAGACGGGAGAGACCGTGTGCCTACACTTGACATAGAATCCATCAGAGGGTTATCCGAAACTGAAGCAACAGAGAAGATCCGGACCGATGGGTATAACGAGCTCCCGGAAGCAGAGAAGCACGGTATCGCCGGCATCATTCTTGATGTGATCAAAGAGCCGATGTTCATCCTGCTGGTTGCCGGCGGCCTGATCTATTTTATCCTCGGGGATGTGACCGAGGGCCTCATGCTGATGAGCTTTGTTGTTGTCATCATCGGCATCACGGTATACAAGGAGCAGAAGACCGAGCGGGCCCTTGAGGCGCTGCGGAACCTCGCGAGCCCCCGGGCACTGGTGATCCGCGACGGCGAACAGAAACGGATTGCCGGCCGCGAGGTGGTTACCGGCGACCTGCTCATCCTTGCCGAAGGCGACCGGGTCCCGGCCGATGGCATCCTCATCACCTGCAACAATGTCTCGGTGGATGAATCGCTCCTGACCGGTGAATCGGTCCCGGTCCGGAAATGCACCTGGACCCCGGGACAGCATGCGGATCGGCCCGGCGGCGACGACCAGCCATTTGTCTATTCCGGGACTCTGCTCGTGCAGGGCCAGTGCCTTGCCGAAGTCAGGGCAACCGGAGCCCGGACAGAGATGGGAAAGATCGGCACGGTCCTGCAGACCGTTGAACGGAACGAGACACGCCTCAAAGGGGAGGTCTCGCGGATTGTCCAGACCGTTGCACTCGCGGGTCTTGCGCTCTGCATGATCATCGTGGTTGTCTACGGGCTGACCCGGGGCAACTGGCTTGAGGGGCTCCTTGCCGGAATCACCCTTGCCATGGCGATCCTGCCCGAAGAGTTCCCCGTAGTCCTCACCGTGTTCCTTGCGCTGGGCGCCTGGCGGATCTCCCGAACGAATGTGCTGACCCGCCAGGTGCCGGCAATCGAGACCCTGGGGTCGGCAACCGTGCTCTGCGTGGACAAGACCGGCACTCTCACCGAGAACCAGATGACCGTCCGGTCTTTTTTTGCCGGCGGGCAGTTCTGCGAATACGATACGTTGGGGAAAAATACGGTGCCGGAGATCTGCCATGAACTGGCCGAGTTTGCGATCCTTGCCAGCAAGAAGGATCCCTTCGACCCCATGGAGAAGGCACTCCTCCGGCTCATTGAGGGGGACTTCGGGAGGTCCGAGCACATCCATACCGGGTGGGAACTGATCACGGAGTACCCGCTCTCGCCATCGCTCCTCGCAATGTCCAATGTGTGGCGGTCTCCCGATGGCAATGATTACATCATTGCAGCCAAGGGGGCTCCCGAGGCCATCGCGGACCTGTGCCATTTCACTGCGGCAGAGCAGCAGACACTTGCCGGCGATATCAATACCCTGGCCGCACAGGGACTCCGGGTCCTTGGTGTCGCAAAGTCGTCCTTCAAAGAGCCCCAGCTTCCCGAAGTCCAGCATGATTTCACGTTCACATTCCTCGGGCTCGTGGGCTTTATCGACCCGGTCCGCCCGCAGGTGGCAGAGGCAGTTGCCGAATGCCTCTCGGCCGGGATCCGCGTGGTCATGATCACCGGTGATTACCCGCTGACCGCGAAGATGATCGCCCGGCAGATCGGTCTTGCCGGTGCCGATACCTGCATCACCGGAACTGAGCTGGACGCGATGAGCAACGCGGAACTTCAGGAAAAGATCCGGTCGGTGAGTGTCTTTGCCCGGGTGGTGCCGGAACAGAAACTCCGGATCGTCAATGCCCTCAAAGCCGCGGGGGAGGTGGTGGCGATGACCGGCGACGGCGTGAACGATGCCCCGGCCCTGAAATCCGCGGACATCGGGATTGCCATGGGCAAGAGGGGGACCGATGTTGCCCGCGAAGCCTCGTCGCTCGTCCTGCTCGATGACAATTTCACATCTATCGTGGCCGCCGTGCGCCTGGGGAGGCGGATCTTCGACAACCTGAAGAAGGCGATGGCGTACATCTTCTCCGTCCATGTCCCTATTGCCGGCATGTCCCTCATCCCGGTCCTCTTCAACCTGCCCCTCATCCTCATGCCGGTCCATATCGTCTTCCTTGAGCTGATCATCGATCCGGCCTGTTCCATCGTATTTGAATCAGAAAGGGAGGAGGAGAACGTCATGGACCGCCCGCCCCGGAACCGGAATGAGAGGCTGTTTACGAAAAAAACACTTGCACTCAGCCTCATCCAGGGGTTTGTCGTGCTGGCCGTTGTCATGGGCATTTACCTGAATGCACTGGCCCGGGGACTTGGTGAGCCCGAGGTGCGGACCCTGACGTTCACCACCATCGTGATCGCCAACCTCAGCCTGATCCTGACAAACCGGTCCTGGTCCGGGATGATCGTCACCACCCTGCGCACACCCAACCGGGCAATGGCCTGGGTGTTTACAGGCACCCTGGTCTGCCTGCTCCTGGTCCTCTTCATACCGGCACTCCAGGATCTCTTCCGGTTCGGGAGCGTATCCCTTGTTGATCTCCTGATCTGTGCGTTGGCCGGTATCGGGAGCGTCATCTGGTTTGAGTGCTGGAAATACTGGAGGAGACGAGCAGGCACGCACGGGTAAAAGAGGGGGGACGAAACCGGGGGGGTTAGAGCAAACATACCCTGCCGGAGTTCCGTATTATGAGGTGACCGGTCAGGGCGAGCTGGATTTTTTCTTGTAATACGTGCAGAACGACCCGCACCGGGTACATCCCTCGTTGCAGGGCTCGATATGGATCGTCACGTTGGCCCGCGGGTACTCCAGCAGGAGATCGGCTTCCAGGTGATCGGCGAGATCGTGGGACTGGAGCACGGTGATAGTGCCGGGCATCACCAGGTGGAACTCGATGAAGATCTCCGGGCCCGAACGGCGGGTCTTGAGGCCATGGAACCCCGCATAGATACTGGCATGCTCGCAGATGATCTCGATGATGCGCTGGTTATCCGATTCCGGGAGGCTGTGGTCGATCAGGTCGGCAAGCGAGCGGCAGGTGAGATCGTACGCCGCCTTCAGGATGACCATGGCAACACAGAGGGCAACGATCGAGTCGATGAGGGCAATCCCGGTCAGCTTCATCAGCACGAGCCCGAACATCACACCCGCAGAGGTATAGACGTCCGTCCGAAGGTGCCAGGCATCGCTCTCGAGCGCAATGGACTCCGTGGCTTTGGCCACCTTCATGAGCCGGTTCGAGACGTACAGGTTCATGAGGGCCGAGATGCCCATGACAATAATACCGAGAATGAGCAGATCCGGGGAGGTGGCTTCGCTTTCCCCGCCCAGCAGTTTCTTGGCCGATTCCCAGATGATCAGGATCGCGGCGACAAAGATGAGCAGGGCTTCGATCAGGCCGGAAATATCCTCGAACTTCCCATGACCGAACGAATGGTCAGCATCGGGGGGTTCTGCGGCTTTCCGTACCGAGAAGAAGGCGATAACGGCAGCGATCAGGTCCATCGAGGAGTGGATCGCCTCGGAGATGATACTGACCGAGCCGCTGGCAAACCCGATAACAAATTTCATCAGGACAAGCCCGGTGTTGGAGATCACCGAGAGCCGTGCGGTATTGGACTTCAACTTGTCGAGAGATTGTTTATCGGGAGGTGGAGTATCCATAGATGTCTCATTACCAATCAGCGTCTGGTTTCATGAAGATATGGGAAAACCGGCAAAAATTTGTTCTTCCGGGCACCAGAAGGTGCTGCCATCGCATCGTTCACGCACCGGTCATTCTTTTGGCCGGGGAAGATCACGGGCCTGTTCCTGCCGCTTCCTGAGCCTCTCGATCAGCTCAAGCGCCTTCTTCTTGGCCGCCCGTTCCCCGTCATCAGCCGGCTCCCAATAGGGCTGCGTGACGGTCCACGTCAGTTTCCCGCTCAATGGAGGTTCCGGGAATGCGCCGGGATCAGAGAGCATCTGCCCACGGAACTCCACGGGCGTCTCCTGGAAGCAGGACCAGACCGCTTTTCTGATCACGGACTCATCCTGGAACTGGCAGTCCACGAGCGTCAGCTGCTCCCGGAACCGCGTGATGAACTCCATCGGGACATTGTAGAGTACTGCCGTCAGCCCCGTAGTATCGATGATACGTTTCTTCTCATCCACCCCGTTCTTCAAAAGAGCCTTGATCGCGTCGCCGGTCTTATGGCCCTCGGACTCGGGGCCTCCAAGGATGAGATAGCGGATGTTCGGGTTTGAGACAACATTGCAGATGAGTTTCTCGATGCCGATATTGGCCGTCTGCAATGTGCCGGAGAGCGCGGCCCCGGTCTCCACACCGGTCCGGACGAGTCTCTCGATCTCGGGCGGGATCGCTTCGGCATCGTACGTAAGGATGATGACTACCGCTGCCGGGGAATAATCATTCCCTCTCAGGTACCGCCCCTCTTCAGGAGGATACTCCGGATGGGGTTGTACTTTAAGCATGATCGCTTCCGGATGTCAGGTCAGGCCACAGGATAATCATGTTTTTCACACACCGGGATCCTTCGAGGTGCTGCATGTTCCCTCATTCTTTCCGCAATACCATTTTTCCCTGAGCCAGAGCGAGACGTTCACGAGCGCAATCAGCACCGGTACCTCGACAAGGGGCCCGATTACCGTTGCGAATGCAACCGGTGAGGCAATCCCAAAGACCGCGACGGCGACAGCGATCGCGAGCTCGAAGTTGTTGGATGCCGCCGTGAACGAGAGCGAGGCGGACTTCCCGTAATCGATCCCGAGCCGGTGCGCCATCCAGAAACTGACAAAGAACATGACCATGAAGTAACAGAGCAGCGGAATGGCGACCCGAACGACATCGAAGGGCACGTTGACAATATACTCGCCCTTGAGCGAGAACATCACGATGATGGTAAAGAGCAGGGCGATGAGCGTGACAGGTGAGATCTTCGGGATGAAGACCTGTTCGTACCATGCCTTTGACTTCACGCGGAGCAGGGCGTACCGCGTAACCATGCCCGCGATGAACGGGATGCCAAGGTAGATGAAGACGCTCTCCGCGATCTGGAGAATCGTGATCGAGACCAAAGAGCCGGCCCCGATGCCGAGCAGCGGGGGGAGGTACGTGATGAAGAACCAGGCATAGACCGAGTAGAAGAAGACCTGGAAGAGCGAGTTCATGCCGACGATGGCAGCGCAGTACTCCGCATCCCCGTCAGCAAGCTCGTTCCAGACGATCACCATTGCTATGCACCGGGCGATCCCGACGAGGATGAGCCCGTACATGAAGAGCGGCTGGTCGCGGAGGAAGATCACCGCAAGGGCGAACATCAGGACCGGGCCGACAATCCAGTTCTGGACAATGGAGAGGCCGAGCACTTTTGTGTTCCGGAAGACCTTTCCCAGTTCCTCGTACTTCACCTTCGCGAGCGGCGGGTACATCATGAGGATGAGGCCGATAGCGATCGGGATCGATGTAGTCCCGACCGAGAGTCCGGTGATGAGCGCCGGAACCGCGGGCGAGAAGTACCCTATGGCAATACCGGCCGCCATGGCAAGGAAGATCCAGAGCGTCAGGTAGCGATCAAGAAAGGAGAGTCTCTTTTGGGCATCCATGAGTCCACCAATTTATTTCAGCGCATATCGGGTTTATTTTTCACGGCACGGTACTCTGCCAGCAGGACGGGGCCATAGGCTTCCCGCAAGTGAGCCGGGATAAAATTGGCCTTCCCCGCTTCTTTCAGCAGTGCGGCAGTGATATGATCGTCGCGGGTCAGGTTCATGGCCTGCACGGTGGCGATCGCATCGCGGAGCCCGAGAAGGCCGAAGGTCTTTCCATTCACCGTGATCGCCTTTAAGTCGAAGAGTGCGTCCACCTCGCAGGGAGATCGTTCGTCATGCATCGTCATCACGGTTCACCGGTGGGCAGCCATCACCTTTTCAAGGACAAGCACGGCATCCGCAGTCAGGCCGGGGCAGAGCCGGGCGGCAATGTTTGCTTTCTTTGCCTCGGCGAACTGGACCGGGTCACTCATATCGTAGCCGAGCAGGTCGGGGCACATGACCGAACCGTGGAGGGCTGTGTATTCTTTCAGGAACTCATCCACGAGAGCATAGGTTTTTTCCCGGGCAGCATTGTCCTCCTTTGTTGCCTTACCGTATTTCATGCCTAAGACCAGGATCGCACCGCTCACGGCCCCGCAGATATGACCCGACCGGGCAATCCCTGCCCCGAATCCGCAGGATATCTTGTAGGCAGTCTCTTTATCCATTCCGAGTTCTTCCGAAAAACTGGCAAGCACGGCCTGCGAACAGGAGAAACCTTCTGTAAACAGGGTGCGTGCGTCCTCTGCTTTTGACATCGTTGTCATTTGAAGTCACATCCTTTCTTTTCAGTTCCGCATGATTCGGATTTTTCCTGAGAGCCACCACAGCAGGAACCATCGTCCCCGCCGCAGCTGCACTCCGTATCCATGTTTTTTCCCCGGAGTGCTGCCCCGATCATCGCCCATGCACACCCAACGCCGCTCTGTACCTCTATGGCCTGCACCGGGCAGTTCTTTGCACAGGCGCCGCACTCCATGCAGGCAGCCGGCCGTGCAAGTTCGACATGCCCGGTTCCTTCAGTAAAGACCGCGTGCGGGCAGACCTGCATGCACTTTTTACAATTGATGCACCGGTCGGTATGGAGGTGCAGGCTCGTTTCCGTGTATGAATCGAACATCAGATCACCCCGAGCAGACGGCTGATCCCCAGAATAACACCGAGCACGACACCAGCTCCCGCCATCGCTGCCATGAGTGGGACATACCGGAAGATCTCCTTCTTTACACCGGTCCGCGAGGTGAAGGTCGTGGCCCCGGTAAAGTTCAGGGCAATGTACGCGATCACCGCGGGGATGAGGAGAAGTGCCGCTGCCGCTGCCGCCGCATCCGCCCACAAGGGAAGATGCGGGTTTGTGCCGAACGACCAGGCAAAGGGAAGGGCAACGACAACCCCGAGGATCAACCCTTTGGTGGAGAAGTCCTGCGTGGGAATATACGGCAGGAGTGCCGGGATGAGCACGGTCCCCGCAAGGACGGTGGATATCGCGGCAAGCGCCGCCACCGGCCCGGCAAGGAACCAGAGGGCGATTGCTATGACAAGCATCGGAAGAGCAACATGGACAAACTCAACAGGGACCAGGACGAGACGGTCCACCAGCGGGAATTCAACCTGCCGCATGGCCGGCGTTGCCGTGTGCTCTTTGAGGTACTCGGGCAGGTCGCGGGCCCGGACCGGCCCGAACTCGACGAGGAACTTGGTTCTCCGTATAACCTCCGGCCATGAGATCCCCGGCGCTCCCAGCTGGGGCACGATGATCTTCCGGTGGCTGACGATACCGGAAAGACCCGTGGATTCAATGCTCCGGACCAGTTCGTCCGTGCCGAAAGTTCCCTTCCCCGCAGCGCACCAGACATTGATCCCTCTGGTGTCCAGCACGAGAATCCAGCCATCAGTACCGCCAAGTGCTGATCTCAGGGCATCGAAGCTGAGCGTGTAGTTTGCAGAGGCAAAAACCGGGGACTCCTGCGTAGGATTCCCGAGCCGGTACAGGCCGGGCTCCACCCGGTGACTCTCCCGTTTCCAGCCCCACCGGGCAAGGACGTGATCGAGCCGGTTGGCGGAGGTGATCGTGCTGGTTGTCGTGCGGACAGCGGGCATTGCACCGGTCCCACACTCGCTGCAGGAGCAGGCAGAGGATGTCCCGCATTCAGGTTTTTTCCCGTTTACCATAGGATCAGTCCTGTTTCTGGATGACCGGCCCGAGCAGGTCCTTTACCGCACCGCTCAGGTTCTCCACCTTCATGAGGGCGAGGCAGCAGACACTGCCGTTCTTCTCCCAGCTGATCAGCGCCAGCTTGTCGCTCGTGCTGATCCCTGCCTTTTCACGTACGTCTTTGGGGATTACCATCTGGCCGCGGTCATCGATGCTCAGCACCGCCTCAATCTTGCAGCCGGCACCGGAACCGCACCCGCAGGTGGAGCCCCCGGTTTTTCCACTGCCCTTTTCAGGTTTCTTTTCCGTCATCTTCATCGTGCATAGTATGTAGGATTTTCATTATATTTGAACTTATCAGAAAAATCAGAAATTTCCAAAAAATACTGAAATTCCAAAAACATGGATTGGGGTTGCCCGGAGTACAGCCGGGTCCGGCAGTATCTTCCGGGAAGTTACCGGACGTACATTTTCTGGTTGAGAATTTTCTCCATCTCATCCGTGAACTGCGTTACCCGTGCACCGGCAACGGGGGAAACCGCGCTCACCGCATGGACCAGTTCCCGGATATGGATCAACCCGGCCACTTCCTTGTCGCAGGTCTTCCCAAGTCGGGGAGCCCGGCAGAAATGGCAGATCCGCAGCCCGTAGTGCCGGAGCTGCTCCGGGCTCACCCGGGTCCCGGGAAGTTCCGCACTTGCCGCAACGGTCGAACCGCACTGCGATCCCCGGATCACGCGGACACTCTCGATAGTGCCGTCATCCCGTACGTTCACGTCGAATACGGGACGCCCGAAGACTTTTGCGAATTCATTGATCTCCGGAACCCACGTGGTATCCTCCAGCGAGCACATGGTCAGGGGAGCAACGATATTCTCATTGATCCCTTTCGCCTGCCGGAGGAAACCCTGGCCAAAACTGACGCCAAGAATCACCGGCTTCTGCTTCTCAAGGATCGCGAGAGCAACATCCGGGTGGCGGACATAAGAGATGTAGAGATCGCATTCCGGCAGCGTGAGTTCGATATCATCCGCTACCGGGCTCTGGATACAGGGCGCCAGGATCCATTCGGTGGGGAACTTTTCCCTGATGACCTCAAATGCCCGGTCGCCGAATTTCCCGTCGCTGACGATACCGATCTTCATCTGTATACTCCCCGCAGTTCATGAAGCCGGCGGTCTCAGGTCGATGACCGCCCGGACTACTTTCTCGATCTCCTCGTACTGGACATCGGCCATCCCATTCTTCGCGATCCCGATCTCGGTCGCGATAATATGGTGATGGGGGGAAAGGCCCGACGCGGCAATTTTCTTCCCCGCACAACAATCCGTACACCCGTCGATCACGATCACCTGATCCGCATCCCCGATCTCTGCTTCGAGGGTTGCAGCAGACTGTTTGGCATGCATCCAGACATATTGCCCCGGTTTTCGCTGGAGCAGGAGCTGCGCTGCCTGCATGGTGAGTTTGCCGGTGTTCGATATGCCGGAGCAGGTGACAAGTGCGAAGGTCATTTGGGTAATCCCTTCCGTAGTTCAGCAGGTTCCGCTGCACCCGCAGCCGCATCCGTTCTTTTTCCCGCCGGCCTTCTTGTCCAGTGTTGCAGCCGTCTTCGTACGGCCTTCGCCTTTCCAGCATGCGGCAACGATCTTCTCGATATCGTCATGGGTGTAGGTCTTTGACGGTCCTTTGGAAATGCCGAGTTCCGTCATGACAAGGTGCTGTCCTGCTGCAATTCCCTGTGCACCGGCAATCTTCTTTGCGCAGCACATCGGGCAGCCGTCGAGAACAACCACCTCATCCACCTGCATCGCATTCGCGATCAGGTTCTCCGCACCGGTTGCGAGCAGTGCAGCGCAGGCAATACTCCCATACCCTTCCTCCGTCAGCTGGATGGCTGCAAGGTTGCTCAGCTGCCCAACATTTGCCTGCCCGGCACAGGGAAAGATGATCCGTTTTTTCTCGTTCTGTCCGCACGTACAGCTTGGTTTTTCTGCCATTGTTTCACTCCGTAAGCATGGATTTGATCTCATTCACGTCAGGCACCCGGCCTTCAGAAACGATCTCGCCGTTGATGAAGAGCGCCGGTGTCATCATGACGCCGCTTTCAACAATTGCATCCAGGTCTTCGACCTTGACCACGTCCGCGGTGATCCCGAGGTCTCTGACTGCCTGTTCGGCATTGGCAAAGAGTCGTTTGCACTTTGCGCAGCCGGTTCCGAGTACTTCGATTTTTGTCATGGTTTCCCCTCACGTTTTCCGGTTTTTTTGTATTCATCCATCAGGGCGGAGGCATACGCCTCTTCCACACCCCTCGGGACATAATTGTAGATTTTGATCTTCTTCATCAGCGCATCCCGGGTATCCGTCTCGCTTTTCAGATCCTGTTCCTTCACAGCAGCAATGCTCTCATCAAGCATCGTGATGCCGGTCATGATCCCGTTAATCGGGATCTGCCGGATGCGGCGGAGTGCATCGGCGGCACAGCAGGGTATGTAGTCGTTGTTCATGGTCACACCGCAAGGAAATTCCCGAAGATGAACCCGGCGATGGTTGAAAATCCGATCACCAGGCCGGCATAGGCGAGCGTCTTCTTCCCTCCGATGATCCGGTAGAGGACGAGCAGGCTCGGCAGGCTGACGCTCGGACCGGTCAGCAGCAGGGCAAGGGCCGGGCCTTTTGCCATCGACCCGGTGAGGTAGCCAAGCGTTGTCCCGATGATCGGCACCTCGAGCAGGGTCGGCATGTAGAGGATCGCACCCACAAGCGCAGCAAGGAAGTTTGCGAGCAACGAGTTATCGCCAAAGAACGGCCGGAAGGTTTCAGGGGGGAGGAAGAAGGCAAGGACGCCGAGCGCGAACGTTCCGATGACAAGGATCGGGAAGATCTTCTTCGTGAGATCCCAGATCTCATATCCCCAGTCGGTCACCTCGTCCCGCGTGAAGTAGTAGATCAGCAGGAATGCCACCCCCATCGAGAGGAAGTACACGATCAGGAGCCGGAGGAAGAGATCGAGCGCCGAAGTCCCGACCAGCAGGATCGCGACCAGGAGGACGAAAAATGCCGGGACCACCCATTTCGGCCGGGTATCTTCCTTTGCCATCACGGCCCTGCGGGCAGCGGCATGGGTCTTTGTCGTCTCTTCATCATGGGCGGGGAAGAGTTTCATCATGACAAGCCCGATCACGATGGAGAGCACGATCGCCGATACGGCCCGGGCGATGCCGAGATCGATCCCGAGCACCTGTGCCGTGTAGATGATCGCAAGGACATTGATCGCCGGCCCCGCGTACAGGAATGTGATCGCGGGTCCAAGCCCGCTGCCTTTCTTGAGGATGCCGGCAAACATCGGGAGGATCGTGCAGCTGCATACGGCCAGCACGGCACCGGATACCGATGCGATGCCAAAGGAGGTGGTCTTCTTCGTCTCCGGGCTGAAGTATTTCAGGATCGCGTCCTTCTTCACGAATGCTGCGATTGCCCCGGCGATGAAGAACGCCGGGACAAGGCAGGTGACCACGTGCTGCGTGAGATACCCGAACAGGGTGTCCCAGCCGAGCAGGAGTGAACCGGTGAGAGGATCGGTCATGAGAATACCTCACACGAGCGGCGGGGAGAACGTGGCCAGGATGAGCATCCCGCCAGATCCCGCATCAACGCGGTGGACCTTGTCGGCAGGCATGACGCCAACGGTTCCCGGAACATACCGGAGTTTCTTTCCCTCAAGCATGCAGGTTCCCTCACCCGCGAGCACGTCATGGATCTCTACCTGACCGGCATGGGCATGATCCCCTATCGAGCAGCCGGGATCGATTCTGACATGATGGAGGCTCAAACGTCCCCCGCTGTCTTTTCCGGTCACCAGGTGCCGGAGAGAGACCCCGGCAAATTTCGGGTGCGGGTTCCACGGCAGGGATTCAACAGAGATCTTCTGTCCGGGCACGATGAGCGTGCTGTGCAGACCTGCATATTGCGGTGCTTCCATGAGTCACTCCATTTCAAATTTTATTGAATCAATGTGAACAGGGCAAGGTTATATATCTTACCATTTCAGATTTATTTGAAATGAAGCGGAAGACCTCATCCTGTTGCGGGACGCCGGCGCAAGCAGGGGACCCGGCAACGGAACTCCCGGAGCAGATCCAGAAGGATCTCGATGCCATGGGCGGGCTGGAAGCGCTTGCGGGACGCATCCCTTCTCCGGACGATCTTGAGGAGAAGAGCAGGGTCTACCACGCGCTCTCCGATCCGCTCCGGCTCACCATTCTTTATCTTATCAGGGATCAGCCACTCTGCGTCTGCGTCATCAACCGGTTCATGCGGCTTGCCGGCTCGAAACTCTCCTACCACCTGAACATCTTAAAGGAGAGCGGGCTTATCGAGGGGGAGTACCACGGCAACTGGATCATCTACTCGCTGACGGAGACCGGGCAGGCATTTATCCGGTAGAATACCCAGGTTAGTTCTGTACGGAAGCCGCGATATTCCGGAACGCCGGGACGATGGCGTCATGGATCGGGCGGTTGCCATGGATAGATCACGGATCCGGGAGAAAATAATTCGATCCTGGCGGGAACCGGTGCATTATTTCTCCCGCGATCCACCCTGTCACAGAAAAAACGGGATTCTGTATTTTGATCTCACCTGACGGGAGGCTGCCGGGAAAAATCTGCAACCAGCACCGGTTCAATGGTCAACATGGCTGCCATCGCAGAACGGCTTGTTATGGGACTTCCCGCACCGGCAAAGGGTGAGCCTGTTCCTGACCGTGTACGGTTTGCCATCAGCAGAAACCACCGGGATGCCACCACGCACCCACAGCGGCCCATGCTCGCCCTTTGCAGGATACTCGATGACAACAATGGATTTCTCCAGTCCCGGTTCGATCGCCTTGCCGGTTTCCTGATCCTTTATGACGAGCCGGCCTGACGGGCAGTTGGAGGCTTCTTCGATCGCCGTCTCCCTTGCCTCAGGGATATCGGACTGCTTGGTGAGGTTCCAGATCCCCCCGGCCCGCATGCAGAACCGGGCATGGACGCAGAGGTTCTCGTAGTCAAGCAGTTCCAGTTCCGGGCCCCGTATGATCCTTGGGTGCCGGAGGTAGGGCTCATTCCCGGCAGTCTCGGTGCCGTTGAAGCTGATCTTCGCATGTGTCCCGTCACAGAATGGTTTGTTCCCGGAGTGGCCGCACCGGCAGAGGGTATACTGCTCCTGCACGGGAAACCTCTTTTTTTCCTTCCAGGTCCGGCAGTAGCCTTCGTCATCATTACAGATCTCCTCCTGGATGAGCGGAACCCCTCCGGTCACGAGATAGGGGCCGTTTTTGCTCACGGTGATCTTCATGGAACCGTCGTCTGGTTCCCCGGATTTTTTTGTGGTTTCTGTCATGCGTGTATATTCCCGAGCCCTTTGAGTTAGTGCATGTTCATAAAAAAAGACGTTTTGCAGATTTGGACGCTCACATCAGCCCAATCTGCTGCATCATGGACATCTTGTCGTAGAAGAGTTTCTCCTCGATGATCTCCCCGTTCTTCCAGTGGGCCACCGTGCAGAACTCGACCCTGAATTTCTTCCCGTTTGGCTGTATCACGTTACCATCGGGAGTGGTCATCGCGCCCCTGAATGTCCCGGTGAAATCGGCAACAGAGCAGGTATAGTCGCCCTGGCCGAAGAATATCTTGTAAGGCCGGTTCCCGACCTTATTATCCGGGAATATTTTGAAGAAAGCGATCGCCTCTTCCTTGTGAGACAGCCGGCTGTGGGTCGGTGCCGGCTGGCCCGGCCAGAAAACGTCAACTTCTTTTGCATGGCGTTTCTCGAATACTGCCCAGTCCTGTGAATTCCAGGCATCATCCAGCGTCTGCATGAGACGCATATTTTCTTCAACAGTGGACATTCGGATTACACCGGCCAACAGTTACCTATGTGACTATATAATCATTAGGAACAGGACATTGTCACGCCGTAGAACAGGAATAATCGGCTGGATTTTACCGAGCCCTGCGGACACGTCTTCTCATCCGATTCTGGAAATTACCTGATTTCCATTATTTTGAGATCCCGTTCAAACAGGTCGAAGTGATGATGAAGAAGCCGGGGGATGGCAACCCATAGCATTTCACGGGCGGATCGTGTATCCTGGTGTTGTGGCGTTTTGAAAAACAAATGGGAGGGGGGGTCTCCCGCATACCCCCCCTCCCCCTATTTCCAGCGAAAACCCCCTTTTCACTATCACTTCCCGATGTAAAACCACGTTCAGGAACGCATCCACCAACTCCCATCCGGAGAAATTTCCGATCACAAAGGGGGGGTGTCAACCATACCCCCCCTGCCCCATGGTGGGGGGGTATGATCGATTTGAAACGCAAAGGGGTGGGGGGGTCTCATGGATACCCCCCTCCTCAAAACTGGGATGTACGCATTATTGCACGCGTTTTTCTATCACTGCCGACAGCAGGGTTCCGACGGAGTGACCTGCATTATCTCCTACTCAAATCCGATCAGGAGGGGTCTGATCCAGCAAAAGGGGGGGAGGGGTCTCGCGGATACCCCCCACCCCCATGCAGGGGGGGTATGATCGTTTTGAAACGCAAACGGGGGAGGGGGTATCCATGAGACCCCCCCCATGAACATTGGCGGACAGGACGGGTTCATACAACCAGCATACGTATTCGTTGGAGGAGAAGGGGCAGGGAGGCCTTACCGGGCGGACTGCTCACCTGCGAGCCATTCATCAAAATGGAATGCCCTGAACACGCTGCTGATGAGGAGGACGATATACCCGACAAGGAACATGGCAATGATCGTTCCCTCGCGGATGCCCTGGAGGGTCCCGAACAGGAACAAGGACGCGAGTAGTGCGGTACAGACAAGGGAGGTATCAAAAATGATTTTTATTATCCCGAACCGTATCCCGCTCTTTTTGGCAAGTGCTTTTACCACGCCCTCGCCGGGATTCATGATGACATTGGCCGTGACCTGTACATAGATCCCGAGCGCAAGAACGGTGCATCCGAGAAGCAGGACAATGACCTGTCCGGCATAAAAACCCGGATGTACCGGTGCGGATATGATCATCCCGATGTCAACAAAAATCCCGAAGAACAGGGCAACGAAAACCTGGAGATACTGCTGTTTTGGGAACGATCTTCCCAGGATCAGGATCTCGGCGAGTAAGAACAGGATGCTGAAGAAGAACGTGAGCTGCCCGAACGTGACCGGGATGGCCATACAGAGGACATAGGGAAGGCTTGAGATGGGCGGGGTTCCAAGAGATGATCGTGTGACAAGGCTGATCCCGAGGCCCATGAAAAAAAGGCCGAGGAGCAGGAAAAAATAGTGTTTTATCGATCGGGCGCCGGGCATGTGAGGTCTTCTTTAGTACCAGGGATTTCCCCCACGTTAAGGGTAGTGGGTGTATCGTGATTTCCTTAAACGAAAAGCCTAATCCTCCCAAACCTGATATTTCACCATGACTCCCCGGCTCTCCCTCACGGTCCTTGTCGATAACACCACCCTCGCCGACCAGGATTTCAGGGGCGAGGCCGGGCTCTCGTTCCTCATCGAGACGGCCGGAAAGAAGATCCTCTTTGACACCGGGTTGTCGGGGCTGTTCCTTGCCAATGCGGAAACGATGGGGCTCGACCTCATGGACCTTGACTCCATTGTCCTCTCGCATGGCCACATCGATCACACGGGCGGACTTCCCGCGTTCGCCCGACACCTAGCGGGAACGGGGACAGCCGACCGGAAATCCCGGGTTCCGGAACTCATTGCCCATCCCCGCTGTTTCTGGCAGAAAGAGAAAGAGGGCAGGAAAAACGGATCGCCATTGCGTGATGCTGAGATCAGGAACCTGTTCCCGGTCAGCCTGTCCGCAGAACCGGTCTGGATAACCGACGACCTTGTCTTCCTTGGTGAGATCCCGCAAAAGTTTGCCTTCGAACAGGGAGATCCTGAGAAGAGGCTGCTTCACACTCCGGAGGGGAACACCGAACCGGATTGCCTGACCGATGATTCGGCTCTTGCGTTCCGTTCGGATGCGGGGCTTGTCGTCATTACCGGCTGCTCGCATGTCGGGATCTGCAACATAACGGAGTACGCAAGAGAGGTCTGCGATGAAAAACATGTCCGGGACATCATTGGCGGGCTCCACATGCAATCACCGGAACCGAAACGGCTTGCAAAGACGGGAAAATACCTGAACCGCCTTCACCTCAACGCCCTGCATGCCTGCCACTGTACCTCGCTTCCGGCTAAACTCGCCCTTGCAGACTATTGCCCCCTGCAGGAAGTTGGTGCCGGGATGAAATTCGCATGGTAGATTAAAACTGAATGCATACAGACGGATAACTGTGTAAAACAACCCTCACGCTGTTTGTATTTTCAATTGGTCTCTCACGCAGGACTCCTTCAGACAGTGCTCTGGAGGGGCAAGGGATCATGGATCCAGACACTCCATTGAAGCGTTCCCTGCCGCACATCCCCCTTATTAAACGCGGGTTACCTCTCTCACTCCGTGCCCCGATTCCACGTCACCCCGCAGGTAACAGGGTGGATGGCGGACACCCGTGCAACACGTTCCGGATCCTCTGCTTATGTTCGTAAAGCCATCTACCGGTTTCTCCGGAATGCCGCCGCAGCAGCAACAAAACGCCGGCAGAAGGCATCGCTGAAATACGCGTGGGTGTACGCCCCGAGGGCGTTCTGTTCCGTGAGCCCGTCGTTCCCGCCCTGGATACCTTTCCCCTGGGTGAGCCGGATCGCAAACCGTGCATCCGGATCGCACTCGGCCCGGGAGTAATGGAACTCGTGCCCTCGGATGGATGCTGAACCTGCCCAGCCACCCTGACGGCCGGTAAAATTCCCTTTCACATAACCCAGGGCCTGGATCTTTTTTGTCATCTCAACACGGGCGGGCAGCACACCGGCCATCCGGTACTCGCGATCGATCGAGACCGACCCGCACAGGTACATAAGCCCCCCGCACTCGCCATAGACCGGCATGCCCTTGTCTGCCAGGTCATGTATGGCATGCCGGCACCGCGAATCCTCGAGGTTCTGCGCATACAGTTCCGGATAGCCCCCGCCAAGGTAGAGGGCATCCACTTCAGGAAGTGTGTCCTCCATGGGAGAGAAGAACCGGATCTCCGCACCGGCCCGGGCAAGACGATCAAGATTGTCCTGATAGTAAAAGCAGAACGCATTGTCGCGGGCCACGCCAATAACCACCCGTTCGTCGCCACCGGGGGTTTTCCCGGCCGGGGGGACTGCCAGGGGCGGAGCACTCCGGGCCACATCCAGGATCCTGTCGAGATCACACGATTCGCGAACTACCGGACCATACGACTTCATCCCGTCGGATTCGTGCGCCATGACAAGCCCGAGATGACGGCTCCGTACCTCCGGTCCCTGCTGGCGGGGAATCCACCCGAGGGCAGGCACAAACTCCTCGGTCGCAATCATCTCGCGGTGCTTCACCGACGCAATCCGGTTGAATAGGATGCCGGCGATCCTGATGCGGGAATCGAAGGTCTGAAAACCGCAAACCACCGCGTGGACACTCCGGGCTGCTGCACGTGCGTCCACAACCAGGAGAACCGGGGCCTGGAGGAGCCGTGCCACATGGGCGGTGCTGCTGAAATCGGTACCATTGATCCCGTCAAAGAGGCCCATCGCCCCTTCGATGACCGCGATATCCGCACCGGCGGAGGCAGAGGCAAACGTCCCAAGGACGCCGGATTCTCCCATCATAAAGGGATCGAGATTGCGGGAGGTCCTCCCGCAGGTAACCGAATGATGGGTAGGATCGATAAAGTCCGGGCCGGTCTTGAACGGCTGGACACGGAGCCCGCGTTCCGTGAGCGCCGCCATCAGGCCGCTGGCTATGGAAGTCTTTCCGCAGCCGCTGTTGGTTCCCGCGATAACGATCCGGGGGAGCGTCACCGTTTCCATCAGGGAGTCCTCCCCCATAACAGGCAGAGGATCAGGGCAGGAGGACGGATCGTCCCTGCCGCACATAATCCCGGGGATTTGACCTTATCACAGGGTACCATGCTGACCTCCGTGTTCATCTCCAGGAACGGGAGACTGATCAGAGAAATCCAGGCTGGCTACGCTGATAGTGTTACCGCTCTCTTTGCAGTACGTTTCCACCCGCACGGCAACCCGGCTGACCATACTGCCCGTTGTCAGGATCAGCGAGTCCTGCCCCCGCAGGGCCCGGAGAATGCACTTGTCGATCACGCCGTACGTGAACTCCAGCGCAATCTGTTCCTGTGCTGCACATTGTTTCGCCCGGGTCCCCATCGCCCCGGCAACAATGCCGGGCCGGGCCTGTACCCATGCAGGGATTGTGCCCGCAGTGATCCCATCGACATTGCAGACCGTGATGGTGCCGGGCTCCGGGTGGCAGCAGGATCCCCGGGCATGGTGTTGTTCGATGATGTGGACCATGTCGAGAACGCTCCGTGGCTTCCGTTCCGGGATTGTGAACCCCCGCTTCGCAAGTTCTGCCGAGAGTTCGAGGAGCGTCGGGACCGAGAGGTGGGCCATGCGGACAAACAACGTGTTCCCGAACGCAACATCCGGCACATCCTCCTTGATGATCTGGCCGTCCGCGAGAAGGATCGCCCGGTCTGCCCACGGGTAGGCGAGCTCGACATCGTGCGTGGAGATGACAATCGTCTTGCCGTCATGGTTCAGCTCGTCGAGGAGTTCCATCAGGTCCTCCGAGCCGGACGGGTCGAGTCCGCTGGTCGGTTCGTCAAAGACCAGCACATCCGGGTCCATCGCAAGCACCCCGGCGATTGCGACCCGCTTCTTCTCCCCGCCCGAGAGCTGGTGGGGCGGGCGGCGTTCGAAACCCACGAGGCCCACGTGACGGAGGGCGGTGGCAACCGCCTCTCTGACCTCAGCCTCGCTGTACCCGAGGTTGGTAGGCCCGAACGCTACGTCCTGGTACACGGTCGGGGCGATGATCTGGCGGTCCGGATTCTGGAGCACGAACCCGACTTTTCTCCGGATCCGGCGAAGGGAGGCCGTATCGTACTGCATCGGGACGTTGTCAAAGAGCATCATTCCCGAATCAGGACGGATCATGCCGTTGAACATCTGGAGGAGCGTGGACTTCCCGGCGCCGTTCGGGCCAACGAGCGCGATCTTCTCGCCCCGCCGGAAATGGAAACTGATGCCACAGATGGCCTCCCGGCCCCGGGGGTAGCGGTACCGGACATCCCGTGCTTCAAGAACAATGTGACTCATGATACCTCCCTACAACAACGTCATTCCCTGCGATGCGACAACCGCCACCGATCCCGCGAGCAGGAAGAGGGAAAGGGCTGCAAGTGGCCGGAGTTCAACCGGGCGGTTCTCGCCAAGGAGGGCAAACTTCCCGTTATAGCACCGGGCATCCATGGCCCGGATCAGGTCGTCCCCGGCATCCCAACTGGCAATGAAGGATGCCCCGCACATCATGGCAAAGGTGTTGATCGACTCGCGCCAGCCCGAGTACCCGAGGCGCATCACCTGGGCATTGTGGATCTGCCGCACCTGGTCCATGAGGAAGAAGATCGTCCGGTAGATGATCATCGCAAGGTCGATCACGAAATCAGGGATTTTGCATTTCCGCATCACCACGAAGAGATCGGTCATCGGGGTGGTCAGGGCAATGAAGAGGAGGGCGGACATGCCCCCGATCACCCGGCAGAGGATGAAGAAACCGGTATTGATACTTTCGCGGGAGATGGAGAGCGAGAGGAACGGGAGGGGATCCCAGCTCCAGAATACGTGCTCCCCTCCGGAGATGAGCACAATGACAACGGCGCTCATCAGGGCGAACCAGAGCGGGACAAGGAAGAGTTCCGCGTAGGTCCGGATATCCACCCGGGCGAGGAAGAGGACTGCTGCTGAAAGGACCAGGGCAATGAAGAGCGGACTGGCGTACCCGGTCGAGAGGAGGCAGAGGACGATGGCAGCAAGGCCGGCTGCCAGCTTCACCCAGGTATTGACCTCGCGCAGGCCGTTCTTCTGCGCAACGTCCTCCAGCAGTTCCTCAAACATGGATCATCAGTTGGACTTTGCCTCGGTTAGGCTTTTCTTCTGTCCCAGCCAGTAGCCGAAGACACCGCCAACAAAGATGCCGCCTATCGCTGACTGGAGGGCGAAGAGGCAGGCCTCGATCTCACCGCTCGGGGGCTGCCACTGGGGGATGAGCGGTGCGAAACTCTCCACCGGTTTTCCGGACAATTCCGCGATCAGCCCGGATCCCACATTGTCGGAACCGGCAAACTCTGCGCCGGTCATGGTCGAGCTGGTGTAGAGGAACACCCCGCAGAAGGCGAGGATCGCAACAGCCGCCAGGATCTCAAGCCGGTAATTCTTTGCCATCAGGCTTCCCCCCGGGCTTTATTGATCTGCGCCTCCGAGAAGACCTTCATCCGTATGAGGATGTCGGGCTTGAGGGCCACGATGTACTTGAAGACCAGGGCCAGCACAACACCCTCGACGATTGCGAGAGGCACCTGCGTGAGCGCAAAGATGGCCATGAACATGAAAAACGAGCTCGCAAATCCGCCGACCTGTGCCGGGTAGGCAAGCGCCAGCTCAAATGAGGTCACAACGTACGTGAACATGTCCGCAAGGGCTGTTGCAAGGAAGACCGTGAGGTAGATATTGACCGACGTGTCTTTCAGCAGCCGGTAAATCGTGTACCCGACCAGGGGACCGACAATGCCCATCGAGACGATGTTTGCCCCGAGCACAGAGAGGCCGCCGTGGGCAAGGAAGAGACTCTGGAAGAGGAGGACAATCGCGCAGATCACCGAGGTGATCCACGGCCCGAAACAGATGGCAGAGAGGCCGGTGCCGGTCGGGTGGGAGCAGCTCCCGGTGACCGAGGGGAGTTTCAGGGATGAGAGGATGAAGATGAACCCCCCCGTCACCCCGAGCAGGGGCAGTGCCTCGCGATCTGCTTCCATCACTTTTTTCAGACGCCATACACCATACGCCAGGCAGGGCAGCGCAACGAGCCACCAGACAACGCACCACTGCCAGGGCAGGAATCCTTCCATGATATGCATGATACTCAGGATCAATTTTACTTGCCTTAAGTAAATAAAATTTGCTTTGTGTGAGCGGGGGACTATATAAAGAACGATCCGAAAGGGACAATCAATCCCAGGGTGCGGCAGAAGGTAGTCACCGTTTGCCGAAGTCCCACCCATTATATCCCGCTCGTGCAAACCTGATCAGCATGAAGCATGCACCGGCCGGCGCGGGAACGATCCCGCCGGCACAATCCCCGGGAGCGTTCTTTTCCACCCACCCGTCCCGGGCCGACACCTTTACTGAATCGGTGATCCGGGAGATGACCCGGCTCGCGCTGAAGCACGATGCGATCAACCTTGCGCAGGGATTTCCTGACTTTCCCTGTCCCCCGGAACTCAAGCTTGCAGCCTGCGAAGCGCTGAATGATGATATTAACCAGTATGCGATCACGTGGGGCGCAAAGGATCTCCGCGAAGCACTCTCACAGCGGGTGAAGAAGTTCAATGCCATGCAGTTCGATCCCGAGACAGAGATCACGGTCACCTGCGGGTCGACCGAGGCGATGATGGCCTCGATGCTCGCGATCATCCAGCCAGGCGACGAGGTTGTGGTGCCTGAACCATTTTATGAAAATTATGGCCCGGATGCACAGATCTCCGGGGCATCACCGAAATTTGTCCCGCTCGCGGACGACTTCTCCATTGACGAAGAGGCGTGGAAGGCAGCATTCTCGAAGAAGACCCGGGCGATCATCCTCAATACTCCTAATAACCCGACCGGGAAGATCTTCACGAAAAAGGAACTCTCGTTTATCGCGGATCTCTGTATCGAGCACAACGCTGTCGCGATCACGGACGAGATCTACGAGCATATCGTGTATGACGGGCACAGGCACATCTCGCTCGGCTCGCTGCCGGGCATGGAAGACCGGACCATCACCATCGGCAGTTTCTCGAAGACCTACAGCGTCACCGGGTGGCGGGTCGGCTATGCCCTCGCGGATGCCGCCCTGACAAGCCGCATCCGGAAGATCCACGACTTCCTCACGGTCGGCGCCCCGGCTCCCCTCCAGCGGGCCTGCGTTGCGGCACTTCAACTCCCCGAATCATATTACAAAGAGCTGGCCGTTGAGTACGACCGCAAGCGGCAGATCCTCTACAAAGGACTGAAGAAGGCCGGGTTTGCCTGCGATCTCCCTGAAGGTGCTTATTACATGTTCACGGACATCAGCTCGTTTGGCATGAGCGACACGGCATTCGCCCGCCATCTCGTGGAGACGGCAGGCGTTGCCGCGGTCCCGGGCAGCTCGTTCTACCACACGGGAGGGGAGACGAAACTCCGGTTCACGTTCTCCAAGAAGGACGAGACGCTGACAGAAGCGTGCAGGCGGCTGGAGAGACTTACCTGATCCGCCATGAACGGATGTATACCCTGCTATTCTTTTTTCGCGAACTCTGCCGGTATTGCAGGGTCAGTCGTAGTTCCTGAACAGGGCAGGGTTCTGGCGCCGTATCCACCATCGTCGGATAAGCCAGATTGCCATGATCAGGATCACGAGCACGACCACCCATACAAGAATAGTCACGAACGGAAGACCTTCGGACGGGAAGAAGACCAGCATGATTGATGATTGTGCCGGAGTTACTACGGGCAGAGATAGTGCAGGGATTGTGGTCGTCGATACGGCCTTGACGAGGGGACGGGTCGGGTAGACTGATGAAGTACCTGATGCAGCATTGCTAGCAGCAGAGGGTACTTCAGTTACCGGCACTGTCGGCACATGAGTCACCAATCTTCCGACGGCCCCGTTCTTCTTTTCAGCAACAGCGAAATACGAGAATCCCGGTGTTGTCGCGATATACCCGTAGGACCTGGCGGATGTCTGGTCCAGCCTTGTTGGCAATTCGACCCACTGGTTGTTCGTGTACCGGAGCATCACCACATTCTCTGGTGCCACATGATGGGCTTCCAGCCAGGATTTGTCTACGGAGAAGGCGATCTCTGCATGATCTATTGCATCCGGACTGATCCAGTTCACCGTGATACTATGATAGCCGGCAACTGCCCGATCATTCAGCTGGAGTGCCGGGCCGGGGGCAGCTGATCGCAGGATACATTCCACCTGCCCGATAGCACGAGCCGGGGTGAGGGTGACTGCCTGGATGGTGATCCTGTCTGACGCTCCGGATGTGAAGGTGAATGCCACGGGCTGGCCGGTCGGCGCTCCAGGACTGATGAGAACCTGCGGTGCCCCGGCAGAGGAACTGTCGGAACTGCCGCTGTCAACCCCCGACATGGCAGTATCCGTTGATGTAAGTGATTTCACCTGCAGGGAGAAGGATCCGGTCGCACCGGAAACGGCTGAACCGGATACATCCGCGCCGGCAAGACTGACAGTATACAGCCCGGGAGGTAACCGTGAGGTAATTTCTGCCCCAAACTCAAAGAGCGAGTTATATTTCTGGTACGGGTTCCATGAACCGGGATAATTATTGTAGTACCGGGACAGGTTGACTGCATGCGTTGTGGTGGATACCGTATTGCCATACGCATCCGTGATCGTGCAGGTCAGGTTGGCGATCCGGTTATCGAAGGAGTACCAATAGGGAGTGGACGTTGACGAGACGGTGGCTGCAATTGGTTTTGTCACACCGTAGATCGTGAAATACTGGCCTTCGTTCATGCTGATCGTTCCCGAGAGATCGGTATAGACCCATTTCGAAACCGTATCATTGGGATCATAGAGATTCTCGTAACTCGAGGCGGTGGCATTCCGCACATCAACCCGGGTGAGGCCGAGCCGGGTACTCCCGCTGAACTGCTTGAGCGTTGAGGTCATTTCTTGGGAAGTACCACCGGAATCCCTGTACGTGAGCACCGGTTCTCCATTCGAATAATAAAGGAACGTCGTGTTCACCCCGTCTTCCAAGCCGAATTTCAGGATTGGGGCGAGTTCGACGCAATAGGTCGTGCTGGCACTGTTGAGGTTATAGATGAACATCGTGTTGTTTGACACCGCAACGGTATCCTTTGTCGTGCCGTAGAGATCATTCACGCTCTCAATCCCGTTGTTCGGGGCTGAAAGTTTTTTGAAATTGGACCAGTTGCCGTTCCCGCCATCAAAATAACCGGGGAACGCGTCGTAGTAGGTCCGGAGGCCGTGCTCGATTGCATATGAGGTTCGCACGTTCTTGTTCGATGTGGGACGGTTGGTCCCGAATGCGGTATCGGTGATCCCGAAATGGATGGATTTCGTCACGGTCTGGCCGGAAAATTCTCCCGAGAGCCCGATAACTTTGATCCGGTAATCCCCGTCGGTGATATTCTGGAGTTTTACCCCGTTGCTGCCCTTGTAAGTGGTATTGTAATCCTGCGTCACCCCTCCCTGGATGAGTCCTGCATAATAGGAGTGGGTGACCACGACCTTGTTGTTAGGGTCATTGAGACCTCCTCCACCCGTGTCGGTCTTGATGATATCCGGGACATATCCCCCTTTAACGGTTGATCCGTCCACAAATGACCAGTCAATCTGGCTCGCGTTGGTCACCAGGGTGACAGGATCGACATGGCTCCGGACAGCCCGCACGGGAGATCCGCTGCATGTATCCCCGGTGCAGGCGCTCTCCTGGTAGAGTTCAATACTGAAATCCCCTGGACTTACTGCCACGGGAGAAAAGACACCGTACACATAGAAATCCCTCATTTCGGCAAACGAGGTCTCGTTCGCGCTCGGCTGGGTGATGACAAGCGATGTTGCTGCATCGGCAACAGGAACAGATGACAGAAGTGCGATCAGGATGAGTGCAGCAAGGACATCCCGCATAGATAGGAGTGCTATGGGCCATATTTAATAATTATGGTGGATTCAGGAGAGGTGCCCCCGGTACATTCCTGTCAAAAGCCACAAAATTCCCTGGTTTTCTTAAGATCAAAACGACATATTTTTGTTTAACATATACAATATGTTAACAATAATAGATGAACAAAATCATTTGTGCTGCATATAAATAGTAAATTTTTCTATACAAGATGGTACCTGCATGTCAATTAGTAATACCCCCCTGCTTTTCAGTGTGCTGATCCTTGCACTGTTGGTCATTACACCGGTAACTGCGACGAATGTATCCGGTTCACTCTCGATTACATCCATCCCGGAGGGGGGTGTGGTGATAATCAATGGAACGAATTACGGCAACACTCCCGTCATGAATATCATCGTCCCTAGTGGGACCCACATCATCGAAGTACGGAAGGATGGTTATACCACCTATAATACCACGGTAAATATGACCGACGGGAAACACATGGATATTATTGCCAACCTCCAGCATCACCCGGACCGGGGCATTGCGACAATCCTGTCAGAACCTTCAGGAGGAGACCTGTATATTGACGGGAATATCCGGGGCGTAACCGATATCACCGTTGACAACCTGCTGCCAGGCCGCCATGAGATTCTTATCAAGAAGGAGGGGTACGAGGATTACCATGATGTCATTTCCGCTTCCACAGAGATCATAACAGAATATACGGAATATCTGGTCCCGTTACCGGGAACCGGCTTCTTAAGTGTAACCTCATTCCCGGACGGTGCTGCTGTACAGATTGACGGGAAATCCGCAGGAACGACACCAACACTCCTCAGGCGAATCACATCCGGGAACCATTCTGTTGTGATATGCAAGGACGGGTACTGGAATTTCACCGGCGTAGTAAACGTTAAAGGTGGAGAATCTTTGCAGGTAACCGCCGATCTTGCCCGGGTCCCAACCACCAGTACCCTTTATCTTGACTCATCTCCTTCGGGAGCAGGAATCTACCTGGATGGCACGTTCAAAGGCTCTGCTCCTCAAACAATGAATGCGCTGCCCGCGGGCAACTACCTGCTGGAATTCCGGTTCTTGGGTAATACATCACTGAACCAGTCGTTTACATTCACACCCGGTTCAACCCACGAGATCCTTGCCAGTCTCGATAGCGCAAACGAAGGATCAATCATTGACCGCGAATGGGAGTACGAGAACAGCAGCAGGTTGACAAAACAGCCCGGGTGGATACAGGTAAATGCAACCCCGGTTATTGAACAGACATTCAACTGGACATCCAATGGGCATGAAGCACAGATCACACTCGATATCCCACAGGATCTTTACGAGTATTACCAGATGCAGCCACATCCGACAAACATGACCGGAAGTACGCTGGCGGGATATGCCATCAGCGACAGGGACCGGGAATACCTCCATATCCTCATAAAAAGGCTCAAGGATGTCAGCGGGTTTGAGAGTTACAGTGCAAGGAATGATTATCATAATGTCGTTTCATTTGTTCAGGGCATTACCTACAGCAGCGATATTAATTTGAAAACAGGACAGACGAACGAATACTGGAAGTACCCCCTCGAGACACTTGCGGACAAGGGAGGGGATTGTGAAGATACCGCCATTCTTGCAGCAGCACTGCTCAGGGAGATGGGATATGACACTGCAGTCGTTTTCCTTCCAGGAGAGAACGAAGGGCACGCTGCCATTGCGGTAGCGTGTGATAACTGCAACGGGTATTACTATCCGATCAATGGCAAGAAATATTATTACCTGGAGACCGCCGGTGACGAGTGGTTTTCACCAGGTACGATGGAGAAAAAGTACCAGTCTGTGGTAGCCACGGTTATCCCGCTGGGTACGGAGGGATGACTATGATACAGCAGGATCCGCAATACCTTGGAGGAACACGGGATGACGCATAAAATATACACACCGGGATTAATGTCCGGCATGGTAATTCTGGTCCTTGTCGCTCTGGTTTTTTCCGGGGGCTGCATCAAGGGGTTTCTGCCAGGAGCAGAATCCACACAGACAACGGAGGTCATGTCGTATAATACGAATGGAACGGAGACCCCCGTTGCAATATCGGGTGCAGCCGCGAATGCCGGGATACAGTACCCGGCTGCAGAAATGACCCCGGCAAAGTCAGCGGCCGTGACAGAAGCCAGCCCGATCCTGACACCCGATCCCTACCCGATCCTTCATGGAACCCGGATCAACAGCACAGGTCTGGTCAACCCGATCTGGTGTGAGACCTGCGGATACGAGTTCGAAAAGAATTACAAACTGCGGGGCAACGCTACCGGCCTGATCGTGAATGTGGTAGAGGGACCGTTATACATCATCTACACCGTCACTCCCCAGAATGATTGCCTGGAAAACCCGGATTCCTGCCGGGGGGATCTCAAAAAGTCGGTTAACCGGCCTTACCTGACGATCACGGTCAGGGACAACCAGACGCAGGAAGTGGTAGCTGAAGATGGGTACGGAAGGGAATACAGTTCAGATACCGGCAAGTATGAATTTGAGATCACGAGATACGATGCTGAGGGTAACGAAATTACCACGACAACGACACCCGGCCCCCGGGCGATCAAGATATTCCGGGAGGGAACCTATCACCTGACAATCCAGGGTAACTTCATTGAAGTGAACGTGATGATCCGGACCGGTGCTTCGCCCACGGGTGTGATTGCAGCTGGATCAACGGTACCTGAACAACAACAACAGGATGAATGGGAGTGATCATGTTTCCGGATTGTCTGGTTATGGCATCGTGTGCGTTCACCCTCATCGGGCTGAACGGCATTTTTTCAACCCTGAAAAACCACCTTCATGGATCAAAAGATCCGCTCCCTCCCTCAACGGAACCTGCCTCCCGATCAGATATTCCAAAAAAAGAACTGCCATCCATGGTCATGCAGACTGCCCGTGCAACCGGTGAGTACGTTCTTTCAGTTCTTGCCGAACCCTCGTGGGAAGGAGTAATATCATTTGTCGCGGTCATTGCAGCAGCTCTGGTATCCGGCTTCATCGTCATGTTTATCGATCTCTCCCTCCCGGTCATGATCGGGCTCGCAATCCTCTCCCTTGCTGCTGCGGCAGTATCAGTAAACACAATACTCAGGCGACATGCAGAAGGTACCTGGCTTCCCACAAAAGGACAGGAAAAAAACAGCAACCAGATTTCCGTACCGGACCGGGTACCGGATACTTCTTCTGTTATGCAGGAATCCACTGCACCGCAGCAGGTAACTGAACTCCCGGAAGAGATGTCCCTCGCCACCATGGAGCGGTACTGGGTTGTGGAACCCTATTCCTTTGTGAAGATCGAACGGGTCAGGAACGAAGGATTCACGTACATCGTGGTTGAGCCTCCCATATCCCAGAAAGAGAAGACGATCCTGATGGAGACCTATGCACAACTCCGGGATATCATCATTTATGACAACACGGAGAAAGGGCGGAGCGAGCGGATCGATTCGGTTGCGGTGGCAAGGATCATCCGACAGTTCGATCCGGATATCACCGAGGACCGGGTCGCGATTCTTAATTATTACATCAAGCGGGATCTCTCCGGCTATGGTCCTCTCGAAGTCCCCATGCGAGACCCGGCACTGGAGGATCTCAGCTGCAATGGCCATGGTCTCCCGGTCTTTATCTTCCACAGGACATATGGCAGCCTCCCGACAAGTATCTATTTTAACGAGCGCGAACTGAACCAGTTCGTCCTGAAACTTGCCCAGAAAGCCAACAAGCAGACATCGCTCTCCAACCCGATGGTTGATGCAACCCTGCCGGACGGTGCACGTATCCAGCTCACCTACAGTGATGTCATCTCAACAAAGGGCAGCTCATTCACGATCCGAAAATTCCGTGCCGAGCCTATGACCCCGCTGGACCTCATCCGGTTCGGCACTTATGATGCACAGACCCTCGCGTTTCTCTGGCTGGCCATCGAATCGAGGAAGAGCATTCTTGTCGTCGGAGGTACTGCCAGCGGGAAGACCTCCACGATGAATGCGATATCGCTCTTTATCCCGCAGAATGCCAAGGTGGTATCACTCGAAGATACCCGTGAGATCCAGCTGCCGCACAAGAACTGGCTCCCCACCCAGACACGGGAACTCAATGCCGAAGGGATCAAGGGAGACATCGATCTCTTCTCGCTCCTGAAGGCCTGCATGCGGCAGCGCCCGGAATATATCATTGTGGGGGAGGTCCGGGGCCGGGAGGCACAGACCCTCTTCCAGGCTATGAACTCCGGTCACTCCACCCTCTCGACCATCCATGCCGGGAGTGTGTATGAAGCGATAAACCGCCTGACCCATGACCCAATCAACGTCCCGCCCGTGATGTTCCAGGCACTCGACCTTGTCGTGGTCCAGGCAATTTATACTATAGGGAAGACGAGAATCCGTCGCTGCCTCTCAATCCACGAGATTGAAGTCACGAAGAGCGGGGAAATTAACCCGGTCCTCTTGTTTGAATGGGATATCCAGCACGACACATTCACGAAGGTTTCCCCAAAATCCAAGGTCCTCGAAGAGATCGCCTTTCACAACGGATGGGATGAGAAAGAACTCGAACACCAGCTCAAAAAACGCGAGGAGTTCTTTACCTGGGCCCTTGAAGTGGAACCGCCAACCCTTCGGGATCTCGCGAATGCTATTCACGACCTGGGTGATTGATCCGTGATCCTGCCTCCCGCACTGAGAAGAGCTGATAAGAAGCTGACCGAGTTCGAGCTGATGCTCCACGGCAACACCCTGCGTGCGTCAATCAGGTCAGCCCATATGCCCATGACCGCAGAGGAGTATCTCAGGACGGTCAGGGTCAATCTCGCCTACACGCTCGTGATGTTCTTTGCCCTCTACTTTTTTTTCATGGTCAGCGGGTTTGAGATGGATATCTTCGGATTCCCGACAACCGGAACCCTTCTCTGGATTATCTTATTCATCCTTATCGTTCCCGGACAGTACGTAATGCAGATATATTACCCACAGGTCGTTGCACAGGGACGGAAAAGCCGGATTGATCTGGATATGCCCTATGCCATCTCGTATATGCAGGCTCTCTCCACCACCATGCCCCCGTACGAGATCATCCGCAAGGTGTACGAAGAGCATGACATGTTCGGGGAGATCTCAAAGGAGTTCGGCATGATCGTCCGTGACGTCGAACTCTTCGGTGATGACCTTGATGCGGCTATGAAGAACCTGCAGCGCACCACCCCTTCCACCAATCTCCGCGACTTTATCAATGATCTCGCAATCGTGTTCGACAGCGGGGGAAACATCACTACATACCTTGGGGCAAAGACCGAATACTACCGGGACCAGGCAAAACAGGAACTCGAACTGGTCTTAAAAACCATCGAGATCATGGCCGAGGTCTATGTGACAGCATTTGTTGCAGGGCCGATTGCTCTCATCATCATGATCGTTGCGCAGGGTATGACCAACAGTCAGGGAATGGATTGGATCGTCCCGGTGATGTATATCTGTATTCCTGCGGGTGCAATCGTCATGATATGGATCTTATCGATGATGCTTCCACCGGAGAATATGGAGATCTCCAGAAAGGAGACCATCGAGCATGATTTCGGTTCCAGCGTGCCGGGTGTTCCTCAGATCATCGCAGCAGAAGATGACCCGAAGAACAAGGAGTTCTTCCAGCGGATTGAGACAAACAAACGAAGGAATATCTTTCTTGCCCAACTGAAACACCCGTTCAGGACGTACATCAGGAGTTACTATTACGGGCTCGGTCTGGGGGCTGGATTTGCCGGTATCGTTGCCGCGATCTGGCTCACCGGGGGATTCGATATGCTGTTCCTGCACAACCAGGTCCAGGCAGTGATCTGCCTGGCCATCATCGCGTTCATGGCACCGCTTGCCCTCTCGTATGAAGGACGGAGATGGTACGTGCAGAACATCGAACAGCACCTGCCGGATTTCCTCAGGGAACTCTCGGATATGAAAGATATCGGAATCACCCTGCATGAGGCTATTCACCGGATATCCGGTGCAAAACTGGGCGTCCTGAGTTCCGAACTCTCGGTTGCATCCAGGGATATCGAATCCGGCGCCTATGTTAACTCCGCACTGGTGAAGATGGAAGAGCGGATTGGTCTCGTATCTGTCAAGCGTGCGATCTCGCTGCTCGTACGGGCCAGTGAGATCACCACGAACCTCCGGCAGATCTTCATCATCGCAATCACGGATTTCGAGTATTATCTCAAACTGAAACGCGAGCGGTCAAACACCACAATTGTTTACGTGATGATCATCTATCTCTCGTTTGGTATCTACCTGTATACAGCATACCAGCTGAACATTCCATTCCTTTCTGCCTTCAAAGGAATGGACGTCAGTGTCGATACTGCCGGCAACCTCACCAAAATGTTCAATATCGGGATCATTCTTGCCACATTCTCCGGTATCATGGCCGGACAGTTCAGTTCCAACAGCATCCTTGCCGGCTTCAAGCACAGCATTGTCCTTCTTGCAGCCACGATCGCCCTGTTCGTATTTATCATGTGATGTCCCGTTCATCCGGCACAGTACTGAACGACCGACCGCCAGTATCTGATTCCGTGAAGTTGCACTACTGACAGGCAGAACGATACGAACAGAAAAAAAGATTTAATCTTCAATCGCGATAGTCGTGAGTTTGACGGACTCGACACCCTTGTGGGCCATCAGTTTCTCGGCAAGTGCCTTGAGCTGCGTCCCGTCGCCATGGACAAGGATCACTTCCAGACACCGCTCATGAGTCACGTGCGAATGGAGCGATGCCTTGATGATATCATGGTATTCATGCTCGACCTCCATAATGGACGAGAGAAGGTTTCGCTGCTCATGGTCGTACACCATCGTGATGACACCTTCCCGTTCTCCTTTGACATCCGACATCCACTTGTAGTACGTGATGTATGTCCGGATCGCATCGCGTATGCCTTCCGAACGCGAGGAGTACCCGCGATAGTTCAGGATTTCATCGAACCGGTCAAGCAGGTTTTTCGGCAGTGAGATGCCAATCCGGGAGAGATCATCGTCCATGGTCATGGTACTATCCGTGATGAGAGTATCATTGTTGATTGTTTTTTAATCTTTTTGAAAACCGGGGAGTTCAGTTGTACTTGGTGATACCTTTTACTGACAGGCCGTTTGCCCCCTGCGAGCATATCGACACGGTATCGCCGAAACACCCGGATTCAGTACAAAAAAGAATTACTGCAAAAGCAAGCCACTGATCCATCATATAAGAGTAAAAAACTGGGAGATTCCGGATCATCTCCCGTTATCATTTTTACAGATAGAATGAACCCGAGGATATGGTTTTGCTGGTCTCCTTGTCAACAACAAGCCAGGTGATCCTGCTGTCGGTCGTCAGGTTCATGCTCCCGAATTTCATCCAGGTCTTGTTATCCCCGTCAAGGGCGGTGATGTAAAACGTATCCCCGGCCTGGATTGTTGTATCGGTATATGTCCCATCGTTGTTCCCCACTTCAGTAAAATTTCTCACCCGCTTCCCGGCCTGGCTCCCGGCATCAATGACCGACAGCGTGGTCTTGCTCTCGTTGGCGCGGAAAGCTACCTGAACAGAACTGAGCATAAACGGGTCGCCGCCATTATGCTCAAAATAGATCTTCTGCTGGTCAATAGAAGGAACTGCCCGTATTGAACTCTGGGGGGTCTTATCAGTCCCGCCGGAAAATCCCCCGGCATACCCGCTCACGAGCGCTGCGACCATGACGGTCACGGCAAGCATCAGCATGACCCCGACAACCGGAGAAACTGCATCTTCATAAGACAGTTTCATACGATCACCACGTCTTTGTCAAAAATAATCTGCCCGCTGGGGATATGGACAATCTTCACCGTGATCACGGAACCGGCCTTATACCCGTTGTCTATCACTCCGGTATTGTCATAAGTCTTGAAGTTGAGAATTTCATCCAGCGCAAGATTTTCCTTCTCTGATGTTGCTGCGTAATACTGGGCCGGAGTGACCAGGGAATCACCGGCCATCAGTACTGCCGAGGTATTCCCGAACCAGCTTTTGTATTTGCCTTTTTCTGTATTCACCAGCGGGGAATTCCCAAACCGGTCCTGGTCGTTGATGAAGAGGGTTCCACAATATTCCCCGTCACGGATCTTACTTGTATTCTCCCCCATGAGCGATCCTTTGATCAGCTGGCCGGTACTGTTCCGGAAATAGGTAGAGATACTGAGATCCTTTGTCTGCAGGGGATCACCGCTGACATGTTCAATGGTCATAGTGTTGACGAAAGAATCACCATAGGATTTATTTTCGTAGAAATGCACCTCAAGAATTGCAGAGGGCGCCTGTTTGTTAGTACCGGATAATCCTCCCGCTGCTGCGCTCACGATAGCTGCTATGATGACCGTCACGGCAAGCATCAGCATGACGCCAACAACCGGAGAAACTCCCTCATCATTCCTGACCATAAAGATCCATTCCTGGTGATTATGATATTGCGAACTGGTCATTAATACCCCTTTTCATTTTAGTTGTACTTTAGTAAGATTATTCGTCGGATTTCTAAAAGATTTGTTCAATTATTATTATTTACAATTATCACATATTCAATATTAGTATTTGATATCGGTATAACGAAAAGGAGTTTTTTTATTACAGTGTGTTCAATGTACTGATATTAGACACGCGCGATTCCCGACCAGAAAAGAGTACGCATATGAACCTGAAATCCACCGCATCCCGACCCTGCCAGAACGCTGACCGACTCCCGCAACACTTCCCGACCGAAGTCCAGGAACCTGAATTGTCAGGGCATTTCTCATCCGTAACAATCCCGTATGTTTACTATCGGAATGATCACTACATGGGTAAATTCCCGGGGAATATCTGAAGGAGATGCCGGATGCAACACTATCGGACAAGTGATTGCGGGGTCTCGGAAGTGGTCGGGGAGATGCTCATGATCGCCCTTGTGATCGTACTGGTATCGGTCTTCGCTGCTGCAGTGTTCCATTACCTGCCGGTCGATCGCGAGCCAACGGTCACCATCATGATGACCAACGATACGCTGGGAAATGTCACGCTCTGGCACAAAGGAGGGGACTGGGTGAACGCGGAGGACCTGTCGGTCATTTTCGTAAACGATTCAGGGAGGATACCTTACCAGTATAATGAAACGGTATCCGATCCTCGTAAACAGTTCCTGATGGTTCACCCATACCAGCAGGCAAAGAAGACATTCGACCTGGGGAGCAACATCACGGTCAGGATGCGCGAAGATCTCTGGGCCCGTGAGGACATCCGGAGAAATATGAGCATCAAACTTCTGACGGACAGGTCTGTGATCTATACCGGGAGGATCAGCCTGTGAAGGACGATGCCGTAGCCCCGGTCATTGCCGTCATGCTCATCCTTGCGGTCGCGGTGACATTTTTTGCCGCGTGGAACGCGTATTACGTTCCCTCGATGAAAGCGCAGTCGGAGATCAACCACATCAAGGACGTGGAATCTGGCTTCCTGAAATTTTCCTCAGATATCGAAAACGCCGTGTCCCATAACCTGAAAAACAATATGAGGCTCTCAGAAACAATCCCGCTGGGTGGCGGGGATTTTACCTTTGACCCGGTAAAATCCGGGGGGGAACTGAAGGTCTGGAACGCATCACCCGATGGGTACTTCCGGATGAACTGGACTAACAGGACCGGCCCGGATCCCGCATCATCATCACAGTCATCAGCGGATCATAATTCCAGCCTTGTTAAATTCTCTTATACTCCGGTGAACAATTTCTGGCAGGAGCAGGGATATGTCTGGACGTACGGGAACGTGTATGTCAATAATACTGAACGAAATCTCGTAACTCCCCTGGATGCTACCACCATGGCGAATGTCACGTATGACGGGCTGGCCAGGTCACTGGTTGAACTGGAACCTAAGGCTTATTCAAGCTCGGGAGACTGTTCCGTAATTATTATTCATGTCATCAATATCACACCAGACCCGCAGCATGCAAAGATGAGCGGTAACGGAAATGGCATGCTGGTCCTGGAAAGCAGCGTGGACCCTGAACGCATTGCCAATGTAACCAGCATAAACCTCAGTATTACCGCACCGCCAGGTAGGTTCAATTCGACCTTCTGGGAATACCTGAATACCACCGTAAATAACACGGTTTCCAGTTGTGGGAATGTATACCGGAATTATCCACCAGAACCGACGCAACGGGAGATCCAGCTGACATTTAATCCCAACGTGACCCTGATCCGGGAGACAACCGAGATAACGATAGGTGCATACTAACGATCGGGACATTCCCGGTAATGGCGGTGGGAAGAGACCCTGCCGGCCGCCCGGCAGGAACGATCGAAGACAATCTCCCCCACCCGCCAGGGTAACACGAATACATTTCCCGGACGGGAGAACCACCTGCAATGAGACCGGGGGTTGACGAAGAGGTTAATTGTTCTTAGCAAATTATAACGCAATAGTAAGATATTTGCATATTTTTTCGCCTGAAAATAAAAAGGTATAATGCTCTCAAACATATACAAAATAAACCGGGTATTACTGGAAAACCAGGAACTACCCCCACTTTCGACAAGGTATGTATGAAATTTCGGTTGTGCTGTGCCCGGTGGGGAAACCGGTCGCGGATATACCAGGAGTGATTCCCCTGAGTTCAGAGGCAGGGGGAAAACCATTTTTTTTCGCCATTGACAAGAAAAATACTGATTGTCTTCAGAAATGAGCATCTGGATGTACGGTCACAGGTCAGTGTGAGACTGACGTGCAGATACATCTCGCGGGGAGAGTACGCATTCACGGACGTACAGCCGCAACGCCGGAAGACGTTCATCCCGTTCTTCCGGAGGGCCGGACGGAATAGCAGGGGTATTTGCTGAGTTCCGGGGTGGGGAAGATCCACCGGATCCTTAACGATGATAGGAAATACTGTAACACGATCCAAAAACCGGCCTCTAGTGGTCCCCATGCAATTATTACGTTTTTAAATTATTTACATATCTTTTGCTAAAAAAATAAAAAGTTATAATAACAAGCGGGACACACACTAGAATCAGGGTATTTCTGGCTATCCATGAATTACCTCACTTTCGACAAGGTATGCAGGGAAAATCCAAATCGTATCGGGACCGGCGGGGAAACCGGTCCTGGGTACAACAGGAGTTGATCCCATGAAGACAGAACTGTATGACGGCAGCAGGAAGATCCGGGTTGATACCCAAAAGGATGAATGTCTCTACGCAGCAGCACGACCCCAAAAAGAATCTCCCGACATCCAGAGACAGGGAAAAGATCTCTACATCCACACGGACGCTGAAAAGAAGATCACCTTTTACCTCCACCAGTGGGCGGCAGGCAGGAAAACCCACGGGAAGATCCTACCGGTCTCTCCCTCAACCGCAGAACGGTTCCTGAGAGGCAAAGGCCTGATCTGCGACCTGTTCCCGAAGAGCGATGCTATTGCAACGCTCTATCGCTGGGGATATGGCATTGCAGAAGAGTTCTGATGCCGGCCCACATCCATCTCAGACTCTCTTTTCATCTCTTTTTGATAACTCCCCCGGGGGCATTCCCGGGGGATATTACGGGAGTACCCTGGGCAGAATGACGAACAGGTTGTTGGTGATCACGAACAGGTACATCGTGATGAGTATGCAATAGAAAAACACGCTTGAATCCCGGACATACTTTTCTGCAACAAAGGCGACCGAGACTATCACCAGGAGGATCGCTCCCTTGACCGCCAGGTGGAGTACAGGGTTTGACACAACAAGTGCCATAACAGGATTCAGCTCGACTCCCCCCATCCAGAGGATGAACTGGGTTGTCAGGATGTCGAGCAGAAAGAGACCTGCAAGGATGAAGGCGAAGACCACGAAGTGCTGGTATCGTTTGCCGTCAAGCGGGTACGTGCCAGCCCGCGGGATTACCCCGGCCCTCCCATTCTCCGCAGGAAACATACATGGAGATCTGGCAGGGCATATAAAACGATTGTTTTAACAATAATAAATTTATTTTTGCCATTGTTAAGGTGATGGGATTTATTCACTTTTTTAAATAGCACCTTCACAGAATTACGGTAGTATCCGGTATGATAATCACGACCGTGCGTGTGATTGACGGATTTCCAAAAAGCGGCGCCGGGTTACAGCATCGTGGCAAGCGGACCGGGCGTGTCATATTGTTATGGGTGATTGTGTAACATCCACCAAAAGTGCGATAAACCTGAAACAAAATTTTCATTACCGCTGCTATGGATAAGTCAGCCTACCTATGGCTACAGGATAGAAATTGAGGATGCAGCAAGCTAAGGAAACGCCCGAGGATCCAGCGCGAGAACTAACAATCAAGAATTAGTGGTTTGGTTTA
>Ga0153915_10000153_pt1 | contig 62062 bp, 61 predicted proteins | sample Opewatmetagenome_2_FD_107003 | JGI IMG/M metagenome (GOLD analysis project Ga0153915, IMG submission 107003) | Freshwater wetland microbial communities from Ohio, USA - Open water 3 Core 3 Depth 3 metaG | ecosystem: Environmental > Aquatic > Freshwater > Wetlands | place: USA: Ohio, Lake Erie...
AGACATACCCGTCCTTGCCAATGAAGTAGAGGTATCCCTTTTCGCGCTGAATCTTTTCTTTTCCAATTTTGGTTCCCATTTAAACACCTCAAAACCGCAATCGGGTTTTGATAATGAGAGTTGCCGACTGATAATATAAAAAGTTTCCGTCGAAAGCCCGTCGAAACCCGGATTTTTACCACTTATTTAAGGCTTTTTTGGTCATTGTGCCGCTCTATTCACTCCGTTTCAAATACTTCTAAAAGCGCCCCGTTTGGCATTTTTCGCCCTAAACAACGGCTGAATGGGGGTTGGTGCACCCGGAAGCACCGGAAGCAGAAGCGCGGCACGAGGGGGGATTGGTTGGGAAATTTATCGGGGGTGCGGCAGGGTCCGCCAGGATTTCAACCAACCGGATCCCGGGAGGAACAATCCGGGCGATTGCACGTGGCATTCCCGGATTACACGTTGCTCCTGTGATCAATGAGCCGTTTCGCACGTCCTTTCATGGCATGGAGCTTCAGACCCCCAGATCCGGTAAAACTGACTGGGATCTTCAGGTTTCCATCATGGTACTGGTCGGCAAGACCCGGCTTGTGCTTCAGGAAGCGCCCGATGAGATGATCTTCCACCAGCTTCCGGTCGCACTGGTCCACATCCAGGCATTCAACGCTGATGCTGAGCACAACTTCACCCTGACCCTCCCCGTCAGATATGGCTGCCTCGTACTCCCCCGTTAGATAATCCATGTTCTCCATCTGGAAAACCGCGGCTTCGATATCAACCCGGTTCATGGCATTCCCAAAGATCCACGCGGTCTCTGCTTCCCGCTGGGGGTTATAGATCCGCATGTGCGTCCTCCCGCACCCGCATCTCTCACGCGACAGTACGACCGTTGTGTCCTCGGTATCGTAATTGAGGAGGAGCATCCCGCTTTTCCCCCCAACAGGGAGCAGGGTAGTGAGGACTGCCCTGCCGCACTCACCATCCGGTACAAATTCCTGCATAAGCGGGTCATAGACATCCAGATGCACAAGATCTTCCGGTACATGTAACCCATTCAGTTCCCTGCATTCGCCGCACATAGTACCTTCAGTACTACCATAGGTATTGTACACCGGGCAATCCCACTGCTCCGCGAGATACCTGCGGGATTCATCAGCAAAACTCTCCCCGCCCGCCACCAGCTTGTTGATAGCGATATCTCCGGGCGCTATCCCTTCCTCCTTCAGCCTGCGGTGGAGACGGAGCAGCTTGAAGACGCTCCCGATGATAGCCGTGGGCCGGTAATTTCTCAGGATCCGCGAATCAAAGGCACACTTGCCCATGGGAATTATCCCCATCCCTATCCGCTGGGCGGCAATCGTCATCGTGTTGGCGCCTACGTTCATGCCATACGAGGCACAGACCACAATACGGTCGTTTGCGGTAAATCCCTGCGAGACAAAACTGCGGGCATACTTCTCCGCATAGCGCTTCCAGTCATCCCATGTCAGGAAAAAACCCTTGGGAGTGCCACTCGTCCCGCTCGTCTCCTGGATGGAAAAGACATTCTCCCACCGCGTGGAAAGGAACTGAAAATCCGGCGTAACCGGCGGCTGGTGTTCCCGGATGGATTTTCCGGAGATGATCGGAAGCTCCAGCAGGTCTTCGTGGACGCGGATCGCATCGGGTTCAATCCTGTTCTCCCGGAACCAGTGCCGGTAAAACGGTGAATGTTCGGCCGCATACTGCACGGTGTAGCGGACCCGCTCATCGATCAATGCATCGAGATTGCCGCGTTCCATGGTTTCGATATCGCGGGAAAAATAGCCCCCGGTGACCATAACAGAGAATTGCGGGAGAGATTGTTTAAAGATTGTGTCAGGGAGGGATGGGTCGTGAACCGACGGGGCCCTAAATTTATCGTCAACCAGCACCCAGAGGTACAGGAATTTTCATGTACTTCCACCTCATCCTTACCGACGACTGCAATCTGTGCTGCAGTTACTGCCGGGCAAAGGCATTCCTCGATCTTGAGGAGAGCGAAGGAGAGCATGCGGTTGAGATTGATGAGGACATCCCCCTGGACCTTGAATTCAACCTGGAGACCCTGTACACCTTTCTTGGAAAAGATCCATCGCCCACGCTCACGTTTTATGGCGGGGAACCACTCCTGCGGGCAGATCTCATTGAACGTATTATCAGGGAAGCCCCGACAGTACAGCGGTTCATGATGCAGACCAACGGACTGCTGCTGGACCGGCTTTCTCCGGAGATTACGAACCGGTTCACTACCCTTCTCGTCTCGCTTGATGGCCCCCGGAAGCTCACCGACGCAAACAGGGGAACCGGCGTGTACGACCGGGTGATGGGAAATGTACGGGCAATACGTGCACATGGATACCGGGGGGAACTTATCGCACGGATGACGGTCACCGAAATCACGGATATCGTAGAGGCCGTCCACTGGCTCGCAGAAAACCCCGATCACCCGTTTGAGTCCATTCACTGGCAGCTGGATGCAAACTTTGCCGGCGATTTTTCACGGAGACGTTTTGCGGAGTGGACTGACAGGAGTTATAACCCCGGTATCCGTACCCTTGTCCGCGACTGGGTCGATCACATGGAATCGACAGGAAAGGTCCTCAGGTGGTACCCGTTTCTCGACCCGATGGATGATCTGCTCAATGACCGCACCAGCAGGCTCCGGTGCGGGTCGGGGCATGCGAATTACAGCATCATGACCGATGGCCATATCGCGCCCTGCCCGGTCATGATCGGGATGAAACAGTATTATATCGGGCATATCCGGGATGCCGACCCCTGCCAGCTTGACCGCATCGATGTAGGCGGGGAATGCCGGGTATGCAAAATCCGCAGTTTCTGCGGCGGGAGGTGCCTGTATTCCAATATTACCCGTCCCTGGGGAGAGACCGGGCGCCGGCTTGTCTGCGGGACCGTGGAGAACCTTCACGCAGCTCTCACCGGTGCCCTGCCCCGCGTCCGGTCCCTGATATCAAAAGGTACAATAACAGCAGAAGATTTCAGGCACGAGAAGTTCAATGGGTGCGAGATCATCCCGTAATCACAGCATAAACACAGTTGTATAAAACAAGTCATGATAATGCAGATGTTTTTATACTGGACAGATAATTGTTTACATGCAGGTCAAAACTGCATGGGTAATACAATGGAAAGAAAGAGTTTTGGTGGCCCGAGGAATTTCGGTCCCAGAGAGATGACAAAGACTGTCTGTTCAGACTGCGGAAAGGAATGTGAAGTCCCCTTCAAGCCCACGGAGGGGAGGCCGGTCTACTGCAGGGACTGCCTGCCCAAGCACCGGAAACCCCGGTTCTGATTTCATAATTTTTCTCCTTTTTTATTACCGTGTTGCCTGCGATGTCCTCCCTACAGTAAGTGCCGTTTCCGTTAGTCTCATTGCCTCCGCACACATATGGCCGGTATGGCAGCATCGTGGAGAGAGGCAAAAGAGTGTGCAGTCCGTGAGGGTCTTCCCCAGGTCTATCATGACTGCGACAGCAACGTCTATGGGGCGTGCGGGACAGGAGAACCGCAGGGTTCATTCAAGGGAGGGGTTTTCATTGAGCACCGTTGTATCTGCATGCCATCGCACCTGAGTGCAGATGAACTGGAAGAGAAAGAGAAGAGATTCCGGTCTGAAAACCCGGACTGGTGAAACCGGTCCAGGGAAGCACCCGCACCCGTTACCATTATTGTTTTCTTTGAATTTCCTGGCGGAACCGGTGGATGATATCGTAAAGCATCATGCGGAATTCGGCACCGATCTCTTCCCAGGATTTTACATCCGTAACCTGACCGGCGTCATCATGGACAGGTCCTGCATGAATTACCTGGCCGTCCGCTTGTGTATCGATCCGGGGCTGCCACCAGAGCTGGCGCATGATCTCAAAATAACCGCTTGCAAGAACGATCAGGAACACCAGCGGTACGATAATGAATGACAGGTACCAGAACAGCTGGTACAGCGTGGTTGATGCAACCAAGTCCACCCACTGGAACACACGCAGAATAAATGCAATGCAGAAGACGCTGCCGATTGCCCGTATGATCGGTGCCGGCAGGTTGAGGGGAAAGGGGAATGCTCCGAATATCGCACCCACAAACAGTATGATGGCGATCAGCGTCAGGAGCCAGAAATTCTCGTTGATGAAGGATACCCCGGAGTGGAAGAAAGGGTTTGATACGTAGTATGTCAGGATATTTGCAAGAACGACCACGATCAGGAAACAGATGATCCCAATCATCCGTGAGGCAAATACCCAGCCGAATGATTTTGTACGACAGTGCACGATATATCCTGCCCGTAATTCTGTATCTATTTTGTCGGGCGTGCTATAAGAGTGTTTGACATCCGCACCGAAAAATTGCAGGTCTCCCCGGACAGAAAACGGATTATATGGACCGGGGATCTTTTCTTCTTTGAATTGCGGGCGATCAACCCACGTGTTGACTTCAGGTACTGGGCAGTGTTCTTCTTCGCCAGTCTGATTCAGGTTATGTCGGTAACAAGTGGCGTAATAAAAAATACATCAATAACCAAAAAATTACAACAATGTATAAATATGTACAAAGTTGACCTGTATACCAGACACGAGTGATGGTTCCCGCAGAGTCCCTTCACAGGAACAAATACATTCGAGAAAAAACCGGCAGTGGCCTGGTGCCACGACGGTGATCGGACTAAAAGTTATGAAGACAACACTGACGCTCAATCTCGGGCCTGAAGAATTTATCACCGCGGTGAAGACCCAGCCAAAACCGCTCATCATACCGCTGTGTGCAGAACTGCCGCTCCCGGATATCTCCCCTCTTGATATTTATGAAGGGACCAAAACGGGGTGCGGGTTCCTGCTCGAATCTATGGACGGGAGCGAGAAACTTGCCCGGTACTCGTTTATCGGGATCGATCCGGAAATGATCGTCACTATTGGCGACACCGTGAATATCCGTGGCAATGAATCGTTTGTTGCCATTGCCCGTGACCCCGAAGGTGACAACCCGGTTGACCGGATCAAATCGATCCTCTCCCGCTTCCATTACATGAATGTCAAGGCGCCCCGGTTCTTCGGAGGCATGGTCGGTTATTTTGCCTATGACTGTATCTATTCCCTCTTTGAAAAAGTCCAGAAAACAAAAAACCGTGTCAAGGGGGAACAAGATACGGATCATGACGCCTGCTTTATGCTCACCAAGGACTGCATCATTATTGATCACCGGGACAAGAAACTGTTTATCTTCTCCAGCCCGTTCCTGACCTACGACTCCGACCTGGCAGAAGAATATCAGAAAAGCGTCTCAAAGATTCAGTCCCTTGCCAGCAGTCTGGCCACGCTTGGCAAAAAGGCCTGTGAACAATCACCGTGTTGCAGAAATACCCCATCTGTTCCCATCGACAGGGCCGCAACACAACAGTGCTTCGAGCAGGCTGTTGAGAACGTCAAGGAGCATATCGTTGCCGGGGATATCTTCCAGGCCGTGATCTCGCGGAGGCTGGAGTTTCCGGTGTGCAGCGATCCCTTTGCCATCTATGCAGCACTCCGGGAGATCAACCCGAGCCCCTACATGTACTACCTGGACTTCGGGGATGAGAAAGTCATCGGGGCGAGCCCGGAGATGCTGGTTCGTGTTGAAAGGCGCCAGGTGACTACCGTCCCCATTGCCGGGACACGGCCCCGCGGCCGCACGAAACCTGAAGATGACCAGCTGGCAGAAGACCTGCTTCTCGACAAGAAAGAGCGGGCGGAGCACACTATGCTTGTTGACCTTGCACGGAATGACCTCGGGCGCGTATGCCGGTTCGGGTCCGTGAATGTCGGCGAGTTCATGGGTATCGAGAAGTTCTCCCATGTCCAGCACATCGTCTCAACCGTCAGCGGGACGCTCCGTGATAACCTGGACTGCTACGATGCCTTCAAGTCCTGCTTCCCGGCGGGGACCGTGTCGGGTGCCCCGAAGATCCGGGCCATGCAGATCATCGATGAGCAGGAACCGGGAGCCCGTGGTCTGTATGCCGGTGCTGTCGGGTATATCGGTTTTGACCGGAACCTCGATTTCGCAATCGCTATCAGGACGATCCTGGTTCGGAAGAACCGGGCGTTTGTCCAGGTTGGTGCGGGGATCGTGGCAGACTCAGTACCGGAAAACGAGTGGAAAGAGACAGAGAGCAAGGCAGCGGCGATGGTCCGGGCAATCGAACATTCGGGGGCCTGTTCATGAAGGTGCTGATCGTAGACTGTTATGACAGTTTTACCTTCAACCTGTACCAGCAGGTAGGAAAGCTTGGGGCAGAACCACTGGTGATGCCCTGTGACACACCCCTTGACGTGCTAAAAGAGACCGGTTGTGACCGTATCATCCTGTCACCAGGCCCGGGTACGCCGCAGGATGCCGGTGTCTGCCTTGACGTGCTGAACTCAATGAGCCGTACGATCCCCACCCTGGGTGTCTGTCTTGGCCATCAGGCAATCTGTACTGCATTCGGGGGAGAGGTCATCCGGGCGCCGCACCTGATGCATGGCAAGACCTCGACAATCCAGCATGACGGAACAGGTATTTTTGACGGGGTCCCGACCCCATTCACTGCAACGCGCTATCACTCACTCATTGCACGCGAGGGATCTCTTCCGGAGGAACTCCGGGTAACCGCCACCAGCATGGACGACGGGTACATCATGGGTGTCCGGCACCGCAGCCTCCCGATTGAAGGCGTGCAGTTCCACCCGGAGAGCATCCTCTCGGCAGAGGGGGACCGGATCATCAGGAATTTCCTTAACGGGACCGGGGTGAGCTCATGATGTTCAAAGAGGCGATTATGCAGATTATGGATCAGCAGGACCTGGGCGAAACCGAAGCCGCCGGTCTTATGGATATCATCATGGAGGGGAAGGCAACCCAGGCCCAGATCGGGGCATTTCTCGCTGCGCTCCACATGAAAGGTGAAAGCCCACAGGAGATCGCTGCATTCGCCCGCGTGATGCGCCGGCATGCGATTGCGGTCAGGCCGAAAACGAAAGGTATGCTGGTCGATACCTGCGGTACCGGTGGCGATGGCAAGCATACGTTCAACATCAGTACTGCGGCAGCGTTCGTTGCCGCAGGTGCCGGCATACCGGTCGTCAAGCATGGCAACCGGAGCGTGAGCAGCACCTGCGGTTCAGCGGATGTCCTGTCTGCACTGGGTGTCGATATCACTACGGATCCGCATACCCAGGCACGGATTGTCGAAGAGATAGGTATCGCGTTCCTTTTTGCACCGCTCCATCACCCGGCTATGCGCCACGTGATGGCAGCCCGGCAGGAGATCGGCTGCCGGACGGTCTTTAACATCCTTGGCCCGCTTGCAAATCCTGCAGGGGCACAGGCGCAGGTGCTCGGGGTTTACCAACCCGGCCTGACCCGTACGATGGCAGAAGTGCTCAGGCTGCTCGGCATCTCACGCGCAATGGTGGTCCACGGGAGTGGCCTTGATGAGATCACGACAACCGGAGAGACGGTGGTTTCGGAACTCGTCAATGGTACCATCAACCCATATACGCTGAATTGTGAAACATATGGTATTACCCCGGCGCAACTCCCCGATCTTGCGGGAGGGGATGCAGCAACCAATGCCGGCATCATCCGGGAAATCCTTATCGGTGAACGCAGCGCAGCCAGAGATATTGTACTGATGAATGCAGGAGCCGCGATTTATGTGGGAGGGCAGGCACGGGACCTGCATGAGGGAATTACCCTTGCAGGAGCCTCTATCGATTCGGGAAAAGCCCTCGCACGGCTGGATGCGCTTGTTGACGCAACGAGGAGTGCCGCATGATCCTTGACGAGATCGTCCGCAGGACGGAAAAACGGGTGGCACAGCTCCCGTCATCATTCCCGGAACCTTCTTCAAAGGAACACCCGAGCCTCTCCGGTGCAATCCGGTGCAGGAACGGAAAAAATGCGGTCATCGCGGAGATCAAATGTGCATCTCCCAGCGGAGGCATCATCCGCCGCAACGTGGACATGGCCCAGATGGCCGGTGTCCTCGCGGGAGCCGGGTGCGTTGCCCTGTCGGTGCTTACCGAACCATACTTCTTCGGGGGCACGGGGCAGGACATCGCCAAGGTGAAGTCTGCAGTAGACATACCGGTACTTCGCAAGGATTTCATTATCGATGAGCGCCAGATCGCGGAGTCAAAAGTGCTCGGGGCGGATGCCGTGCTCCTGATCGCGGCAGTACTCGGGAAGGACCTGACGGCATTCGTCGATCTCGCCATGGACTACCATCTCGAACCACTGGTCGAGGTCCACAATGCTGAAGAAGTCGAATCGGCACTTGCTACCCGGACGGCACTCATCGGGATCAATAACCGCGACCTGTCCACCATGACGATCAATCGTTCAACGACAAGGCTGCTGTCCGGGCAGATCCGGTCCAAAGGCAGGCTGATCGTATCGGAAAGCGGGATGCGATCAGCCGATGACGTGCGCGAGATGCAGGGCTATTGCGACGCGTTCCTCATCGGCTCATCGATCATGGCAGATGCCCATCCGCGGAAGAAGCTGGAGGAGTTCGTATGCGCATAAAGATCTGCGGAATCACAAGGCCCGAAGACGCACAGGTTGCAGAGAACGAGGGGGCCGATGCAGTTGGTGTCGTGCTCTTCAGCGACTCGAAACGGTCGGTCAGACCTGAACGGGCGCGGGAGATCTTCCACGCGGTCGGACCGTTTACCGCGACAATTGCCGTGACTCACACGAAATTGGAAGACGATCTCGCGCAGATCATCGCACTGAATCCCACCGCGATCCAGATCTTCCACCCGTTCGTATTCGATACGCCCCCCGGCTTAAAGGTGATCCGGGTGATCGCCCGGGGCGATCCGCTGCCTGACGACTGCGACGCGGTCATCGTGGATGAGAGCCACGGGGGCGGGAAGCAGTTCGACCTCGGGCATGCACGGGAGACCGTCAGGGGATCGCGTGTGCCGGTCATCCTCGCAGGGGGGCTGACACCGGAGAATGTCGGCAGGGCGATCCGCGAGGTCCGGCCGTACGCGGTGGATGTGGCAAGCGGGATTGAGATATCCCCGGGGATCAAGGACCACAGGAAGATACGGGCGTTTATCGCCGCATGCAGGAGTGTTTGACATGACAACAAAAGGACGATACGGCGATTACGGCGGACAATACGTCTCGGAAACACTGATGAACGCCTTACTCGAACTCGAAACAGCGTACGAAAAAGTTGGGAAGGACAAGGCATTCGCTGCCGATCTCGACGCGCTCCAGAAGGAATATGCCGGCAGGGAGACACCCCTCACGTTCTGCCCGAACGCGTCACGGGAGCTCGGGTGCAAAATCTACCTGAAACGCGAGGATCTCGTTCACGGGGGTTCGCACAAACTGAACAACACCCTCGGGCAGGCGCTGCTGGCAAAACGCATGGGCAAGAAGCGGCTGATCGCCGAGACGGGTGCCGGGCAGCACGGTGTTGCCACCGCCATTGTCGGGGCGGCACTCGGGATGCCGGTGGAGGTCTACATGGGAGAGGTCGATACCCGGCGCCAGGCCCTCAATGTCTTCCGGATGGAGCTGATGGGTGCAAACGTGATCCCGGTTAAATCCGGGACCAGGACCCTGAAGGATGCGATCAACGAGGCACTCCGTGACTGGGTCGCAAACGTGCGGGATACCTATTACCTGATCGGTTCTGTTGTGGGACCGCACCCCTATCCCCTGATGGTCCGGGACTTCCAGTCGGTAATCGGAAGAGAGACCCGCCAGCAGGTACTGAAAAAGGAGGGGCGGCTCCCGGATACGGTCGTTGCCTGTGTCGGTGGCGGGTCCAATGCGATGGGGATCTTCTATCCGTTCGTCCATGATGACGTGGAACTAATCGGGGTCGAGGCCGGGGGAAAAGGGATCGAAACCGGCGAGCACTCGGCTACGCTCTGTGCCGGTGAGCCCGGGGTGCTGCACGGTGCTCTCTCCTACCTGCTGCAGGATGCCCACGGGCAGGTGCTCCCAACCCACAGCATCTCCGCGGGTCTCGACTACCCGGGGGTAGGCCCCGAGCATTCGATGCTGAAGGACAGCCACAGGGTCACCTATGCCGCGGCCAATGATCCGGAAGTGCTCGAGGCATTCAGGTTCCTCTCCCGGTCCGAGGGTATCATCCCGGCGCTCGAGTCGGCCCATGCCGTCGCGTACGTGATGACGAACCGGGACCGGTTCGACCGGGACGATATCGTTGTCATCAACCTCTCAGGGAGAGGAGACAAGGACGTGGCTGAAGTGGCAAAGCTGCAGGAGCGTGCCCCATGAGCCGGATCCAAAAGGTGTTCGAAACGCCGGGAAAAACCGCATTCATCGGGTTTGCCGTTGCGGGAGACCCGGACGAGGCCACGTCACTCCGGATCGCAAAAGCGCTCATTGACGGCGGGACCGATATCCTCGAACTCGGCGTGCCATTCTCGGATCCTGTTGCCGACGGGCCTACCATCCAGCAGGCAGACGAGCGTGCACTTGCTGCCGGTACAACACCGGATACCGTTTTCAGGCTGGTAAAAGAGATACGGGCATATTCCGGTGTCCCGGTTGTGTTCCTCACGTACTACAATATCGTGTACCGGAGAGGGATTGAACGGTTTTACCGCGAGGCCAGCGAAGCAGGAGTGGACGGCATACTCATCGCCGACATGCCGGTTGAAGAGTCCGGGGAGGTTACCGCAGTCGCCGCCCGGTACGGCATCGACCCGATATTCCTCATCACCCAGACGACCAGCGACGATCGGATCCGGAAAATCGCCGCTCTGGCACGGGGGTATCTCTATCTTGTTTCAGTACTCGGAGTAACCGGAGTCAGGGAACAGGTCTCATCGGGTGCAATCGATCTCCTGAACCGCGTCCGACGGCACACGAAGCTGCCGCTCGCTCTTGGTTTTGGCATATCAACACCCGATCATGCAGGAACGTGTGCCGCAGCTGGGGCTGACGGCGTGATCGTCGGGAGCACAATTGTTGATATCATCGGATCAAACCTTGGTAATCCCGGGGAGATGGAGCAGAAGCTCAGGGACTATGTCGTGCAGATGAAAGAGGCAACTGGATCCACAGGACGGACATAATTCCTGTTAAACCCATCTTTTTTATCCCGTGCATGCCAACGATATCGTGGATTTATCATGATGTCCAGAAAGTGTGTATTTGTAATTCTTGGAGCATGCATCGTCGCAGGACTTCTCATCGCAGGATGTACGCAGCCGCAGACACCGGCCACCGTCCAGACCACGGCAACTTCGGCATATACGGTCGTTCCTGCTGAAACTACAGCATCAGCCAATGCAACAACCGTCGGTATGGCAAACCCCGCATCCGTCAATTGCGGTAAGATCGGCGGTACAACCGAGATCAAGACCGCTGCTGACGGAGGCCAGTACGGCATGTGCACCTTTGCCAACGGCACGACCTGCGAGGAATGGGCACTCTTCAGGAACGAAGGATGCCAGTCCGGTGTGTCAGTAAACACGACCACCGCAGCATCGAAATAATCCTAAAAAAAGTATACCATTTTTTATTCCACCGCATCCCCGCGATATCCGTGTGCTGCGAGAATGCCGGTGACCGTTTTCACCCATACCGGATCGTTTAATCCCGCCGGGTGTGTATGGGGAATGGACGCGATCTCTTCTTTCCAGAGCCGGGCAAGCACCCCATCTGTCGTACTGATCTCCCCGGCACCGATCACCTTTCCTGCCAGATGATCATACGGGTCATAGACCTGCATCCTGTAACACCGGAACTCGCGGCATACGAGAGGACGGGAGGGGTAGATTGCACAGGTGAAACCTTCACCATCCTTTTTACGGCACAGGAACGGGCAGCGTTTTTTCCCGGCAGGAGCCCTCGTATTGACCTGTCCGACATCAGCCTCAGACACCTCATCTGCATATTCCGCATCCACGTGGACAGGGAACTGTTCGCCTGTCAGGGAATAACGGCAGTAGTAGTCCTGGTCATTCAGCTGGCGCTCGATGGTTATGAATGAGCCGAAACTAAAACAGCATTTTCCGCAAAAATTGCAGGTGAACGTTGCCATACGATGATCGTTCGTTGGACGGGTATGCTGATAAAAAAATGGGTCTGGCGTGGATACACGACAGGATAATCGGGATTATTGGAATTCCGGGCATGGTACAAACAGGAAGTAACCCGCTGCGGGGAGTTGTTTTCTGACACAACGATGATATACCTCCCGGTTGAATTCCGGATACGCGTGACGATTGGAAATGACCATGACAAAGACAAGGATCCTGTTCATCTGCACGGCCAATGCCGCCAGATCCCAGATGGCAGAGGGGCTGCTCCGTGCACGATATGGAGACCGGTACGATGTCTATAGCGCGGGCACCCGCAAGTCGAAAGTGAGCACTCGGGCAATCACCGTAATGCAGGAGATCGGGATTGACATCTCCCATCACCGGTCAAAAACCATAGATGAAGTCTCCGGAATCCCATTCGATCTCGCGGTCACGCTCTGTGACAATGCACATGCGGTTTGCCCGGTTGTGCATAATGCAAAAAAGACCATCCACCGGGGATTTGCCGATCCCCACCTCACACCCGGGACCGACGACGAGATCCTTGATGTTTACCGGCGTATCAGGGATGAGATTGCAACATGGATCGATACCACCTTCGGTACAGCAGGTAGTTACTGACGCTCTGCATTTCCCGGCAATAACATTGATGAGATACCATCGCGTTCAATGGATCAGGGCCGAAATAGAATGAAACGGGGAAAACAGGGAGATATCTACTCAGAATCTCTCGAACTTCACAGGAAACACCGGGGCAAGATCGAAGTCTATTCCAAGGTCCCCGTTACCACCCGTCATGAACTCTCCCTTGCATACACCCCGGGCGTTGCCGAGGTCTGCCGGGAGATCCACAAAGACAAAGATCTTGCCTACAAATACACGCTCAAGGCCAACACCATCGCCATCGTGACTGATGGGTCCCGGGTGCTCTCGCTGGGAAATATAGGGGGATACGCCGCGATACCCGTGATGGAGGGAAAGGCCCTCCTCTTCAAGAAACTGGCGGGGATCGATGCCTTTCCTCTCTGTTTTGAGCGGTACCACATGGAGTTTGCCGATGATATCAAAAATATCGCCCCCGTCTTTGGCGGAATCGCTCTTGAAGACATCGCGGCGCCCCGGTGTTTCGAACTCGAAGAGTCGCTGCAGGGGATCGGGATCCCGGTTATGCACGACGACCAGCACGGGACGGCGGTCGTGGTCCTCGCTGCCCTCCTCAATGCGTGCAGGGTGACGAAAAAGAGGTTCGAGGACTTACATATCGTTGTAAGCGGTGCGGGGGCAGCCGGGTATGCGATAACAAGGATGCTCAAATGTATCGGCTACAATCCCGACCTCTGCAGCAGTGTCAGGGATATTATTGTCTGCGACAGGAACGGGATCATCCACCGGCACCGTGACGGCCTGTACGCAAACAAATACAAGTTCATCATCGCTGAAGAGACGAACAAGGCCGGGCGAACCGGCACGCTTGCCGATGCCATGAAAGGCGCCGATGTCTGTATCGGCGTATCGGTGCCCGGGATCATCACGCCGTCCATGGTCCGCTCCATGAACAAGGAGCCGATTATCTTTGCCCTTGCCCATCCCATGCCGGAGATCCTTCCCGCGGACGCACTCCAGGCAGGAGCGGCCATTGTCGGTACCGGGAGGAACGATTTCCCCAACCAGATCAACTATGCCCTCGCATTTCCCGGGATCTTCCGGGGAGCGCTCGATGCCCGGGCAACGCGGATATCCGACGAGATGAAAGTCGCGGCAGCGCATGCCCTTGCAGATTACGTGAAACGGCCCAGAAAAGACCGGATTCTCCCCTCGGTTCTCAACCGCCAGGTGGTTGCTGCGGTGGCCGAAGCGGTCAGAAAAGCGGCAGTAACAAGCGGGTGCGCCCGGGCGATCACGTGAGATCACCAGACGAGGCGGACATACAGGTACATTTCCCGGTGATTTAACCGCGTCTCATCACCCGGCACACGTTCCCCATCAGTGCATGGTGCCGGGACAGTTGTTCGAGGAACTGGGTACTGCGTTCACCTGCAGGCAGCGGGGTCCAGCTGATGCCACAGTCCGTATCCCAGAGGACCAGGCCTTCGGAGGGGGCAGGCTGGAGAGGCTTTTTCGCTTCTGTCGCCAGGAGTCCATCAATTGAACTCTCCTCTGCTTCCCCGTTCCCAATCCGGAGCAGGGAGGCGGCCATGCTGCGGACCTGGTGCCATAAGAAACTCTCGGCGGTCACTTCGAAGTACACAAAACCGCCCTCTTCAGCAACCGTGGCAGTAAGGACCGTCCTGTACGGGTTCTTACCCTCGAGACGGGCGAAGTTGGTAAAATTATGGTTACCGACAAACCTGCCGGCTGCCCGTGCCATGGTCTCGATATGGGCGGGGTGTTCGGTAAAGTAATACCGGTACGTCCGCCTTTTCGCATCGTACCGCGGGTGGAATGCAGGGAGTACTTTCGCATACCCGGTACACCAGCAGTCAGGGGGCAGCTGGGTGTTGATAGTCCGGACAGCCCGGTCCGGGGCGGGGGTTGTAAAGGCCGCCACCTGTCCGATCGCATGGACACCGCGGTCGGTCCTGCCCGCCGACAGGAACCCGGCCTCCCGCCAGTCATCAAAGAGGCTGAGCCGCTGGCAGGCAGCGATGAACTCCCCTTCCACCGTCCGGTGGGAGGCCTGCATCTGCGAGCCGAAGAACCTGCTGCCAAGGTACGAGACCCGGAACGCGAGCCTCACCGGAGCTGCATGTGCCGGGTGATCCGTTTGATCTTTCTCCATGTGTTGTTGATGGACTGGCGCGTGTAGGTGCGCAGCGGTGTCTTCCTGCCGCCACAGGATACTCTTCCGGCACGGATTGCCTCAAGGATCGCGGGGACGTCCTTTTCCGCTTCAACATAGGTCCTGCCGAATCCGACGAACTTTGCATTGTGGGCGTCGCTCCCGCCAACGCACGGTTTGCCCAGCCGCTTTGCGATACGGGCCGCCTTCTGGTTTGCCGAGCCCACAATATACCGGCTGTTAAACACCTCGACCGCATCCACGATATCCATGCCAGCTTTCTTCCGGCGGGCCACCCCGTGCCTCCAGACATGGTACGGGTGGGGGAGGATCGCAAGGCCACCCATTCTTTTGGCGATACTGACGGTCGCCACCACGTCGAGACCTGCGGGTATGATCTCCGTGACGCCGAGCACCAGCAGGTGGCCCTGCTTTGTCGAGACCTCGATACCGGGGATCACCAGAACAGTTGTCGGGACCGTCAGGGCTTTTATGGCCCCGTCGACGGAGTCGTGATCGGTGATCGCGATTGCGTCAAGCCCCTCTGCCTCGGCCTGCCGGAGGATCTCCTCGACACTACTCTCACCGTCCTTGGAATAATTCGTATGCACGTGCAGATCGCAGGCAAGCATCTGATCATAGTGTTTTTATCTCTCTGGTATTAAGGAAACTTATGCGCATCCTCCTCCCCACCGGCACTGCCACCGAAGAGACGGTCCGTAAGGCGGCCGCCGGTTTCGACGCGGATGTTGTCGTGACCGGGGAGATTGCATCCTTTCTGACCCCCCACCGGCTTGGCGAGCTCCTGAAAAAAGGGCATTACGATATGGTGCTCGTATCCGGGATGAGCACTGCATCATTCGAGGGAGTAGAACGCGAGACCGGTGTGCCGGTCTACCGCGGGCCACGGCACGCAGCGGACCTCGCCATGATCCTCCCCCTCATCGGGAAGATCACCCTTTCCCATACCGTCCCTGCGGACGAGTTACTCACCATGCAGCGGGCGGCAGAGGCAATGACGCGGGTCGAAACAAGGGAGCATGAGGCGGAGTGCGACTGCATCATCAGGGGACTGAAGATCGGCGGGGGATCGCGAATGAAGGTGCTCGCAGAGATCATGGACGCCCACCGGTGCGAGGACATCCGCGGGCGGGTGGAGTCTTTCTTCTCATCGGGCGCCGATATCGTTGACCTCGGGTTCGGATTCGATGCCACTCCCGCCGATGTGACCCGGGTGTTTTCAGCACTGGACGGGATCGACCGGCCGCTCGCAGCAGACACACAGGACCCGGCACTCATCCGGGCGGCACTTGTACGGGCCGACATCATCCTCAGCCTCCAGGACGAGAACATCCCCCTTGTGGGAAAAGACGTGGCACGTGCCGGTGCTGCGGCGGTAATCGTCCCGGGCACAGGCACGCTTTCAAAGAATATTGCTCTCGCAAAACGGGCAGGGATCCGGTGCATCATTGCCGACCCGCTCCTCCGGCCAACCGGGTCCGGCCTTGTTACATCCTTAAAGAAATTCAAAAAAGGGCGTTACCCCCTCTTCTTTGGTGCCGGCAATGTTGCCGAACTCCTTGACGCGGACTCCCCCGGTGTCAACGCTCTCCTTGCCGGCATGGCAATGGAACTGGGAGCGGCGATCATCTTCACGAGTGAACATTCCGACAAGACACAGGGATCTGTCCATGAAATGCGGAGGGCAACGGAGATGATGGTGCTTGCCCGGGACCGGCCCTACCCGAAAGACCTCGGGATCGACCTCCTTGTCCTGAAGGAGAAGCGGAGACGGCGCGAACCGCCGCTTGAGTATGAGACGGTCACCACCGCAAAGAAGGTGCCGGACGAGATTGAGTACGATCCGAAAGGCAACTTCCGGATCGGGATCGAAGGCGACCGGATCGTCGCAGTGATCAAGGGTAAGGCCGTTTGGGGAACACGCTGGCAGGACGTATTATACACCCTTCTGTCACAGGGGGACGTCTCGCTCCTGGACCATGCAGGCTATCTTGGCCGGGAACTCTACAAGGCAGAGCTCGCGATCCGGTACGGGCGGAGCTTCGAGCAGGACGGGGAGTTCTGATACCAACATTTTATTGCAGGAAAAAATCACCTGTACTCCATGTCCACACAGGCACGCGCATCCCATATCCTTGTAAAGACCGAAGACCAGGCAAACCAGATCATGAAGCGCCTCGCTGATGGCGAAGAGTTCGACAAGGTTGCCCGCAGGTTTTCATCCTGTCCTTCCGGCAAGCAGGGCGGCGATCTCGGCTGGTTCGGCAAGGGCATGATGGTCCCCGAATTCGAGAAGATCGCATTCTAGGATGAGGTCGGCAAGGTGGTCGGCCCGGTCAAGACCCAGTTCGGGTTCCATGTCATCAAGGTCACCGGCAGGAAATAATTTTTTGAGGTTCTAATGGAACTGCAGAAATTCCTGCTCGGCATCGGGCTTGCCATCGTGATCGTCTTCTGCGGGGCATCGGTGTACACCCATTTTGTCAAGGCTGCCCCTTCCCCTGCTGACCACGACATACTCTACCAGGTCTCAACCATCGATGCCCTGATGCAGGGGGTGTATGGAGGTGTCCAGCCGGTGGGGGAGCTGAAAAACCATGGTGACTTCGGGATCGGCACGTTCGAGGCACTTGATGGCGAGATGATCGTGCTGGATGGCGTTGTCTACCAGGCAAAAGCGGACGGGCGCATCTACGTGGCCGCTGACAGCCAGACCACGCCATTTGCCACGGTAACGCATTTCAGCAGCGATCAGGCTGTCACTACGGACCGTCCGATGAACCTTTCCGTCTTCTCCTCCGTTATGGAAGACCGGCTCCCCACCGGGAACATGGTGTACGCGGTACGGATGCACGGCATATTCCCGTACATGAAGGTCCGGGCAATACCGGCGCAGCAGGAGCCCTACCCCACGCTCGCCGATGCAGCGAAAAACCAGTCGGTGTACACATACTCTGATACTACCGGCACCATTGTCGGGTTCTATACCCCGGTCTTTTTCAAAGGGGTAAATGTTCCCGGATACCACCTCCACTTCATCAGCGATGACCATATGACCGGCGGTCATATCCTTGATTTCACGGTACCGGCAAACACCCCGGTCCACTATGATATCACGCCGGGATTTTCCATGGTATTGCCGACAAGCGGCGATTTCACCGGTGTCGACCTCTCGCAGGACCTGAGTGCTGACCTTGCGAAGATCGAGAAATAATCCCTTTTTTAAAGGAGAGTTTTTTTGCGATCGCATCCAAGAGGATCGGTACAGTACTCCACGTGCTGGCAGGGACATCCACATGAAAATCCGCGGTATCCGGCAGGACCTCATCACCCTTCTCCTCCAGATGGGACGCGAGAACCATCCCAACGAGTTCGCCGGCGTGATCCGCGAATGCGACGGTGTCATGGAAGAACTGAACCTGCTCCCCGGGACCATCGGCCGCGAGGATTCCGCATCCATCTTCTACGATATGATGCCCCTTGACACCCACGTGGCGGGCAGCGCCCACAGCCACCCGAACGGTGTGATCAGCCCTTCGGATGCTGATATCAGTTTCTTCCCGAGGACCGGCCGGTACCACCTCATCATCGGGTATCCCTACCGGAAAAACGACTGGCGGTGTTTTACCGCGGACGGGCAGCCCTGCAACCTTGAGGTGATCCCGTGACCGCCAGGCGCATCGTTGCCACGGGAACCTTCGACATCCTTCACCCGGGACACCTCTATTACCTGGAGGAGTCACGAAAACTCGGTGACGAACTCTGGGTCATCGTGGCCCGGGACACCAACGTGAAGCACAAGCCCCGCCCCGTCATCCCGGAGGAGCACCGTCTCGCAATGGTCGCCGCCTTAAAGCCCGTTGACCACGCAGTGCTCGGGGATAAGGTGGACATGTTCCGGCCCATCGAGGAAATTTGCCCGGAGATCATCACGATTGGGTTCAACCAGATGTTCAACGAGGAGAAACTCACCGGGCAGCTCCGGGCCCGCAACATATCATCCCGGATCGTGCGCATCGACCGGTATGCCGATGACGAGCTTTGCAGTTCAAGGCTGGTCGTCAAGCGGATCCTCGATAAAAGGTGCCATGACCAGCACCCTCCGGAGTAACTCCGGACCTTTTTTATCAGCTTGTGGACCCGCGGGGCAGATGACGCTTCAGGGGGGAACTCCCTGCCTGCCTGCATAAAAAAAGAATGAAGAAAGATCGCGGGAAGATCATCCGCACGACCGCGGCGGGGAAAAACGGGTCATCTTCCCGAATTATGGGGCCGGTGTACGAGAGCCTTTCTCCTGCTGTGACTGACAATCCCCCGTCTCATGCTGGTACTGTATTTGGCCATGAACGAACCAACAAGGGTCGTCACAATCACCAACGCGGCGATGACGGTCCCCACCACTGCCGACCCGTACAGGACCGCGAGGGCGATCGAGAACTCTCCCCGGCTGATCGTATTGGCCCAGATCTCAAGTCCTGACAGGGCAGACCCGTAAATCGCAAGCCCGATGAGCATGCCGGAGATCAGCTTGCTGAAGACTGCGAGGAGGCAGAGTATCGCAATCGCGTACAGGTCCATGCCGCTCGCAAAATCGATCGTGACCCCGAAGAAGACAAAAAACATCACCAGGAAGACGTCCTTGAACGGCCGTGCGTGCTGCTCGAATGCATCAGGATCCGTTGTTGCGAGAGCCGCACCAAGAGCGATCACCATCAGGGTATCAGGAATGCCGAACAATATGGCGAGGGAGGCCGTCGTGAGCACTGCGGCGAAGGTGAACAGGATAGGCGTTTCATCATCCCGGTCAAGGATCGATACAAGGAACTCTTTCCCGTAATGCGAGATGACGTACAGGATACCAAGGCCCAGTACGATCTTGAGGAAGAAGAACAGGAGGTCTTTGTCCCCCGAGGAGAGCAGGGCGATGATAATGATCAGGACAATATCCTCAAACACTTCGAGCCAGATGATTAACTCGGCCTCTTTCATCATCAGTTTCCGGTTCTCGATGAGCGTGGTGATGACGATTGCCGTGCTGGTGATGTAGAAGGCTACGCCGATGATAAAGGCCTCCATGAGCGAAAAGCCGAGAAGGTATGCGGCAGTAAACCCAATCCCCATATCCACAACAAGGCCGATAATACCTGCGGTGAGGAGTTTTGAGGGATCGGCAAGCATCTGGTCCAGTTTCAGCCCGAGACCCATGAAGAATAACAGGAAGAGCAGGCCTATCTCCGAGAAGAACTGGCTGATCTCATCCGACTGGACAATGCCGAGCCCTGCCTTGCCCAGCACGATACCGGCGAGGATATAGAAGGGTATGGCAGGGATCGAGAGATATTTGGAAATAAGCGCAAGCACCATGCAGACAAAAAGGGCGATGATGAAGCCTTCCATTACTCCACCATAATTTCGCTCTCAAATTTTTTAATCTGGTCGCTCTCCCCTATGACCAGTACTGCGTCCCCGTCCTCGAAAACAAATGAGGGGGAGGGGTTGATAATATTGTGATCATGCCGGGAGACCGCAATCACGGTCGCACCGGTCTTTGCCCGGATCTGGAGGTCTTCGATCGTCTTCCCGATGATGGCTTTCGGAATGTAAAACGTGTGGATGGTGACTCTCAGGTCGGCGAGTGCCGAGAAAGCCACTTCAACACTTTCCTGGTCCGCTTCGATGATCGCCCCGGTGAGGATATTTCCCAGGCGCCGGGCCTCAACGGGTGTCATCTCGGCTGCACTGGGAGTTTTACAACCTTTCTGGAGCGTGTACATCTGGATGGTCCCGGTCCTGGTAAAGAAGATCGCGACCGTATCACCCTTGTCGGTCTTGAACTCGTATTTCGTTCCTACACCGGGAAGGTTCTGGGATCGAAGCGCCATAGGAGACATTAGAGAAATGATCCTGAAATATATTGTTGTTTCGCCCTTAAACACCTAATTTTGATTGGGTTGATAATAAAAAATAGGATTGCGTCGGTTAGAGATAGGAATATAGTATGGTTTTGAAGAGAATTACGCCGCCGTTACATGCAGCGGAAAAAAGAAAATAGGGTTTTTGGTCTGAGAGGTCGGGAGGAGCGATGCACGAATGTAAACTGGCATCTGACTCTTGAGAGGGTTAGATCGTCCTCCGCACACACTATGTTGAAAGACCGGGGTTTAAACCCGGGACCGGGCGGAGTGAAAGTGTCGGCCACAAGGAGCGGATCTGATACTTTTTTCACCAGCCGTGATGATAAATAATGATAGATCCACGATCGCATCATAGCGCTCTCAGATCATTCACCATTACCTGCAGGAGTTGGATACCATCCCAGAAATCCCCAAGGAAGAATATATCCTGAAGTGCACGTCAGCCTGTGCCGGGTGCAGCGATTCCCTCGCACTCAGATATGTGCTCAAGGCCGCAGGGCCGGACACGGTGCTGGTCGTGCCGGCATGCTGCACGAGCGTCATCCAGGGCATTTACCCGAATACAGCCTTCAATGTCCCCGTATACAACATCGCCTTTGCCTCAGCAGCGGCCTGTGCATCGGGCATGAGCAACGCGTTCCGCGCTGCCGGCAAAAAGACGAACGTGATCGCATATGCCGGTGACGGCGGGACACTCGACATCGGGATACAGGCGATGTCGGGGGCTTTCGAGCGGGGCACGGACTTCCTCTATATCTGTTACGACAACGAGGCGTACGGTAATACCGGAATGCAGCGCTCGGGCGGTACTCCTCTCGGTGCACGAACCACAACAACTCCGACCGGCAAGACCGATAACAAGAAGGACATCGATGCAATCATCGCCGCCCACGATCCGCCGTACCAGGCAACGGCGTGTGCAGCCTACCCGCAGGACCTCTTCAAGAAAGTTACAAAGGCCCTCACGTTCCGCGGCCCGACCTTTATCCATATCCTTGCACCCTGCCCGCCCGGCTGGCGCTACTCCACGGAGAAGAGCGTTGAGATGGGCAAACTCGCCGTGAAATCCGGCATGTGGGTGTTGTACGAACGCGAGTACGGGAAACTCACCATCGGGGCGCAGTCAAAGGCTGCAATCAAGAAGCCCATCCCGCTCGAAGATTACCTTGCGCCGCAGGGCAGGTTCAAGGGAATCGATCCAAAAACCGTCGATATCCTGAAACAGCGCATTGCAAAGAACCTGGCAAAACTCGCGGCTGAGGAGGCGGCATCATGAAGAAGATCTCGACCGGGAACAAGGCCGTTGCTGAAGCAGTGAAACAGATCGTCCCCGCAGTCGTTGCCGCATACCCGATCACACCGCAGACAGAGATCGTGGAGCAGATCGCCGAGTTTGTCAGCAGCGGGGAACTGAAAAGCAGGTACATTGCAGTCGAGAGCGAGCACTCGGCGATGGCGGCCTGTATCGGCGCCAGTATCACCGGGGTCCGCACCTTTACGGCAACGAGCTCCCACGGGCTCCTCTACATGCACGAGATGACCAACTGGGCTGCCGGGGCACGGCTTCCCATTGTCATGGCAAATGTCAACCGTTCGCTCGGGCCCGGCTGGAACATCTGGGCCGAGCACACCGATGCCCTGCAGGAACGGGACACCGGCTGGCTGCAGGTGTACGTGAGCACCGTGCAGGAAGCCTACGATGCAACGATCATGGCGTTCCGGATCGCGGAACATAACGATGTCCTCCTGCCGGTGATGGTAAACCTTGACGGGTTCCTCCTCTCCCACATCATGCAGCCGCTCGATACCGTGGACGTCGGGGATTTCGTCCCACCTATCCAGCTCCCGCATGCAATTGACGTGAAGAACCCGACAGGGTACGGCGGGCTCACCGGCCCTGACCAGCAGTTTAAATTCCGCTGGGACATTGAACGGTCGATACGGGACTCCGTGAAGGTCATCGAAGCAACCGAGAAAGAGTTCGCGAAACGCTTTGGCCGGAAGTACGGGTTCACCGAGGACTACCAGTGCGCGGATGCCGACGTCATCATCGTCGCGATGGGCACGCTCGGGAAGGAAGCGGAAGTCGCCGTCGATCTCCTCCGGAAGGAAGGGATAAAAGCAGGCTCGATGCGCCTGCGCTGGCTGCGCCCGTTCCCGAAGCTGGACCTCAAGGGAAAACAGGTCGTTGTCATTGACCGCGACTACTCCTTTGGCCGCGGGGGGATCCTCGCAACCGAGATCATGGCACAGACGAAGGAAGACGTCTTCAGCGTGATCGCCGGCCTCGGCGGGCAGGAAGTCACGTACGAGGATGTGGCAGGCTTTGTCCGGAAACGTCGCATGGGTGAAGAGTTCTGGTTCGGGGTGAACAACAATGTTTGAGATCCGGATCCATTCCCGTGGCGGACAGGGCGGCGTGACCGCAGCCCGGCTTCTCGCTCTCGCAGCGATCCATGATGGAAAGTATGCCACCGCGGCCCCGTTCTATGGTGCGGAACGCCGGGGGGCCCCGATTGTCTCGTTCGTCCGGATCGATGACAGGCCGATCAGGATTTACAGCCAGATCAAAAAACCCGACATGGTCATCGTGCTCGATGCAAGCGTCATGGACGTAGTCGACGTACTGCAGGGGCTCAAAACCGGGGGGAGGGTACTTGTCAACAGCGCCCACCCCCGGGAATTCAAGGGCTTTACTTCAGGCCATGTCGACCTGACCGGGATCGCGCTGAAGGAGAACCTTGTTGTTGCGGGAAGCCCGATCCTGAACACGCCGGTCATCGGCGCCCTCGCAAAGCAGGGGATTGTCTCGGTCGATTCGGCAAAGAAGGCGATCCGCGAGATGTTCTCCGATGAACGGAATGTGAAGGCGGCCGAGACGGCCTATGAGGAGATGAGCGCATGACCCCGGATACAAAACGTGAACGATTAGCCATAAGCCGGCCTACCGAGGGTGCTGCCGGAAAGACCGGAACATGGCGGGTCTTCCGCCCGGTCGTGGACAAGGAAAAGTGCAATGCCTGCGGACTGTGCTCCACATACTGCCCCGATGCGGCAATCGATGCAGAACTCGATGTCGATCTCGTGTTCTGCAAGGGCGGCGGGATCTGTGCCAACGAATGCCCGAAGAAAGCCATTTCCATGGTCCGGGAAGAAAAATAAGCGTTCGTTACGAAGATCTCCCCGCTTTTTTAATTGCAGGAATAATTTCACAACCTTTTTTATCCAGTGCCAAAAATATATCGCACAGGGATTACTACATGAACATTTCCTTTTCGGGGGATACGCGGGACCTCTTTAAGTTCGATCTCGTACGCCATATCATGAAGAGCTTCCCGGGCCTTGCCAGCTTCACCTTTATACCGATGCTGACAGACCGGGAAGAGCCGGCGAAACAGAAGAAGAGTAAGAAGGCCGACCTGAAAAAAGCGGTCAAAGCCGGAAAAGCGGGTTCCCAGAACCGGGAACTGATGGAACAGATGGGTAGACTGCAGGAGATCGAGGATGATTTGGACTATCTCTCAGGTATCAGGTCCTATTTCAGGGGAGAGAATATCCTCATCGATATCCTCCACAGGGACCGGTTTTCCCATGAACACCGGGTGAACTATTTCAAACCGGTATTTGATAAATTCCCGGAGCGGTCCCTCATCTTCCTCGACCCCGACACCGGGCTTGAAGTGAAGAACCCCACTCAGCGTCACCTGCTCTTTGATGAACTCAGGAAGATTGCAGAGACCATGGACACCCGCTCGATCCTGATGATATACCAGCATTTCCCCCGGGAAACACACGAAGGCTACGTAAGGCAACGCTGTTCGCAGATCGCAAAAGCCACGGGTATCAGTCCGGTATCGATCACGGACAATGAGATCGTCTTTTTCCTTCTTGCAAAAAGCCCGAAATTCCGGGAGCAGCTCCGGGACAATGTGGCTACCTACGCAGACACGTACCCGGCCCTCCGCTCGTGCGGGTGTGACTGAACCACCCGATCCTTTTTCCGGTCCCTTTGGTCACCCTGTCTTCAGTTCGTCCTTTGCCATGTACTCGAGATCGAATTTGTAGAAATGGGTAAACCGGCAGTGCCGGCACTGGACCGTGAGGTGCCGTGAGCTGACGATGATATCATGGGGACCGGTCACATGACAGTTCCGGCACGCGGCTTCCTGCACCAGCTCCCAGACCGGGTACTTCCCGATTTTTGTTAACGTCCCGGCCGCATCCACATCCTCGATACGGGGGATGAAGACCCTCGTAGCCCCGCAGTTGTCACAGGCAACCTGGGCCTGGTACGGGACGGCCTTGATGATCTGGTCTGCGATCGCTTTACAATGGTAGCAGTCCGTTAAGAATTTTGTAAAGATGAACCGGTCGCTCATGGAAGATACTGGAAGCGTACGGGTTCATTAACCTGTTGCCCGCCCGGTCGGGAGAGGTTCTACGCATCCATATATCAGGCATACGGGTCCTGTCGGTTGCCGGTACCTCCCTGCCGCAGTGACTGGATGACTGTAATGCCATTTTTATATTTTTTTCCTTTGAACAAAAATCTGCGAGTTTTTCCCTGCTGAAAGAAAATTCTGGGCGTTTGGAGGAAAAGAGTTGCGAACAGGGCAGTAAATTTAATTATCAGGTGAAATCAATTTATTGGATATGAAGAAATTTATCGGACTTCTTATCCTGGTCATTGTCCTTGTTGCGGTGAGTGGATGCACCCAACCGGCAACGACAACGCCCGCGACCACTACAACAGCTACGGAAGTACCCACCGTTGTTGAGACAACCGTCGAGGAGACCGTTGCCCCGACAGTCGAGGAAACTCTGGTAACAACACCCGTTGAAACCACGGTTGCCACAAATGAGACCGCCGCGGTTACCAATGAGACAACCGTTGTTCCCACGGTAACAGAGATCATCACCGCAGGCATGACCCCCTCAACCAAGATCACGGTCATCCATATCGTGAACAACACGTTCAGCCCCTCACCTCTCATGGTCCTCCCGGGAACCCGGATCACCTGGGTCAACGATGACCTGACTGTTCACTCCGTCAAGATGATCGGGGAACATGCAGGCAAGTTCAACTCCGGCGAGATCGCCAGCACGGCCCGCTGGGGCTATGATTTCGGTGACGCCGAGGGGACCTTTGAATATGCCGACGGGACCAACATGAATGTCACCGGTGTTATCATCGTCAAGAAGGGTGATTCACTCGTTGGCAACGTGGTAAAATCCACACCGTACGTGACAAGCAACGCAACCTGGTAACATAACCAGCACTCCTTTTTTATTCAGGTTATTATCCTCACGGTTCAGCCATAAGGGCAACCGCGATGCCTGCCCGGCAGGACACCATTGACGCCATTAACTGAGTGATCGCATGAACGGATCCGGTCTCTGCTGTCGATGACACAGGCGATGGGGAAAAACCAGACCTGGAATAAAAACCCGGCAATGCGTCCCGCAGGGAAATCACCTGATCGGGAAATGTTCTAAAAAAGGGATTCGGGTTAGAAGTCGCCGCCCATACCGGGGGGCATACCGCCCATTCCACCCATGCCGCCCGGGGGCATGCCGCCTTCGGGCATCGGGCTCTTGGACGAGGCGATGACATCATCAATGCGCAGGATCATGACTGCGGCTTCTGCTGCAGAGGAGATTGCCTGGGTCTTGACGCGGAGGGGCTCGACAACACCGGCTGCCTTCATGTCGACTGCCTTGCCTTCGAACACGTTCAGGCCGTGGGTCTTCTTGCCCTTCTCGTGGGCTGCACGGATCTCGACAAGCATGTCGATGGGGTCGAGACCTGCATTCTCCGCAAGGGTGCGGGGGATGACTTCGAGTGCGTCTGCGAACGCGTTGATGGCGAGCTGGGCCCGGCCGCCAACGGTTGCTGCGTACTCGTGGAGACGGAGCGAGAGCTCGGTCTCGGGTGCGCCGCCACCGGCAACAACCTTCTTGTCCTCGACAACGACCGCGACAACGCGGAGTGCGTCGTGGATTGCGCGCTCGAGTTCGTCGACTACGTGTTCGGTGCCGCCCTTGACGATGATGGAGACCGCCTTCGGGTTCTTGCACTGCTCGACAAAGGTCATCTCTTCGCCGCCGACCTTGCGCTCCTCAACAAGTCCGGCCTTGCCGAGTTCATCCTTGCTGATCGCGTCGATGGAGGAGACGAGGCTTGCACCGGTTGCCCGGGCGAGTTTCTCCATGTCGCTCTTCTTGACACGGCGGGTTGCAAAGAGCCCTGCCTTTGCCAGGTAGTGCTGTGCAATGTCGTCAATGCCCTTCTGGCAGAAGAGGACGTTTGCACCGCTCTTGACGATCTTATCGACAATACCCTTGACCATCCGCTCTTCCTCGTCGAGGAATGCCTGGAGCTGGTCGGGGGATGTGATGTTGATCTCGGCATCGACTTCGGTCTTCTTGAACTCGACTGCTGCGTTCAGGAGAAGGATCTTCGCGTTGGTGACCTTCTTGGGCATCGAGGGGTGGACGCGTTCCTTATCGATGAGTACACCCTCAACGATCTCGGAGTCCTCGATCGATCCGCCGGTCTTCTTCTCGACCTTGATGTTCTCGATGTCGACCTTGCCGTCATCATCAGTGACCATGGTGACTGCCTTGACAACAAGCTCACAGAGCTTGTCCTTGCTGGCCTCTGCACTCTTGCCGGTCATTGCAGTGCCTGCAATATTCCGGAGCAGCGCCTTATCGGTTACCTTGACATCGAAGGCCAGCTCCCTTAAGAGTGCCTGTGCCTTCTCGGCTGCCTGGCGGTAACCTGCAGCGATAACGGTCGGGTGGACGTCCTGCTCGAGGAGGTCTTCTGCCTTCTTGAGGAGTTCCCCGGCAATGACGACTGCTGAGGTGGTCCCGTCGCCGACTTCGGCGTCCTGGGTCTTTGCAACCTCGACCATCATCTTTGCGGCCGGGTGCTCGATGTCCATTTCCTTGAGGATCGTGACACCATCGTTTGTGATCACTACGTCGCCAATGGTGTCGACGAGCATCTTGTCCATACCCTTGGGACCGAGTGTGGTCCTGACTGCAGCTGCCACGGCCTTTGCGGCGGTGATGTTCATACCCTGGGCGTCGCGGCCTCGGGTACGGGTGCTGCCTTCCTTGAGAATAAGTATCTGCTGTCCTCCAAGTTGTTGTGACATAAAAATCACCACTTTTAGCACTAAAAGTGGTATGCGGTTCTATATAAACGTTATTGAAAATGGTTCTGTTGCGTTAACGGTTGAACAACCGCACAAACGGTTGGTGTTGCGCGGAGGTTGATGGATATATTTGAGTTAAGTAAAATCAGCCAACGTCTTCTCAACGTCAAGGTGGTTTGGAGGCATTTTATTCATATCAACAATCATCGGGATGGTTTCATCACCCGAACCAACTGTAATAAACCCCCCATGTCTTTCATAAAAATTTATTGTACGTTCGTTGTTTTTAGCATCGACTTTAACCACTCTACATCCTACTTTTGAGCACAAAGTGAAGGCCGTAGCAAAAACTCGTGCTAACATTTCCGCACCTATCCCCATTCCTCTAAAATTATCTTGTGTTGCCATTCGTGCAATCAACAATGCAGGGAATCTTCGTGGATAATATCGCTCCTCGCCCAAATCCGCTACAGATTCAGATGCAACACAACCCATTGCTAACGAGAAAAATCCAACCAGTCTTCCATCCGAGTGAACTAAATACGTTACTGCCACATTTTCCTCTTGATATTTCAGAGCATCGTTTAATAAGAAGTCTTCGAGGTCTCGATATGCAGAGCACCTAAATGATGAAATATCAGATTGGGGGGTTAATTTCGAAAAAACGAGGGTGTTAAGATCAACACCGTTTTCTACAGGGGCCATTCTTTAGACAGCCGCCTAGCTTTACTTATTAAACTGCGGCTCTCAGGGGTAAAGTTTTGCGACGGACTTTCAATGTATTCATTGAATTTTCGTGCATCTTCACCTCTTAACACAGTTTCCAATTCGATGGGTTTTGCCATGCCATTCACCTTCTCCCTTAATAATAAATTATTAAGAGAGAACTTAACAAAAGTATTATAAATAGATGGCGCTCTAAAAAATAACAAACCGCCCAAATTGGGCGTATTTTTACCAACGCGCAGATTTTCTTGTATTAAGGTATAAAAGATTTTCTAATTTTTTTGTGACACGCCGCAAATAATGCCTATGCGGTTCTGATCGTATATACGATCAGAACCGCATACGATATAATAGTATTGCATTTTGAAGAGATTGTTAAAATTATTTCCCACTTGCCAATCCGATCATCGTCTCCCACCGGTTCCCTGCAAGGTTGATTGGGATTCCCGCCATCTGTGCCGGTGTCAATCCATTGATTCCCATATGAGGACGGATATAGTTGTGATAAGTTCTGCATACCAGCGGCGAACTCCTCAGAACCTTGAAAATTCACTCACCGAGCAGGTCGAGGAGCTCGAAGCCGTCTTCGATTTTATGGAGGCGCTGCTCGCTGATCACGAGCGTCCTGCCGATCTTCTTCTCCTTTTCCGAATCGGTGATAATGCACATTGCATGCTTCTTTGCGATCTGCGAGAGGTTCCCGATCAGGGCCGCCCGCTTCACGACTTTCTGTGCCGGGCCGTAGCCCGTGAGGATCGTGTGCTTGTCAAAAGTGAGGAGTGCCTGGAACGGGGCGCCATGGAGCGTGTGGAGCCGGACACCGATCTGCTCAAGGAACTCCATCGGGCTCTGGATGTACGAACCGGTCTTCGCTTCGGCCTCAACAACCTTCGGCTTCTCGTGGCGGATGAGGTCGATGGACTCGACAACGCCGGTATTGAAGAACTCCTCGATACGGATCGCGACATCGAGCGTTGTACCCATGCCGCTCTCGTACTTGCTGATCGTGCGCCGCGAGACCCCAAGCACGTTCCCGAGGTCCCCGAGCGACATGTTCCGTTTCTCGCGGAGGTCCCGGAGCACGTCCCCGTCGATGTTGACATAGAGCCCGCCGGGCGAGGCATACACGAGCGGGGGGATCTTCTCCACAAAATAATCGTAGAGCGTGGCAGGACTGACCGCGTAGATGCCGTACCGGACATAGACTGCCCCCCGCTCAAGTTCCGCGTCCCGGGCCCGTTCACCGACAATGAGGGGTATTCCCCCGAGGAGCCGCGAGATGAGCTCGAGATCGAACGCCACCTCTTCGCTCACTGAGTCGATGTGCGCGACCACCTTGATCACGAGCAGCGTCCCGTTGTTCCGTGCGATGAGGTCGAAACTCCGCGGGCGCAGGGTGAAGCGCTCGGAGACATCGAAGCCTGCCGTGATCATTACGCTGGTGACCAGCTGGAGCTGGCGGTCCTGGGACATGTGATTACAAATGGATGGAGCGCTCCCATATATTAATATAGACATGCTGATCGGCATTGATGATACGGACTCCCCGCAGGGCATGTGCACCACGTACCTCGGGGCCGTGCTCGCCCGGCAGCTGATCCGCGAGCACATGCAGGTGCGCGAAGCCCGGCTCGTCCGACTCAACCCGAACGTCACGTTCAAGACCCGGGGCAATGCCGCGGTCATGCTCGATGTGGAAGGCAACCCGGACCGTGCTTTTGCCATCGCATGCGCACTCGTGGAGGACCTCGCGGACTTCTCCTGCGAGAACACAAACCCCGGGGTTGTTGTTGTAAAAGAGCAGGTGGACCCGGCATTCTACCTGCAGGCAGTAACGGATTTCTGCGAGATCGATGATGCAGTGGCACTGCTCGATGCAACCGGCGCCCGGTACAGGGGCTGGAAGAACCGGCGCGGCCTGATCGGGGCAACAGCAGCCGTGGCAAGCAGCCTCCCGGACAGGACCTCCGAGATCCTCGTGTACCGCGAGCCGGCCCGGTTTGGCACGCCGCGTGACGTTGACCGCACAAGCCTGTTCGCCGCGGAGACGGCAACCTTCCCGCATACGTGGGACACCGTTGACGTGGCAAACGATGTCGTGGTCTGCGTCCCGCACACGCCCGACCCGGTCCTCTTCGGCATCCGGGGCGAGAGCCCGCGCTGGGTGATGACCGCCCGGCAGATGGTCCAATCTGAGAGACCGGGAATCGAACAGATCTGGGTGACGAACCAGGGCACCGATGCCCACCTGATCGATGCAAATATTAGCGAACTGCGCGAGGGACTCTCGTACCGTGTCTGGTGGACCGTTGCTGACATCCCGAAGACCGGTACCGGAGGGCACGTCTCGTTCACGATCCGGAACAGCGATCATACTGTGCGGTGCATGGCATACGAGCCAACGAAAAACTTCCGGCAGATCGTCCGCCAGCTGGTGCCGGGCGATGAGATGATTGTATGCGGGAGCTTCAAGAAAGGGAGCATCAACCTTGAAAAAATGAAGAGCGTCTCTCTTGCAACGGACCAGACGATCCGTCCCCCGGCCTGCACCGCGTGCAGCAAGCGGATGACGAGCGACGGTAAAGGCAAGGGCTGGAAATGCAAACGATGCGGTGCCCGGGCTGATGCTCCGGACATTGAGGAGATCCCCCGCATGCTGGCGCCGGGATGGTATGAAGTCCCGCCAACGGCAAGACGCCATTTAGCTAAACCATTATGCCGGGGCTTGCCTCCTTACTGAAGATCAACCAGGCGACCAGATGGTCGCCCCGGTTGCGAGACCACTCCGCCGGAGTAATTACGTTATTTACGTGAGATCCGGCAGGAAAGAACGAGCCAAGGAAATCTTTTTTATCTTCGTACTCTTTTAAAGATCATCGATATCACACGGACCACGCGATGATCTCTATCCTCTATGTCGACGATGAACGGGACCTCCTTGAAGTGGCACAGGTCATCCTGGAAGAGTCCGGCGAGTTCAGCGTCAAGACTGCGACATCGGCAAAGGAAGCACTGGCGTCACCATCCATCTCGGAGTACGATGCCATCATCTCCGATTACCTGATGCCGGGGATGGACGGGATCGCTTTTTTAAAAGCCGTAAGGGAACGGTACGGGGACATCCCGTTCATCCTCTTCACCGGAAAGGGCCGGGAGGATGTGGTGATCGAGGCGATCAACAGTGGTGCTGATTTCTATCTCCAGAAGGGCGGGGACCCGGAGGCCCAGTTTGCTGAACTGGCGCACAAGATCCGCCAGGCAGTCCGGAGCAGGAGGTCAGAGCGGGAACTCCGGATCAACGAAGAGCGCCTGCGAATGGCCCAGGCGATAGGCCATACCGGCAGCTGGGAGTATTCCCTTGCCACCAACACGATCTGGGGATCTGCTGAAGGGCTCCGCATGTTCGGGTTCCCCCCACACGCCGGTAATTTCCCCATCGAGGATATAGAGGCATGCATCCAGGAGCGTGAGCGTGTTCACCAGGCACTCGTTGACCTGATCGCCTCCGGAAAGGAGTATAACCTTGAATATACCATCCATCCCGCGGACGGCTCAGCACCAAAAGTGATACACTCCATCGCCCGGCTCGATAAGGATCCCGCGGGAAAACCGCTCAAGGTTATCGGCTCCATCCAGGATATTACCCCGCGCAAGGCCACCGAAGATGCCATGCGGGAGAGCGAGAAGAAGTTCCGGACCATATTCGAAAACAGCCCGTACCCCATTGCGATCAACAGCATCACGGATTACAAATTCCTGGAGATCAACAAGGCGTTCCTGGACGCCAGCGGCTATACAGAGGAAGAGATCATCGGAACAGACCCGGTGGGACTGGGGCTCCTCCCCTTAACAGAGGCGGCAAAGCTCATCTCGCGCCGGGTGCTTGCGGGAAAAATTGAGAACGTCCCCCTGGCCCTGACTGTAAAAGAGGGGAGACGGGTCCATGTCCTGTTCTCGACCATGCCGATCACGATCAACAACAAGCCTGCCATCGTGACCGTGACTACGGAAATTACCAAACTGAAGCGGATCGAAGAGGACCTGCTCCGGAAAAACGAGGACCTCAATGCCGCCTTTGAACAGCTCGCGGCTTCTGATGAAGAACTCCGGCAGAATTATGACGAGCTCAGTAAAAAGGAGGGCGTGCTCCGGGCCAGCGAGGAGAAGTTCCGGGCACTGGTCGAATATTCGCTTGACGGCATCGTAATCGCGGACTTTGCGGGGACACTCCTCTTTGCCAACCGGGCAGCAAGCATCATCGTCGACGAACCGGATTACCAGTCAATGGTCGGGAAGAAGAACGTGATGGAATATGTCACCCCGGAATCGCAGGCCGATGTGCTCAGGGATTTCCGGAAAGTCTCGCAGGGTATCGACGCGTACCTCGTCCACTATAAACTCATCACCGGGAAGGGACGGGAGGTCTGGGTCGAATGCATCGGGAAGAAGATCCCGTTCGGGGACACCGAGGCCATGCTGGTCTCCATGCGGGACGTGACCGAGCGCACACTGGCCGAAGAACGATTAAAGGAGTCAGAGAAAAAATTCTCCACCGTCTTCCGGAGCAGCCCGGTCGCACTCACGCTCGTCTCGGCAACGGACGGGACGATCGTTGACGTCAACGAAGCGTTCCTGAGAAACACCGGCTACGCCCGCCACGAAGTGGTTGGCAACATGGCAGTCGCCCTCGGGATCTTTGCCGACCGGGCCGAGTATAAACGCTTCAACTCCGACCTCCGGAACCACCGGACGGTGTACGGTCGTGAGATGAAGTGCCGGATAAAGACCGGCGAGATCCGGACCTGCCGGTTTTCATCCGGTGTTGTCCTGATGGACGGAAAACCCCATATCCTCTCGACCGTCGAGGACATCACCGAACGCAAGAAGACCGAAGAGGCACTCAGAGAGAGCGAACAGAAGTTCCGCCGTCTTGCAGACAGTGCACCGGATATGATCTTCCGTATGTCAATCCCGGACAGGAAGTACGAGTATGTCAGCCCGGCATCGATCGCGCTCACGGGGTACTCACCGGAAGAATTCTACGCAGACCCCGCCATCATCAGGAGCCTGATCCACCCGGCCTGGAAGGAATACTTCCAACGGCAATGGGAGGACCTCCTTGAGAAAAATGTCCCACCGGTGTACGAGTACCAGATCATTGACCGTTCGGGACAGACCCGCTGGTTCCACCAGAGGAACATGCTCATCACGGATGAATACGGGCGTGCCGTGGCAATCGAGGGGATCGTCACCGATACCACCGTGCAGAAGAACACAGAACACGAACTGCGGAGAAACGAGCTGCGGTCCCTTGCGGTGAGCGAGAATGTGGGGGACTGGATATGGGAGATCGACCGGGACGGCATGTACCGGTACTCAAGTCCCGCTGTTGTCCATATCCTCGGCTACCAGCCGGACGAACTGGTCGGGAAGATGTATTTCTACGACCTGTTCGACCCTTCGGTTAAGGAGAGCCTGACAACAACGGTATTTGGCTCCATGGAAAACCGCGAGCCGTTCCGGAATTTCGAGAACCTCAACCGTCACAAGAACGGGAAGCCGGTCCTGCTGATGACGAGCGGCACGCCGGTATTCGATGAGGAGGGGACGTTCACCGGCTACTGCGGGGTCGACGAGGATATCACGGAACGCAAAGCCCGGGACTCTGCATTCCAGGCAATCGTCCGGAGCATGGTAGGCACGACAGGGATGGACGCTCTGCGGCAGATCGCGGAGAACATCAGTTCCTGGCTTTCGACCGACTGCGTCATGATCGGGGAGATCCAGCCGGACCACCAGACCGTAAAAGTCCTCTTCATGCTCCTCGACGGGAAAGAAGTCTCCGGTTTCAAGTACACGCTCACGGGAACACCCTGTGAAAATGTCGCGGAGAAGGGCTTCTGCCTGTACGAGGACAATGTGAAACAGCTCTTCCCTGCGAGCAGGGACCTCTTCGAGCTCAATATCCGCGGATACCTCGGGACGCCCCTGCGGAACTCCGCGGGACAGGTGTTCGGGATCCTCTGTGCGCTCTCCCGTGCCCCGCTCAGGCCCACCCCGTCCATGCAGGAGATTATGGAGATCATTGCCGTGAAAGCCGCCGCGGAGATGGAGGGCATGCAGATGGACCGTGCGCTCAGGGAGAGCGAACAGAAGTTCCGGTCGCTTGTTGAATATGCCCTTGAAGGCATCCTGATCTCCGATCTCCAGGGCACGATCCTGTTCGCGAACAATGCCATGGCCCGCACGGTTGAATCCGAAGATTCTGCAGGACTCATTGGCAGGAACGTGATGGAGTTCGTTGCACCCGAATCGCAGAACGATGTCATAAGGGATTTTGGCGAGGTAGCGAAGGGGCACGATGCGTACATTGCACAATACAAGGTGATCACCGATAAAGGGAACGAGATCTACATCGAGAGCATCGGTAAGGTCATCAGTTATGAGGGGAAACCCGCAGACCTCGTCTCCATCCATGATGTCACCGAGCGCAAACGGGCGGAAGACGCGCTGAGCGGCAGCCAGCGCCAGCTTGCCGAGGCAATGGACATGGCGCACCTGGTGAACTGGGAGTTCGATATCGCATCGGGCATGTTCACGTTCGATGACCGGTTCTATGCCCTGTACGGCACGACCTCGGAACGGGAAGGCGGCAACCTGATGCCGGCTGAAGTCTATGCCCGCGAATTCGTCCACCCGGATGACATGCATATGATGGGCGAGGAGGTTGCGCGGGCTGTTGCGGCAACCGATCCCGATTACACGGGCCGGGTCGAACACCGGATCATCCGCAGGGACGGGGAGGTCCGGCATATTGTTGTGCGGATACGGATCACCATGGATAAAGAAGGACGACCGATCAAGACTCATGGCGCGAACCAGGATATTACCGAGATCAAGCTGGCGGAGGAGGCGGTCCGGGAGAGCGAGGCCAGGTACCGCCTGCTCGCAGAGAATGTTCATGACGTGATCTTTACGGCCACCATGGACATGCGTCTCACGTATATCTCCCCATCGGTGATGGCATTGCGGGGACTGACCGCGGAAGAAGCGATGGCAGGATCCCTTGCTGATGCGCTGACACCGGCATCCCTTGAATTGATGATGAAGGCTCGGGAGCTTGGACTTGAGAGCATGAAGCAGGGCGCCAGTCTTCCCAGCAGCACAATGGAACTGGAATTTTACCGTAAGGATGGTTCCACGGTCTGGACCGAGACCATCATTACCCTTGCATGGGACAGTAATAAAAGACCGGCCGGGGTCGTCGGGGTGATGCGGGATCTCACCCAGCGGAAGCAGGTCGAGAATGCGCTCCTGGAGAGCGAGGAGAAGTTCCGGGCCCTTGTGGAGACCTCTCCCGGCGTCATCTGGGAGATCGACACGCTGGGGAGATTCCAGTACATCAGTCCCATGGTGAAGGAGATCCTGGGCTATGAGCCGGACGAACTGATCGGAATGTCCTTCAAAGACCTGGTCCTGGAATCGTTAAAGCCGCTCCTTATGCAGACACTTGCCATGATGGCCTCATCTTCCAGCGGGTCGTTGCTCCCCTTTGAAGTCATTGCCCATCACCGCGATGGCCATGACATGGTGCTGGAGATCCGTCCGTCACGGGTAACCGGAATTGACGGGAAGGTGACCGGGTTCCGGGGTGTTGCCTATGACACCACCACACGCAAGAAAGCGGAGGAGGAACTAAAAAGGGCAAACCGCCAGCTCACTCTGCTCTCCAGCATTACCCGGCACGACCTCCTCAACAAGATCACCGTGATCCTCGGGAACCTTAAAATTGCCGAGAGAAAATGCACCGAACCGGCCCAGGGCGAATACTTACATAAGATACGCAATGCAACGAGCGCCATCAAGTCACAGATCGAGTTCACCCGGGTGTACCAGAACCTCGGTACCACCGAACCGCAATGGATTGATCTGGACTCGGTCATGCCCCGCCCGTACGTCCCGTCAACGGTGACCCTGGATGCAGCAGTGCAGGACATCCAGGTACGGGCCGACCCGATGCTGGAAAGAGTATTTTTCAACCTCATCGACAACTCGGTCCGGCACGGTGAGCGGGTAACAGAGATCCGTGTCTCATCCCACCAGTCCGGCGAGGATCTTGTGGTGGTCTGGGAAGACAACGGGACGGGAATTCCCGCAGACGAGAAGGAGCAGATATTCGAGCGGGGATTCGGGGAGAACACCGGCCTTGGGATGTTCCTTGCCCGCGAGATCCTCGCCCTGACGTGCATCACGATCCGGGAGACCGGGGAGCCGGGCAGGGGTGCCCGGTTTGAGATCACGGTACCGAAGGGGGCGTACCGGATTGCTGCGGAAAATAACCCTGACCCGGATCAACCGGAATAAAAAAACCGGTGCGTAAAAACAGTCCCGGGATTGCAGGTTTAATTCTCCCGGAAGAGGTGATTTTGGTCCTTTTCAAAACCTATTTGTGGTACTGAAGTCTTTTATGACTATTGGATTTCTCACAAAGGATCGGAAATGACCTCAGTCCTGTATGTCGATGACGAACCCGACCTCCTCTTTCTTGGGAAACGGTCCATGGAGAATTCCGGGGATTTCTCTGTCACCACCTGCGAGTCAGCGTCTGTTGCCATGGACCTCCTCAAAACAGAACACTTTGATGCCATCATTTCCGATTACCAGATGCCGGAGATGGACGGTGTGGAATTCTTAAAAAACATCCGCCTTCACGTCGGTCAGATCCCCTTCATTTTATTTACGGGAAAGGGCCGGGAGGATGTGGTGATCGAGGCAATCAACAGCGGCGCTGATTTTTATCTCCAGAAAGGCGGCAGCCCGTCCGTCCAGTTTGCCGAACTCATGCACAAAGTACGCCAGGCAGTCAGCAGGAATGAAGCGGTGCAGGCGCTGCGCGAAAGCGAGGAGAAGTACCGTTTCCTTCTCGATGAGTCGTCGGATCCCATCTTCTCGTTCTTCCCGGACGGGACGTACCGCTATGTCAACCGCGCGTTCGCCGAAGGTGTAGGAAAAACGGTTGACCGGATCATTGGAAAAAAGATCTGGGATGTGTTCGATAAAGACGAGGCAGAAAAACGGTTCTCTACCCTCAGGACGGTCTTTGCCACCGGGAAAGGCACAGAATTCGAAGTCCGTGTCCCCCGCCCCGATGGCGATCGGTACTACGTGACGACCATTGTGCCGATCAAGGATGAGAAAGGATCGGTTGTCTCTGCGATCTGTTCATCAAAGGAGATTACTGCCCGCCGTCACACTGAGGAGGCACTCCGGCAGGCAAACAAAAAACTCAGCCTCCTCTCCGGCATCACCAGGCACGACATCAATAACCAGCTGCAGGTACTGAACGGGTATCTTGAGATACTCCACGATCAGGTCCCCAATCCCGCCCTTGAAAAATATTTCAGCCGGATCATGGGGGCAAGTGACGCGATCTCCACCATGATCCGGTTCACCTCGGAATACGAAAAGATCGGTGTCCGGGCCCCGGTCTGGCACGACCTCCGGGCCCTGGTAAAGAAGGCGGGGACAGGTGTTACGCTCGGACAGGTCGTGCTCCGGAACGACCTTCCGGCAAACACCGAAGTATTTGCCGATCCGCTGATCTTCAAGGTCTTCTTCAACCTGATCGACAATGCCCTGCGACACGGGGGGAAGGTCACGACAATCAGGTTCTCTGCAGAATCACGCAATGAAGACTGGATCATTGTATGCGACGATGATGGTGACGGCGTGGTCACGGAGGAGAAGGAGATGATATTCCACCGGGGATTCGGGAAGAATACCGGTTTTGGCCTGGCCATCTCCCGGGAGATCCTTGATATTACCGGCATCGCCATCCGGGAGACCGGGGGGCCGGGCAGGGGCGACCGGTTCGAGATCCTCGTGCCAAAGGAAGCGTACCGGATCGCTCCTGAGCACTGATCCGAAGCGGCTATACCGGATTTTTGTTTGTAGTAACGGGAGACCGTACGGCAGGATCCGGCAAAAGCCGGGAAACATGATTCGTTCCCCGGTAATCACGTGGTACTATTCCGGAGAGCCCATGTCCGTCAGGATGCCCTGGTACATTTCCACCATGGACTGCGTGGAGGCGAGGACATGGGCGGAGATCTCCACGCTCACGAGCGGGTCGAGCTTGATCGCCTCATTATAGGACGTCATCGCATCGCGGTATGCCTGGGTGGACTGGAATGCATCCAGCCCGGCAGTGACATTGCCCGGAGAGGCCGTGAGTGTCGTGCTGCCGGCAGTGAGCGTGCGGTACTGCTGCCGCATCTTCTGCATCTCCACCATCGCAATGGCCAGGTCCGCATCGCCCTTCCGGACCCAGATCTGCGCATTCTTCCGGTCGAGCGAGAGCGCCTTCTCAAAATACCGGACCGCTGCCTCGTACTCACCATTGTCATAGAGGATGTTGCCGGTCATTACGAGCGGGGCGGTCTCATTCGGGTTGGTGACCATGAGGTACTCGAGGTCCGTGCGGGCGATCTCATCCCTGCCAAGGGAGTGCATGGTCTTTGCCTTGCTCATCCGTATGTTTGAGTCGTTCGGGGCGAGCGCGATCGCCGACTCGTACAGCGGTACGGCATACAACGGGTATTTTGTATCGGCAACGGCGCCGGCAGTGACCGAGATGCCCTGTGCGGCTACCGCAGGGGTATAGGCCACGAGCAGGATGAATGCGGAAATAATGACGAGCACGGAAACTTCCGGCCAGAAGAGGCAGCTCTTTTTGTGGAACTTTTTTTCCAGCCGGTTGATCTTTTGTGAACTGAGGAACGCATCCAGCACCGCCACTGCCCAGATGAGCAGCATGACGATGAGGGGATCAACGGTTGTGAAGAGGGGGAGGATAAACGGGGCGCCGAGGACCAGGGCAAGAAAGAGGACTCCTTTTGCCGTTTCCCCGTTATAGAACTGGCCGAGCCCGATGCCGACAAGGGACAACCCGGCAGACGCCCAGGGTTTCCTCCATTCATCCTTTGAGAGATCGAGCCGGTGGCACGAAGACTCCTCCTCCCCGGGCTCCTCAAACGTCCGCTGGCAGGAATAACAGTAATTATCGTTGTATGGAATGGTTGTCCCGCAGTAAGGACATCGTTTCATAGCAATCCGATGACGCGAAGTTTTATAATTATTTCTAAATTAATCCGCAACAGGTGATGCACCACGATATCGTTTTTATATTATCGCAATCTTGTAAGATCATTCATATCCCGGTATCAGGACTATGATCACCGTTCTCTACGTTGATGACGAGCCGGAACTCCTCGAAGTCACACGGGCCTTCCTGGAACAGGCCGGGGAGTTCGAAGTCAGGATCTCAACCTCGGCACGGGAGGTGCTGGACTCCGGCACCGTCCCATCGTGCGACGCCATTGTCTCCGATTACCAGATGCCGGAGATGGACGGGATCGCTTTTTTGAAGGAGGTCCGGGAACGGTTCGCCGATCTCCCGTTCATCCTCTTCACCGGCCGGGGGCGCGAAGAAGTGGCCATCGAAGCACTCAACTATGGTGCGGATTTTTATATCCAGAAAGGCGGGGAGCCGAGGGCCCAGTTTGCCGAACTGTCCAACAAGATCCGGTATGCCGTATCGCGGAAGCGGGCAGAGAAGGAACTGCGGAGAAAGAACGATGAGCTCAATGCGTCCTACGAGCAGATCGCGGCAAACGAGGAGGAGCTCCGGCAGCAGCTGGATGAACTTACGGGAAAACAGGATGCCTTGAAAAACTCTGAGGAAAAATTCCGGGCATTCACGGAAAATATCCCGGACCTTACCACAATCGTCGATTTGACCGGGGTTTACACCTATATCAGCCCGTCAATCCAGCGGATTACCGGGCGGAGAGAGGGGGAGCTGCTGGGGAAAAAGTTTGGTGTGATCGATGATATCTTCGGGATCCTCCCTGATGGTAAAGAGATCCTCTTACAGAGTGGCCGGATCGCAATGCAAAAACCAGGGGAAGCCGTTCCGGTGCCGCCGTTCCGGATACGCGACTTTAAGGGGGATACCCTCTTCATTGAAGGCACGAACACGTACCTTCCCTTCGTCAAGGGCATCCAGGGGATCGTGTTCCATGGGCGTGATATCAGCGACCGCGTCCGGGCCGAAGAGGAACTGCGCAGGAAGAATGAGGAACTCAATGCCTCCTACGAGCAGATCACCGCATCCGACAGGGAACTGAGAGCCCAGTACGAAGAACTTGCCCTGATAGGGCAGCAGGTCCGCGAGAGCGAGGAAAAGTTCCGGGGGATTTTTGAAAAGATCCATGATGCCCTCACCCTGTTCACGGAAGACGGGTGTATTGACTGCAACCGGCACGCACTGGAGCTGTACGGGTTCCCGTCCAAAGAGGAGCTTCGTGGGATGTTGCCGGCAGATGTATCCCCCCCGGTCCAGCCGGACGGACAGGACTCGCAGAGTGCCTCAGCAGCGCATATCCGTGCTGTCCTTCATAAGGGTGTGGAACGCTTCGAATGGCTCCACCGGAAAAAAGACGGCAGTACCTTCCTTGCCGATATCCTGCTCTCGTCATTTGAACTGGATGGGAGGCAGGTCTTCTTATCATCGGTCAGGGATGTCACCGAACGTAAACGAATGGAGGACGAGCTCCGGCTCCTGAAGATCTCGGTCGAACGGTCATCGGACGAAGTCTTCTGGATGGATTTCGATGGATCGATCTTCTACGTAAATGATGCGGCCTGTCGGATCACCGGTTATTCCCGCGATGAACTCTGTTCCATGAAGTTCTTCGAACTCGACCCTGACGTTCCCCCGGAAGTCTGGGAGCAGTCCGTTGCTGATCTCCGTGAGCGGAAGACACAGTTCATCACAACCCGCCACCGGTGCAAGAATGGCACGATCATAGATGTTGAGATCGTCGCAGTCTATGTCAACATGGGTAACCGGGAGTACAGCTTTGCCTTTGTCCGGGATATCACGGAACGGAAGCGGGCGGAACGGGACATGCAGAATACGATTGCGTTCCTCAATGCCATCATCGAGCAGAACCCGAGCCCCGCATGGATATCTGATGAGAAGGGTTTTCTTATACGGATGAACCCCGCGTGCAGACGCATGTTGCACAGCACTGAAAAAGAACTGGCAGGAAAATACACTATTCTCAATGATAACCTTGTCGAAAAACAGGGCTTTATGCCCCTCGTCAGGTCCGTATTCGAAGAGGGGAAGGTTGTTACGTTCCCCTTATCCTGGGACAGCTCGATGCTCGACACCATTGCGCTGAAAGAGAAGGTGAACCTTTCCCTGGAAGTGACCATATTCCCCGTAAAAGATACTGCCGGAAAATTAACCAATGCGGTCATCATCCACAACGACATCAGCGAACGCATGCGTGCCGAGGGGCTGCTTGCCGAGAGCGAGGAGAAGTACCGGACCCTGGTCGAGAAGGCCAAAGAAGTGATCGCCATTGTGCAGGACTGGACCATCGTCTTTGCCAACAGGAGCGGGGCGGACCTCCTGGGCGTGCCGGCCGGGGATCTTGTCGGCAAACCGTTCATGGATTATATCTGGCCCGAGGACCGCGAGAGGATAAAAGCACTTCACAGCGGACATGCAGCCGGGGATACCGTCGCTGATGCGTACGATTTCAGGATCATCGGTGATGGAGGCAGGCCGGTCTGGGTCATCATCTCGTCCGCCGTCATCTCGTGGAAGGGAAGACCGGCAACGCTCAGCCTGATGACCGACATCACCGAGCGGAAGTTCATTGAGGGGGCACTCCGCGAGAGCGAGGAGACATTCCGGAGGGTGATCGAAGGAGCGCCGGATGCGATCTATATCGGGACCGACGGGAAATTCATGTTCCTGAACCCTGCCGCGCTCAGGCTCTTTGGGGCAACGTCCGGTGAACAACTCGTGGGGACCCCGTTCCTTGACCGGATCCACCCGAAGCATCACGACACCATCAGGGAACGCGTTCACCAGCGCTATGACGAGCTTCTCCCGACACCCCCGCTGGAGGAAGTGTACCTGAAGCTTGACGGGACCCCGGTGGATGTCGAGGTCTCATCAGTGCCGTTCAGGTACATGGGCAGGGACGGCGCACTGGTGTTCATCCGGGACATCACGGAGAGGAAGTCCATGGAGCAGGCAATCCAGGAGGCGAACAGGAAACTGAACCTGCTCAACAGCATCAGCCGTCACGATATCGCAAACCAGCTGACGGTGCTCCAGGGGTATGCACAGCTGGCCGCGATGAAGGACCCCGACCCGGTCATCGCCGACTTCTTAAAGAAGATCGAAGCAACTGCAGACACCATCACCCGCCAGATCGAGTTTACGAAGACCTACCAGGAGCTGGGCGTCAAGACCCCGGCCTGGTTCCGTCTTGACGAGACGGTTGAACGGTCAGGCCGGGCGGAGGTGAAGTTCTCCAACACCTGCCGGCCGGTGGAGATCTATGCCGACCCGATGCTCGAGCGGGTTTTTTACAACCTCTTCGAGAACGCGATCCGCCATGGCGGGCACGTGACGGAGATCGCGGTGCGGTGCGAGCGGGAGCCGGACGGGCTCGTGGTTATTATCGAGGACAATGGCGTGGGGGTGGTGCCGGAAGAGAAGGAGAAGATCTTTGAGAAGGGATTTGGGAGGAACACCGGCTTTGGCCTCTTCCTTGCCCGCGAGATCCTCGCGATCACCGGCATCACGATCCGCGAGACCGGATACGCAGGGATCGGCGCCCGGTTTGAGATCACGGTGCCAACGGAGATGTACCGGATCGCTGCCGGGCCGTGAGGGCGCCGGGTGTTGTAGCACCAACGGACCGGAATGACCAGACACCGTTTTTTAAATTTTTTACCGGAATTTTCCCACAACAAAGCGTATTATCTTTTAGTTCATTCACTTAGAGAAATATTTCAGCGTGAATTTTTGTGCGCGATAAACGGAGATTGGGATCGTGAGAGGACGAAGTCCACCGGACCTGAGGGGCGAAGGAAAACAACTGGCCGAACGCATGGGGTACCACTGGGCGGAGAACACCGACCCGGGCGTGCCGTTCGAGGGATTCATGTATTGTGAGACTGCGGAGATTGCCGTGAAGATGATGAAAGTCCGGCACAGTCCGGGCGAGGACTTCATCCTTGAAGAAAAATATCCGGACGCGGTCGTCGAGGTCCGGTCGCTTCCCGTCCCGTCCTGTGTACGCCGGGAACTCTGGCTCCGGACCCAGAACGAGCGGGAGTACCGGAGGTTTCTCATCTTCCCGGATACTACTGCGGAGATTGAGGAGAACACGGCCGAGAATTACCGGAACAGCCATTACCGCGAGATGTACTGGAAGAAGGCACCGTACCGGATCGACATCCCTTACCCGAAAAAGGAGGGCTGAAGTCAAATAAGCCCGTAAAGGGCTCCGTTTGTCAAACGGACGAAGGCCACTTCCGGCTGGAGTGGAAATGTTGTCCACGCCCCTGGAAAATCCTGCGTACCGGGAGTATTTCGTAAAATAAAGCGTTTTTACCCCCACTTCAACCTGCAAAATAGCGGGCATCCGGAGCCCTGTTTTTTGACACATAGTTCAGGTTGTCTGAAAAAAGAGGCTGTCCGGATGCCACTATGACCGTTTTAGAGGGGGTCAGGTCTGCGAGCTTGCTTCTACGACGGAGATTTCTTCCGGCATCAGCCCGTACATCTCATAAACCAGTGCATCGATCCGGACATCTGTTGCGTCGATGTCCTGCTGCACGAGCCGGCGCTCCTGGTCGGTCCTGGCCTGAGGGAGGTATTGGTTCAATTCCAGGATGTGCGAGACGAGCGAGATCATCCGGTCGTGCCAGGTCTTGTCCGCGAGCCTGTCGAAGTCGGGGACGTAGACCGGAAATTTCCCGAGCGCAGCCGGGCTGATATGATACCCGCGGTCCGTCAGCGGACAGGTACGGGTGAGGACAAACCGGGCGAGCGTTGAGTTCAGGACCCCGGCAAGGAACGGATCGTTCCGGGGGATCGCAAGAAGCGCCTGCGTGATCGCATAGCGGCCTTCGCGATCAAAACAGAATGCCGGGCCCTGCTGGTATGATGAGAAAATTATTTTTGGCCGGTGCTCTTCCGCATCCAGATTCCCACTGTCCTCATCCGGTCCGGCATTTTTGTCCCAGCCTCCCGCATTTTTATCAAGGTATGCGACCAGGGCCCGGCACTTCCGGAAATTCCGGTTGTCCCTGATCGCCACGACAAACCGTTCCGGTAGTACCGGCACATAACGCCGGATATCGGCCGGGCGCAGCAGCGGGACAAAAAAATGCCGGCACCTCACCGCGTGCGTTGTCAGCTGGTCCATCGTTGCCGTATCCACAACCAGCGGGTTGTTTTTTACCCGGTGTGTCCCGGAATCGATCTCCCCCATGACGTAATCGTCAAGCGGCGTCCCTTTCACCTGGATCTTTTCAAGGATGTCGATGGTGCGGGTGTCATCGAGTCTCCACCCCCCGTCATCGAGCGAGCGCTGGTCGAGCGTGAACGTGTGCCTGCTGTACCGTATGTCATGAGAGGAACCGGCCCACTCCGGCACCACGAGACAGGGCCCTCCGGGCGGCTGGTTCCGGAGCGTGAGGGCATACACCGGCACCTCGCCCTCCGGCAAATGCCGGGTCCGGCCGGTGCGGGTGATCGCAACGATCTGCCTGGTGAGGAGGAGGCGCCGGAGCGGCCGGGCGCTCTGGGACCGGAGGAATGTACCGGGAACAAGGACCGTCATGACCGCGCCGGGCTTCAGGATCGAGAGGGCCCGTTCGATGAAGTAACCGTACAGGCCGGCCGAGGGAGCGTAGGCATCGTAGTGGGTCTGGAAATATTCCTCCCGGGCCTTCACGGCAAATGGCCGGTACGGCGGGGGGGCTTCGATCACGGCGTCAAACCCGCCCTCCGCCAGGATCTCAGGGAACGCCTCCTTCCAGTCGAACGCGTTCACTTTCCGGCGCTCGTCCGCGTTGAACGGGAAGACCGGTTTTCCGGAGAAATAATCCGGCGCGATCAGGGTGTTGCCGCACCGGATGGTGGTTGTCAGGCCCGCAGAAACTCCGCGTATCGTATCGGGCGATACGATCCCGGCACCTGAACGCCGGCTCTCTTCGATGAACGCAAACAGCAGGACCATCCGTGCTGCACTCACGGATTCGGGATCAATGTCGGTGCCGAAGACCGCACTGCCGGCAAGGTCCGCGAGGACGGCCGGGATCCCGTCCGGACGACCGGGCCGCCGGGTTGTTTTCCGGACAAGGGACCGGTACGCTGCAAGCAGGAAGAGCCCGGAGCCGCATGCCGGGTCGAGGACCCGGCATACCGTCCTCCCGTTCATCGCGGGACTGTCGCTGCTCTCGCCGGCCGCCTCGCTCACCACGTACTCAACGACCGCCTGTGGCGGGACATCCACCACCCCGGTGTAGAGCATCGCGGATTTACCGACACGGTTCACGCGGAAGCCTTCCCCCAGCTGCACCCGTGTCCCGAGGAACTGGTCAAGGATACCGGCAAATTCTTCCAGAGGCTGGGAGACGACCGGCACCGGAATGTCCGGCTGGTCCAGCATCCCGATGATCCTGCGGAGCGGTTCGTCGGGAATAGCGGGAAACGTGCGGGCGCCACCCGGCCCTTTCTCGAAAAATTGTTCCGGGCTGAGCCCGGCATCGGAGCACGCCCGTCCCATGCGTTTTGCGATCCCGTCACACCCGGCAAGCGCCGCGAGCGTGCCGGGTTCGACAAAACCGCAGTCCTGGCCGGTCCTGAGAAACATGAGCTGGAGGATGGATGTAACGGTGATATAATTGAGGTCCGGATCGGTGACCGTGTGGTATTCGCTGACAAGCCGGCGGGCGAGGAGGTCTCTCGCGGACTCGAGAAGGGTGAGCAATGCTGCACTGGGGGGAGAGCGTGGCATTGACGCCGAATTATCTGGTCCATCCGGTCCCGGCATTGAGATAATAATTGATCTGTATGCCGTTATCTTTGTGGCGCCCGGTACCGTGAGAGATTGTTCATGTTCCGTTTTTGCCGGTCCATCACGTTACCGGAACGGCAGAGTGTCCATGTCTGATCGGCGTGTGCCTGCACCATATTCACGGGATTTTTAAAAAAATTATATGAGAACGGGTCCCGATTTTGATTTTGTCTCCATTCGTTCCTTATTTTTCATTAAACTCAAAATATTGTTGAGATCATAATATCAGTAAATTTAAATAAATTAATGATAACCTGATCGATATCAAATCGTTTGCATGAATGTGATAATGAATGGATGACAATACGGCAAAGATCGAACGGAGGGCAATCGCTCTCTTCCACCATAGCCCCTTTGCAACAACGCTCTGGAGCCCCAATCTTAAAATCGTTGACGTGAACAAGGCTTTTCTTGAACTGTCAGGGTACAGCAGGGACCGGGTCCTCAACGCAGGCCCGAAGGATTTCAAGGTGATCTCGGCTTCCGGTGATGGCTTCCAGGAAGCCAGGACTGAGAAGCGCAATGGAAAGGGTGAGATGGTCTTCGATTTCCCGACAGGAATAAAGACGGTGGTCCGGCTGACGGTCCCCCTCCTGGACCAGGACGGGGAACTTGAGAACTTTTTCACCATCTACCAGGATGTGACCGAAGACCGGAAGAACTTAGAAGAGATCCGGGCCGGCCAGGTGCGGTCGGAGAAAATCAAGAAATACATGGATAACGAGGTGGACGGTTTCATCGGGGCGTGCTCGCAGGCCGCATCCGGGGACCTGACCGTCCGGCTGGAGATCGCAAAACCGGATAACGACACGAAGGAGACCCACGACCAGATGGTGAGGCTCCGCAACGGGATCCGCGGCATGATCGTGAGCATCCGGGAGAACGTCGGCGCCGTGAACGCGAAGATGGAGGCCCTGACCTCCACGTCCAACAACGCAGGCCAGTGCATCGAGGACGCATTAAAAGGTGTCCAGCAGATCGCGGTGAACACCGGAAAGGTCAGCGACAACACGACCAAGATCGCGGAAGGCTTCGAGCAGATCAACAAGGCCGTTCAGGACATGAGTGCCGCGGTCGAAGAGATCACCTCCAGCATGGAGTCCGTCTCCCATCTCTCAAAGGAGACCGATGAACTCGCACGCAAAGGTGCCGGACTTGCCGGCAATGCCGACAAGAGCATGGGCGAGATCGCCGACACCTCCGATAAAGTCTATGTAATTGTGCAGGACGTGGAGAAGCAGATGGGGGAGATCACCAAGATTGTCGGCATCATCCGGGACCTCGCCAACCAGACGAACCTCCTCGCCCTCAACGCGGCGATCGAGGCGGCCCGGGCCGGGGAGGCCGGCCGCGGCTTTGCCGTTGTCGCAACGGAAGTCAAATCGCTGGCACAGGAGTCGCGGGGCTCAGCCGAGAAGATCGAGGAGATGATCACCGCCCTCCAGAAGGGCACCCGGAACGCAACGTCTGCGATGGGAGAGAGCAAAGCGGTTATCGAACAGGGCGAGAAGATGGTCGCAGAGACGGTCACCGCCTTTAATAACATCGCCAGTGCGATCGACAAAGTGGCAAAGAGTGCCGGGGAAGTCGCCGCTGCCACACAGGAGCAGGCTGCAACAACAGAACAGGTCACCGCCAACATCACCGAACTCGCCGGTTTTGTGGACCGGACTGCGCAGGAGGCCTCCGATGCCGCCGCGGCAACGGAAGAGTCTTCGGCAGCGCTTGAGGAGATCACACGCATGGTCCAGTCCGTTTCATCCGTTGCACTCGAGGTCACCGAGGCAAACCGTAAATTCAGGATCGGTTGACCGGGAGACCTTTCATGGCAGCAAAACCCGTAAAGACACCCGCAGGACCGGCCCCTGAACAGGCACCGGCGGGAACCGGCAGGAGAACGGGGAGTACCCAGGTTGTGGTCTTTGCCCTGGGAAAAGAGCAGTACGCGATCGACCTGTTCGATGTCAGGGAAGTTGTCGAGTACACCACGATCACCAGACTCCCCAGCGTCCCCCCGTATGTCATGGGGATCATCGACCTGCGGGGTGAGATCACCACGATCATTGACCTCAGGCACCGGCTGAATATCCCGACAACAACCGGGGATGCGCAGGAGACCTCGCGGATCATCGTCCTTGACAGCGCGATCACCCGTTCAAAGACCGGCATCCTTGTCGATGACGTGACGTCCGTCTCCACATTCGAAGCGTCGCAGGTGGATTATACCTCCGCATCCGCGAACAATGACAACACGGCCATCATCGGCATTATCAAGAAAAAAGTGAGAGTCCAGGAGAAGGAGACCAATGAACTGATCATCTGGATCGATATCCGGCAGCTCCTTGGTGATGCAGAGACGGCATAACCGATTTTTTTATCCTCTGCCCGGTTCACGGTTGCTCTCACCGGGATCACGGGCGTTTCATGTTCTGGCACGCCTGCGGGAAATACATAAATCAGATGCTATGGTTAAACGATCACGGGGATCTGTAAAACGCAGATGACCGGGGAACAGGACCATGCAGACGAGACCGTCACCACAAAACGAGCCGGGCCTCACCGGCCTTGAGATCGTCATCCTGCTGTTCATCCTGGTACTGGCTGTCGGCTACATCGGGTATGGGGAGTTGTCCCCGGATACATCCGACACCCGGAAGAGCGGGGGTATGCTCCACAACGAGATGGTGGCAACGGGCAACCTGCTCTCCAACCCCGGGGGGCTGTACGGTTTTCCCGCGGTCGATGGCACAATTGACGGCATGCCGGTACGGTTCAGGACACAGGACCCCCGGGCGCTGGGAGCCTATGAGATCACCGTCCAGCCGTTCATGATGACCACGGGGGCAATCGACATGGGCCATGCCTCCGTCATCTGGGCGAGCCGGAACCACTCGGAGACGCTCTCGCTCGTGCATACCCCGGAACTGATCTGCCCGAACTGGACGATCACGAGAAAGGCAAACTTCATCCCCCTGCAGGGCGCCGACCAGGACATCCTGCTGGAAGGTTCCGAGCAGTTCACGCTCCTGATCTGTCCTGTGGAGAACACGGCCCCCTACCAGAAGTTCAGCATCACGATCGTCCCGGCGAACGGCGGGGCCCTGCCCCTGAGCTTTGTGGTCCCTGCAAAGATCACTAAGGTAACAAAATTCGCATAATGTTCCGGGAATTTTCGGCTCGTGCCATGCCGGACCGGGCAGCGGAAAAAAGAGGGGGCGCGGGCCGGGTTATTGCCTGCCCATCTGCGAGTGGATCTTGATCAGGCCGGCACAGGACTTGCAGGTATAGTGGTCGTCCTTCCAGCAGCTGTCGCACGCCCAGCGCCCGCAAAGTACGCACTGGCGGAGCTCCGAGACCGGGTGGGGCGTGCTGCAGAGGTCGCACATGTACTGCGCAAACGAGCCGGGGTTCTTGGCCGGGGGTTCGCCCTGCTTGCGCATCACCGTGATCTCGCTCTTCAGCTCACGGAAGCGGTCGGGGGCGTCCTTACTTTTTGGCTGTTCCTTTCCGGGCAAGTTCTTTTTCCAGAGTGTCAAGTCGCGCCTCCAGTGATACCAGTGTGGTCTGCATCCCGGATTGATATTTCTTCAGCTCGGCAAGGCGTGCCTCATCCGATTCGATCTCTTGTGTGTGCTGTCCCACAAACGCGCTGAGACGGGTGTGCGAGACCAGCTCCCATTCATCGACCATCTGCTGGAACTGGCGGTCAAGGTACTCGTCCACCCGGCTCTCCACCGGCCGTGCAAGCGCGAGGTCCCCTTTTGCGCCCCGGAAAAAGTAATACACCAGGAACATGACGGCAACAAGGATGATGACGAGGATGGCAAACGTCAGGAAGTCCATCTCACAGCCTCCCCTTGAGTTTATTGGCACGCGTCTCAAGCACGGTCAGCTTGTCCGCTGCCGCGTGTTCGAATGCCTGGAGCCGGGGGATCTCCTGCTCCAGCGCGTACAGCCGTTCCGTGAAATTTGAGAGATCGGTCCCGGTAGAGAGGTCCCATTCCTCAACAATGTATTTCATCCGGCGGTCTACGTAGGCATTAAGATAGGAATCCATGCCGATCATAACGACTTCTCCATGGAGGTGATCAGGTCATCCAGCTTCTTTACCCGCGTCTCCGTCGCCATCTTCCCTGCATAGAGACTGCTGATCTCGTCCGTTACCCGGCTCAGCCGGCTCTCGAACCGGTCGAGATCGCTCTCGGTCACGAGGTCCCACTCCTCGATGATCGCGGCAAAGTGCTGGTCGAAATAATTGTCCAGCGATTTGTCGAACGTGGGAACCCGGGACTCGATCGCCCCGGGGATATGGGAGAACTGGTCCCAGAACGAATCCCCTGTCGCGTGCTGGTTCGGGGCCTGGTTGATGTACATCTATTTCACCTTCTTCTCCTGTTCATCCGCATTGGCGAGGAGGTTGTCCAGTTTTCTTGACTTCACGAGATGCTCGAGCCGTGTCAGCCGCGTCTCGATGAGCTGTTCCTTTGCAAAGATATTCGTCTCAAGGGCCTGGTTCTCGTCCTGGACCTTTTTGATCGCGGCGGTCTGCTCCGGTGAGAGCCGGGTGAACGGGAAGCCTTTCTGGGCTTCATGCTGCTGGAGGAGCTTGAGCTTGTCCTTCTCCAGTTCCAGCTCCGTTGTCCGGTTGGCCGTCTTCATGATGCGTATCTCGCGGATGATGAAATACACGATCGCCATGCCGGCAACCACGACCATTCCCAGGATAATGGTATCGTTGAACAAGGGTACCTGTGACATCACTACATCGGTTGCCATGATTTATTCACCCCATTGCACCCAAAAGGATTATTTCAGAGATCCTTTTTGGATCCCTTCGCCTTCTTCACGGTTTTTTTCACCGTCTTCTTCACCGTATCGGCGATCTTTGCAACAGCCTTCCCGGTCTTGCCGGATGCCTTCTTTGTCTCTTTCTTCACGGGAGCCGTCGCTTTTTCTGTCCCGGCTTTCACGTCTTTTGCGGTCTTCTTCGCCACGGCACCGAATTCCTTTGCACTCTTGGAGAGCGATTTGCTGGCATCGACAGCCACCTTCTTGACCTTCTCTTTGAAGGGTGGTGTCTTGATGACAAGGACTTCATCCTCGTCATCGAGGCCCAGCGTCTTTAGGTCCTCATCGCTCACGCGGACCTGCCCCTGCCGTACCATCGTATCCGCGATCACGGTGGTGGTGACGGACTTTTTTGTGGCCTCGTTGATGAGGTCCACCTGTCCCCCTTCGGGGATTCCCAGCTCCGGGAGGTGTGCAATATTGAGACGCACCCGGCCCTGGCTTGGGAATGCCCGCTTCTTGAGGGTAAACCGGACTTCCTGCATAGAGGATAGACCGTCATGAAAGGGTAAATATCTTCCTGATTCCTGCATTTTCGGGCAATTATTCCTGTGCCCGGGATTCCTGAAACACAGTTATCTGGCAGGAAGACCAATACCCTTGCAACATTGGGGGAATGCGTATTGACACAACCATGCGATCAGCCGGTCACCCAGCTCCACGTGAAACCGGGGATGACGGTGAACGAACTCGTGGAGGCGATGGGACAGGCCGGCGCCTATAACGGGGGGTCGCTCTCCCGTGCCGCGGATATCTGGGAGCGGATGCTCCGCGACAAAGAAGCAACGAAATTCTTCGGGCTCGCCGGCGCGATGGTGCCGGCAGGCATGGGCGGGATTGTCTCCGACCTGATCAAAGCCGGCCACATCGATATTCTCGTCTCGACCGGCGCAAACCTCACGCACGATATCATCGAGGCGATCGGGTGCCACCACTTCCACGGTACCGCGTTCTGCAATGACATCGAGCTCCGGCACGACGAGATCAACCGGATCTACGATGTCTATCTGCCCAACGATGCCTTCGAGCATTTCGAGGAGTTCATGCAGGGCGTGTTTTCGGAGCTCGAACCGAAGTCCACCATCTCCATCTCGGCCCTGCTCGAACATATCGGGAAGCACACAAAGTCCGGCATCCTCCACACCGCCGCACGGAACAAGATCCCTGTGTACAACCCCGCCGTGCAGGACTCGATGATCGGCCTCCAGTACTGGCTCTTCTCGCAGACCAACAAGGTCACGGTCGATGCGTTTGCCGACATGCCGGCGCTGATGGACCGCTGCTTCACCGCAAAGAAAGCGGGAGCGATGCTCGTGGGCGGCGGCGTGCCCAAGAACTTCATCCTCCAGAGCATGCTGATGACACCCAACGGGTTCAGTTACGCGATCCAGCTGACCGGTGACCGGCCTGACCTTGGCGGGCTCTCGGGAGCAACGCTGGACGAGGCCCGGTCGTGGGGCAAGATCACGGAAGATGCGCAGGCGGTGACGGTATACGGGGACGCAACGATCACCCTTCCCGTGCTGGCCGCAGCAGTAATGGAAAGGCTGGCGAAATGACCGAACTGATCCTTGCGCTGGACGTGACGGAGAAAAAGAAAGCGCTCGCCATTGCGGAGGCCTGTGCCCCGCACCTCGATGCGATCAAGCTCGGCTACCCGCTCATCCTTTCTTCCGGCCTCTCGATCGCGGGAGAGCTGGAAGAGCTGGACCGTCCCCTCATCGCGGACTTCAAGGTCGCCGATATCCCCAATACGAACAAACTGATCGCGGAGCAGGTCTTCGATGCCGGCTTCTCATCCATCATCTGCCACGGGTTTACCGGGGGGGATGCGATACAGGCCTGCGTGGACGTGGCCTCCGACTACGGGGGCGCATGTTTCGTGGTGGCAGAGATGAGCCATCCCGGGGCCACGGCGTTCTTCCACGGGGGGACCGCGGAGAAGATCGCCGCGCTTGCCGTGGAGTGCGGGGCGGATGGGATCATCGCCCCGGCAACGCGCCCCGAACGGGTAAAAATTCTGCGGGGAATTGTGGGCAGCCGCAAGATCCTCTCGCCCGGGGTGGGTGCACAGGGCGGGGACGCACAGGCCGTCGCGAAGCTCGTGGACGGGATCATTGTGGGACGCGCAATTTATGAGGCATCAGACCCGGTTACCGCGATAACCGCATTTTCAATGGTCCGTTAGGGCGTAAAGATTTATTAATAACCTCCAAATATTGACCAGATCCGAATATGCGCGATATATAAACCATGAATCCCGCATTGGCTGGATCTGCTGCGTCTAAATATTTATTAAGGACTTGTGCGATGATATAGTATGGAATGGACCGCAGAACAACGGAAATTGGCAGAGCACTACAAGACCTTATCCGAGATTCCAAAGACAGATCGTAAATACAAGTGCCACACCTGCCACCTCATCGTCGAGGAGAACCCGTGTCCGAACTGCGGCGAGACACACCTCGAACTCATGTGCCCCCTTGACCACTGCCACTGCACCCACGAAGTGATCTCGGGGATCGAGTACTGCCCGCTCTGCGGCCAGGCGGTCTGCCCCGAGTGCGGCTCCCACGATGTCACCCAGATCAGCCGGGTGACCGGTTACCTGCAGGACGTCTCCGGCTGGAATGCCGGCAAGCAGCAGGAACTCAAGGACCGCACGCGCTATTCTGTTGCATGAGATATCACCTCGAAGCCAGCACTCTTTTCATCCGCGGGCCGTTCCGCGCAGCAAGTACCGGCATTGCCGGGGGTATTCATTCGGTTGACACGCTCCTCAACCATACCGTACCCGCCGACTGGCAGAACGATCATCCTGAGAGGGAACTCGAACTGGTCGCCGCCGCTGCCGGCATCAGCCCGGAATACTTCGGGCTCCTGACAGCGGTCCCCGTGCAACAGGCCTGCGTGCTCCAGTATGATTTCATCACGGTCTTCATCACGGCCGGCATCCGCCGCGAGCCCCCGGCAACCGCGGGCACGATCAATATCATGGTGACAAGCCACGAGGGCATGGAGGACGCGGCCCTGCTCGAGACGATCATGGTCGCGACCGAGGCAAAGGCCGAGGCATTGATCGGCCTTGGCCTGCCAGCAACCGGCACGCCCACGGACGCCGTGATCGCGGCCTGCGAGGGGGACGTAAAACACCGGTATGCCGGCCGCATCACCGAGGCCGGTCTCCGGGTCCGTGAGGCCGTGCTCCACGGGATACCGGAAGCGCTTCAGCGTCACGATGCCGACATCAGGTCAGGCAATCCCGCCTTCTTTATCTACAGCCGCCTCCAGGGCGGACACTGGATCGAGTGGTCCCCGCACGAGTGCACGTACTACCCCTGTCATTTCAAGGGCCAGTCCTGCGATTTCTGTTACTGCCCGTTCTATCCCTGCGGGGACAAGAGCCTCGGGCAGTGGGTAGACAGTTCAAACAAGGGAAAGGTCTGGAACTGCGCCTCCTGCACGCTCCTGCACGAGCCGGGAGTTGCCGTCTATTACCGGAAATTCCCGGATGCTTCACGCGAGGAGCTGATGCAGCTGCACGGGAAGATCAAAGGTAAACAATAAAACAAGTATTTCAAATACCGGAATTCCAAAAAAAGATTATTTCCTGATTCTCGCGAAGCCATAGCTGCGCGACTAAAAGAGTGAACTAAATCACTCTTTTATTCCGAGTGCGCTGAGGAGCTCGGGGAGAGGGATGCCGTGGGCTTCGGCAGCTTCGCGGATGGTCTCGCCACGGGCGATTGCACACCCGACACAGCCCATGCCGAACTTGAAGAGTGCTTCTGTTGCCTCGGGTTTTGCCTTGAGGAGATCGTAGATCGTGCTGTCAGCGGTGATTTCAGACATAGTAGAACTTAGTCAGCTGTGGGGTCAGATAAACTTCACGATAGTGACTGCCCGGGCAGGGTGACCGGGCAGATCCAAAGCAACACTTTCACTACGCATGGTGACACACTTATGTTCAGAGTAAATCGAGTTTTATAACTGGAGATGTATGAAAATGGATTATTCCGAAGCAGCAAACAGAATCTCCCGAAAATTTGCACAAAGCGGACAGACCCCCGATGTGAAGAAGATCGAGGGGAAACTCAAGAGGCTCGTAGATGAATTCGGTGTCCAGCCGTCAGAAGCGGAGCGCAGCGTAACAAGCGAGCTCGCAAAGGAGTTCAACCTCCCGGTCCCGGGTGCGGGCAGCGCTCCCGGTGGCGGGGGAAAAGGGGGTGGCACCGAGGAGAAGAAGATCGCAGAGAGCGTGCCCGGCGAATGGGTGACCCTCGAAGGCAAGATCGTTGCGCTCTCTGCGCCGGCCTCGCCGTCCATTGCCCAGAGCGGCATTATTGCGGATGACTCCGGTGCGATCCGGTTCGTGGTCTGGGCAAAATCGAATGCCCCCGCCATGGCCGAGGGTTCGTGGTACCGCATCGAGTCCGCGGTTGTGGACGAGTTCAAAGGTGTTGCCAACCTGAAGGTCCACTCCGGTACAACGATCAAGGAGATCACGGAGGACCGGTCGCTCATCCCGACACCCGCACCGATCAGGGACCTGCACCCGGGGATCGGCAGCGTGCGGGCGAAGGTCATCCAGGAGTGGGATGCGTCGCATGAACGGATGCTCCAGTCCGGGCTTCTCGGTGACGAGACCGGGACGATCAAGTTCGTGATGTGGAAGGAGCCCGGTAAGGAGAGGCTCGTGCCCGGCGCGGTGTACAACCTCTTCTATACACAGGTGGATGAGTTCAATGGCCGGCTCTCCCTGAACCTGAACACGGCGACGATCCTGCAGGAAGAGGGCGAGATTGCGGTCAGCGGCGGGGAAGCCACGATAACGGGCGCCATGGTCCACATCGCGCCGGGTTCCGGTATCATCAAGCGCTGCCCGGTCGAGGGCTGCAACCGTGCCCTCTCGCGCCAGAACTACTGCCCGGTCCACGAGATCCAGCCGAAGTTTATCTACGACCTGCGGATCAAGGGCTGGCTCGATGACGGGGAGAAGACCCACAACGTCCTGGTCCAGCGCGAGGTGGTGGAGTCGCTGACCGGGATCACCCTTGCACAGGCGCAGGAGATCGCGGAGAACAACCCGCTCGGCATGGACGAGGTCTTCCTCCAGATGCGGGACAAGGTGCTCGGCCGGTACATCACCTGCAGCGGCCGCGAGATCGACAACCGCCTGCTGGTCAACAAATGCGAGATCGTGAAGTTCAGTTCAGCGGACCATACGGCGCTGCTGAACCGTGCCGGGGGGGTACCGTCATGAGCACGAATGCAAAGGACATGCCCCGCCGGGAAGGCGCCTTTGAGCGCGAGCCGGCACGCCGGGTCTTTGCCGCAGAACTCCGGGAATGCCGGTACCAGTTCAAGGATGGGGAAGACGAGAAGAGCCCGACGTTCGTCCTGCTGCCAAGCGGCGAACGCTCGAACCGCATATTCATTGTCGGCACGCTGACCGAGAAGACCCGGCAGGGCGAGCAGAACATCTTTTACCGGGGCCGCGTGGTCGATCCCACGGGCACGTTCTTTATCATGGCGGGAAGTTACCAGCCCGAGGCAATGCAGCAGCTGGCAAAGATCGAGACCCCCGCATTCGTGGCAGTGATCGGGAAGCCCAGCCTGTACCAGAAACCGGATGGGGCCTGGCTCGTCTCGGTCCGGGTCGAGTCGATCACGGTAGTGGACAAGGAAACCCGGGACCTCTGGGTGCTTGACGCAGCAAAGCACACGCTGGACCGGGTCGATGCCTATACAAAGGAACCGACACCGGACATCCTGAAGGCAAAGGAGCAGTACCCCACGATCGATCCCTCGCTCTTCCGTAAGATCGCGTGGGACGCGCTTGCGCAGATCAAGATGTAAGAAGAACTCCCTTTTTTCGACTAAGTGACTGCCCTGATCGTGGGAATTGCCGTGTGGCGTCGGCATTAGGGCGCCATTTTTTTTGGATTTGGGGTTACCGGTTTTATCCCGGATTTGGTGCGTATATACGCCCATCTCCCGGTTTACTTTTTCATCCTCATACATTTATTCAAGAATGTTTATCCACATGCCGGTGCAACCTGATCCTGTTATCGGGTGGTTACCATGGTCTGTTCCGGCATGCGCATTTTTCTTTTAAGTTTTCTGATTCTTCTGGTCCTCCTTTCAGGATGCACAGACCTCCGCCAGCAGGCAACCGTGACACCGGGCCTGCCGGAAACTCAGGAAGTTCCCGTGGAATATGCTGCTTCACCAGTGCCGGCCCCGGCAACGGTGGTGACGACGGCTGTTGCCAGGGAGCCGGAGATGCCGGTGCGAAAGACCGTGAATGTGTTGCGGGGAGAGCCCTTTACGATCAACGGGTCGGTGAAAGACCGGTCGATCACCGAAGTGCAGGTCTGGATGCTGAATGACACCATCAGCACCTGGCACGTACCGGTGCAGGAAGATGGATCCTTCCAGATCAGCCTGAGCCTGGAAGAGACCGACATGCTGTCCCGGACGTTTACCTCGGCGATTATTATCCAGTACCCTTCACCACCCAATCAGTTTACCGTAAACCATGATGCGGTATCCGGAAACGTAACCGGAACCGGTACAACGCCGGAAAGAATCCTTGCAGAGCTGAACAACAAGAAGAATTATCCCACAACGCTCGCTGATTACCTTGACCAGGCCATAACCAGATATGGCGCCGGAAATTCATGTGAGATCTATTTCATGAACGGGATCGACGCGTGGATCGCTATTGATCCCGTCAACCCTGCGCCCCCGGGAACCATGACCGTGTCCGGCACTACGAGCCTGCCGGCAGGATCGCTCCTGTCCATATCGGTTGTAACGGCATTTTTCCATCCCTCAACGAAAAATTATGACTGGTCTCATGAAATGGCAGACGGAAACGCCGTTGTCATTCCCGGCACCAATGGGATCAACACGTTCTCCGGCATCATCGATACTGCACTTCTCAATACCGGCAAATACCTGATCCTCGTCGAATCCCGCGATGATGCCCTGCAAGCGGTTGCCGACAGTACTGCCGAGATTATTGCACTATCGCCTGCACATCCAAAAACCGGGAATTATATCGACTGGTCCCGGCTTGCACTGCCCCCCCTTGCAGTGAATGAGACGATGCAGCCGGTAATGCTGGAGGGTGAATGGAAGATCGTGCCTCCCGGGACCACGAAGACAAACAATCAGGTGCCATACGGCTCGATCATCGACTGCGCACCCGACGGGATCTGCAGGGTATTCAACCAGTCCGGGGTCCAGTTCCTTGCGGTATACAACTCGAACGAGGCGCACATGATGGAGGTGCCAAACGGGGCAGCCGGGGATGACGGGACCATCGGGAATGTCACCAGGATCAGCCTCAACGGGGAGGTCATCCTGACGAAAATCAATGAACAGGGAGAATGAAATCCCTCAACCGCCAATATCTATGACACCAGCAGGTTTTTTGCATGCCAGAACCCTCCCGCCAGTCCCTTGCCACCGGTTTCCGCGATGTAGACAGTTCCGGCGATACCAGCGCATGCCACCGTTGCCTTGACCTGATCGCCGGCATCCCGTTGTTCCGGGAGGTCAAGGAAGAGAGTTTCCGGATCATTGCCGACACGAATCCCTCACGGGTGCTCGATGCCGGTTGCGGGTCGGGAGCCGATCTCGTCAGCCTTGCCCGCCACCTTCCTGACCGGTGTCGTGTCATGGGGCTGGACGCAAGCGGTACCCTTCTTGCACGGGCAGCAGAGAGGATGGGGGAATGCCCGGGCCGGTGTTCGCTGGCCCGGGGGGACATCACCAGGATCCCCTGTAAAGGAGAGGTATTTGACGCCTGCAGGATCGACCGGGTACTCCAGCACCTCCGCGACCCGGGGGCGGGAGTCCACGAACTCGCCCGGATCCTCAAACCCGGCGGGATGCTGGTCGCATTCGACAATGACTGGGACACGTTCTCGATCAGTCTCGATGACGAGGAGAGTGCAGAACGGATCAGACGGTCGTGGCGCGACAGTTTTGCCTCGGGCCGGGTCGGCAGGGACCTGCACAGGTTGTTTGAGGCATGTGGTATCAGTGCGATCCGTTCAGAGCCCCGGACCATTGAGTTGAAAGACCTGTCCATCGCAAAACAGGTCTTCGATCTCCCGGACCTGCTGGAGCGGATGGTCAGTGCCGGCACGCTCGGATCGGGCGAGACTGCCATCATCTGGGAAGAACTCATACGCAAGGCCCGGAAAGGAATGTTCTCGGCGGGATATACCGGGTACCTGGTGCGGGGGACAAAACCGGGGTAGACGTTGTGCCTCAGGAGGAGTAAAGAATTATCCCCATCAGTATGAAGGTTAATACAATCCCCGCAATGAGAAGGACGATATCGATGATGGTATCAGGTTTCATTTTTTCTCTTTTATTCTCCACGTTTAACATTCCTTCAGAAAATATTGTTTCGGGAACACAGGAATTTCGTCCCCGGTACGGGTGGCTGGCAGCGGAGAGGGTGTTCTACGCTGATCCAGAAGGTTTGACGAGATGCAGGTGTCGATATCTCCAAAAAGTTATGGGAACCGACAGATGACTCGGGGAAACGATTTCGGGTGTTCTCGTGCTGCTCTTCTGGCCTGCATCCATCGGTTTCTTGCATTCCCACGTCCTTTCAAGGTGTCTGAATTCCATAATTTCTCACTGCGACAGCCCGCCATTACCAAGCGTTATTCCGGGTTTGACGTTCCTGGACTCTTCCATTAATGGCAATTCATTGATATTCCTCCCTTAATGCATCACGGGGAAGCACTCCCCGTTTGCAACGTTGGATCTTCACCAATCCGGAGGTCCAGTCGTGCAAGATACGCACGTGCCCAGGCAAATGCCAGCAGACCTCCGGTGATCTCCCCGGCAATTAATCCCCACCAGACCCCCTGTTCTCCCATGCCCATCGGGATTGCAAACAGGTACGCAAAGACTGCGGCAAATGCAAGGCTCCTCATGAACGTAAGAAAAAGGGAGGTGGGGCCTTTCCCGACACCCTGAAATACAGATGATGACAGGAGACCCAGCGGTACAAAGGGATAAAACAGACACATGACACCGATGAATGCGGCAATGGCCGGATAGAGATGGGCACTTTCCGGTGAATAGGAGAATATAGAGGCAATCGGGTAGGCAAACACCCAGGTCAGGATACTGACGCAGAGAGCAAGAGCAATCCCGAAGAGTATAGAGAACGTATGTGCAACCCGGATCTTCTTATAATGCCGGGCCCCATATGCCGCACCGACAACCGATACCACGGATGTGCCGATTGCAACGATGGGAACGATCCCATATGACACAACCCTGAATCCAACGGAAAAGACCGCTACAGCATCAGTGGTAGCTACAATAACAAGGATCAGGTTGAGAATGATACTCAGTACCGACATCAGCACGTACTCAACACTGGCCGGGATTCCCACGTTCAGGATATCTGAGACCACGCTCCGGCACGGGGTGAAGACCTGCCGGGAAAAGCAAACGTACAAATTCTTTTTGATAAAAAACCAGTAACAAAGGACAACCGTTACCGCTGCAAGGGAGATGATCGTGCCCCACGCGGCTCCTGCAATACCAAGGCCAAGACCATAGATCAGGATAGGGTCAAGGACCATATTCAGAAGAGTTGCAGCTACCATGGCATACATCGTTCTTTTTGCATCCCCTTCCGCACGGAGAATGCCGTACGCAATGTTGACAAAAAGGATGAAGAATGAACCGGCGAAAAGAACCTGCCCATATGCTGCAGCAAGACCCGCAGTTTCCCCAGCACCAAAAAGGATGGCTATCGGTTCTGCAAAGACAACAAGCGGCATGGTAATGATCGCTGACAGGATGAGGGAGATGAAGAGTGCATGTACTGCACCGTTACTTGCACCATTACGGTCGCCTGCGCCGATCCTCCTGGCGATAGCTGATGTCGCCCCCGCTCCAATGCCACTTCCCAGACCGATGAGAACCATGAATAGGGGAGACATGAACCCGATGGCAGCCAGGGCATCAGAGCCAAGGCCTACAACCCAGATCGCGTTCACGACATTATAACTGGACATCAGGAGCATGGCGATGATCATCGGCCCTGATAAGGAGATGATTGCTTTTTTCGGATCACCGGTCAGGATTGTAACGCCCTGAGTTTCTCCAGGGGAACAGGCATTTTTTTGATCGGCAAAAGAAAAAAGTTTCATTGTCCCACACTCTTTACTCGTGCCTCAGTGCATCGATCGGGTTGAGGTTCGCCGCCTGCCACGCCGGGTAGATACCACAGGCCAGACAGATCACGATCCCGAACCCGACACCTTCGGCAACCGAGATCGCAGTTGAGATCGTCCACAGGTACTCGGTCGTTCCCAGCATCAGGGCGCTGACGGCATATCCTGCAAGAATGCTCAGGATACCTCCGACAACACTGCCGATAACCCCGATGATGGCAGCCTCGTAGATGAACATGCTCATCACCTCTTTCTTCTGGGTGCCGATGCTGCGCATGATACCGATCTCCTTGATCCGCTCGTTCACGGACATCATCATGATGTTGAAGATCGAAACTCCGGCA
>Ga0153915_10000154_pt1 | contig 61992 bp, 58 predicted proteins | sample Opewatmetagenome_2_FD_107003 | JGI IMG/M metagenome (GOLD analysis project Ga0153915, IMG submission 107003) | Freshwater wetland microbial communities from Ohio, USA - Open water 3 Core 3 Depth 3 metaG | ecosystem: Environmental > Aquatic > Freshwater > Wetlands | place: USA: Ohio, Lake Erie...
CATGCCGTTGAAGGATGCGGTCTTCTTGTTGATCTCGTCGACTACGGCCTTCACGTTGATACCGAGGGGCCCGAGCGACGGTCCTAATGGGGGACCTGCCGTTGCCTTTCCGCCGGGTACTAAAACCTCGACCACTTCTGCCATAGTCTTTGCACCATGCCGTCCCGTAATAACGGGTTCCAAGCTTGGGTCTGTAAATATTGATGGCAAGGGAAATAAAGGTGATCGTGGGTGTCAGGGACTGTACGGGTCGTATGGATAAAACTGAGGTTCGTTGTTATAGAGGAACGTACGGAAAATCCCAATTCCAGGATCGTTGTTCGAGGTAATATTCACGGAATAAAAATTATACGGGATAATTTTTGACTTATTCAGGGAATAATTCCAATAATACCCTGTTTCACCGTGAGATATGGGAATCGTGTAACTCACCTGTTTACCGGAATCTGAAGAGATGGTAAGGAGTAATGTTTCGTCCGGGCCATTTCCTGTATTCACCTGGCCGGAGAACCGGATAGCATTTTCATGTGGATCATTCTCCGGAAGGTTGAGGGTGATGTTTGATTTTGGAATGCCACTGGTGAAAAAAAGACTGGTATTTTCCACCGAACGATCCCCTTCCCCGCTGGCGGAAATGAAATACCCCTGGTCCTTGACAAAGTCATGCTGTGAAGTATTCACCTCCCATGACCAGGTATTGATGCCGCATTTCCCGGACCTGACCACAACCGTATCGCGCAGACCGTTATGACAGTGACGGACTGAATCGTCAATCGCGATCTGACTCTTCGGGCACGAGTGATAAATGGCTTCAATTATTACAAGGGAAATTGTTTCACCAGCCGGCAGACTGGTAACCCCATCAAACGTGATGGTATCTCCGATATAATGATGAGAGATGGGATTGATCAGGATGAACGATTCTCCGTTGCCTGGAGGTGATGTCCGGTTACAATCCTCAGATAACGGGACTGGTGCCAGAGTCGTGATAAGGGGAATTACAAAAAGAGGAGCAACTGGTGTTGTGGAGACGGTCATATTTCCGGCAGGAACACCCGGTGCAGGGGATGACAGGGTGCAACCGGCAACCAGGATGCTGCTGATGACGATAACCATGAAGAAAAAAATTTCCCGGCTCACTATCATGGGAGCACCGGATTTTTTTTAGAGCAATCGTGGAGTTTCATTAAAAAGCTCCGGAGTCTAGAGTCTCCCTGACAGTTCAATCGGTGTCCCGGGCAGGAAGGCGAGTGGCGTCGTACCAAGGATGATGAAATCACGGCTGCAATTATCCGCAGGAACGATATCGACCACGAACTTCTGGTTCGGGCCCAGGACCGGTGTACCGGGGCCCATTTTTTCCATATCCAGTTCAACGGTTGCTATCTCGTCGCCTTCCAGGACTGAGTTGTTGAGATCGCCCGGAAGCATTCCCGGCAACAGGATCTTTTTCTGGCAGGTCACCCGGACGCCCGGGTCACCGGCCCGGACGGTCTTCATCGCATAGCGGTTTGAGAGGGTGTACGTAATATTCGAAATTTCGTGCACCGGCTCTCCCGGCGCGAGGCTGAACCGGAACGAGAGATTGGAGATTGTTATAAAAGATGACGGGTACAGGACAACAGGCCCCTGTGAGTCAGCAAAAAACCCGCACTGGGGAACGCTCCCGTGATTTTTTTCCCATGCCGCTTTTTCCCAGAGCGTTGCATCATCTTCTGGGGGGTACTGGCCGAGGGAGTGGGAATACCGCGCGATTCCGGGAAGGTTCACGTTGAACACGATCGCAACAAGGATGCCAGCGATGACGATGAGGATCAAAGCAATCGCAAGTTTTGATCGTTCCATGGTATCCGACCGTAAGATGTCTTTGAAATTATTGATTGAAAAAAATATTTATTTTATTTTTGTCATCGGACAACGGCAGGTGGATGAACTCCCCCGGGGACTTTGGGGGTTGTGAGAACCACCTGTCCGGCCCTTCGAAGATCCCTTCCGTACGCAACGGAGACCATTTTAGCCCCCGTTTCGCCGTCTCGGGCCCTTTTTCATGTCTTAATCACGGAATACCATGTCCATTATTTTAAGATTCGGCCATTTCTAGCCCGGATGACCGTAAAAGCAGGCAGATTGCGCCCGGAAAAGTGTCTCTTTAGGCCTCTTTGGTCGCACGATCTCCCCTCAAAACAGACTCCGGCAAATGCCCGAAAACCGGAAGAAAATCACCCAGCAAAAAGACGCTCATAGATGCGTTCCTGCAGGCGTTTTCCCCTACTCCTAAAGGTAAGTCCGATCCCTGCAGGTTTTTGCCTTCCAAAAGCGTACAATAACATATTATTTCACGCCAGAATTATCGTCCTTTTGACGTAAAAACCGGTTAAATTGCGTATTTTAAAAACATGAGCAAAACTGTACCCGTTTTTGCACATATTTCCGGAACGGGGTCTCTGAAAAGGGCAATCCGGGGCCTTAACGTGCCCGGATTGGCTCTTGGGAGCGCATCTCTCACAACCAGAGAAACCGGGGTGTATTCTACAGGCAGGAGAGAATCTTCTCCCTTTGTCTGGCCGACCCGAGCACGACAGCGCCTCCGTCGGGAGTCGGGGCAATCCGGAGGACCCCGTTCCAGTCAGAAGGAACCGGCGTCTGCCATACAAACTGCCCGTCGTCCCTCATCCTCACGATAAGATGCGGGGTGCCATAACCGTACGACGATCCTGCATCCTTCCCGCGGAAGCGGGCGGCAAAATAATCCTGGCCGGAGATATGTGTTATGGGCCGGGAAATATCCGGCATCCGCTGCTGCAGGACCGTGCCGTTGTCATCGAATGTGACGGAAAATGTTTCCATGATATTCACCGGTGGCGTGCCGGACATCCGGGCCGATTCGTAAAAAACATCAAACGTTCCCGGCCGGACCTCAGCCATCAGGACCGGCCGGTTGTCCCAGGACTGCCCGAGCGTTGCATTCCACACGACCCTCCCGGCACTGTCGAACCGGAAGTAATTGAGTTCCCGCACATCATCCGCGTATCCCGCGATAAGGCAGCCGCCATCGGACGCGGGGAGGAGCGATCGTTCGTGAAGAGCGATGAGGGGAAGGGCATCGCGCCTCCAGTGTTCGCGGCCATCAGGACCGAGTTTCATCAGCGTGGAGTTCCTTCTGCTGAGATTTTCTGCCAGCACAAAGAACCCGCCATTGTGAGCGGGTGCAATGAACGAGGAATACGAATCGTCCGCAAACGGGATCTCGCGACTGACGTTCCCGTCCGCACCCAGGACAAGGATTTTCCCGGGGAAGATCGTCCCGGCAAATAACCCTCCGGCCGGATCCGGGAAGAGACCCGTGAACCCCCCGTGGTATTCCGGATACCACCGGTCCCATTCCACCCCTCCGCTGCTGTTGAGCCGGATGAGCCGGGCCGCCGGCGGATCGGCCCGGAAATCGTTTCGTCCTGACAGGACATACCCGCCATCGGGAGCGGGGACAATCTCGTTCGCCGGGTCGTCCGCCCCGCTGTCAATCCGCGTTTTCCATTGCACGCTCCCAGTTGCATCGAGTTTCATGACCTGGATATCCGCTGGCGGGAGTCCGCACTGCGCTGTGGAAAAAACTGTCGTGAAATTGACGATGAGCAGGTACGCCGCAATCCCGCACGCGATGCCGATGAGAATCGCCGGGAGCCATTTTCGCGGGATCTCCCGGTGCAGCTTGTCGCGCAATGTCATGTGTTCCCCATATCATGAAATAAATAATTATCTGTTTTCTAAAATTATTCAGAATAATGAGGCACGAGAAACGCAATAATCGTTACCAAATGATCCCTCATCGGCCAGCGGTGTATTCCCCTGCAAGCATCCCATAATACCGGGTCGACCGCCAGTGGTCCCGCAGCCAGACATGCTCGCGGAGCGTGCCTTCGTACGCGAGGCCACCCTTTTCCAGCACATGGGCCGACGCGACATTGAGCTCATCGCACTTCCCGTACACCCGGTGCAGGGATAGTTTGTCGAACCCGAACGCGAGAAGCGCCCGGAGAATCTCCGATGCGTACCCGTTCTTCCAGTACTCCGGCAGCAGGACACAGCCGACTTCCGCGGTGGATGTCTGGTCGGGATCGATCTCGATGAAGACAAGTCCGGCAAATGCTCCCGTCCCCGGTATCCGGACAGCGAGCTGGTAATCCATCCGGTCTTCCCGCTGCGATTCATCGATCGCGTGCCTGAGGAACGCAGCGACCTGTTCATCGTTCTCCAGCCAGATCAGGACGTACTTCATGACATTGCGGTCCCGGGCAATGCGCTGGATGCTGGCGAGATCTTCCCGGGTCAGGTCATCGAGAAGCAGCCGTTTTGTTGTAAGGGAAAAAACCATGTCAGTAGCTCCTCGGGTACACTTACGGTGAAACATTTTCTCCGGGAAGATATACGCGAGGTTGATCCGGATGGGACATAAACCCGCTGGTGAGTGAAAAAAAACCGGCAGTTATCATGGATTATTTGTATGCCCGGAGCCGCGGAAAGTCTTTTTTTATTTTCCCTGCATACCACATTCACGCTCCTGTAATTGCCTGAAATTTCCGGAAATCCTATAAGCAGGTTTCATAAATAGCCATCGACATATCTACCCGTAGTGGTGATTATGGCAGCAGAAAAACCCAGACTCATGAACACGGTCTCGATACTCACGCGGCGGCTGAAGGAAGGAAAGACCTACGAGGATTTCCGCAGGGCGTGGTTTCACACCACGGGATTCGGCGTCGAGGGAAAGGAAAGGGAAGGGAGCAGCGCCCGGCTGCTCACGTTCATCAATGTGTTCGACCCGAGGGAGGTCATCGTGCTGGGCTTTACGACAACAACGCTCGAACAGCTGAAAGATGCGCTGGACATCGATGTGAAAGTCCGGGGCGAGAATCCCCTTGACGATGTGATCGAACCGGCAATCGGCAGGTCCTTCGCGATCCAGGTCGCTGACGACGATTTCACTGCCGCGGGAAATATTCCCTACCAGCCGGCAACCATTGGCGGGAAGAAGACCGATATGGAAGAGCTCGAGACGGACAGGCTGGCGATACAGGTACTCTACGCAGCTGCGTCAAATAAACGCGATACGGTGAACGAGGCACGCAGGCAAAAAAGATAAAGGTTTCCGGCTCTTTTTAAAATTTTTTTCGGGGGATATTTTCGGAGGAGATTATCTCACCCTTTTAATGTTCTTCAGTGGGAGCTGGTCGAAGAATCCGAAGGATATTACCTCACCCTTTTAATGTTCTTCAGTGGGAGCTGGTCGAAGAATCCGAAGGATATTACCTCACCCTTTTAATGTTCTTCAGTGGGAGCTGGTCGAAGAATCCTTCGGATTCTTCTCCAGCCTGCCCTTCCCTTCGGGAACGGCAGTCTACCAAAAGAATAAAAGTCCCGGGACACTATCACAAACAAACCAATCATGGAGTTCCATCACTATACCGGCAGCACCACGGCAGGGCGGCAGGTTTGCGCATGAATACTTCTCCTTTGCATACGAGCAGGAAGGCATCCCGGGTACAGAGAATCTTCTTCCTGGCGGTTGCCATCCTCCTCTTCACCGCACTTTTCTCTCCCGTTGTTGCCGCACGCGACGTCAGGGTGGCCCTCCCCGAGCTCAGGCCTTCGGTCTTCACCAATGACCAGGGAGAGCCGGCGGGGTTGTTTGTCGAGATCATTCAGGACATTGCCAGGAGAGAGGGCTGGAACATCATCTGGGTGAAAGGGTCACTCCAGGAGAGCTGGACCCGCCTTGCCACGGGAGAAATAGACCTCCTGATGGGTGTGGCCGAAACACCGGAACGGCAGGCGCTCTATGATTTCAACCATGAGCCGGTGCTCTCTGCCTGGTCACAGATCTATACCCGCCCCGGGTCCGGGATCAACACCATCCTGGACCTTGAGGGGAAACGGATCGCAATGCTCAGGGGGGATGTCAACGGGATCGAGTTCCGGGATTATGCCAAAAAGTTCGATATCAATGCAACCTACCTTGAGAAAGATACACTCGATGAGGCCTTTGCCGCAACCGCTGCAGGAGAGGCGGATGCTATCGTGGGCTTCAGCCTTGCCGGCGAACAGTCAGTCAATAAGTACGGCCTTGCCGACACATCCGTGATGTTCAATCCCTCATCGCTGCTCTTTGCCGTACCGAAAGGAACAAACCAGGACATACTTCTTGCCACAGACCGGTACCTTGCCGAAGGAAAAGCCGACCCGTCCTCCGTGTACAGCAGCACGATGCAGAAATGGTTCGGCATGAAGGGTACAAGCGGGATTATCCCTGCCTATATCCTGTGGGGCATTGCCATCATCGCCGGCCTTGCCGGTCTCTTCGTGATCATGAGCGTTATACTCCGGCGCGAAGTCCGGAAGAAGACCGCAGAACTGTCCCGGCAGAACGTGGAACTGCAGGCAGAGGTCGCGAAACGCAAGCGGACGGAGGCCGAGCTGTCCCAGAAAAATGAGGACCTCCAGGCTGCCTACGAGGAACTGGCCACGATAGAGGAGGAACTGCGGTTCCATTACCAGGAACTCGGGAAGAGCGAACAGGCGCTCCGTCAGGCAAGAAAAAAATTAAACGTCCTGAACACGCTCACCTTCCAGGATATCCAGAGCGGGGTCTTTGCCCTCAATGGCTATATGGACCTGGCAAAGAGAGCCGGGTCAGGTGAAGCTTTGGCCGGATACCTGGGAAAAGCGGAGGCCACCCTTCTTACGGTCAGGAATTCATTGCGCTTTGCAAAAAAATACCAGGACATGGGGATGAGCCAGCCCCGCTGGCATGACGTGAACTATACCCTGATCTATGCAATCTCCCACCTGGACTTTTCCCGGATCTCACGGACCGTGGCCCTGGACGGCCTTGAGATCTATGCCGATCCCCTGCTGGAGAATGTCTTCCTGACCGTTATGGAAAACATGGTCGTGCACACGGCCGGGGCAACGAAGGTCTCCGTCACGTACCGGAACAATACGGACAAGAGTATCACGGTCCTGATCGAGGATGACGGCCCCGGCATCCCGGCAGCAGACAAGGAGAAGATCTTCGGGCGGGGATACCAGAAAAACGACGACACCAGCCTCTTCCTTGCCCGGGAGATCCTCTCGATAACGGACATCACCATAACAGAGACCGGAGAACCGGGCGCCGGGTCACGGTTCGAGATCAGGGTGCCGGAAGGGAAATACCGGTTCGGCGAACCGTAACAGGAACAATCCCCGGATCGAAGCGACAGCCATTTAACTCCCGTGAATCTACCTTTTTCATTCAATACCGGGCAGCACCTGAACACATCCCATGAACCACATCCTTTATGTCGATGACGAACCCGCCCTGCTGGAGATTGGTAAACTTTTCCTTGAGAGCGAAGGGGAATTTTCTGTTGACACGGCCCCGTCCGCCATCAGGGCACTCGACCTCTTAAAGTCCGGGCAGTATGACGCGATTGTCTCGGATTACCTGATGCGGGAAATGGACGGCATCACGTTTTTGAAAACTCTTCGGGCGGGCGGCAACACCACGCCATTTATCGTTTTCACCGGCAGGGGACGCGAAGAGGTGGTCATCGAGGCGCTCAACAGCGGTGCTGATTTTTATCTCCAGAAAGGTGGCGACCCGGAACCCCAGTTTACTGAACTGTCGCACAAGATCCTCCATGCCATCTCGCGCAGACAGGCAGACCTGGCCCGGGAGAAAAGCGAACGGGATTACCGTCATCTCATCGAACATGCCGGTGAAGCGATCTCTGTCGTGCAGGATGAACTGCTCCGGATGATCAACCCGAAGGCAGCCGAACTGTCCGGGTACCCGGAACAGGAACTGCTCAACCAGCCATTTGCCCGGTTCGTCCATCCGGACGATCGAGGCCGGCTGCTGGACAGGTTCAGGAAGCGTATCGCCGGGTCCACCGTCCCCGCCCACTATACCTTCCGGATCATCCGCAGGGATGAGACAATCCGGTGGGTTGAACTGAACGTGGTTGCTATCACCTGGGATGGACGCCCTGCCATCCTGAACTTCATGACCGATATCACCGACCGTAAACTCGCAGAGGATGCACTCAGGGAGAGCGAGGAGCGGTACCGCCAGTTCTTTAAGACAACGCTGGACTGCGTGTTCATCACAACTCCTGAGGGCCGGTATATTGATTTTAATGATGCGCTGATGGAGACCCTGGGGTATACGAGCCGTGAAGAGACGTTTTCCATCGATGTTGCTTCCACCTATGCAGACCCGGAAGAACGCGTCACATTCCTTGAGCAGGTCATACGGGAGGGTTTTATTAAGGAACATCCTCTCCGGTTCAGGAAACAGGACGGTACGGTCATTGATGCGCTCATCTCTATCGTCAGCCTGAAAAATCCTGATGGCTCCCCCAAGTCATTTATCGGGACCGTCAGGGACATCACCGACAGGAACCGTACCGGAACGGTGATAAGGAAGAGCAATGACCGGTACCGCCGTATTTTTTTAAAGCGCCTGAAGATCTGTTCTGCACCAGTGACATGAACGGGCCTGTCACAGTATCCCCACGTGAACAGCCGGATATCAGGAGACGCTGTCCTTCTTCTTTGAGAATGTGCAGAACGACCCGCAGCGGTTGCACTTCCCCTCGCTGCAGGGTTCGATGTGGATCGTGATATTTGCTCTCGGGTACTCCAGCATGAGATCTGCTTCCAGGTGATCGGCAAGGTCGTGTGACTGCAACACGCTGATCTCGCCCGGCATGACGAGATGGAACTCGATGAAGACCTCCGGGCCCGAGCGCCGGGTTTTCAGGTCGTGGAACCCCGCGTAAATACTGGCATGGTCGCAGATGATCTCAACGATACGCCGGTTATCCTCATCCGGAAGGCTGTGGTCGATCAGGTCGGAGACCGAGCGGCACGTGAGATCGTAGGCTGCCTTCATGATGATCACCGCAACACCCAGCGCAAAGATCGGGTCGAGGATGGCAATACCGGTCAGCTTGATCAACACGAGCCCGAGCATCACGCCGGCAGAGGTATAGACATCCGTCCGCAGGTGCCATGCATCGCTCTCGAGCGCAATCGACTCCGTGGCCTTGGCCACCTTCATGAGCCGGTTCGAGACATACAGGTTCATGAGGGCCGATATACCCATGACGGCAATACCCAGGATGAGCATGTCAGGAGTGACGGCTTCGGACCCCTCCCCCATCAGTTTCCTCGTCGATTCCCAGATGATCAGGATCGCAGCCGCGAAGATGAGCAGGGCTTCGATCAGGCCGGAGATATCCTCGAACTTCCCGTGCCCGAACGAATGGGCTGCATCGGGAGGTTCTGCGGATTTCCGCACCGAGAAGAAGGCGATGACCGCGGCGATCAGGTCCATCGAGGAGTGGATCGCTTCTGATATGATACTGACCGAGCCGCTGGCAAACCCGATGACAAATTTCATCAGGACAAGCACGGTATTGGAGATGACCGAGAGCCGTGCTGTGTTGGCCTTCATCTTGTCGAGCGACGCCTTGTCGGGGTTTGCACTCATGGGGTCCTCAGTACTACATGGTCGCTGATTGCATCAAGATTTGGGAAAACCCGGTCCGATTTCCTGCCGGGACCTGCAGGATGGCCCGCATCGGCAGATGAAAAAATGGTTATTTCTGGTCGGAGAACTTCTCGACCACGCGGACATTGTCACCGCGGACGGTGATCGGGATCGGGACGACACTCTCGTACAGCTCGACCGTGATCTCTTCCTTTGCGGAATCGACACGCTTGACGACCGCCTTCTCGCCCTTGAAGGGCCCGGCGATCAGTTCGACAATCGTGCCTTCCTCGATACCGGACACGACCGGTTTCGGGATGAGGAAATGGCCGACCTCGGCGAGGCTCGTCTCGCCCTTCGTTACAACGCGGGCATGGGCGATCAGCTCGACGAGCTGCTCGATGCGGTTACGCTGCTCGGGGGTCTCGACAAGCACGTAGCCCTGCAGTTCATTCGGGACGATGATCGAGGTCACCCTGACATCGGTCGCCTTGGTGTCGATCGCCTTGAGGATATTGTCCGCTACCGTCCGCTCCTGCTTGGAAGTCGTCTTGATGGCAAAGATCCGGTTTACGAAGACCTCGGGGGCAGCGGGCGCTGCCGGTGCCGATGGCGTTGCGGGGGGGGTTGGCTGTGTCATCATCATCGCGATTAGAATCCAAGCATCAGTTTGTGTTCGAAGGGAATGAAGATGAGGAATCCGATCATGCCGATCAGCAGCACACCGGCTGCTGCGACGGTGGCGATCTTGATGAATTCTTCCCGGGTGGGGGTGCGCGCGAGTTTGAGGACCCGGAGGTACTTGCGGAATAATTCCTCGTGGATAACGTTTGTTTTGGTTTCAGGCTTTGAAATTTCCATATTCAATCACTTGAGAAAATCGATCTCAAACTGTTTCTGTACTTTGGGGGTAAGCTTCTCACTACGACCATATATTTGTGGCGACCGTACGCCCGTGACCACCAGGAGGCACCGCATCTTGTCTTCCATCGCCGGGTCGATCTGGGCGCCCCAGATGATCCGGGCACTCGGGTCCACGCGGCTGTAGACTTCCTGCACCACGCCTTCTGCTTCTTCCATGGTCATGTCCGGTCCGCCGACCACGTTGACGAGCGCGGCGGTTGCGCCGCTGATATCCACATCCAGGAGCGGGGAGCGGATCGCCTTCTTGACCGAGTCGGCCGCCTTGTCCTCGCTGTCACTCTCGCCCATGCCGATCATCGCAACGCCGCCGCGTTCCATGACGGTGCGTACATCGGCAAAGTCGAGGTTGACGAGACCCGGCATCGTGATCAGTTCGGTGATGCCCTTGACGGCACGCATCAGGACTTCATCGGCAACCTTGAACGCAGCATAGAGGGGGAGTTTCGGGACGATCTCGAGGAGCTTGTCATTGGGCACAACAATGACCGTATCTGCCACGTCCCGGAGGCGTTCGAGGCCGGCCTCTGCGTTCTCCATGCGGATCGATCCCTCTGCAGCGAACGGCAGGGTGACGACCGCGATGGTCAGGGCCCCTTCTTCCCGGGCAGCCTTTGCCACGACCGGGGCGACACCGGTACCGGTACCGCCGCCGAGCCCGACCGTGATGAAGACCATGTCGCAGCCGGAGACGATCGCACGGAGTTCCTGTTCGTTCTCAAGCGCTGCCTCCTCACCGATCTGCGGGATGGAGCCGGCGCCGAGACCGCGGGTCCGCTGCCGGCCAACGAGGATACGCTGGTCCGCACGGGTGCGGATCAGGTGCTGGGCATCCGTGTTGATGGCGATGAGTTTTGCGCCGTGGATACCCTCCTCCATCATGCGTGATATCGTGTTCGACCCGCCGCCCCCGCAGCCGATCACCGCGATCTCGGTCTTGAGCTCCGCAAGAATCTGGTCAAGGTCTTCGTTATTCTGCATGGGGGACACGGTTTCGTCCCTTGCCTTGGTGAGTGCCTCTTCAACAATTGACCTCATGAATACTTCTCCAACCCCGGGATGTGGATTCTGACTTCACTGCGGGAGGACACCATCTCTGGCGTGATTGTCCTGCCATCGTGTTCTACCGGCCGGCCCCCTGCCAGTTCCTTGTAGGAAGGCCCGGGCAGGACCCCCAGTTCGCGCGCTTTTTGCGGGTCGAACCGGACCTTCGTGATGATCAGGAAATCTCTCTCCGATGCAGTGATCTCTTTACTACGTATGATTTTTACGCACAATGTATTTAAAGCATGTATTATTTCAGAAGAATGGTCCAAATAGGTTATAAATTCGGGAAGCAACCGATTATCACGCGTGGATAGGTGAACCACGGGCAGATTGTCCAGCATTTTTAACAGGCCCGGCTCGTCCGTTTTGGCAGTTTCGGCCAGCAAAACCGGATTTGCCCGTACGAGAGCTGGCGTACCGGAACCGCCCAGTGTGTGGATATAGCACCGCGAACCGGGCGAGACTGCCCCCGCCATCTTACGGATTGCACAGTACGTATCCCATGAAAGGTGGCCGAGTGCCGTGATCTCGCTCTCGGAAAGCCGCGGTACCTGCAGTGCGTCCAGCATCCCTGATAACCGGTTGAGATCCTCCCGGTTAAGTGCTTTCCGGTCGATATAGGCGGCAACGGCCCCGCCCACCTCCATCATCGAACGGATCATTGCCTCGTCAAGCGTGGCAATCTCCCGGGTGTGGGCGATGTGGCCGAACGCCCCCCGGGATGTGAGGGCGATCTCCGTTTCCCGGGCTGCATAATGGGTGCCGCCGAACCCGATCAGCGGGACCGGTTCCTGGGGGGCCGCTGACAGGACACTCTCCGCCACCGCCCGGCCGGCAATGGGATCGGTCCACTCCTTCTCGGTGCTCCCGATCTCGACAAAGAACGAAGGGTGGACAAGGCTGGTCGGCCCGTGGTGGGTCACCTCGTACGAGACCCGGTACCCCTCGGGGCAGTGCCGGGCAAGGGCCCGGAGGGTGGCCTGCATCATCGCGGGTGCAGCGGGGGCAAGCGTGCGGGGAGAGCCGCCAAGTTCGGCCTCCCGGTAATTCCCGGTGACATGCACCGTCAGGACCGGAACCGGGTTCACGCTCGAATGCCGGGACAGGAAGATGACGAGGTCGCAGTCAAGGTGTTCATCGACACCTTCGGCATGGATCAACCGTTCAGGAACTTCATGAAAAATATACGTGTGGCCGTTTGCCTGCCATGGGATCTTGTCCCCGCTGTCAAGGAGGTGCCCGATATGGTGCCGGATATTCAGCCCCGCCTTGTCCTGCCGGGAATTGACCAGCGCTATCCTCATTGTACTACCCTTGGACGCGACAGACAATTAAGGATGCACGTGGCCGGCCGTCACCGGCCGCTCCGGGCGGCGGTACAGGTCCCCGCCGCAACGAGCGCCTGCTTCACCGCATCCTCCGGAGATGTGCACGGCACCACGCCTTCGATATCCCACGTAGAAAGACCAAAGACCGGGCATCTGATCTTTAAGGCGATCGCGATCTCGGATAAGGTGCCGTAACTGCCGCCCACCGCGATCAGGGCATCGCCCGACTGGGCGACAAGGACGTTCCGGCCATGGCCGAGACCGGTCCGGATCACGATACCGAGGTACGGGTTCCCGTCACCCGTGCCGGAGATGATCCCGATCGTGGTGCCGCCATGCTCCTTTGCACCCCGGCAGGCGGCCTCCATCACGCCGCCAAGCCCGCCGCAGACGAGCACGGCCCCGCTCTCCGCGATGAGACGGCCGACAGCATAGGCTGTCTTGTATTCCTCCCGTGTTGCTTCGGCCCCGCCGGCCACGGCAATCTGCATACCATTCATTGGAACCGCCCGGCATAACCGGATTTCGGTCGGGATCTTTGGGCCTTGTCTGGGTTCATTGCCACATCCGATCGTCCCGCTTTTCCCTTGGCGTCCTGCAGGTTATCGGAAGGATTATTGTTCATGATATATCATAGGGCTGATCATGAGGTCAGCACTTGTCCTTCTGCTCCTCCTGATCGCGATCACCCTTGGTACCGGGTGCTCGCAGCAGGGAGCGACACCGGCAATGATCACTCCCACACTTGATGCTGGCATCCCGGCCCCCCTCCCCCCGACAGCCACGCCGGCGCCTTCTACAGCCGGGACAGTCGCGGCACTGGTAACAACCACTGCAAAAGTCCTGTATACCGGCACGTTCATCGACGCCCATGCCCACATCCAGCCGTCCTCGATGTCGTATGACAAAATCATCCGGTTGATGGACGAGCACAGGGTCGATCGTATGGTCGTGATGGAGCCGCCCGGCGCATGGATCGAAGGCGCCATGCCGTCAGCGTATGGCGTGCCGGATGCCGCTGCCAGATACCCGGACCGGTTCACGGTCCTCTACAGCGGCGACGCAGGAACCATGCTGTACGAAGCAACGAAGAACGGTATATACACGCCAGAGCAGGAGAAGAAATTCACGGTTCTCCTCGATGAAGCGCTGGCATCCGGGAAATACCGGGGCATTGGGGAGATAGGCCTGCGGCATCTGCCCCCGAAGGGGAGGCCGGCCACCTACGATCTCACAATCCCCGCCGATCACCCTTGGATGTTTATCATGAGCGACACTGCTGCCCGATACGGGGTGCCGCTCGATCTCCACCTGCAGGCCGGCGATACCGATCTCACGGCGTTCGAACGCCTTCTCGACCACAATAAGAATACTATCATCATCTGGGATCATGCCGGTGACCATACCCAGAATATGAACCCCGATACCTTACGATCGCTGCTTGCAGCCCACAAGAACCTTTACACGAGCATCAAGGTCCGTACCGGGGAGAGTCAGCCACAGGGTGGAATAATGATGGAAGATACAGGATCCATCTCCAATACATGGCAGAAGCTGATCACCGATTACCCGGACCGGTTCATTATCGGAACAGATGTCAAACTCGGTATCCTGCCGAACGAGATCCGGTTCGTAGACGACCACACCTCCCTCCTGTCACAGCTGCCTCCCGATGTGGCGCAGAAGGTGGCGCAGGAGAACCCGAAACGTATCTTCAGGCTCTGATACGGGAGACCATGGGGGGAGTGCCCGACGGTTTACCCCAGTCCCCCGTTCCGGTTGACCACCATCAGCCGGAGCTCGCTCATCTCCCCGATCGCAAACCGGGGGCCCTCCCGGCCAAGACCCGATCCCTTCGCCCCGCCGTACGGCATCTGGTCGGAGCGGAACGTGGGGATGTCGTTCACCATCACGCCCCCGACATCCATCTCGGAAAAGACCCGCATGGCCCGGTTGATGTTCTGCGTGAAGATGCCGACCTGGAGCCCGTACTCCCCGGCATTCGCGGTCCGGACCGCCTCATCGAAATCATCGTAGGGGGCAACCGATATGACCGGGGCAAAGACCTCCTCGCGGTTCACCCGCATATCAGGAGTGGTATCGGCAAGCACCGTGGGGGCGAACATCGTCTCATTGAGCGTCCCACCGGTAAGTGCCCGGGCGCCCTGCCGGACCGCCTCCTGCACTTTCCGGTATGCCTCTTCCGCTTTCAGCCGGTCGATCATCGGGCCCACGTCCGTTGCAGGGTCCCGCGGGTCGCCGACTTTTAAGGCCTTCGTTCCCGCAAGGATCAGCTCCACGAACTCCTCGTAGATGGGCCGGTGGATGAGCACCCGCTGGACCGAGATACAGACCTGCCCGGCATTGGTGAAGCCGCCGGTCACGATCCTCTGGGCAGCATACGGGAGGTTCGCGTCCCCGTGCACGATCACTGCCGCGTTCCCGCCCAGTTCCAGCCCGACTTTCTTCCGGCCCGCGATCTCCCGCAGGTGCCACCCGACCGCACAGCTGCCGGTGAACGAAAGATATGCAACCCGGGGGTCACGGGCAAGGGCTTCGGCCCGGACACCGGTGCACGGGACAACGCTCACTGCTTCCGGTGGCAGCCCCGCATCAAGGGCCATCTCGCCGAGGAGGAGGCTCGATACCGGTGTTGTCGAAGCGGGCTTGAGGATAACGGAGTTACCTGCCGCAATGGCCGGGGCGAGCTTGTGGCAGGCAAGGTTGAGCGGGAAGTTGAACGGGACGATGCCGACAACAGGCCCGAGAGGGAAACGCCGGAGGAACCCGGTCCTCCCCTCCGTGTCCCCGCTCAGGTCAAGGGGGATGATCTCGCCATAGATCCGTTTCGCTTCTTCCGCAGAGGTCCTGACCGTTATCCCGGCCCGGGCAACCTCGGCAGTGGCAAACTTCCGGGTCTTGCCCCCCTCCATGATCATGACATCGACCAGTTCAGCGGACCTCCGGTGGATCTCGTCTGCAAGGTTCTCCAGGATCTCCGCCCGGGCATGGGCAGGGAGTTTTTTTGTCTTCTCAAACCCGGCCACGGCGCTTGTCACAGCCGCTTTCAGGTCATTGTTCGTGGCCTGGCAGACCTGGCAATAGAGTTCACCGGTATACGGGAACCGGACCTGGATGGTCTCTCTGGTCTGTTTCATCTCCCCGCCAAGGAGGATCGGATAGGGTTCCATAACGATTCAGTCCCGTGCTTTCCTGTACGATGTGTACGCGGTTGAACTAATAAAAAAAACCGGGGGATTATCTGAACGCCGGTTATGAGATCATTTTTTATAGGGATATGCAGATTCACTGCTAATCGGGACAGGCCCGTTGGAGCAGAGGGTAAAGAATGGCACATGAGCAGTTCCTGCCGGCGAACAGCCGGTGCGGCATATACCGGGTTTTGGGATCGGGGGGACTCCGATGATCGAACTGCCGTTGGTGTCACTGGACCTGGCAAGGACGATGGTCCAGAATTTTGCGATCATCGCGACCATGCTCCTTCTCTACGATTTCATCCCGGATTCGGTCCGTTCCGGGTCGCGGCTCAGGTTCTCCCTCTATGTCGGGATCGTCTTCGGCGTTACGGCGTTCATCAGCATGCCGGAACTCTGGCAGGACACCGGCGGATCGGTCATCGGGGTGAATTTCATCCTTGTACCGCTTTCCGCGATCATCGGGGGACCGGTATCCGCGGTATTTGTAGCGAGCGTCCTTCTTGCCGGGAGTGCGACATCGAGCGGATCGCTCGCGTTTTCGGATATCCTGACCATCCTGGGCGGGATCCTGCTGGGGACTGTCTTCTATTCCGACCGGTCGGGGTTCCGGTTATCAGGACAATACAGTGTCCGGCTTATCGCACTCGGGGCCGGCGTTGCGCTCATCGAACTGGTCGTATTCGTCTTTTTCTCCGGCCAGCAGACGCCGGGGGACAATCCCCCAGGGATTACCGGGATCATCACCATGCTCTCGTTCATTGTAATCAGTGGTGTCGGTACGGTCCTGCTCGGGTCCATCATATGGGTCATTGACCGGAAGAAAGAGACCGAGCGGGAACTCCACGAGTATAAAGACCACCTTGAAGGACTGGTCAGGGATCGTACTGCCGAACTCCGGCAGGCAAACTCCCTCCAGAGAGCAACGATCGAGTCCACTGCCGACGGGATCGTTGTCGTGGACCGGGAGTGTGTGGTCCGGGCATATAACCAGAAAGCCTCCGCGATCCTTGAGCTCCCGGTTCACCCGCCAAAGGATGGGGATGGGGCCGGGCAATTCCCGAAGATCGTCGCCCCCCTTCTTGCAGACCCGGCCGAATTCCTCCCGTTCTTCAGGGCGCTGCCGGACTCCGCTGAACAGGTTATTTCCACCGGCCTCCGGTTTAAGAACAACCGGATCTACGAACTCTATGTCCACCCCCAGCAGATCGGCGACCATTCGTTCGGGCGGGTATTCAGCTTCCATGACATCACCCGGAAGAAGCTGGCGGAAGATGCCATTACCGCGGCAAATGCCAAGCTGATGCTCCTCTCGGAGCTCACCCGCCACGATATCCTCAACCAGATGACCGTTATCATCGCATACCTGGACCTGCTCGAGATGGATAACCACGATCCGGCCATGTCCGCTCACATCAGCGCCATGAAAAAGAGTCTTGAGGTGATCCGTTTCCAGCTGGAGTTCACCCGGGACTACCAGGACCTCGGCCTCAGGAAGCCGGACTGGCAGGCGATTGAGACCGCGTTTACCACGGCCGCAGGACCATTCGGGGACAGGAATACTACCATCACGTACGAGGCCGGCACGGTCGAGGTCTTTGCGGACCCCATGATCGGGCAGGTATTCCGCAACCTCATGGACAATTCCCTCCGGCACGGGGGGAAGGGACTTTCCGGGATCCGGTTGTCTGTCAGTAAAGACGACCCTGACCTGCTCCTCGTGTACGTGGACAACGGTATCGGCGTCCCACCGGAAGAGAAGGAGAGGATCTTCGACAAGGGGTTCGGGAAGCATACCGGCCTTGGGATGTTCCTCATCAAGGAGATCCTCTCGATCACCGGCATCACGATCCGGGAGACCGGATCCTTCGGGCAGGGGGCCCGGTTCGAGATCCGGGTACCTGCCGGCAAGTACCGGTTCCCGTGATCGCGGCCCCGCCAAGAAAAACTACTTTGTGCAGTGGCACCAACATTCCTGTGCATATCCAACCGTCCAGCAAGGTGACGGGGCGTTACAAGAGGGGTTTTTTTGAAGGAAGTCACCGCGAACTTCAATGCAAAGGAGATCGAGCGCGGGGTGCAGGAATACTGGCGCACCGCCGATACCTACCAGGCCGTAAGAAAGCACCGGAGTACAGGCAAGCCGTTCTTTTTCGTGGACGGCCCGCCGTACACAACAGGACACATCCATATCGGGACCGCGTGGAACAAGATCATCAAGGACTCCATCCTGCGCTACTACCGGATGAACGGCAGGAATGTCATTGACCGGGCCGGCTACGACATGCACGGGCTGCCGATCGAGGTGAAGGTCGAGCAGGCACTGGGTTTCAAATCCAAGAAGGACATCGAGACGTTCGGCATCCAGCCCTTCATCGAGAAGTGCCGGGAGTTTGCTGTTGAGAACAAGAAGCTGATGGACGACCAGTTCTCTGCCCTCGGCATCTGGCTCGATTTCCCGGGCGCGTACCAGACCGTGAAGCCGGAATATATCGAGGCGGCATGGTGGACCCTGGCAAAAGCCGAGGACCACGGCATGCTTGAGCGCGGCCACCGGGTCGTGAACTGGTGCCCCCGGTGTGAGACGGCGATCGCGGACGCCGAAGTGGAATACTGGGACGAGAACGACCCCTCGGTCTTCGTCAAGTTCCCCCTTACCGGAAAGACCGGCGAGTTCCTTGTCATCTGGACCACGACCCCGTGGACCCTGCCGGCCAACGTCGCGGTTGCCGTGTCAAAGGAGTTCGAGTACGCAAAGGTGCTGGCAAAGAAGGACGGGAAGGAGGAGCTTCTCTGGATCGCAGAACCACTCGTCAAGACCGTTCTCAAGAAAGCCCGGTACAAGGATTTCAGCATCATTGAGAAGAAGAAGGGTACCGGACTCGTAGGGTGGGCGTACGAGTCTCCCCTCAGGGAGAAAGTCCCCCTCCAGCGTGAGATCCAGCACAGGGTCGTTGCCGCAGACTTCGTGGCACTCGAAAATACCGGTATGGTGCATATCGCCCCCGGCCATGGCTGGGACGACTACGTGCTCGGGACCAAGGAGGGCCTGCCGATAGTCTGCCCGGTCGATGGTGCCGGGAAGTTCCGGGACGAGGCCGGGGAGTTTGCCGGCCAGTACGTCAGGGACTCAAACGAGAATGTGCTCGTGGCACTGGGCGACCACCTGCTTGCAAAGGAGACGGTCACGCACCGCTACGGCCACTGCTGGCGCTGCAAGACCCCGATCATCTTCCGGGCCACGTCGCAGTGGTTCCTGAAAGCCTCCGAGATGCGGGACCTGATGCTCTCCGAAGTGGAGAAGGTGACGTGGTACCCCGAGTGGGCCGGCAGTGCCCGGTTCTACGACTGGATCAAGGAGGCCCGCGACTGGTGCATCTCCCGCCAGCGCTACTGGGGCATCCCGATCCCGGTCTGGGTCTGCCAAAAGTGCGACACGTACAGGGTGGTGGGCACGATCGCAGAGCTCGAGAAGCTGAGCGGAAAACCGCTTCCCGACCCGCACCGCCCGTACGTGGACGAGGTGACGATCCCGTGCAGCTGTGGCGGCACGATGAAACGGGTCGGGGACATCTTCGATGTCTGGTTCGATTCCGCGGTCGCCTCATGGGCAACCCTCGGGTTCCCGGGGAAGACGCAGGACTTCGAGAAGCTCTGGCCTGCCGACTTCATCACAGAAGGGCAGGACCAGACCCGGGGCTGGTTCTATTCGCAGCTGGGAGCAAGCACGATCGCGTTCGGCAAAGCCCCGTACAAGAGCGTCTGCATGCACGGCTTTGCGCTCGATGCCGAGGGCAAGAAGATGAGTAAAAGCCTCGGGAATGTCGTGAATCCCAGTGACGTGATCGAGAAGGTCGGCGTGGACGTGCTCCGGCTCTACGTCCTCTCCTCATCCGCACCGTGGGACGACCTGAAGTTCAACTGGGACGGGGTCGGGACGGTCAACCGTGCGGTAAACATCCTCTGGAATGTGTACCGCTTCCCGCTGCCCTACATGATCCTCGATAAGTTCGAGCCCGCGTCAAAGGACGGGGTCTGGGACGATGCTTATATCCGGGCCCACCTCCGGCAGATGCCGGACGAGGACCGGTTCATCATCTCCCGGATCAACTCGGTTGCCTCCCTTGTCGATACCGCGACAAAGGAGTGCCAGCTCCACCGGGCCACCCGCGAGCTCGTGAACTTTATCCTCGAAGACCTCTCGCGCTGGTACGTCCAGCTCGTCAGGCCCCGGATGTGGCTCGAAGGCGAGTCCGAGCAGAAGGTCTTTGCATACGAGACAATGTACTACGTGATGCGCCGGCTGACCGGGCTCCTTGCGCCGTTCTGCCCGCACATCACCGAGGAACTCTACCGGAACCTCCGCTGCGCACACGACCCGGCAAGCATCCACCTGCTCGACTGGGACGCGGGGGAGTCCACGCTCATGGACCGGGAACTGGAGCACGCTGTCGAGCTCGTCCGCTCGTTCGACGAGGCGAGTGCCAATGCCCGACAGGCCGGGAAGAGGAAACTCCGGTGGCCGGTTGCGGAAGTTGTTGTTGTTACCAGTGCGGAGCCGGTAAAGGACGCCATTGAACGGCTCAACGCGGTCTGCATGGACCGGGCCAATGCCCGGAAGGTCAGCGTTGTCATGGGCCGGTGGGACCGGGTCGGCTGGCACGCGGAACCGGTGATGAAGGCGCTCGGGAAAGGGTTCGGCAAGGACTCGTTCAGGCTGAAGGGCCTCATCGAGGCAGCGGACGGCAACGCGATCAAGGCCGCGATCGATGCCGGGCAAAAATTTACCCTGAAGGAGGGCGCTTTGAGCTTCGAGATCGGGGCCGATCACGTCACGTTCACCGAGAAGCTCCCTGCCGATATCTTCTCCGCACCGATGACCGATGCCACCGTCTACGTGGACGTGGCCCTCACCCCCGACCTCGAGGCAGAAGGCTATGCCCGCGAAGTAATCCGGCGGATCCAGGACATGCGCAAGCAGCTCGACCTCGCTGTTGAGGACATGATCACTGCCGAGGTTGCGGTCAGCGACAAGCGGATACTTGCCCTGCTCCACAATAACGAGACGATCGCCATGATAGGCGACGAGGTCAGGGCAAAGGTCTTCGGTTTCTCAAAAGACGGGACGCAGCCGGAACAGGCACGCTTCAGCTCCGTGAAGGAGTGGGACGTGGAAGGCGTTGCGATGACAATCGGGATTGCCAGGGCAGAATAAAGAATAATTCCGTCCTTTTTTATTTCCGGAGAAGACCGGTTTTTAAAGAAAATTTGTTATTTTCCTGTATAAGATCCGTGTATAAAAGGAGTAAGATCATGCCATGCTCCGGCGCTGCCGGGTTACATGGATGGCAGGTTCTGTATGATTGCCTGGAGGACAGCAAGGATGATTTTGAGGAATATAGCCCAGTCGAACAAAACATCACCTCCGTTTAGTGGTATAACTGGTAGTGTACTGTAACAGTATTTATATTTTTTTATTTAAAAATACTAACATATTGTCGTCAGAATTGCGTTTTAACACTTATTATACCGATTTGCACGTGCCCCTATAATTATTTTCCGGGAATGCAGAACGGTAAAAACATAAAAAATGATGATATAAAAGAGAACCGCCCTATACCCGCTCCGTTTTCCTGAAACGGTGCCCCCAGGAAATGAACAGTCCGGGAAGGGGAATGATCGGAGTCCGGTTATCCCAGGATCCTGTGTAAAAAAGCCTGCCCGTCAGGACTCGTGAACAGGGGCAGGTCAGACTCTTCCGTGACCGCACTCCGCTCGGCAATTACGGTCTCCTTCGTGATCGGGTTGAACCCTTCCTTCTCCGTGACCTTCTTGTATACAAGGGTCCCCCGTCTCTGCCATGCAGGGGTTGTCGCAAGGTTGAAGCCCCGCACGTGCATCATCTCGTGGAGGTCCTTTGACTGCAGCCCTTTCAGCTGTGCTGCGGCCTTCTTCCTGTCCATCCCTTCCTCGATGAGCGCCTGCTGGCAGTAGGCATTGATGTGGTTGCGCCACGTCTCGCTCTGCCGGTTCGCCAGGTACTCGATGGCAAACTCCGGGGTTGCCGGGATGACCCGGGCATCGAATGCAACGAGCGTTGTCGCACCAAGGGCGATCGTGAAGGAACTTGCTGCGTACGATGCCGCTACCGAGTCAAGCTTCTCCACCCGGCCGGAGAACGGGAGCTTCGTGAAGTACAAGCTGATCTCATCCGAGAACGTGAACGCGAGGTCGGGGTTGAGACCGCTGTCGGCAACGAGCGAGGTGCAGGCCGTCACCATCGCCTTGTGGAAAAACTCGTCAAAGGGTTTCTCAAGGCCGAGCGAATCGGTAAGCCGGTGGAATGCCCGGCCGTCAAGCCGGATAAAAACAGGCGGGAGAGCGGTGATCGATGAGAAAATTTCCCGGTTTTCCATAGAAATGCCATGCGGGAGTACAGAAAATATGGGGGGTTCTCCCGCTGTTCTCTTCTGAGGTTTACTCTTCTTCGCCGCCGCTGCCACCGGCAAAGGCGCCCGGAAGGTGGCGGATCAGGACAATGTCGTCGATTGCGCTGATGATGCGGTAGGGGATCTTGAGGCCCTTGAAGTTCTTGAGCTCGAAGAGCTGGTCGTTCACCTTGCCGACAACCAGCGACTCGATCTTCTTGGAGTCCACATCGATGACGACATCTTCGACTTCACCGATAAACATGCCCTTGTCTGTATAAATCTGAAGCCCGAACAGCTCGGTAATCTGGGTTTCCATCGTTATCAGATGAAAGTATATACTTAAGAGTTAAAAAGATAATCCTTTGTTATGGACGGATCGTTTCGGATCGGGCGTATTTTCGGGATTCCGATCCTGATCCACTACACATTCCTGCTCGTTATCCCCCTCTTTGCCTGGATCATCGGGAGCCAGATCACGCTCACCATCGATATGCTCAAAGAGATCTACCAGGTCCCGATCGATGCCTCGCTTGCAACGGCGGGATACATGCCGTACGTGCTCGGAATGGTCGTTGCCTTCGGCCTCTTTTTCGGGGTCCTCGTGCACGAGCTTGCCCATTCCCTCGTGGCACGGGCAAAGGGGATCGGGATCAACAGCATCACGCTGATGATCTTCGGCGGCATCGCGACCATGGAAGAGGGCATCCCCGACCCGAAGGCCGAGCTTCCCATGGCGCTGGTCGGCCCGATCGCGAGCTTCATCTTCGGGATCATCTGTTCGGTGCTGATCTACGCGGTCCCTTCGGTGACAACGGATCCGGGCATGGCCGGGGTACTGGTCTTCATCCTCGGTTATCTCGGGGTACTCAACATCATCCTGTGTGTCTTCAACCTCCTCCCGGCATTCCCCATGGACGGGGGCAGGGTGCTCCGGGCCTGGCTTGCCGGAAGGATGCCCCTGCACAGGGCCACCCAGATCGCAGCGGACGTGGGCAAGGGGTTTGCGATCCTCTTTGGCATCATCGGGCTCTTTGCCTTCTCCCCGTTCCTGATCCTGATCGCACTTTTCATCTATATCGGGGCGAACATGGAGTCGACCGCGGTGAAGTACAGCCACCTCCTGCAGGACGTGACGGTCGGCTCGATGATGTCAACTCCCGTGACAACCGTGGGGCCGACCGTGCCGGTGAGCCAGATCATCGAGATGATGTACTCAAGCAAACACCTCGGCTTCCCGGTCGTTGAGCGGGACACACTGGTGGGCATGATCACGCTCGCCGATGTGAACAGGACCTCATCCATCGACCGCGAGGCAATGCAGGTCCGGGACATCATGACAAAGGAGATCATCACGCTCCCGCCCGAAGCCCCGGTCATCGATGCCCTTAAGATCATGTCAGCCCGGGATATCGGCAGGATCCCGGTCGTTGCCGACGGTAAAATCCTCGGGATCGTAACCCGGACCGATATCCTGAAGGTCACCGAGCTCCGGCAGGTCTGAGTGCCGGGAGCTGGAAATCCAGCGAAGAATCCCCCTGCATTTTTACCGGGTAGCGCCGGTCTTTTTTTAAGGCCAGTATGATGTCTCGTTATCATTTCTACTTGCAGGGGGGTGACGGATGGTCGCGTGCACGTTGTACCCATGCGACCCCCACCTCCAAAAAAACGCGGAGTGCGGATGTTCCCCGTCGTAAAAATGGAGATTTTCACAAGAAAAATCCGGAGGGGGTGGTGGGGGTCGCGTGGGTACAAACTGTTTTTCAACTTATTTTTCAGCATCACAATTCCGGAAAATTACGAGGGAAATCAAGGAAGGGTGCCCGTTTTTTACAAAACAGATTGTACCCATGCGACCCCCCTCACGGGATCGTGCCGACTTCAGACAAGGGATACAATGTCCGGGGGCACCGTGAAAGGAAAAACAAGCTGCTGAAGAAACAACAATGGAGGATTGGATTTCTTTTTAGAATATCAGCACGGAATCGATCGGAGATTTGCCCGCCACCTTCCGGTACGCTTCAAGATCGCGGAAAGGGCGTTTTGCAATAACAGCGGCCACCTTTTTCTTTCCAATGCCCGGCAGCCACCGGATCGCCGACGCAGGGAGCGTATTGATCGGGACCGGCGCCGGCAGCGCCGTGATCGACCGCATGCCCCAGTCCACGACAACCGCATCGGTCACGGTCCGTTCAGGAAGCCGGAAGGGAATGCCGGCAAGGATCGGGTACGACCCCATCTGCCTTCCAAACGAGAGATCTCCGGAAACCTCGATCCGCACATCCCGGAGCACGGTACCGATGGGGAAGACCCGCTGGAGCATCGGCAGATCGATCCTGTTCCGGACATACTCCTTGAACTGCCTGAACCGGCGTTCGTGTTTACCGAGCGTGTTGTCTGCATACGCCGGCGTGCCTTCAAACGGCATCACCTGGCGGATGTTCACCCTGCGGACCATCAGCCCTGCATCCCGCACCCCGGCAAGGAATGCTTCGTTGAGCTCGTACGTTTTCTCCGTCTCCCCCGCAAGTCCGCAGACGAAGTTGAGGCCCGGGAGCAGCTCGGGCACATTGTCCCGGCGTTTTCCCCCTTCATCGTTGACGATCTCAATCGCCCGGAAGACCTCTTCGGGCAGGGCTTTCAAGTTGTTTGCCGCCACCACCGCAGGGTCCGCCGTCTCCATCCCGAACGCTGCGACATCGCCGGACGTGTGGTGCCGGATGATCGCCCGCAGCGCCTCACGGGCAGCATCCTCGTGCCGGGCAATGGTGGCCGGATTGGTGTTGTCGATATGCAGGGTCATAAGATCAGGTGCTGCAGTACGGATGGCGGAGAACAACGCCTCGATCTTCTCCGGTTCCGGCGCCGGGTACTCCCCCGGGCCGGCGCCATACGCAAGGATGTCCGGCTGCCGCCCGACCCGGAAGTGCCGGGCACCATGGGCATGAAGTGCGGCCACCTCTTCCGCAACTGCAGGAGTGCCCCGGTACTTCGGCATACCATAGAACGGCTCCGTGCAGAACGAGCATCCGCCCGAGGCACCGTGCGGGCAGCCCCGTGCGGTCTCCAGCTCGCACATCACGTACGGGTAGTCCGGGTGCTGTTCGATGATCCCGCTGCCCGCCACACTCCACGGATCGGTCCGTGCATAGTCCAGCACACCGGCCGGATCGTTACCGGTAAGATAATTGTCAAGGGCAACTGCAGGTTCGCCGGTCAGCAGGGCATCAAAGCCGCTGATCACCTGCCGGACCGCCTTCTGCCCGCCCTCACCGGCATAGCCGAACCCGATGGGGCCGCCGATCAGTTTCTTTGGCCCCCGCACCATGTGGCCGACCTGCTGGATCTCGGTGAGCGTAGCAGGTGTACCGCCAAGATATTTCCCGGGCACCGTGACACCAGAGATCATGACCAGAAGGCTCGCCGCATTCAGTTCCGCTGTCCGCAGCGGATCGTTCCTCAGCTGGTCGATCGTGAGGTACCGTACCGTATACCCGTGTGCAATGAGGGCCCCTGCAACCGTCCGGATGTAGGGCGAGATGTACGGGGGGACCCCGAGGCACGCGGGTTCGTCCACGTACCCGTCAAGGATCACCGCGGCGGGGGTCATACGTTGTGCCCGATCAGGGCAAGGAGTTTCCGTGCCCAGTGAAGTTTTCCGCGTTTCATCGGGTCTACGTTCTTGTCATCCAGATCGAATCCCACGAGCGTGATGGAAGACGCGCCCAATTCATCGGCCGCGAAGACGGCCCGGTCCCCGTCCGTGAACCCCCCGAAATTGTGGACATGGGGCAGCGGGGCGGCCTGTGTTGTCCCGACCACCTTGCCGGGGAACCGCGGGACCCAGTGTTTCAGGAGCGGGATGTTGTCGCCGTGGGCATGGACGACCACGATCGTCCCCTCCCGGTTCATGTCGATAAGCCGGTCGGTGGCCCCGTCCAGGTCCGTGAAGACCGCATCCGGCCGGATACCGTTGTCTTCGAGAACATCAGCAGCCGCATCGGCAGCAAATACAACGCCTTTGATCTTTTTGAGATCATTTTTCAGGCAGGGGGCGTTCCCGCAGACCGTGACCTCATTGCCGTCCGTGAGGGTGACCAGGGAGAGGAGGTTGTCGCGGTCAAGGAGCGAGGCGAGGAGCCGGGCTGCTTCCTCATCTGCGGCCCGGTCGAACCCGAAGTACCCGAGGATCTCGCGGTAGTGGGGCTCCCATGCGGTAAACTGCATAAATTTCCCTGTTACCCGTGTACCGATATCCGGCACTACTGCCGGTCACGGTCCGCCATTCTTCTTTCCTTCATTTTCAAGGCCGACAAGGTTCTTGAACTTCTGGAGGATCGGCTCGATCACGATCTCGAGGAGCTGGGCCTTGTTCTCCACCTTGCCGAAGTAGTGGAGGGGGAGGCTGGCTGCTCCCATGTTCGGGTGCCCGCCCGCATCGCCCATGTCCCCGAATGCTTCGGAGAGGGCGTTGCCGATGTGGAGCCGGATATCGCGGTTGCGGGCCGAGATCACGATCGCGTTGTCGGTGATGCCGTACACGAGCGCCGTGTTCACGCCCTCAAGCGTGATCAGGATGTCAGCGGCCTGCGGGAGGGAGTCGCGGTTCATCACGTAGCCCACGTTCGCGAAGAGGTACCCGCTCTGGATCTTCCGCTCGTGGATTGCCTTGCCGATGATGTCGAGTGTCTCCTGCGACATCGAAGGCGACATGATCTTGTCGAGGAGGTCCGAATCGGTCAGCGGCAGGAGGAAACCTGCGTAGCTCATGTCCTGCGGGGTGACGTTGCGCTTGAACTCCTTGGTGTCGGTCCGGATACCGTAGAGGAGTGCCGTTGCAACCCGCTTGTCAACAGGGACATCGAGTTCCTGCAGGTACTGGGTCATGATGCTTGCCGTGGCCCCGACACCGGGACGGATATCAACAAAGCCGCTCTGGCCCGCCTGGTGCTTCCCCTCCTTGTGGTGGTCGATGATGATGTGGATCTTTGTCTGGGGTGGGACGTCGTTGTTGGCGCCCGGGCCCGAGCAGTCGACGAGGGCGAGATACGTGCACTTCGCAAGGTCTTCTGACGTGAGGTGCTCCATCTTGATATCGAGCAGGTTGACGAACGTCCGGTTCTCCTGGTGGCCGATGTTGCCTTCGTAAAAGATCCGTGTGGTCAGGTTTTTCGGGTTCGCCTGCTTTGCGATCTCGGCAAGGGCCATCGCGGACGAGATCGCGTCGGGGTCCGGGTTCTTGTGCGTGATGATCCCAAGCGTCCCCTCCCATCCGGCCATGAGGGAGAACAGCCGCTGCGAGATCCTGCTGGAGTGCTGTTTCCGGATCTGGAGGATTGCGGAGCGTGCCACCACTTCCTGCGGGGAGAGGACCACGTCGGCCCCTGCGGCCGTGAGCTTCTGGCCGTTTGCCGGGTCCACCGACCGGGCCACGACCTGGGTGGTGGTGTACCGTTTCTTGATGGCAAGGACTGCCGCGATGTTTGCATCCCCGTTGCCGGTCATGACAAACGCGATCTCGAACGGGGGGAGGCCCGCGAGCATCTCGGGAGACGAGATGTCGCGCTGGTAGGCATCGTATTTCTGGTCGCGGAGGTTCCGGACAAGGGTCTCGTCCTTATCGATGATCATCACGCGCTCCTGCTCTTTTGCAAGCTCGAGGATGATGTTGTAACCGTTCGTCCCGCACCCGAAAATGCAGTATTTTACCGGTCCCGGCTGCTCAAACGGGGCTTCCTGTGGCATGTTACAGAAGATGTATCCCTTCACGATATTAAGGAATTGCACGTATGCCGGATGAAAAAGGCCGCCCGGTTATCCGCAACCTTTATTCGCAATCATCAACCACATTATTAGGCCTAACTAGCGGGTCTGTAGCTTAGTTCGGCATAGCGGCGGACTCTTAATCCGCAGGTCAAGGGTTCAAATCCCTTCAGGCCCGTTTCTTCTTTATCTCTCCTCAAGAGGGCACCTCCCGCAGGGTCCCCTCACGATATCATTTTTAATTGGGCTCACCAATGCAGAGCGTAGGAACTCCCTTATCTGCAAAATGGTCCTGCCATGGCATCCTCAATCATCACCCGGCTCCACGAACACCCGAGGGCCACGCAAGCCCTCATCCTCCTGACACTTGTCATCGCCTTTGCCGCAAACATCTACGGCATTTTTGCCGGCATAACGATCGTCCTCCCGCACCTCTTTTACATCCCGATCATCCTGGCCGCGTTCTTCTATCCCCGCCGCGGTGTCCTGTTTGCGGCTGCCCTGTGCGCTGTATACCTGATCATCGTAACATCAGTGTATCCCGGTAACAGCCCGGAACTCCTGTCAGCGGTCGCCCGCTGTATTGTCTATCTCATCATCGCCATCGTTGTCTCCTGGCTCTCGGAGCAGGCAAAGGGCCAGGAGAGCGGGCTCGCAAGGACAACGGAGGAGTGGGAAAACACCTTTGATGCCGTACCGGACCTGATCGCCCTGATCGGAAAAGAGCACCGGATCCTCCGGGTCAACAAGGCGATGGCGGACAGTCTCGGGATCACTCCGGAACAGGCGATCGGCCTGAAATGTTACGAGGTCGTCCACCACACGGGCACCCATCCCGCATTCTGCCCCCATGCAATGCTCATGAAAGACGGGCAGGAACATATCGCCGAAATACATGAGGAGAATCTTGGCGGGGACTTTCTCATCACCACGACCCCGCTGCACGATTCCACAGGTAATCTTATCGGGAGCGTTCATGTCGCACGGGACATAACCAAGCGCAAGACGGCTGAACAGGCACTCAAGGAGAGCGAGGAGAAGTTTCTCCTCCTGCTGAACTCCACCGCAGAAGCAATCTACGGAATCGATATGAACGGCAACTGCACGTTCTGCAACAATGCCTGTCTCCAGCAGCTCGGATACGATCACCAGTACGAACTGCTGGGGAAGAACATGCACTGGCAGATCCATGGAAAACACGCAGATGGTTCCACCTTTCCTGTTGAGGAATGCCGGATCTTCCAGGCATTCCGGAAAGGAGAGGGCACGCATGTGGATGATGAAGTGCTCTGGCGTGCCGACGGTTCATCGTTTCCTGCCGAGTACTGGTCGTATCCGCAACGGCATAACGGGCAGGTTATCGGCGCTGTCGTGACCTTTCTGGATATTACTGAGCGGAGGCAGGCCGAGAATGCCCTGCGTGAGAAGACCCTGGAGCTGGACCAGTATTTTACCACCAGCCTCGACCTCTTCTGTATTGCTGACACTCAGGGATATTTCCGGCGACTGAACGCGGAATGGGAAAAGACCCTTGGATATACCCTTAGCGAGCTGGAAGGGAGACGTTTCCTTGATTTTGTGCACCCGGACGATATGCCGGGAACCCTCGCCGCAATCTCTGACCTGAGCGCACAAAAAGAAGTCCTCAACTTCACGAACAGGTACCTCTGCAAAGACGGTACGTACCGCTGGATCGAGTGGCGGTCCTTCCCGAAAGGAGAACGGATCTTTGCTGCGGCCCGCGACATCACGAAACGGAAGCGGGCAGAAGAAGCACTCCGCGATAGTGAAGAGAAGTACCGGACACTGGTTGAATCCTCGTTTGACGGCATCGCAATCCACCAGGAGGGCATCCTTGTCTATGTCAACAAGACGGCTGCACGGATCCTTGGTGCCGAAGATCCCGAGGTTTTCCTTGGGAGACCCGCACTTGACATTGTTGCCCCTGAGTTCCGGGAACAGGCTGCAAAACGGGTGCGGCAGGCATCCTATAAGCCCCTTGCATTGGTCCGTGAGCAGTTCCTCACGCGTGACGGGACACCTGTCGATGTCGAGGTCACGACAGCTCCCAGTATCTGGAAGGGGAAACCGGCCGCATACGTCACGTTCCGTGACATCACGGCCCGGGTACGTGCCGAGGGTGCTCTGCGCGAGAGCGAGGAGAGGTACCGGACCATAATCGAGAATATCCAGGACGTGTACTTCCGGTTCGATCAGGAAAGTCGCCTCCTCATGATGAGCCCTTCCGCTACACGCACATTCGGGTACAATTCCGTTGCAGAGATGCTGGGTTGTCCGGCCACAACATTCTGGAAGAACCCGGAAGAACGGGCGAAGATGATCGATACCATGAAACGGCAGGGGGGTACTGTGCAGGACTGGGAAGCGGAGTTCGTAAAACGGGACGGCACGCCCTTCTGGGTATCGGTCAGTGGCCGTTTGCATACGAATGACGCGGGGGAGTACCGTGGGACGGAGGGGATCATCCGGGACATCTCTGGTCGTAAGAAGACAGATGAGGCGCTGAAAAGCGCTCTCAATAAACTGAACATGCTCTCCTCCATCACCCGGCATGACATCCTGAACCAGATCTCCGGACTGAGGACCTACCTCGAACTCTCAAAAGAGGACCTCAAAGGGACGCGGTTCGAGGAGTATATCAACAAGGAGGACGAGGCCGCCGAGGCAATCCAGCGGCAGATCGAGTTCACGAAATATTACCAGGATATCGGGGTCAATGCACCGAAGTGGCAGGATGCGGGCACGGTCATCCGCGAAGCCGCGGCACAGATCAGCCTTCCGTCAATCGATCTGCAGGTCACCGTTGAGGGTATCGAAATATTTGCTGATCCCCTGATCGTAAAGGTCTTCTTCAACCTCATGGAGAACTCGCTCCGCCATGGCGAAGGGGTGACTGCGATGTCCTTTTCATCCCGGGTAAATGACACGGGACTCGTGATCACCTATTGTGACAACGGGGTGGGCATCACCGAAGAGGACAAGAAGAAGCTCTTCCGGAAAGGGTTTGGCAAGCATACCGGCCTTGGCCTCTTCCTCTCGCGGGAGATCCTCGCGATCACCGGGATCAGTATTATCGAGAACGGCGAGCCGGGGGCAGGAGTCCGGTTCGAGATCACCGTCCCGAAAGAGGGGTACCGGCACGGCTTGTAATCCCCCTGCCGGGAGAGGGGGCCGCAGCATTTTCAACCCTAACGCCCCCCCGGGACGGAGGACTATACCGGGCCCGGAATATCCTGAAATAAAATATCCGGGGGCTAATCGGGAATAATGTACGTAACATTCAAGTTTTCGCAGGTCAATTCCTCTCATTCACTCTCAATCCTTGCGTACACTTCACAGGAGTCCGCTATGTTTTCCCTCCTCTACGTCGACGATGAACCGGGACTGCTCGAAATAGGCAAGCTGTTTCTCGAAGGCACCGGGGATTTTGCCGTCGTTACCGCCCTGTCAGCAGGAGAGGGCCTTGAGGAGCTTGGACAGCACCATTTTGATGCCATTGTGTCCGATTACCAGATGCCGGGGATGGACGGCATCGAGTTCTTAAAAAACGTGCGGGAATCTTTCGGGGATATCCCGTTCATCCTCTTCACCGGCCGGGGGCGTGAGGAAGTCGTCATCGAGGCGATCAACAATGGCGTGGATTTCTACCTCCAGAAAGGCGGGGATGCACAGGCACAGTTTGCCGAACTCGCGCACAAGATCCGGCAGGCCGTGCACAGGAGGAAGGCGGAGCTTGCCCTCGGGGATTCTGAAAAACGTCTTGCCGACCTCATCAACTTTCTCCCGGATGCGACGTTTGCCATCGATTCTGACAGGAAGGTGATTGCCTGGAACAAGGCGATCGAGGAGATGACCGGTATCGCTGCGGAGAATATCCTCGGCAAAGGCGATTATGAATATGCCCTGCCGTTCTACGGGAAACGCCGCCCCATCCTTATCGACCTGATCACGGAACCGGAAGAGACGATCGGGCAGTACTATTCCAATATCCGGCGGGAGGGCAACGCACTCTCGGCAGAGACCAACCTCCCCCACCCGAAGGGACAACCGATCTATGTCCTTGCAAAGGCGAGCCCGCTCTTCAACCATGACGGGGAGATCGCCGGTGCGATCGAAGCGATCCGCGATATCACCGACCGGAAAAAGGGCGAGGAGGAACTTATAGCGGTAAACCAGCAGCTTGCTGCCTCAGGAGAGGAACTCCAGGCACAATACAATGAACTTGCGGTAAACGAGAGACGCATCCGGGATACCGAGTCCCGCCTCACCTTCATGATCGGGTTCTACGAATACGCCCGCAGGAGCGAGAAAGAACTCCTCAGTTATGCAGTCGAAGGCGCAGGGATCGTCACGGGCAGCCCGCTGGGATACCTCGCATTCCTCAACGATGACGAGAGCGAACTCTCCATGTATGCCTGGTCGAAGTCGGCAATGACAGAGTGTTCGATGCAGGAGAAGCCCATCCTCTACAAAACGGAGAAGACCGGTCTCTTGGGTGAGGCGGTCCGGCAGCGCCGGCCTGTTATCACCAATGATTATGAGGCACCGGACACGAAGAAGAAGGGCTACCCGGAAGGCCATCCCCGTATCATACGGCACATGAATGTGCCGGTGATGGACGACGGGCACATTATCCTCGTGGCGGGCGTGGCAAACAAGACGTCCGATTACACGGAGAACGACGTAAACGAGCTCCTCCTGCTGATGCAGGGGCTCTGGAATATTATCAAGCGAAAACGTGCCGAGCAGACACGACGGGAAAGCGAAGGAAAATACCGCTCCATCATCGAGCACTCTCCGGTTGGCATGCACTTCTACGAGCTGAAGCCGGACGGATCGCTGGTCTTTACCGGGGGAAACCCCGGTGCCGATGCCATTCTTGGCATCAGGCATGACCGGCGTATCGGGAAAACACTCGAAGCGGCATTTCCCGGCCTCGTAAATACCGGAGTCCCGGCACACTACCGCAGGGTTGCCGCGGAGGGTGGCAGCTGGCAGAATGACCAGGTCTTCTATGATGCCGGAAAGGTGCACCGGGCATATACCGTAACCGCGTTCCAGATCTCTCCCGGCTCCATGGTCGCCATGTTCATCGATATTACCGGGCGCAAGCAGTCAGAAACGGAGTTGCGTGCCGCGTACGAACAGGTCGCTGCCACGGAAGAGGAACTGCGTACACAGTACGATGAACTGGCCTCGGCACAGGACGAACTTCGCAACCGCCGCCAGCAGATGGAGGAGATCGCCGCAACCGTCCCGGGGGTCGTGTTCCAGTTCTATGCCCGGCCTGACGGGAACATGGGGTTCTATTACGTAAGTGACCGGGCTGTCGGACTGCTCGGTATTGACCGGAGCCCCGAAGAGTTCTACACCGCGTTTGTAAACGGGATCCACCCGGAGGACCGGCCCCGGTTCGTGGACTCGGTCCATGAAGCAGTGAATGCGGAAACGCCGTGGGCTTTTATCGGGAAGTTCATCAAGTCATCGGGAGAGACGATCTGGCTCCGGGGAATGGCGAACCCGGTCAGGCATGGCGACGAACGGGTCTATTCCGGTGTCATCCTGGATATCACCGAACGGAAGACAACGGAAGTGGCGCTCCGGGAGAGCGAGGAGCGGTACCGGGTCCTGTCGGAATATGCCTTTGACGGGATCCTCATCCAGGACTTTTCCGGTAAAGTCCTCTCGATTAATCCCAGCATCCAGCGGATGTTTGGCATCCCGGATCCTGCAATCGTTGTCGGAAAAACAATCCTGGACTTCATCCAGCCCGAATTCAGGGAGACCGTGATCGAGGACCTGCAGAACGTGATGAAAGGTAAAGGGGGATACCTCCAGACCTACCGGACATGGACGCTGGACGGGAGAGAACTCTGGGTGGAATCAATCGGCACAAAGATCCGGTTCCAGGGAAACGATGCCAACATTGTCGCCCTCAGGGACATCACCGACCGGAAAAAGACCGAGGTCGAACTCCGGGCTGCAAACGAACAGCTCACCGCGTCCGGGGAGGAACTGAAGGGCCAGATCGAGGTACTGGCAGAGAGCGAGCAGCAGATCCGGGAGAGCGAGGAGAAGTACCGCATGCTCGTAGAGGTGAACCAGGACATCATCTATTCCCTCTCCGGCGATGGGACCATCGTGTATGTCAGCCCGCAGATAACGGGTTGTCTTGGGTATCATCCAGCCGAGCTGAACGGTCGCAGGTTCATGGAATTCATCCACCCGGAGGATGTCGACAGACTGGTGCGTCACCTCACCGATCATTTTGATTCACGGGAAATACACAGCTCCGACCGTTTCCGCATACGGGGAAAAGACGGGGTGTACAAGTGGTTTGAGGACAAGACGATCTATACAAAAGACAGCCACGGCGATTCCGTAGCAGTTGGCACGATCCGGGATATAACAGAAGAGAAGGCAGCGCAGGACCTGATGTCACGGAGCGAGGCGAAATTCCGGGCGATCATCAACCATACCTCCCAGCTGATCGGCCTTATGACCCCGGATGGCATCCTGATCGAAGCCAACCCGGCTGCACTCGCATTTGCCGGGGTTTCAGATGCCGATGTCATCAACCGGCCATTCTGGGAGACCCCGTGGTGGTCCCATTCGGCACATGACCGGGAGCAGCTGAAGGATGCGATACAGCAGGCTGCCAACGGAAAAACAGTACAGTTCGAGACGACACACCCCGCTGCTGACGGCAGTCTTGCCTCTATCGATTTCTCGGTAAGGCCGGTCATGGACAATGACGGTAACATCCTGTACTTGGTTGCCGAGGGCAGGGATTTTACCGGGCGCAAACAGATGGAGGATGCACTCCAGGCGAGCGAGGAAAAATACCGGCTCATTGCCGAGAATTCTCCCGATATGATCTACTCCATCGACCCCGGGGGATACGTCGGGTATGCCAACACGTTCGCTGAAAAAGCGGTCCTGGCGGAGCCGGGCAGCCTGGTTGGAAAAAACCTGACCGATATCTTCAAGCCGGAGCTCGCGGACCGGTCCATGAAGGCCGTCCTCCGGGTGATAAACACCCGTGCCCACATCAGGCGCGAGGTGTTCCTGGACCTGCCATCCGGTAGTACCTGGATGGATGTCCACCTGGCCCCGCTCATCGATGCAACGGGAACGGTCATCGGGGTCCTCGGGCACTCGCATGATATCTCGGACCGGAAACGTGCCGAAGAGGCGCTCCGTGAATCAGAGGAGAAATACCGGCTGCTGGTCGAGAACACCCATGACATCATCTACCTGATCAGTCCTGAAGGTCTCCTGACATTCGTCTCGCCCAGCTGGACCACCCTGCTCGGCCATGATACCAAAGATGTGACGGGGACGCCATTCCAGCGCTATGTCCATCCTGCCGATATCCCCGTGTGCGAGGCCGCGCTCGCCGAGGTGGTATCCACCGGGCAGCGCCGTTCCGGGATTGAATACCGGGTATTCCATGCCGACGGGTCCATCCGTGTCCACACTTCGACCGTCTCCCCCATCTTCAATGAAGAGGGAGCCGCGGTCTCCTATGTGGGAAATGCCCGGGACATTACGGAGATGAGACAGTTCCAGAACGCAATCCGTGAGAGCAACCGGAAACTCAACCTCCTCTCCAGCATCACGCGGCATGACGTTGCCAACCAGCTCACCGTTGTGCAGGGGTATACCCAGCTGGCAGCGCTCAGGAAGAACGACACGGTCACCGCGGATTTTCTCGTCAAGATCGCATCCGCGGTGGACATGATCCAGCACCAGATCGAGTTTACCCGGACCTACCAGGACATGGGAGTGGAAGCACCGGCATGGTTCCGTGTCGCTGACCTGATCCGGAATGTAAAACCACCGGAGCTCGCGCTGGACTGCGCCTGTGACTCATGCGAGATCTTTGCCGACCCGATGGTCGGGAAGGTCTTCTTCAACCTCTTCGACAATGCCGTGCGGTACGGGGGGAAGGTGACGACCATCACGGTCCGGTGCGGGATGTCGGGCGATGAGATGATCATCACGTTTGCCGATGACGGGATCGGGATCCCGCTCAACGAGAAACAGAAGATCTTCGAGAAAGGGTTCGGGAAGCATACCGGGTTTGGCCTCTTCCTTGCCCGGGAGATCCTCGCGATCACCGGCATCTCGATCCACGAGACGGGATCGCATGGCAAAGGGGCACGGTTCGAGATCGCGGTCCCGAAAGGGACCTACCGGTCAGCCTGACCGTCCCGACACGGTTTTTTTAAAATCACCCGGGGACTGCCACAACATACGCCCGGTTACGCATCGGTTCCGGGAAGTAATGGGCATCGAACCACATTGCGTCGAACTGCCCGTAGTTTGCGTACGTGATCCCGTCCACCCGGTCATCGTGGCAGTCCACGGAATCCGCAAAGATGATCACATCGTCCCAGACGAGGTCGGTACCCCGGGTGTCATAGCCGACAACCACGACCCAGTGGCCGCCCCAGTCCATCCATTCGACCATCGTGGGAACGCCGGCCTTCAGGTTAGCAAGGAGCATGTCGCGGCTCCCGCCGGTCTTCCAGCTTGCATTCCAGCCGTTCCGGTTGAACCAGGCAGTGAGTTGTTCAGGATTGATACCGGTCTTTTCCGACACATCTGCATACATTTCGTGGGCGATCCGGTCCTCGTCAGCATCCGTATTGTTGGCGGGCATCCCATAGTATGACATGACGTTCATCGCAGCCACCGCACCACAGGAATAGTTTGTCACCTGCTGCCGGACACTTTTGAGCGGGATGACCGTGAGGTGGTCGTTCGTCTCCAGGGTATCGAAGTCGATGCCGGTATAATACCGGGGTCCGGGCAGCGTACTGTCCAGGGAATATTTTACCGTGGCAGGGCCCGCTCCACGGTCACCGATCGTGAACTGCAGGGTACCAAGCAATACGATTGCAACGATGACAAGGACCAGGATGAGGGTGGCCGGGCCGGGACGTTCCATGACGATCTACCTTGATTTTCCTTAGGTCACCGCTTGTTATCAAGGATGCGGATCCGGGACACCGCGCTGCAATGACCGCTGGGTATATCTTTCCCGGGAGAAAGAACACTGACAAGAGAGATCATGAAGTTCAAAGGAAGCAAGACAGAACAGAACCTGCTCGCCGCGTTTGCCGGCGAATCGCAGGCACGGAACCGGTACAGTTTCTTTGCCAGTGTTGCACGTAAGGAAGGTTACGAGCAGATCGCAGCGGTCTTCGAGGACACTGCGGCAAATGAGCGGGAACACGCGAAGCTCTTCTTCAAGCAGCTCAAAGGCGGCGAGGTCACGATCACGGCAGGCTACCCGGCCGGCGTGATCGGGAAGACGGTCGATAACCTGAAAGCCGCGGCAGAGGGAGAGCAGATGGAATGGGGCACGATCTACCCGGACTTTGCAGCCACTGCAAAGAAAGAGGGGTTCAAGGAGATCGCCCGTCTCTTCGAGAAGGTTGCCGAAGTGGAAGCCCACCACGAGTCGCGGTATACGAAACTGTACGAGAATATTGTGAACAAGACCGTCTTCAAATCCGAGATGCCCACAAAATGGCACTGCCGGAACTGCGGGTACGTCCACGAGAGTAAGAACGCACCCGCAAAGTGCCCGGCCTGCGACCACCCGCAGGCATACTTCGAGCGGTCAGCTGAGAATTACTAATCCCTTTTTAGAAGACTGAAAACCCGGGTTCAGTTGATCCAGCCGAGTTTCACCCAGCGTTCGTACTCTCCGGTACGGAAATCCTTGTTCTCCAGAACAAGATCCTTAAAAAATTCCCGGTTACCGGTAATTTCCTCATCCTGTTTCGCATCGGAGAAACCATCTGCAATCGCACCGGCAAGGTTCTTCCCGAGCGCCCGGGCTTCTGCTTCGCGGGCATCGATGACCATGCTGTCCCCTCCCGTTGCCACACTAATGCCTCCGACAGAGACAACGCCAAGATAATTCAGCACATGGTTCTGGTACGCGACCACCTCATCGCCGCCCGATGTGTGTGTTGTCGCAACCGAGCACCCGTATTTCCCGGCAAACAGCTGGTAATGGATCGCGTCCGCGAGCCGGTCAAAGAAAATTTTCATCTGGCCGGAGACATTGTCGATGTACACCGGCGATGCAAAGATAATCCCGTCGGCCTCTTTCATCCGCTCCACAAGAGCGGGAACATCATCATCGTTCACGCAGATACCGTTCAGGGTACAGGCATCGCACGCAGTGCAGGGCGTGATCCGGGAATCGCAGAGATCGATCATCTCGGTTTCTGCGCCGGCTCCTGCGGCTCCTTCAAGTACGAACTGTGCGAGTTGTCGTGTGGTGCTCCGGATCGTCCGGGGGCTCCCGTGGATGGCGAGGATCTTCATGCTTCCGTGTGCTCCTGGATACAGGTTGGGAGCCGGGAGTTAAAATGGTTGAAGGAGCGCGGGCAACAAAAAGGGGAGGGCTGCACTCCGCAGCCGGTAGGGATTATTTCCTGATGACCTGTTCGAGCTTGTCGCCGACAAAGGCACCGATGATGAAGATGATAACAAAGATGATGAGCTGGACCAGGAGGCCGAACACGCCAACGAATGCAAAACCGGACGTGATCTCTTCGGGAAGCAGCCACGCGGAGAGCACCAGCAGGACGATGCTGAGGATAACACCGGTGATCGCGCTGTTCCGTATGAGCCCGCGATAATCCTCCGCTCCCTTGTGAAAAAAGCCGAACGCGATACCGATCACAAGATCAACGAGTGCTAGCAACATCATAACTACGTAGTCCATGGCAGTATCGTACCCGCTCCATGAAATAGGTTCCGGATGGCGGGGATACTGACGGGAGGACAACAGGGAACGTATCCCTGATATCCCCAGACTTTCCCTGTCAGCGACTCCCCCATAAAACACGGGTACCGTCCGGATCACGCCATTCGTGACCGCTTCCTGATCACGATAACCAGACCGAAACATCCGAGTGCCAGCGGGATGGCAGCGACAGGAGATGCGTGGGTGGGGACGGGCTTTTCCGGTTGCACGGTCTCATGCACGGGAGATTCCTCTCCGGCAGCGGGAACGGGGGAGGGAGAAACCGTTGTCCCACTGGGCGTACCGATAAAAAACAGTGCTGTCCCGGTACCGGTCGTATTGTCGTTCTGCCAGCCAACCGTGATGAGATATTCTCCGGTCGGGAAACGGGACGAGTCCATGTCGTACTCCCACGAGTTTATGGCACCATTCCTGATTGGCGGGAGAGGTTCATCAGCAACCAGGCGCCGGGACACAGACTCATAGACCCTGGCTCTCAGGGGATTTTGGGTCCCCAGGTTCGTTGTCCCGTGAAAATACAACCGGCTGGAATTACCGGGCTCAAAGATCAGGTAATCCGTGGCCCTGTCCCTGGACTGGGTGAACTGGACGACAGGTTCCTCGACAAGGAAGTATGAAGGGGTGAGGGTATCATCAACGCCAGCCCGTCGTAAAGCCGCACTAAGAGTTTCAACCTCTGAATGGACACTCCCTTTCAGGTCCTTTTCTAATCCCAGGTCGGCAACGATGAGATCGTGGTCGGTGACCAGGATATGCCCGGTCTCCGAGAGCCGGGTACCGATCTCGAACTTTCCGTTCGCGCCCGGGTCCTGTACCACGAGTGCATACTGGCCGGATGAAAAGTTCCGGGTCACTTCCGGTATCAGGGTAACGGAAAAGACACCGTGGGCATCAGGAACAGCGGTGAGGGTATGGAAATGGTTCCGGCCGATGACCATGACGGTTGCCGTGCCATTGTTCATTCCTGTCCAGTTGATCGTAAACGTATCGCCTTTTGCAATAATGTACGGACAATTCGGGACACAGGTCAGGTCCGCCGCAGCCGGTACGATCATGAGTGCGAAAAGCACGATGATACTTATGATAATTATTCCCGTGGATTTCATGGTATTTTCATCTCTCAGGAGTGTTTTTTTTCTGTTCCATAATCTCCCTCATCCAGAATCCGGATTCATCCATGCAGATAACCGGTTGAATGATAATTTCTATATTATTTTGAGTATAAACGGATTTTGTTTTAATCATAGCGATGAGAAGCGCGGTAACCAGGACTGCTTTTCTATTTTTGTTCCATACTGTGCCTCACCCATGGGAACAAATCCATCCGTACACCGCCCGGTTGAATGAACAGTGCTCTCATTTTTGGATTAGAATCCTGTGACAAAATTGTACTAATCCGGGTCCGGGAGCAGGACGAAGGGAGCCGGATTTCTGATCTGCCATTAATAAAAAAGAGCGGCCTTCTTCACGCAGTCTGTTCCGGCCCGCTGATCGGGAGCAGCCCGAGGACGAGTAAGGAAAAACCCATGACAACAAACGTACCGATCACCGGCAGGATCGGGTTCGTGATCAGAAGCAGTTCGCGGAGGGGATAGATCATGAACGTGAGCGCAAAGATCGCGAGGCCGGAAAGGAGCATCGGGGACTTTTTTGGCGCATGGTTCAGCCCGGTGACGAGCAGGGCCCCACAGGCGGCAAAGTAGATGAGCGTGACGAGTGTTGCCGTGCTCAGTCCCGTGATCGCGATGACCGCTACGGGGATGAGAAGGGAGACTGCAAGGATGCACAGGGAGATATACGGGGCTGCGGGTTTGCGGGCAAATCCCTTCCGGAACGCGAACGCCAGGATGAGGATCGAGGCGATGATCCCCGCATCGATGATGCCGGGGAAGACCATGTCTCTTAAGCCCATGAGGATGGTGACGTACCACCCGATGTTTGCGATCCCCCACAGCCCGAGCCCGGCACCAGCCCAGAGCAGGAACTCCTTTTCAGGGGACTTACGCCAGAGGAACAGGAGGGCAAAGGCACCGGCAAGTGCGGTAAGGATCTGGAGATAATTGCTGATCTTCAGGAATATTGCGCCGGGAAGGATGAGGATCAGGAGGGCGAGCACGACTGCCGCTGCGAGCGTGGCCCAGAAAAACCCGGCGATCTCGTAGCTGGCCGGGACTGCCCGTGTATCGGTCATAGGGATCTGTTGTTGCGGGCTTCTAAAAAAAGTATTGCGGAGAACAGATACGGATAAAAAGGACCGGAGCCGCAGGACCTTTCTTCGATCACCGGAGATGCGGGTTCATGTAATCATCAGGGCCGGTACCCGGAAAAAATGAGACCGGCAAGACCGAGCAGGACCAGGACAATGATGGCAATCATGATCTTCAGGTACGGGATCCCGCCGGTTGCGTTCTTTGCCGGCCTGCGCCGGGCATCAGTGGCCACCCCGCCCGTTGCGCTCACGCCGCCGCCCCTGCTGTAGCTCATGCCAACCGCTGGCCGGGGTTTCCTGTTCCAGCTGCCAAGTCCCGTGCAGGAATGGTTCGGGGGGAGCCGGCAGTCTGCGCAGTATTTCCCCCCGCAGTGCTGGCATGTGAACGGCATGGTGGTCTCGTTGCCGCAATGATCGCAGCGTGTCATTGATCTTCACGTTGTTGTTCGTGCATAAAGAATTCTTGCTGCCCGGGGGAGGACGCGGATCTCATGCCACACGCAACCGCCTGAACGGGAAAAACAATGCGGGTCTCCGTCGTTGGTAACCATACCCCCCTCTAAAACGGTCATATCGGTCTCCGGACAGCGGTTATTTTTCCACAACGCAAAGCCTGTCTAAAAAAAGGGGCTGCTGCAGGCCCGCTGTTTTGCAGGTTGAAGTGGGGTTAAAATCGCCGCATTTTAAAAAATAATCCCAAAACACAGGATTTTCCAGGGGCGTGGACAACATTTCCACTCCATCCGGAAGTGACCTTCGTCCGTTTGCCAAACGGAGCCCTTTGCGGGCTTATTTGAGTACTACTCTCCCAGGACCTGGACAGGGGATATCCACCCGTAGGGGAGATCCCGAAGTCGCAACGCAGTCGCAACCCACCGTCTTATGCAGTACCGCGCCGGATAATAATACATGGGGCAGTACGTGAAAGGCGATGTCCTCCTTGCGTCGGTTGCGCTGGATGACCGGACCCCGCCCAAGACCCGGCCTGTTGTCGTGATCCGGACAGAAGAACCTGGCAGGATCCACATCTGCCCGGTCAGCAGCAAGCCGCCCTCCGATGCGCCCTGCCTGCCGCTCACGATTGACGATTTTTCCACCGGGGGGCTCGACCTTTTTGGCGAGAGTTACATCATGACGTCCCGCGTGCTCACGCTCCGGAGCGGGGCCGTGATCGGCAAGAGGGGGCGCCTCACCTCGGAGTCGCTCGCGGAAATTATTGCGCAGGTGCCGGAAATAATCCTGCCGGGCTCTGTGCCGGCGAAACGGTCTGCACCCGGCAGATCACGAAAGCTCCGCTGATCAAATTTTTTTTAAACCGGGAGCGGTGCATCAGCATCCTTATCTTTTCGTGCGTTAACGATGGTTGGATGGACATCAGAGAGGAAATCCGGAAGATGGAGGCGCAGGTGGGCAGGATCTCGCCCGTCCAGAAGTTCCTGCTCGGGACCGACGGTTCGGTCACCCAGCTCCTTGAATCGATCACCGGAAAGAAAGTTGTCATAAAAACACTCGTGCAGGAGATCGTCCCGGCCGACCGCACCGCAGCCGATCACCTGAGCATTGCGGAAGGCGACCCGGTCAATTTCCGGATTGTTGAGATCAAGACGGAAGAGAGCGGCGAAGTGCTGATCTATGCCGTGTCCCACACCCCCGTCAACCGCCTCTCGCCGGAGTTCAAAGACGACCTGATGAGGGCCGACATCCCTATCGGGAAGATCATAAAGCAGCACCATATCGAAGCCCGCCGGGAAATTCTCAACGCCCGCGTCCTCCCCGCAACGGAAGACGCGGGCCGGCTCTTCTCCATCTGCAAAAACGAGCCGCTCCTCTCCCGGCAGTACCAGATCATCCACGGGGGCCAGCCGCTCATCTTCATCGAAGAGCGGTTCCCCTACAACCGGTTCCTCGATACCCGGCGCGTCATCGTTGACACGCCCTCGCGGGTCCATATCTCGCTCATCGACATGCACGGCGGGTCGGGCCGGGTGGACGGCGGTATCGGCATCACGCTTGACGAACCCGGCATCCTGATCGAGGCAGAACTCTCACCGGTCCTTTCCGTGACCGGCTGCGACCCGAAGATGAAAGAGCGGATCGGGCAGGTGGCAGCGGACGTGCTGCACAAGCTCGGCCTTGGCGGGAGCGTTGCGATCACGGTCAGGCAGCAGTTCCCTGCGCATGTCGGCCTCGGGTGCGGGTCGCAGCTCGCGCTGGCCGTGGCAAAGGCAATCACGGAGCTCCACGACCGTCACCTCTCTGCACGCGAGCTCGCCCGGCTCACGGGCCGGGGCGGGACCTCCGGGATCGGCACCGCCGCATTCGATCACGGGGGGTTCATCCTTGACGGGGGACACCGGTTCGGCGCCGGCTGCGAGAAATCGGACTTCCGCCCCTCGGCGGCTTCGCGGGGCGTCAGTCCACCGCCGGTCCTTGCCCGCCACGAGTTCCCGGAGGACTGGAAGGTCCTGCTTGCGGTCCCTGACCTCCCGCCCGGCGCCAGCGGCGGACATGAAGTGGATATCTTCCGGACCCGCTGCCCGGTCCCGCTCGATGAGGTCCGGGCCCTCACCCACGAGGTGCTGATGCGGATGCTGCCCGGCCTTGTCGAGCATGACCTCGACCTCTTCGGCTCATCGATCAACGCGGTCCAGGGCCTCGGGTTCAAGAACGTGGAGCTCAGTCTCCAGCCGCCGGCCGTGACCGGCCTCCTCTCCGCCATGCGGAATGCCGGGGCTGCCGGTGCGGGCATGAGCTCGTTCGGGCCCGCAGTCTATGCGGTGGGGGACACGGGTATGCAGGACATTGAGAAGGCAGCCCGTGCATCCATGGCAGGGCACGATATCGGCGGGACAACGCTGGTCACTTCAGCCCGGAACCGCGGGGCGGTTGTCCGGGTCGTATAATCCCCTCTCACGGTAATAAAAAAGGAAAACCGGTGGCTCACTCAACCGGCCGCTGCATCCAGACAACATCGAACGGTTCACCGAACTTTTCGCCAACCCCGGCAAGGTTGCCGGCCACGGTGAACCCGTGCTTTGCATGGAACCGGATGCTCGCCTCGTTCTTCGAGGATATGTTTGCCACGATCGTTTTGTGCCCGGCTTTTTTTGCATCTTCCACAAGCCGCCCGAGCAGCCGGGCCCCAAGCCCCCTGCCGGTGAACTCCGGCGCGATGAAATACGTGAGCATCCCGGTCTTCCTGAACGCGGTGAACGGGAGGAACGGTTTCAGGAGACCGAAGCCGGCAATACCCCCGTCATCTTCCAGCACGACCGCGGACAGGGCGCCTTCCCGCAAGGGGGCGAAGAACTGCGGCGGGAGCGGGCCATCCGGATATGCGGCAAAGCTTGTTGCTGCATAATGGTTGAATATCCGCATGACCGCGTCGCGGTCGCTCTCCTGCATCTCGCGAATGTGCATTTCAGCTGCCATAACAATTCTCCCTGACGGCAAGACACCCTGTGCCGGATGCCGCCATGGTTGTGAGACCATCATTGGACGGGATTTAAGAAAAGGGTGGCGCTTGAAGGGGATTACTTCCCGATCTTGAGGAGCATCTCCTCAAGCGAAGGGTAGCGGGACTCGATCTTCTCGACACGGCCGCCGGCTTCGGTAATGATCGCCGTACACTCGTTGAGCTCCTTCATCTCCTCAGCCTCGCAGACAAAGAAGCCCTCCTCCTGCCGGTAGGTCTTCGAATGCCCGATCAGTTTTGCGGGATCATCGATGGAGAAGAAGATCGTATAGGTGAGCGAGCCGAACTGCTCCCGGAGCTCCTTCATGGAGCCAAACGCGACCATCTTTCCCCGCCGGAGGATCATCACCTTGTCGCAGATTGCCTCGACCTGGTACAGGTTGTGGGCCGAGAGGACGATCGTCTTTTTGTCCTGCCGGAGCCGGCGGAGGTAGTCCGCGATGAACCGGGAGGTCATCGGGTCGAGACCGCTCGTTGCCTCGTCATACACGAGGAAGCCCGGGTTATGGATCAGCGAGCGGGCAATCGCCACTTTCCGCTTCATGCCCTTGCTGAACTCCCCGATCTTCTTGCCATCCGGTTCGAGCGAGAGGGCCGCGAAGAGCTGGTCCGACCGTACCCGGATCTCCTGCGGCGAAAGCCCGTATATCTCCCCGAAGAACGCGAGGTAGTTCTCGGCCGTCATCGTCTCGTAGAGGTGCGATTCCTCGGGCAGGTACCCGAGGTTCTCCTTGAGTGCAAGGGGGTTTTTCACCACGTCGATATTGTTGATGAAGAGTTCCCCGGCGGTCGGGGCAATGAGACCGGAGACGATCTTGAGGAGCGTGGTCTTGCCTGCCCCGTTGTGGCCGATGATGCCGAAGATCTCGCCGTCCTCGAATTCGAAACTGACGTCATCGAGTGCCAGGAAGCCGTCGAAGTCCTTCTTGAGTCCGCGGGCAGTGATCATGCGGGGTCGCCTTCTCGATCAGACTTGTGTTGTCAAAGTGATATAGATTGGGATGCCTGCACGGGCTCCTGCCGACCTCATTCTTTTTATTCCTGCGTACCCTTCATTGCTCTATGCCCCGGAGCCCCGGTCCGGTTTTGAACGTGGTTGTCCTGCTCACTCTCGTACTCATTGCTGCTGCAGGGTGTACCGCGCCGGACCGGAATGCTGAGTCCACACAGGCATCCCCGGCCATCACAGCAGCCGCCCCGCAAACGGTCATCACTCCTGAGAATACTCCGCTGCCCACCACGCCGGTTCCGGCAACTACGGAAATGACAACAACTGCACTTCCCGCAAACACAACCGTGGTGACAACCGTCCCCACGCCGACACCCACGCTCACTCAGATCTCCGATACAGCACTCAGTGCCCGGATCGTGGATGCACGGAACAAGCTGGAGATGTTCATCGACAGCAATGTTGCGGATACCGTCATCACGCACCCGGACGGGACGCAGGACTGCGAGGTGAAGAAGTCCAAGGAGCTCGGGTACCTTATCGATGTGACAACCGGGGAATCGACCTTCGTCAAGGGGGATTACTGGAGCATCGATGGCGACCTGTTTGCAAAAAATATGAAAAAGGACCGGCCGTACATCATCATCCACACCCACCCCCGGATGTGGGTGACCTGCCGGGGGTCCGGTGTCATCAGCCTCTACTCATTCTCGATCGGCGACCTGGAAGCAACCGCGAACATGACCGAACGGGGATACCACGTGAAGCAGCTGATCGCGATCTCTGATCGGGAGTACCGCATCTGGCCCGGGCAGGACGATGGCTGGAAATCAGACGATGAGATCCAGCAGGCCGTCCGGCGTATTGAAGCGCAGGTCGGCCGGCCGTTCTCGTATTACGACCCCCTGCTGGAACACACATTTTACGATGTGGATAACCTGATGCCGTTCCTGTCGGAGGAACTGGGTTACCATTACACGGCAAACAATGTCGTCATATCATGATCCTGCAGGGGCTTTTCGCTCCGCACATGCCGGGATCGAGAATTACATATAGGAATCCGGAGTTACACTCACTATCGGATAAAGACGGCCCTTTCATGACTCCTTGCAGGGGCAGGGCCACAATACAGAAGATTGGGAGGACAGATGGGCGCACTGACTGACATCCTGACCATCGCGAAATGGGAAGTAAAGAAATCCTTCTCCATGATGAGCAGGGATGTCCTCCCGCTTGCAGTTATCCTCTTTGTCCTGCTTGTTGCAGTGACCGGTTTTTCCGCACAGGCCGGCCTGCACCTCCAGGACGGCATGTACAAAGTGGGTGTCGATGACCAGCAGATCGGGCAACTGCTCGCAAGCGATCCCCGCTTCATGGTGTACGAGGCCGATGAGCCGGACCTGATCGCGCACCGGGGTGACTTTGACCTCATCGTCATCAACGGGGCCGTGTATACGGGTGTGAGCAGCCGGGCGGGTGCCGCACAGAAGACCCTTGAGCGCGATTATGCCAAGTATGTCAACAGCGTGTACAACCAGCAGGACGACCTCTTCGCCGCGTACCCGCTCTGGATCGATGTCCAGAGCGTGAAGAGCGAACTCAGTTTCCTCGCCACCCAGAGCGGACAGTACGTGAGTGCCGCGCCGGTCCGGTCTGCCCCGGTGCCGGAAGGAGTGGTGGAGCAGCTGGCCACACCGTCCCCGACCCTTTCCGTTACGGAGACTGAACTCCGGGAGCAGCTGGTCGTGTCGAACACGAAGAACACGCAGATCTCGCGGTACACGGACGCCCTCTCGTCCAGCAGTTCCACCATGGGCACGTTCAAGACACCGTCCCAGCTCTCCCCGCCCCTGCCGTTCGATTCCATCATCCTCGTCTTCGTCTTCATCTTCCCGCTCTACTTCACGAGCCAGTTCTTCATGATGAGCATCATGAACGAGCGGATCGAGCGCCGGGGGGAGATCCTCCTCTCGACCCCTGTTGCGGCCTCGTCCATCATCATCGGCAAGATGCTCCCCTACTTCCTCGGGATGCTCGCAATCTGTACCGCCCTCACGCTCTGGATCCGGGCCCCGTGGCTGATCCTTCTCCCCTTAATCCCGGTGATCTTCTTCTTCCTTGCAAACGCGCTCATCATCGGGATGCTCTCGCGGAGCTTCAAGGAGCTCTCGTTTGTCTCCATCTTCTTCTCGACCGTGGCCACATCGTACCTCTTCTTCCCGAGCATCTTTGCGAACGTCCATGTGATCAGCCTCATCTCCCCGCTGACCCTGATCGTCCTCACCATGCAGGGCTCCGTGTGGACGGCGACCGATTACCTGTACTCGACCTCGCTCTTCTGGCTGACAGGGGCGGTCCTCTTCTACATTGCTGCGCGGAACTTCAAGGAGGAGCGGCTCTTCTCGGAGAAGGGGCTGGTCACACGGATGCGGGAGTTCCTCTCGGAGGTCCTCTCGCGCAGGCACCCGTTCCTCTCGCTCTTCCTGCTCACGGGTTTCTCCATCCCGTTCGTCTTCATGGTGCAGATGATGTGCCTCGTGCTCTTTTTCAACCTGCCCATGCCATTCTCGCTCGTCTGCCTCCTCCTCTTTGCGGCGCTGATCGAGGAGATCGCAAAGGGTGTCGGGATCTATACGCTCTATGTCCGCGACCCGGGGTTCCTGACCTGGAAGAACCTTGTCATTGCCTGCGGGGCGACCGCGATCGGGTTCCTCGTGGGCGAGAAGCTCCTCCTCTTTGTCACCCTCGCGCAGATCTCGGACTCGGTCTTTGGGAGCATCCTCTTCCTCTCCATCGGCTCGCTCTGGCTCCCGTTCCTCCTCCACTTCGCGTGCGTGCTCATTGTCGCCTGCTTCCTGAAGAAGTGGGGGACAAAGGGGTTTGTACCCGGCCTTGCCCTCGCGATGATCGTGCACTGTCTCTATAACCTCTACTTCATCCTGGGGTGGTTCTGATGAAGGCACGGCACCTCTCGATCATTGCAAAAAAGGAATTCCGGGGCCTCCTTTCCGAGCGGACGATCCTGCTTGCCATCCTGCTCCAGCTCTTCATTGCCCTGTTCTCGTCCTTCCTCATGGTCGGCCTGACGTCGATGTACGACCCTTCGTCACTCTCGAAGTACTCGCATTTCAAGTACAACGTGGGATACGCGGGCAATGATTCGGAAGTGCTTTCCTACCTGTACGGAAGCAAGGATTTCCGGGTCTTTAAAATGGACCTCTCCACGGGAGTTGCAGCCCTTAAGGAGCGAAAACTCGCAGCCGTGATCTGGGTGCCGGATACGTCCCCGGATGCAGAGGAGCCGGTCAAGATCACGCTCTATACGCTCCAGAATGATATCCAGAGTGCGATCGTGGATGTCAAGCTCAAGGATATCTTCCTGAGGTACGAGAAGGTCCTCCGCGAGGTCCGGGAGGAGCGGCTGAACGAACTGCCCCTGCCGCTCCGGATCCCGGCGTCCAGCGGGGGTGGGGACTTCTACGAGTTCGTGTACGGCCTCCTGATCCCGCTGCTCGTCTTCATGCCGGCGATCATCGCCTCGGCACTCGTTATCGACCTGATCACGGAGGAGTACCAGCACGACACGCTGGAGACCCTGGTCTCGACACCCGTCACCTTCTCAGAGATGGTCTGGGGGAAGGTACTGGCCTGCGAGGTGCTCGTCCCGGTCCAGGCCGGGATCTGGCTGGCCCTGCTGATGGTGAACGGTATCGCGATCGAGAATGCCGGGCTGATCCTCCTGCACGTCACGGTCAGTTCGCTCGTCCTGATCCTGCTGGGAACGCTCACCGCGCTCCATTACCGCGAGCGGACTGCGGCCCAGTTCATCTTCTCGACCGCGCTCGTTGTCGTGATCCTGTTCGCCCTCGCCCTGCCGGCCAACCCGATGAACCTCCTGACCCGCCTTGCCGTGGGGACCGCAGGGGCGGAGCAGTGGGTCGTGCTTGCAGCAGTCCTCGCCGTTATTGCGGTGCTCGGGTACGCGACGCAGAGATATGCCGAACGGATCAGCAGGATCAACCACACGGGATAAGGGATAAAAAAAGGATCTTCCGGGGATTTCAATAGACGTAGGACATCAACGGCTGGTCCATCACCTTGTAGGTCCTGCCCGCGCTGGTCACGAAGACCTCGACCCGGTCGATGCCGCTGCCCCGCGTGCCCTGGACGATGATCTCGTCTCCCCGCCGTGGCTTTCTCTCGCCGTCACTCATGTACTGCTCCACGACCTTGCCATCCGCGAGGGTCACTTTCATCAGGATATTCTGGACAAACAACTCTCCCTTGCCACCGTTGAAGAGGAGGTGGAGCGTGAAATCGGGGCGCTCCTTGGAGAGCTTGAGGTCGATGTATTGCTCGGTGGGCAGCGTCTCCACCTGGACCGGCGTTGCGACAACGGTCGAAACTGACGGAGCGGGAGTCGTGGCCGGGAGGAGGGTCGGGATCTCCACCGGTTTCATCTCTGCCTGGGTCGGGCTCGTGCAGCCGGCAGAGAGCGCACACAGCACCAGTCCCGCCAGGATTGCAGGAATCAGGGCGTATTTCATGCAGATTGCTTGCATGTATTCGTATTACTGATTTGTGCTCCGTGGGGATCCGGGTGGAAATGAGATTTTTAGTTCCTGCATCTGGAAAAAAACCGTTTCGGAAGGTACAATTGTGGAAAAAATGCAGGAAAGAACAGTTAAATTAAAAAGGACACCCGGATTAACTTTACATATCAGGAGTAAAACGAATGTTCTGTCCTAAATGTGGAAAAGAGACTGATGCCTCCGGAAAATTCTGCCAGTGGTGCGGGGCTGACATAGAGTCTGTCCAGTCGATGCCCGTGGCCCTTCCGGAAGAGGACGAGGGGCCTGAGGTCGGCGTATATGCGGGTTTGGGCAGGCGGCTTGTTGCATTCATTATCGATATCATCCTCATTCTGCTGTTGGATCTGATCCTTGCAGGGACCCTCGGTCTCTTCAGGGGACTCCAGAACCTGTATTTCTACGCATTCCAGCATGTGTCGGTCGCCGAACTGACAACCGAGGGATCGATGGCGGCACTGCTGGGTTCGATTATTGCAGCCTATGGACTCACTCTCGTCGTTGTCCCGTGGATTTACTATGCAGGCTTTGAATCGTCCCGCAGCCAGGTAACTCCCGGGAAGGTGCTCATGAAACTCGTGGTCACGGACATCGCAGGGAACAAAGCGACCTTTGCCCGGACCTCGCTCCGCTTTTTCTGGAAATACATATCCCTCCTGATCATCTTCATCGGGTTCATCATGATCGGGTTCACGAAAAAGCACCAGGGGCTGCACGACATCCTCTCGGGATGCCTGGTGCTCCTCCAGGACTGAACATTCCCATCATTTTTTTAAATATTTTATACGTCCCGCCGGCCGCAGCGGTCTGTCGGCCTTCAACGGGAGATATCTGCCGGAACTCACCTTACACGCCCGTTGACGGGTGGAATTACTTATACCGGAACTTAAGGCAGAGGAGAACGAGGATCAGGACAAGCGTGATCATGTTGGCGGCAATGATGGGCAGGGAGTCGACCCAGACGCCATAGAGCGTCCAGAGGAAGACACCGACAGCGAAGAGCACGAGCATTGCGAGAGAGAGGTCACGCGTCTCCCGCATCTTCCATGCCTTGACCACCTGGGGTATGAACGAGATGGTGGTGAGGGCGCCCGCGATGTAGCCGATAATGAGGACCGTGTCCATGGAGTCTCTGAACAATAATTCTCCCTGCGACAATTTATACCGGTTACGTCTCTTCCGGTTATTGTGCCGATGCTGCCGGATAGGGTTCCGGCGAGAACTGGTCGGCAACAACCAGCCACTTCCGCCCTTCCTTCACAAGGAAGAACATGTCCCGGCCCTGCATTGACTGTTTTGCGGTGCCAGTGGTAAACGTGATCGAGAAGAGATACGTGACCACGGCACTCTTCCCGCCAGTATAGATCCGGACCTTGTGATCCCTTTCCTTCCATTCATGGATCACAGCTGTTTCTGTAAAGCCCCGCCACCCGGCAACGTATGCCTCCCGGCCTTCAAGCCGGCCAGGACCTGACGGTACGATGGCAACCGCATCGGTGTGGATATACTGCCGGAACTGTTCTTCGTGCCATCCTTCCGTCCAGCACGCGTTCATGGCCCGGACGCTTGCAAGGATCTCATTCGTGATCTTTTCTGTATCCATTTTTTTAATTCCCCATCACGAATATTCATGATTAGAAAATAAACACTGGTGGTCTGCACAGGGTGAAAGTGCTGCCGGAAAAATCGACGATGATCAGGACTTCACCCATTTTTAGAGAAGGCCATTGTTTCACGTTGTGATCCGGGCGCATCAAAAAGATGGTGCCTGCACAACTACCGTTCGACGGGCGGGAAGGTGCCAAGGGTCATATCCCGCACCTCCGCCAGCCATGCCTTCCTCTCCTCGTTGCTGCTGGTGACGACAACGCCAAACATCCGCCGGTGGCAGACCGGGATCCCGCAGAAGGAGACAATACAGTCCTTCCAGATCCGTTCGAGCGGGTCGCCGAAGACTTCCTGTTCGCGCACAGCGGGGGTGTTGGACGTGTTGAAGATTATGGCGGCACGCGCTTTCAGGAGCCCCAGCGGCACTCCTTCCCCGGAGTCCGTCCCGGCAAACCGGTAGGCAACACCCGGGCGGAGGACGCGGTCGATCCAGCCTTTCAGGATCGCCGGCGGCATACCCCACCAGTTTGGGTGGACAACGATAAGCCCGTCCGCTGCAGCGATCTCGGCGCAGTGCCGGGCAACGTGTTCCGGAAGGGGTGCATCCCGGGCGATTTCTCCCACGGGCAGGAGCGGATCGAACCCTTCAGCACAGAGGTCGTGGAAGGTTACCGCATGGCCGGCCCCGCGGAGTGCTCCTGCGGCCGTCTCCGCTATTGCATGGTTGAAACTTCCCCTGTGCGGGTGGGCGAGGATGATGGTGATCTTCATGCCAGGCTCGCGATTACTTCCGTGCGGTTGCCTTGAAGAACGTGTAGCAGAATACGCCGTCCTCTTCTGCGGCCCGGTAGAGTGCGGCAACTCCCCGCTCCCACTCTTCCCGGCTCATCAGCCCTTTCTCCAGCACTGCAGGGCCAACACCTTCGACCATGGCGGTGAATGTCAGTTTTGTAAACCCTTCGACAAGCGCCGGGCGGGAGGCGTCCACGTACACCATCCGAGGGGAGACATGGATATCGTGGTAACCGGCATTGCTGACCAGCGGGTACAGTTGTCGCCCGATCAATGCATTACCGCCCATCTGCTGCTGGAGGGTGACGAGGCACTGCACGGCCCGGCGGGCGTCTTCGTTCTCCGGGTGGAAGAAGGTCGAACCGTGGTCACCCTCGATCACCGTGATCGTCCCGCCGTCTTTCAGGAGCGGGCGGAGCTGCTCCAGTGCACGTGCCGGTTCTGCGAGATGTTCCAGCACGAAACAGAGGAAGATGTGGTCAAAGCTGGCAGGTCCGAACGGGAGATGAAAGATATCTGCCTGCCGGAAGGTCACGTTCGTAATCCCTTCCTGCCGGATCGTCTCCTCCGCCCGTTGCAGGGATTCTCCGGATATATCGATCGACGTGATCACCGCACCCGGGCTGTTCCTTGCAAGGATCACGGTCTGGGCGCCGATACCACAGCCGGCCTCCAGCACACGTGAACCTGCCGGGTAGCGGGTATCATCGTGCAGGAGCTCTGTCAGTGTCTGTGCCTGGTCCGCGAGCCGCTCCGACTCGCGTGCTGAATAGCCATGGACATAATTGTTGTCTGCCATCGGAATCCTCACAAGGCCTGCGATTAGTGACAGGTCTCCCGGATATTGTACATTTTTGTTGGTTGTTGTACAAAAATGTACTGTAACGCGAGCGAGCTGATCCAAGGCCCGGGAGGGATGGGGTGAACACTGAAGCCATACCGGACAACGGACAAGGAGCCGGGTACATGACACGATATGCAATAACCAGTTGAAAAGAAAAGGCCAGGGCCGAGATTTGAACCCGGGTCGAGGGATCCACAGCCCCTTAGGATAACCAGACTACCCTACCCTGGCAGATGTCCCTTTTACATTTGCACCGGACTCTCATTAATCTATCCGTGTTTACGGCCGCCTGAAAAGATACGGGACGCGACATCCTGCGACGCAGCTCCCGACTCTTGCCGGGGGGCGATTATTAATACGGTCTGGCGTCCATTACATATCAGGTGGCTCTGAACACTCTTTCCTGACGATGAGACGTACCGCGGCCTTTGGCGCGGGCGCGTGGGAGCAGGGGATTTTTACCCGGGATCAGAGCTGTAACAATACAGGGGGGCAAGGAGATGGCGGAGAACCCGAAGATCAGGACACCGATTGTCTGTGTCATGGGGCATGTGGACCACGGCAAGACCTCGCTCCTCGACCGGATCCGGGGGTCGTCGGTCGTCAGTTCCGAAGTCGGGGCGATCACCCAGCACATCGGCGCCACCATCGTCCCCATCGACGCGATACGGACGATGAGCGGATCGATGGAGAAGGTCCCCATCAATATCCCCGGCCTCCTTTTTATCGATACACCGGGGCACCATGCCTTCACGACCCTCCGGGCCCGCGGCGGTGCGCTTGCGGACATGGCGATCCTCGTCGTGGATATCAACCAGGGGTTCCAGCCCCAGACCATCGAGGCGCTCCAGATCCTGCGGAACTGCAAGACGCCGTTTGTCATCGCCGCAACGAAGATCGACCGTATCCACGGCTGGCGTGTCAACGAGAACGAGTCCTTCCTCTCCTCGTTTGCAAAGCAGAACGAGCGGGTAAAGAGCGATGTGGAGAACAAGACGTACGAGATTGTGGGCAAGCTCTCCGATCTCGACTTCTCCTCGGACCGGTTCGACCGGGTCTCGGATTTCCAGCGCAACCTGGCGATCGTGCCGTTGAGTGCCCACACGGGAGAGGGCATACCTGACCTCCTCCTTGTTATGATCGGCCTTGCCCAGCGGTACATGGGTGATGCGCTCAAGCTCGCGGTGGAAGGCCCGGGTGCCGGGACTGTCCTTGAGGTCAAGGAAGAACGGGGCCTCGGGACCACGCTGGATGTAATCCTGTACGACGGCACGCTCGCGATCGGTGACGAGATCGCTGTTGCAACGCAGGGCGATGTCATCGTAACGAAAGTCCGGTCCCTGCTGAAACCCCGGCCTATGAAGGAGATCCTTGTGGAGGACCGGTTCGAGCGGGTGAAGTCCGTTGCCGCGGCGTCGGGGATCAAGGTCACCGCACCGAACCTGGAGGGCGTGATCGCGGGGTCACCGTTCTTTGTCATCCGCGGCAACCGCGACGAGGTCGAAGCCCGGATCAAAAAGGAGATGACCGAGATCCACGTGAACCTTGCCGAAGAGGGGATCGTGATCAAGGCGGACACGATCGGTGCGCTCGAAGCCCTCTGCAAGGAACTCGAGGGCAAGGGGATCGGGGTGATGCGGGCAGAAGTGGGCCCGGTCAGCCGTCTTGACCTGATCGAGACCGAGACGCTCAAGAACCCGGTGTTCCGGGTCCTGCTCTCGTTCAACACGCCCATCCTCCCGGATGCTGCGGAGATGATCAAGAATCCCCTCTATACCCAGGTGAAAGTATTCGACGGGCGTGTCATCTACCAGCTGATCGACCAGTACGTGGAATGGCGTGACGAGCAGAAACGCCTGCAGGAGAAGCAGCGGTTCGAGCACGTGGTGATGCCGGCAAAGATCCGCCTCCTCCCGGACTGTGTCTTCCGCCAGAGCAACCCGGCCGTGGTGGGCGTCCGGGTACTGGGAGGCAAGCTGCGCAGCGATGTGAACCTGATCCACCTGGACGGGAAAAAAGTTGGCCACCTCAAGACCATGCAGCTCCGTCAGGAAACAATCCGGGAAGCGGACGAAGGCCTCGAGATCGCCATATCCATCGAAGGTGCAACGGTCGGCCGGCAGGTGAGCGTTGGCGACGACCTGTATGTCGACATCCCGGAACGCCATGTCAAGGTGCTGGAGAAGGAGATGATCAAGACCCTGAATACGAGCACGCAGGAGATCCTTGCCGAATTCACGGCAATGCGGCGCAAGGGCGATCCCTTCTGGGGCAAATAGGCGTTTTCGGACCGTAAGGTAACGCGAGGGTTTAATAGCGTACCAGTATAATAAAATGGGTACTTCTCATGTGTAGGCGAATCCGCCGGCAGCCGGAGACGTGAAAAGAAACCCGGTAAAATGGGTTTTTTGGATAACATAATACGGAGAATCATTCATGGTTGAGTTTAAAGTCGTTGTATCAGACCCCAAGACCGGTCGCGCCTACAATGTCGACGCCAGTGGCGGCGCAGCAGGTGCGATCGTGGGCAAGCGTATTGGCGATGAACTGGAAGCAGGTTCCCTCGGGCTCGCGGGATACAAGATCCTGATCACCGGAGCATCCGACCGGACCGGGATCACGGCAAAGAAGGGCCTCCCGGGCGCAGGGCGCAAGAAACTCCTCCTTGCGGGTGGCATCGGGTTCCACCCGACGATGGAAGGGGAACGCCGGAGAAAGACGATCCGCTCAAGCGAGATCACCCAGGACTTCGTCCAGATCAATACACGCGTTACCACCTACGGGGAGAAAACCCTTGAAGAGCTCTTCCCGAAAGTAGAGGGCGAGAAGAAAGAAGAGAAGAAATCAGCACCGAAAGCCAGAGTCGGCAAGAAATAAAATAATCTCTTTTTGATCTTCTTCACCGGTTTTACACGGTTTTTAAAAAAGAATTTTAAAAAAAATTACGGGTATCTGATACTGACAATCCCGTATGCCGAGCTGTTATCCCCGACCTTGACGGCCTTTCCGTCTTTATAGATCGTAACGGAGAGATCATGTTTGGCAGAACTGTCCTTCTTCGCGAAGGTTGCCTGAACGGTACCGGTCGCATTGACAACCTCAAAGAGCCGGATACCGGACTGCTCCACTTTCTGGAGATTGGAGGGCATCCCATAGCTTCCTTTGTAGCTGCCGATGTAGTCGACCATAATCCAGACACCGGAAACCGGGACGGTTGGTGCCGTGGTCGTCTTAACCGTGATCGACGCAACACCCTGGTTCGATAACTTTGTGGTCTGCAGGGCTGCGCTGCTGCTCACGGAGGGTGAGGTCGTGGACGACTGGTCGGACCCTCCCCCCAGGAAAAATACCAGAGCCAGAATTACAACCGCGATCACACCGACAATTGCCGCGATGGTAATCCACGGCGTATCCCCGAGATCTCTTCTCCTTCTTCCTTGTCTCATACCTGGTCTCCAGAAATGCTTTATGATAGTTAATGAATAATTCGAGGAAATACTTTGTGTATTGGTTCTTTCCAGCTAAAAGAGACATTATCCGGAGATGCCGGGGCATCATGTTTTTTTTATGGCCTGCCGGAACGAATCGCGCAGGTCTTCAAAAGGGATATTGTATTTTTTTGCAAGAATGATCAGCGCTGCCGGGGGGAGGAGGTGGGTGTCGAACCCGTCTTTGATGACCCGGTTCATCTCTGCAACAATCTCTGTCTCGTCAACGTTCCGGACTTTGGCGATGCGGCCGATGAGTTCCTGGGTCGGGTCGTTACGCTCAAAGATCGCGGACGTAGGCTTGAAGCCGATGGGGATAATCACCTCCGCACTGTCGAACGTGAGGGAATACGTCCCATTGTCCTGCCGCACCAGGGCATCTTCTTCTGCGCGACGGAGGAGCTGGTTTGCCTGTTCGGTGCTCATCCATTTCCGGTCAAGGGCAAAGTAATAGACCAGCTCGTTCTTCCGCATCCCGGTCTTCCGTGTATGCCTGAAGGGGGCGACGATCGTTGTCCGGAGGGTCACTTCGGGGCACCAAGGAGGATATTTTTCATGTCCAGTGCATCCAGCCCTTCCCCGCGGCCTTCTTTTGCAATATCGATATCGGTCCGGGAGACCTGGTCACTCAGCCGCAGGTAAAAAATATCATTGGCAATGGGGACCTTCCCGCCGCCGCGGAGAGCGAGCGCAAGGACGGAAACGCGGAAGTCGACTGCCTCGGTTATAACACCAGGCCGGAGGACCTCGGGGGTTATGTCGCCGAACGTGGCACGGTCGAGCGCAATCTCCACCCGGGTCTTGACCTTGACCAGTTCTTTCCCGGTAGTCTTTGTCGATTCCTCGTTGTCCAGGTGTGCGATATACCGGAGGGTCTCGTTAAACGGCATGCCCATCGCAAACGAGAGATCCACCCGCTGGGGGAAACGATAATAGATCCTTCGCATGACTAGAGCATTGCACATCTGAAAGAAAAAAGATTGCTGCGTACATACCATGCCGAAGATGATATGGACCTGAAAAAATCAGGATGAGAAAAAATATGGGGGGAATTTATTCGAGTAAGAGTGCGTTGATGATGCCGTCCTGGCCGGGGCGGCTGGTGATCTTTGCATGCCCGAGCTCGGTCTTGATCACGGCACCCTTGGTGAGCAGGTTTCTCCGGACATAGTTCGGGTTTGCTGTGTTCTTCTCCACGGTCTCGATCTTGACCTTCTTGGTCTCACCGTTCTTCGGGTTGGTCACGTTGGCGAAGTTTGCACGGAGCGCCATGGTGATGTAGTTGCCACCAAACGTCCTGACAACCCGCGTCCGGGCCTCACCGATATGGGTGTCTGCCGGTGCACGACCGATCTCTGCTCTGCGCTTCTTCTGTGCCGGGCGGCGCCTGCCACCGGTTACTTTTCGTACGGATTCTGCCTGCCACTGCATGGTGTCACTCTCAAATTCTTCGGGTATCCTGCCCAAAGATGGTGCTCTATATATTCCCTTCAGAGATATTTATAGTACTTCTACGTTTACGCACTGCCGGTTACCGGATCGGGGTGAGAAGGATGGTGTCAAGGAGCGCTGCCACGCCGTCACCGGTCTTCAGGTTTGTCCGGAATACCGGCATACCGGGGTTATACCGGCGGATGTCAGACTCCATCCGGTTCAGGTTCGCCCCTACAAGCGGGGCCAGGTCGACCTTGTTGATCACACCGATCGTACAGTCGCGGAACATCATCGGGTGCTTGTTCACCACATCGTCCCCTTCCGTGGAGCTCACCACGACAATCCGCTTCTCTGCCCCGAGACGGAAGTCCGTGGGACAGACCATGTTGCCCACATTTTCAATGAACAGGATGTCGATGTCATCGAGCGGGAGGTGGTCGATCGCGTGTTCGACAAGGTGGGCATCGAGGTGGCATTCCTTGCCCGTGTTGGCATTGTACGCGGGAATGCCGGTTGCAACGATCCGCTTGAAGTCGTCGTCGCCATATACGTCGCCGGCGATCGCACCGGCCCGGAGCCCCTTCTTCTCCAGCAGGGGGACCAGGCGCTCGATCAGGGCGGTCTTTCCTGACCCGATCGCCCCCAGCAGGTCGAACGCCCTGACGCCGTGGGCCTTCAGGTGCTGCGCATTGTGGTCGGCAAGAGAATTGTTGGCGTCGTAGACATCCTTCTCCAGCCTGACGTCGATGTGATGCATGATAGAAGGTGGGAGCGTGCAGTGTTTATACCTTGACCCACAAACTATCCGGCAATGGCAGCTGGCGAGTGTTTCCTCTATCCGTGTTATTTCAATGCCCATTATTCCCGGGCGGAGGGGCGGCGGGTCCCGCGCAGTCTCGGGGTCAAGGGACCAGTACTGACGGACATCGAGCGGGCACTCAAACGCTACGGCATCCAGTACCGCGTGGAAGACCATCACCACCCGGCTCACTGGACCCGGCGCGAGGGACGTATCGTCGCCCAGTGGACGGAGAGCAAGGAAGTGCTGATCAGGAAAATCGCACAGAAACTGGAGATCCGGAAATGAGCGGCATGTACGACCTGCACACCCATTCCATCCTCTCTGATGGGGAAATGCTCCCAATCGAGCTCATCCGCCGGATGGCAGTTACGGGGTATACAACCGTGGCGATCACCGATCACGTGGACCTCTCGAATGCGGAGTCGGTTCTCTCGACACTTGAGCTTGTCCGGGAATCTGCCAGCCTCTTTGGGGTGAAGTTACTCTGCGGCGTGGAGATCACCCACGTACCCCCGACCCAGATCGCACCGCTCGCAAAAGCAGCGAAAGCCGCAGGTGCCGATATTGTCGTTGTCCATGGCGAAACACCTGTCGAGCCGGTTGCAGAAGGGACCAACCATGCGGCCTGTACGTGCAGGTATGTCAATGTCCTCGCCCACCCGGGCATGGTTACTCTCAAGGATGCGAAGGCTGCCGCAAAGAATAGTATTGCTCTTGAGATCACATCCCGCGGCGGACACAACCGGACTAATGGTCACGTGGCACACGTTGCGCGGGAGGCCGGATGCCGGATGGTCGTGGACTCCGACGCACACGCCCCCCACGACATCCTTGATGAGCGCGCGAAATTTATCGTTGCCAAAGGGGCCGGACTGACCGATGCGGAGTGCAAACGGGTGCTATCTTTAAATATCGACCAATTCCTGGGTTTCTGAAATTTCTATTTATACTTTCACGCAACGTTTAAATACCCTGCTGTCGCACATATATAGATTACTAAAATATTTCAGCATTATTGTATCCTTGAGGTTGTTCGTGAAAGTTGTTGGTCGAGCGATGAGCACCATTGGCAGCCGGATGCTCATTATCCAGTGCGATGCCGCCCAGCTCCCCGCACTTTATAGTGAGGTTTCCGACCGGCGCATGAAACCAGTTGGCAAAATACTGGATCTCTTCGGGAACATCAAGGCCCCCTATGCCGCTGTTCTCTGCCGGGAGAAATGCACGGTCCAGCCCAATGAAAAACTCTTCACGAAATAACCCCCGCGGATATATCAGCCCGTAATCAGCAGGAAAAATTCTAAAATCTCAAATCAGGTGAATGTGGATGCAGGAAATCGAGAAATTAAAAACCCTCCAGTCAGAGCGTGAAGCGCTCAAGTCCCGTACAAAACAGAAAGAACAGGAGAAAAAAGCCGAGAACCACACCGAGACGGTCTGTCCGGAATGTGGGGGCAGGCAGCTCGTGCACGACTACGAGCGGGCAGAGCTTGTCTGCCAGAGCTGCGGGCTTGTTATTGATGATGACTTTATCGACCGCGGCCCCGAGTGGCGTGCCTTCGACCATGACCAGCGGATGAAGAGGTCACGTGTCGGCGCCCCGATGACCTTTACCATCCACGACAAGGGTCTCTCGACCATGATCGACTGGCGCAACCGGGACTCGTACGGCAGGGCCATCTCCTCCAAGAACCGGGCACAGCTCTACCGTCTCCGCAAGTGGCAGCGCCGGATCCGTGTCAGCAATGCAACCGAGCGTAACCTCGCATTCGCCCTCTCGGAACTGGACCGCATGGCATCCGCACTGGGCCTCCCGAGGAACGTCCGTGAGACCGCAGCTGTCGTGTACCGTGACGCGGTTGACAAGAATCTGATCCGCGGCCGGAGTATCGAAGGTGTTGCGGCAGCCGCACTCTACGCGGCCTGCCGGCAGTGCAGCGTCCCCAGGACGCTCGACGAGATCGCAGAAGTGTCCCGTGTATCCAGGAAAGAGATCGGCAGGACTTACCGGTTCATCTCCCGCGAACTCGGGCTCAAGCTCCTCCCGACGTCCCCGATCGATTACGTGCCGCGCTTCTGCTCGGGCCTCACCCTCAAGGGCGAGGTGCAGAGCCGGGCAGTGGAGATCCTCCGCCAGGCAGGAGAGCGTGAACTGACGAGCGGCCGCGGCCCGACCGGTGTGGCCGCTGCAGCCATCTACATCTCCTCCATCCTTGGCGGCGAGAGGCGTACCCAGCGCGAGGTCGCAGAAGTTGCCGGTGTAACGGAAGTCACCATCCGGAACCGGTACAAGGAACTGGCAGAGAAGCTTGACATCGAGATCATTCTCTGATCATATTTTTTTGTCCCGGATAAGGGAACGCCAAGAACTATATTCCATCGGCACGAAATCTATTATCCCCATCAGCGGGCTCGTAGATCAGGGGTAGATCGCTACGTTCGCAACGTAGAGGCCGCGGGTTCAAATCCCGCCGGGTCCATCTCCGTTTTTAAAAAGAAGTTTTCCGGTCGTTACTTCTTCTGCAGCATCGTTTGTACTTCGCTCTCCAGCGTAGATTTCAGCCGGTCAATCGCTTCGTTGAGGTCGCTCGTTGTCGTTACCATGAACGAGTTGTCGCTCTTGGGATCGTGATAGTTGACGATGTATTCGATCTGCCCTTCCTTTGTCTTCTTCGGTTCGATGATCAGTTTTGCCATGAAAACTCCATCCCGGAGCGAGCGCCCGGAGTAATATTCTTGTATCTCACCC
>Ga0153915_10000155_pt1 | contig 61850 bp, 50 predicted proteins | sample Opewatmetagenome_2_FD_107003 | JGI IMG/M metagenome (GOLD analysis project Ga0153915, IMG submission 107003) | Freshwater wetland microbial communities from Ohio, USA - Open water 3 Core 3 Depth 3 metaG | ecosystem: Environmental > Aquatic > Freshwater > Wetlands | place: USA: Ohio, Lake Erie...
GTCCACCGCGTGATAGGCGGGGCGTCGCCGTGGCGGCGCCCAGTTCACCTTAACACTGCCGGACTCATGATCACGCCGTCCACATCGCTCCAGTCGGGGCGTCGCCGTGGCGGCGCCCAATCGTTGCACGAGCCGACCCGATCAGAACGCGATGCCTGCGCCGATGTGGAATCCGAGGTAGCCGAGGTCCGTCGAATTGAACACTCCGCTGTCGTACAGGTCCCCCGAGGAGAAATCTCCGCCCGTATATGTGAACCGCGCGCCGAGAACGAGGAAACCGGCGAAGATGAAATCCGCGCCCATCTCCAGCGTATAGCACAGGCCGGAGCTCGAGTAGCCTTCCAGGGAGGGCCATACGTCGCCCAGCGTCGCGAACGCACCGCCGAGCAGGACACCGGCGTAGATCTGCGCCCAATCGAACGGGGCCCAGGCCCACCCGACTCCAGCCTGGAAATCAAGGATGCTGCAGAGGTCGTACGTGGAAGTGCCGACGATGCTCTCATCCACGTAATCCAGCACCCCGGCAACGTAGAGACCGCCAAAAACCGGCTGCAGGTAGTGGAGGGAGAATCCCAGGTCCGACATCTCATAGCCCGACAGGTCGAATTCGTCCTGGAGCCCGCCGCTGAACGCGGGCAGGACGTAGCTTGCGGTGAGGTGCGCCCTGGGGGCCGCCGCCTTTCCCGCGGTCTCCCGCTTGAGGACCTCTTCCTGCTGCTTCCTCGCCTCCTCGGCCTTGCGTGCCTCTTCGGCCGCTTTCGCGGCGTCCGCCTGGCCGCCCGTCTTGGGCTCCTCCGCCGTTTTCTTCTCCGCGACGGGAGCCGCTCCCGCGAGGTATCCGGTCAGGGCGGTGGCCAGTTTCTTGCCGACGCGTTCCGCCACGTCGAGGAGGACGGAGGGAGTGCCCTTCTGCCTGTCCGACGCCATCGCGACGATCGTCATGCCGTCCAGTTTCACGGCCTTCGCCGTGATCGCATAGGTCGTGTCGGTGCTCGAATAGGTGATCTTGAGGCTGACCACGTAGTCGGCGCCCTTGCCCGTGCCCAGCTTCTCCATCGTCTTCTTCGCCTCATTGGTGTCGAAGACGTCGGAACGCGCGAGCTGCTCGATCTCCCGCAGGGCGTCCCCGAGGCTTGTGCGGTCCACCAGCGTGCACTGCCTGACGGCGAGGAGCCCCTCGCTGATGAGTTCCGGGACGTTGGCCAGGATGCTTTTTTCGATCGTGACGTCAGCCGAATCGGCCGATGTCGCCACGGAAAGGACGGCGATCTTCAGCTTCTCCTCCTGCGCGGTCAGGACCGCAAGCGGCAGAAGGAGCAGCACGAGGATGGTCCATTTCTTCATCTTGCACTCCTTATTCAATCGGGCAAAACCAATATAGCGGTTTCGCCCCCGTTTCTCAAGTAGCCATGGCGGGACGAAAGTGCTACATTCCCGTCGGACATATGACGCGGAGAAAGCTGGCGGAAGCGAAAACGATCGTCGTGAAGGTGGGCTCCAGCCTCCTCGCCTCCCTTACGGGAGGCCTCGACACGCGGTTCCTCTACGGCCTGATCGGGGAGCTTGCCGCGCTGCACGGGGATGGTAGGAGGGTGGTCCTGGTCAGCTCCGGGGCCGTGGCCGCCGGAACGGCGGAGCTGCGCCTGCCCGGACGGCCCACGCACCTGCCGGAGATCCAGGCCGCTGCCGCCGTCGGGCAGGGCGCGCTCATCCAGGCCTACAGGGACGCCTTCGGCTACCATCACATCACCGTGGGCCAGGTGCTCCTCACCCGCGACGTGCTGGAGGAACGGCGCCGTTTCCTGCACGCGCGCAACACGCTTCTCGCCCTCCTCGCCCACGGGGTGCTGCCCATCGTGAACGAGAACGACACCGTGGCCGTGGAGGAGCTCAAGCTGAAGATGGGCGACAATGACGCCCTGGCCGCAAGCGTCGCACAGCTGGTGGATGCCGAATGCCTGGTGCTCCTCTCCGACGTGCCCGGACTCTACGACAGGCCGCCCTCCGAGGAGGGCGCGGCCCTGCTGTCCCGCGTCGAGGCGGTCACGGCGGAGGTGCGCGGCATGGCGGGCGGCAGCGTGAGCGGCGTGGGCTCCGGCGGCATGGCGACCAAGCTGAACGCGGCGCTGGCCGCCGGCGTGGCGGCCATCCCCCTTGTCGTGGCGGACGGAAAGCGGGAGAACGTCCTGCGGGACATCCTGGCCGGCCGCGAAGTGGGCACGCTGTTCGAGCCGCGCAAGGAACGCCTGGACGCGAGGCGGCAGTGGATCGCCTTCGGCCGTCCGCCCAGCGGCACCCTGACGGTGGACCGCGGCGCCCGCCGGGCCATCGTGGAGGACGGCCACAGCCTGCTGCCCATCGGCGTGCGGGAGGCCGGAGGCGAGTTTTGCGAAGGGGACACGGTGAGGATCGTGGACGGGGACGGCGTCGAGATCGCCCGCGGCCTGGTCAACTTCTCCTCCGCGGAGATGGCGCGCATCGCGGGCCTCCGCAGCGCCGAGATCGCCGCCCTCCTGGGCTACGACGCGGCCCAGGAAGCCGTGCACCGCGACAACCTGATCGTCCTGATCCCGCAGGGTTGACGGGGACGGCGGGCGCTTCAAGGTCCGGCAAGACGCGGCGGGCGGGGGCCTCCCTCCAGGGGCACCTGCATGCAGAAGTTCATCCGGTGGCCTTCAGATCCGCCTCCGGCATGGGAGCCTGGACGGCGAAATCCGCCCCGCGCTCCGCCATGATGAAGAACTTGGCGCATCCGAAGTCCACGGAGCCTGAAAGCGGCTTGGCCTCGCGGTTGGGCCGGGACAGCCAGCAGATCCATTGCCAGCACTATTTCCGCCCGTTCTGGAACACCAGCAGCTGCATGGAGCCTCCCACGCCGTTCAGGACGATGTCCGCGTCCCCGTCGCCGTCCAGGTCCTCCATGACGATCCTGCAGTCGATGACGGCGTCGGATTCCCCGGTCCCGGACACGCCGTTGGTCCCGATGCCGTGCTTCCCCTTGTCCAGGTCCACGATGGAGAACCGGCCCCCGTCGTTGCCGTAGAGGTACAGGGACTTGTCGTTCGTGTTGCCGCCCACGAGCAGGTCCAGGTCGCCGTCGCCGTCCAGATCCGCGAACGCGAGATCGCCGTTGAAGGCGGGCACGATGCAGTCCGCGGAGTTGGGTACCCGGTCGTAGACCTGGGGACCGTACTCCCCGAACGTACCGTCCCCCTTGCCCGTCCAGATGCGCAGGAACCGCCCGCCGGCGGCGTCCTTGGGATGGCCGGTGCTGCCCAGGGCCGCGAGATCCGCGAGACCGTCCCCGTTGATGTCCACCACCGTGACGGAACAGTCGATGAGGGGCATGAGCCCGTGGCCCGCAAGCGCATGGAACGTGCCGTCCCCGTTTCCAAGGCAGACTTCCGCCAGGGGCATGCCATTGCGTTGGGATTCGGGGATGCCCGTGTTGGCCTTGGCCCCCGTGTTGGCCTGGCCGAAGATGGCGATGTCGATCTTCCCGTCCCTGTTGAAATCGGCCGCGACGCCCGCGCCGCGCTGCACCTTGGGAAGGCCGGAGGCGCTGCGCTCGGGATCCGCCTCGGGATTGGCCGGAACCCCCGCCTGAGGCCAGCCCTGCCTGGAAAGGTAGCGGAATCCGCCTTTCCCCTCGTTGAGGAAGACGCCGGAGGTCTCCCAGTCCCTCTGGATCGTCTGGCCGGCCGGGTCCGTGCCGGATTCCATGCCCTTGGTTCCCGCGAAGACGATGTCCAGGTCCTTGTCGCCGTCCAGGTCCACGAGCTCCAGAACGCCCTTGGACCAGCCCTGTCCGTTGTACAGCCCCTTCACGTCCCTGTCGGTCTTGTTGTCGCCCTGGGCGCTCGCGCCCCAGGCGCCCGCGATATCGGCGAAGTCCTCCAGGGGCAGTTCGGGCCCCAGGTCGGCCATCACGGAGAATCTGCCGGAAGAATTCCCATAGACGCGGAACAGCGCCGTGGCGGCGGCCGCGCCCGTGCGGCCGAACAGCACAGCGTCCAGGTCACCGTCGCCGTCCATGTCGGCCAGTTTCAGGCACGCGCCGCGGTCCATGGCGGGAATGCCATGGTCCGCGCTCTTCAGCGCCGCTGAGAATCCGCCGCCCTTCTTCTGCAGGTAAATGAGGGCCGCGGCGGAGGTCCCCGAGGATCCGGCCACCACGATGTCCTTCAACCCGTCGCCGTCCACGTCACCCACGGCCAGTGCGCCGCCCGCCGTCCCGTTGTGTGCCGGATAGGGGGTGTCGATCAGGCGGTTGAACCGGAAACCGGATTGGGCCTCGAGGGCGAAGAGCGCGAAGAGAGCCCATGAGGCGGCGAACAACTTTTTACGCATCAGCGGTCCTCCTGCTGAGGCCATTGTCCACGCAGGCGTCCATGACTGTCAATAGAATGAGGTCCCGGATGCCGTCAGGCATTCCCGGATGCCGTCAGGCATTCCTCCGGCACATGAAATCCGCGAGGTCGGAAAGCATAGGGGCCATGCCGGGTTGCAGGCCCGAAAGGCAGTCGATCCGTTGCCTGGCCAGGGAAAGGCGGGCCGCCGCGAGGTCCTCCACGGCCTTCCGAACGCCCAGGGATTCCGCGAGGTCCCGGACATGCGCGATGTCCCCCGGACCTGGATCGCCGCCGAACAGGCGCCGCAGCCTCTCCCTTTCCCCCGGCGGAGCGGCGGCCAACAGGCGCGCCCGCAGGACCGTCTTCTTCCCCTCCCGGATGTCGGAACCTACGGGCTTCCCGATCTCGGACTCGTCTCCGAAAAGGCCCAGCTCGTCGTCACGCAGCTGGAACGCGATGCCGACGTGCTCCCCGATTTCCTCCAACGCCGCCACCTGCGCCTCCGGGGCTTCCGCCAGCAGCGCGCCGCAGGCGAGCGGTACGGAGAAGCTGTACCGCGCCGTCTTCCAGCGGTACATGGACAGGACCTCCCCTTCCGGGACCTCGCGGTCTTCGGCTCCCCAGCGCACGTCCTGCATCTGGGCCAGGGAAACGGCGGTAAGCACCCCGGCGACCCGCTCCAGGATGCGCGCCCGCACCGCGGCCGGCGCCTGGCAACGGGAGAGGACCTCGAAGGCAAGGAAAAAGCATGCATCCCCGGCGCAGAGGCCCAGGGCTTCCCCCACGTGGGCCGGATCCAACGCGCCTTCCGCGGCCGCTTCCCGCCCGTAGAGGCTGTGGATGGTCGGCGCGCCGCGGCGGACGCCGTCCTGGTCCATGATGTCGTCGTGCACCAGGAGCCCGGACTGCACCAGCTCCATGGCGGCTGCCGCGTCCCACAGGGCCTCCCGCACCGCACCGGCGGCAGCGGGCCGGAACAGGTCATGGCCCATGCAGACGAGGCTTCCGCGGATCAGCTTCCCCCGCAGGCTGAAGTCCAGGATCCTCTCCATGAGGCGGCGGCCGTCTCCGTGCACGGCGGCCAGGGTCTCCATCCTGGATGCGGCGATCCGCCTCAGGCGCTCCGAGATCCCGCTTCGCCCGGCGGCGAGGTAATCGTGAAGGGACGAAGGAACGGCCTGATCGTTTGGCATGCCGCCACCTTAGCGTACGCCGTCCCCAGGGGCAACCGTCGGGGGCTCCGGACGTCCGTCCATTTCGCGGCGCAGCTCGATGAACCGCCGGGCCGCGTCGGGATCGAAGTGGGATCCCGAGAGGGAGGCGATGTGCTCCAGGACCCGCTCCTCCGGCCAGCCCTTCCTGTAGGGGCGGTCGGAGCGGAGGGCGTCCCAGACGTCGATGACGGCGAAAAGCCTCGCGGGCAGGGGGATGAGCTCGCCCGCCAGTCCCCGGGGATAACCGCTGCCGTCCCATTTCTCGTGATGGCAGAAGGGGATGTCGAGGGAATCGTCGAGGAACCGGAGCCGGGACAGCAGTTCACGCGCGATCACCGGGTGCCGTCTCATGACCTGGAACTCCTCCTCGCTCAAGGCGCCGGGCTTGAGCAGGATGGAATCCGGAATCCCCAGCTTGCCGATGTCGTGCAGCAGCGCCCCGTTGCGCACGGATTCCAGATCCGTGATCCCGAAGCGCTTCGCCAGTTCCAGCGTCATGGCCGTCACGCGGCGGCTGTGCCCTTCCGTCTCCCTGTCGCGCAGCTCCAGGGCCTCGGCCCAACCCTCGATCATGGCCTCATTGGCCTCCTGCAGGTCCTCGTTGGCCCTGCGCAGTCCCGCCAGGAGGGAGGAATTGTCCAGGGCCACCGCCGCCTGGCCGGCGAGGGTCTCGAAATACAGCTCCCAGCTCGGGTCCTTGCGCAATGGGCTGCGCCGGTAGAGCTCCAACACCCCCTGGATCTTGCCCTTGACTGTGAGACGGCGGCCCGCGTAGAAGACGAACCCCTCCGAGGAGAAGGCCGGCGACCTGCTGAAGCCTTCCGCGCGTTCCGCCAGGTCCATGACCAGGACGGCGCGGTCGCTCTGCAAGGCCTGGCCGGCGAAGCCCTCCCCGGGACGGAGCTTGGTGTGGACCAGCGCCTCGGAGCGGAAGCCCGTGCGCGCGCCGAGGGACAGGCATTCCCCCTTGGCGTCGAACAGGAGGATGTCCGCCGCGTCCGCCGAGAGGCGCGCGACGGCCTGTTCCAGGATGACGCCCAGGACCGCGTCCCGATCCTCGCTGGACGCGATGGCCAGGTCGATGATGTGCAGCGATTCCAGCTCCCGGTTCTTTCCCAGGAGTCCCATGGAAAGCTCTTCCACGTCGCGGAAGGCCTTGGAAAAGATCATGGACAGGTGGAAGCTCTGCGTGAACACGTAGAAAAACACTCCGTAGGACGCCATGTAGAAGGTCCTCACGGCGCCGACGGAAAGCAGCACGTCATTGACGACGGTGGCCAGGAGTACGACGAGGCCCCCGACCACGAGCCCGGCCCCCTTCTCCCTGCGGAATACGGCGACGACCAGGGAGCCCAGGACGAAGAGCCCCGAGGCCAGGAGGAAGTACTCGAACCAGTGCAGGAAACGCAGGTAGACCGCCGCTGGGGCCAGGACCACGAGTGCCGCCCAAAGGAGGCCGCCCGCCACGATGACGCGCACCGGCAGGCGGCGGATCTGGCGGGGAAAGAGCTGACGGAGGAACAGGGCGAACAGCGGGAGGACCATGTGCGCGGACAGGTGCTCCAGCCTGACTCCCAACTCCCAGGAGATGCGCGTGACCGGGAGGAGGTCTAGGAACAGCCGCTCCCCCATGATCTGGTTGCGCAGCGCCATGCTGAGGCAGATCACGCCGAACAACAGGGAGGACAGGTCCTTCTTGCGCAGCAGGAAGAGCCCAAGGTGATAGAGGCCCATGATGAAGAGGGCCCCCGTGATGATCGAGGTGGAGGTCACGTCGCGATTGCGCTTCGACATGATCGCCGAAGCGTCCCCCAGGATCGGAGCGTCCCAGGTGCCGATGAGGGGCGCCGAGTAATTGGCCACCTGCATGACGATCTCCAGCACGCCTTCCGGCGCACGGAAACGCGGGAAGGCGATCCCATTGGACGGGATGCAGTCCGCCGGCCGGTCGGACACGCGGCCGATCTCGGCGACCCGGTCCCCGTTGACGTAGACGCGGACCGAGGTGTCCGCGTTGGGGATCCGCAGGGCCCAGTCGCCGTCTCTTGGCGGAACGCGCGCGACCAGGCGCAGCGTGGCCATCCCCGTGGCGGGGACCGCGGTGGAACGCAGGCCGGAGAGTTCGCCCCAGTGCCCGGGGACGGAAGCCGTCCCCGGCGCGGGAAGGCCGCCGCGGCGGAAATCCTCGGGGACGAGGAGCCTGTCGCGGTACAGCTCCCATGTGCCGTCCAGGCGGGCGAGTTCTCCGCCTTCGAAGTCCACGCCCCGTGAGAGATCCGCCGTCCCCGTCACGGCGGAGGCGGAGCGGACCGGGGTCATGGAACAGCCGGAAGCCAGGAGGGCAAGCAAAATGGCGCAGGACGGGAGCAACCGCATCACCTGAAATGGTATCCCCTCAGGGGAGGCAGCACAATCCGCGGACCGGACCATCGCGCCGTCCTACCCGCGGACGCGCTCCAGGAAGGCCTCGATCTCCGCGCGGTCCGGCATGGCCCCTTCCGCGCCCTTGCGCGTCACGCTGATGGCGGAAGCGGCGGCGGCGTGGCGCAGTGCGGCGGGCACGTCGTCCCCTTCCGTGAGGCGGGCGGCGAACACGCCGCAGAAGCAGTCCCCCGCGCCCACAGTGTCCACGGCCTCCACGGGGAACGCGGGCTGCCGGATCCGCCCTTCCGCTCCGATCCACAGGGAACCCTTGCGGCCGAGGGTGACGATCAGGTTCCGGATCCCCCGCCCCATCGCCCTGCGGGCCAGGGCCTCCTCGTCGTCGGCCGCGGAGCCCCCCGTGAAGGCCAGGAGCTCGTTGCGGTTGCAGATCAGGAAATCCACGGCGGCCAGCGCCTGGGCTGAGGGGGGACGGCGGATCGTGGGCGCCAGGTTCCAGAGCACCACATGCCCGGCCTCCCGGGCGGCAAGGATCAGGGCCTCCGTGGCGTCCTGCGGCACCTCGTTCTGGAAAAGGCTCACCCAGGTCTCCCCCCTCGGGGCGCTGGGCACCGCGATGCCCGCGGCGGAGAAGCGCGCGTTGGCGCCGGGCGCCACGGCGATCGTGTTCTCCCCGGCGGCGTCCACATTGATCTGCGCGATCCCCGAGGCCACTCCGGGAAGCACGCGCACGCCCTTCACGGACACGCCCGTCCGCTCCAGGCTGTCCAGGCGCTCCCGGCCGTAAGCATCGTCGCCGAGGCAGCCGAACATCTCCACGTGGGCTCCGGCGCGGGAGGCTGCCACGGCCTGGTTGGCGCCCTTGCCGCCCGGGTAGGATTCGAAACGGCCGTCGGTGACCGTCTCGCCGGGACTGGGCAGGGCGGCCAGGTAGACGACCAGATCCGTGTTGATGCTTCCGAAAACGAAAACCCTTCCGTTCATCGCACGGATCGTACGGCCGGAACGGCCTGCTGTCAACACGCGCGGGACTTGGAAATCCCCGCCGTCAATGTCATGATGCACCAGCCCATGAAAACGAAAAACAAAACCGCGGCCCGGATCCCGCTCCTGGCCTGCCTGTCCCTTGCTTTCCTCCTCCCCGTCTCCTGCGCCACCGCTCCGCGGACGGCAGCGTCGCAGGCGGTGCGCATTCCGCCCTACCTGTCCTCCGCCGCGCCCGCCCGGGGCGCCCTGATCGACGCGGTGCCTCTGGCCATGGAATCGGCCTCCGGATATCTGGACACGCTGAAGCCGGAAATCCTCGGCCTGAAGCTCAACGTGCAGCCGGTGGCGAAAGCCGGCTTCTTCGGCAGGCTCGACTCGTTGAAACCCGCCATGAAGCCCGTCCGCCAGATCCGCATCCATTACTGGTCGGAGGACGCCCGCGGCAGACCCATCCAGCTTTCCGGGATCGTCTACCTCCCCGCCGGCGGCGGAGAAGATCGACAGTCGGTTCCCCTGCTGCTTTTCTGCCACGGCACCCAGGTGCTGCGCGACCGCGTCCCCTCCCGCCTCTCGGGCAGCGAACGCCCGCTGGCCGTCGTCGCCGCGGCCGCGGGGATGGCCGTCGCGATGCCGGATTATCCGGGCCTCGGCGACGGAGAGGGCTTCCATCCCTACTGCCACGCGGCGAGCCTGGGGCACGCCTGCGTGGACATGCTGCGGGCCGCCCGCGCGCTGCTCCGGCTTCCCGGGGTGGCGCCGCTGTACGCGGAAAGCCCATGCACGCTCGTCGCCGGCTATTCCGAGGGCGGCTACGCCGCGATGGCCGCCTTCCGGGAACTCACGCTCACCGCCCATGGGGAGTTCCCCCTCAAGGCCGTCTTCCCCATGGCGGGGCCGTTCGACATGTCCGTCACGATGAAGGACCTGATGCTGGACGAGGCGCCCATCGTGGCGCCCTACTACCTGCCGTTCACGATCCTCGGCTGGTCGGCTTCCCATCCCGCCATGCGGCCCGCCGAAGCGCTGAAGGACGAATACCTGGACGCCCTCCTGCCGCTCTTCGACGGGCGGAACTCCGCCTCCAGGATCAATGGGCAGATCACGGCCCTCCAGGGGGTCGCGGCGGACAAGGGGGTGGCCGCGGCCATGCTCCGCGGCGGGTTCCGCCGGATGCTCACGGCGCCGGAGGGCTCCGAGGAGGCCCGCGCGCTTTCCGCGGCCCTGAAGGAAAACGACATCTGGGACTGGCCCTACGATCCCGAGGTGCCTGTCTACTTCATGGCCGTTCCCAAGGACGAGGTGGTCCCGTTCGCCAACTCCCGCAAGGCCCTCGATGCGTGCCGGGCGCGCGGGGGGCGCGGCGAACTGCGGGAACTGCAGCAGGCGGGCCACGAAAGCGGCGGCTACGAGGCCTGTGGGTTCATGCTCCTCAAGGCCTGGGACATCCTGGGCATGTAGAGCTTCCTGTTGTCTCTCTCCGGCCCTTTTGCTATGATGCCGCACCATATTATGGAAGCGACGGAACTGAAGAAGGCCTTCGACCCCAAGGATTACGAGGAACGGATCCACCAATTCTGGATGGACAATCGCCTCTTTACGCCCGACGACGATGGGGGCGGAAAGAAGTTCGTCATCGTCATCCCGCCCCCCAATGTGACGGGCGTGCTCCACATGGGCCATGGCCTGAACAACTCCCTGCAGGACATCCTGGTCCGCTATCACCGCATGCTCGGAGAGGACACCCTGTGGGTTCCCGGCACCGACCATGCGGGCATCGCCACGCAGCACGTGGTGGAGAAGCGGCTGAAGAAGGCCGGCACCAGCCGCCACGTGCTCGGCAGGGAAAAATTCGTCGAGGAGACCTGGAAGGTCAAGAAGGAGCACCACGCCATCATCTCCAAACAGCTGCAGAAGCTGGGATGCTCCTGCGACTGGGGCCGGGAACGCTTCACCATGGACGAGGGCCTGTCCCGCGCGGTGCGCGAGGTCTTCGTGTCCCTGTACGAGCGCGGCCTGGTCTACCGCGGGAAGTACCTGGTGAACTGGTGCACCTCCTGCCGCACGGCCATCTCCGACGACGAGGTGGAACACCACGAGTCCCGCGGCACCCTGTGGCACTACCGTTACCCTCTGGCGGACGGTTCCGGCTCCGTCACAGTGGCCACCACGAGGCCCGAGACCATGCTGGGCGACACGGCCGTGGCCGTGCACCCCGAGGACCCGCGCTACGCGGGGATGGTGGGGAAGGAACTGGAGCTGCCCCTCTGCGGCCGCAGGATTCCCATCATCGCGGACGCGGCCATCGACAGGGAGTTCGGCACGGGCGCCGTGAAGGTGACCCCCGGGCACGACCCCGTGGACAACGAGATCGGCTACCGGCACGGCCTGCCGCAGATCAACATCCTCACGCCGGACGGAAAGCTCAACGACAATGTCCCGGAGGCCTACCGGGGACTGGCGGTGAAGCAGGCGCGCGCCAAGGTCATCGAGGACATCAAGGCGGCCGGGCTCTTCGTGAAGGAGGAGCCCCATACCCACCAGGTGGGCCATTGCTACCGCTGCGACACGGTGGTGGAGCCCTTCCTCTCCGACCAATGGTTCGTGAAGATGCGGCCCCTGGCGGAGAAGGCGCTCAAGGCCTGGAAGGACGGCAGGATCCGCTTCTTCCCGCAGCGCTGGGAGAACACATACAGGAACTGGATGGAGAAGATCCGCGACTGGTGCATCTCCCGCCAGCTCTGGTGGGGTCACAGGATCCCCGTGTGGTACTGCAGCGACTGCGGGAAGATGACGGTGGCCCGCGAGGATCCGGCCAAGTGCGCCCACTGCGGTTCGGCGTCCATCCAGCAGGATTCCGACGTGCTGGACACCTGGTTCTCCTCCGCCCTCTGGCCCTTCTCCACCCTGGGCTGGCCCGACAAGACCCCGGACCTGGCCCGCTTCTACCCCACCTCGACGCTGGTCACCGCCTACGAGATCATCCCCTTCTGGGTGGCCCGCATGGTCATGATGGGCCTGGAGTTCATGGGGGAGGTCCCGTTCCGCGACATCTACATCACGGGCCTCGTGCGGGACAAGCAGGGACGCAAGATGTCCAAGAGCCTCGGCAACGGCGTGGATCCCCTGGAGATCATCGACGAGTTCGGTTCGGACGCCCTGAAGTTCACCATCGCCTTCCTCTGCGCACAGGGCCAGGACGTGCTGTTCGACAAGGAATCCATGAAGCTGGGTTCCCGCTTCGCCAACAAGATCTGGAACGCGTCCCGTTATCTGATGATGAACCTGGAGGGCCGGACGCTGCTCGATGCGGCCAAGGCGGACCTAAACGACATCGACCGCTGGATCCTGCACAGGCTGGATGCGGCGGCCCGCGCCGTCCGGTCCGCCCTGGAAAGCTACCGGTTCAACGACGCGTCCCAGGCGGTCTACGAGTTCTTCTGGAACGATTTCTGCGACTGGTACATCGAGGCGGCCAAGCTGTCCCTCGCCCAGGGGGACGATCGGGAGAAGAACCGCATCGTCACCTGCCTCATGCGGATCCTTGAGGAGGCGCTGCGCCTGGCGCACCCGTTCCTCCCGCTCATCACGGAGGAGATCTGGCAGAAGCTTCCCGCGGGCATCCGGCCCGCCGCGGCTTCCGGCGCCGCGCACGTGGAGGTGACCAGCATCATGAACCGGCCGTATCCGGCCCCCGACTCCACCCGGGAGGATCCGGCCATCGGCGCCAAGTTCGCCAAGCTCCAGGAGCTTGTGCGCGCGGTCCGCACGGTGCGCAGCGAGTTCACCGTTCCCCCGGACGCCAAGATCGAGGTGTCCGTGACCACGGAGGACGCGGTGGCCCGCCAGGTCTTCGAGGAGCAGAAACCGCTGATCGCCCACCTCTGCGGGGCCCCGGGCATCGCCTTCCTGGCCGGAAGGCCGCGGAAGACCGAGGGGAGCATCCCGGTGGCGGGCGCCGGTTTCGAGGCGTTCGTCTTCGTGCGCGACGCCGTGGACCTTCCCCGCGAAACGGCCCGCCTCTCCAAGGAGCGGGAAAGGGCGGAAGGGGACAAGGCCCGCACGGCGGCCAAACTGGCCAACGCGGCATTCGTCGACAAGGCGCCGCCCGAGGTGGTGGCCAAGGAGCGGGAGAAGCTGACGGAAGCCGACGCGCGGATCGCCAAGATCGACCGCTACCTGAGGGACCTCGCCCGGTAGGAGGGCGGAAGCGGCGGTGCAAGGCAAGCCCGCGGACCCGCGGATCCCCGAAGGCCTCCCGGCCGCCCTCGAGTCGCTCTACGGGGGGCTCACGCTGCGCCGCTACGTGAGCCCCGATCCCCTGGAGATCCTCTACGGCTACACCGATCCCGCCGATCAGGCCGTCTCGGGCCTGATCGCTTCCTGCCTGGCGCGCGGCCGCGTCCGTTCCATCGTCTCCTCCGCGCGCTCCCTTCTCACTCCGATGGCCAAGCCCTCCGCGTTCCTCGCCGACTCGACGAAGCGCGACCTGGAGCTTCTCTGCTCGGGATTCAGGCATCGTTTCACTGACGGAGGGGAGATGGCCTCCTTCCTCTGGGGCATCCGCGGCGCCATCCGGATCCATGGCGGCCTGGAGGCCCTGTTCCGCCGCGGCCTGCAGGCCTGCAGGAGCGCCACGACGGTCCTCCCCGCCCTGGAGGCCTTCGTAGGGGAGATGCGGCGCCTGGCCGGCTCACGCTGTCCCACGCTCCTCCCCTCACCCGAAGAAGGTTCCGCCTGCAAGAGGCTGCACCTGTGGCTGCGCTGGATGGTCCGCCGCGACGCGGTGGATCCCGGCCCATGGAAGGGGATCCCCCCCTCCCTCCTCGTGATCCCCCTGGACACGCACATGTTCCGCATCTGCGCGTCCCTCGGCTTCACTTCCCGCCGCCAGGCCGGCGGGAAGACCGCCCTCGAAATCACGGAAGCCTTCCGGGCGATCAGGCCGGACGACCCCGTCCGCTACGATTTCTGCCTGACCCGCATGGGGATCCGCGACGACTGCGACGGGTCCGTCCTGCGGCCGTTCCTGAAAGGAGGCGATCCATGAAATGGCTGGATTCGTGGAAGGCCAAGGCGAAACGGCTCGGCCTGGAAACCCATGCGCTCTGGTTCGCCTACAGGGACCCGCGCACGCCCTGGTACGCCAAGCTCATGGCCGCCGCCGTCGTGGCCTATGCGGTCAGCCCGATCGACCTGATCCCGGATTTCATTCCCGTACTCGGCTACCTGGACGACCTGCTGCTGCTGCCCCTCGGCATCGCGCTTGCCATCCGCATGATACCGGCGGAGGTCATGGAGGATTGCAGGCGCCGGGCCGCGGAGGCCCGGGACGGGAAGAAGCCTTCTGGCAGGATCGCGGCCGTCCTCATCGCCGCCGTCTGGCTGATCCTCATCGCCGTCGTGGCGTCGGTCATCATCCGCGCCGTCCGACGGAAAGCCGGCTGAGCCGCCGGGCGGCTTCAACCCTTCCCGCCGCGCACCGCCATCCAGTCGGCGAGCATCCGCCCGTGGTCGAAGGCCAGGCGGAGGGAAGGGATCTCCGCCAGGGGCACGACACGGGCTTCCGCCGCATCGTCGGCGGCGTGCGGCGCCGCGGAGGCCTTCCCGACGAAGACCGTGCTGACGGTATGGAAGCGCGCGTCGCGGTCCGGATCGGAATACGCGTGGAACTGCCGCAGGCCCGCCACCTCCAGGCCCGTCTCCTCCCGTGCCTCCCGCGCCGCGGCGGTCTCCAGGCTCTCCCCGTAATCCACGAACCCTCCGGGCAACGCCCATCCGTAAGGCGGATTGCTGCGGCGGATCAGGACGATGCCGCCGGGCGCCTCGATGATGATGTCCACCGTCGGCATCGGCCCCCAACAGAGCACGTCCAGGAAGTGCCGGATGTAGCCGCCGGCCACCTTCTCCACGACGGGAAACCGCGCGGGATCGGGCTCCGCGAGAACGATGGTCCGAAGGCGCGGCTGGGCAATGCGGGCGTGGCGGATGGCCTCCTGGGTCCAGATCTTGGCCGAAGCGGCGTAGGGAAAGGAGGATCTCCCGCCGATCACGGGGAGTGCGAGGCGGTCCATCCCGTCCGCCTCGCATTGCGCGAGGACCCGCCTGTAGGAGAAGCGCACGCTCCCCTCATCAGGTTCGCATCCGGCCTGTGCCGCAGGGACCTTGACGATCCCGGGCATCCCGGCCTTCGGGGGCAGGACCTCCCAGGCCGCGGCCTCCTCGGCGAACGCGGACACGGGGCCTGCCCCGTCCGGGTGGAATACGTCTGCGGCTCGATTCCGCTCGAACCCGACCTCGATCCCACGAATCCTGATGAACATGGTTTCCCATCCTTTCCGTGGAGTACGCGACGCCCGCCGTGGCGCTTGATGGACCTTGGCAGTGTGGATTTTCATGCAAAATCAACCTCCAGGGTTGAAAATGCATGAAAACTCACAGTCCATCGCCTTCCATCCCAGGTTACCCGGAGGATATCCACTCCATCACCTTCTTCGCAAGCGCACAGCCTGGGAGCGCGTCCTTGTCAAGGAGCGGACGAAGCCGTCCGAAACTTACATTGGGGGGTGTATATGCCGTACAAGATCAGCGTCGTGATTGAGAAGGACCCGCATGGCTACTACGCCTTTTCTCCGCAGATCGAGGGATGCCAGACCCAAGGCACTTCCCTGGACGAGGTCATGGAGAGGATGAAGGAAACGATCGGCCTGTACCTGGAGCCCTACGGAAGCGACGTAGGCATCCGCCAGTCCCTGTAGGGGGAATCCCGCACCCGATGGAACTCCGCTCCGTCGGGGACCGCCCGTCAGCCGGTCAGGGATTGCCCGCCACGCCTCCACCGGATATGATCCTCCTCCCGGAGGTGGGAAGTCTTGCAAGGCGCCCAGATCGAGTTCCAAGGCGTTTCCTTTCGATACCCCGAAAGCGCGACCGACGTGTTCCACGATCTTTCCCTGTCCCTGCCTTCAGGCATGGTCTCCCTGCTGGGTCAGAACGGAACAGGCAAGACCACGCTGCTTCTCCTGGCCGGGGGCGTCCTCATGCCCGACGGCGGGAAGGTCCTCATCCGGGGCATCGATTCCGCGGACCTCCGGGACGAGGAGGAACGCCACCGCGTCGTGTCGTTCCTCTACCAGAACATGGAGTTCGACACGGAAGGAAGCATTGGGGAACTCCTGGAATCCGTGCATCAAAGCGGATTCCACGCGGAACGCAATCCCGGTCTCGTGCGGGAACTGGTGAACGCCTTCTCCCTGGAGCCCGTTCTGGGCCGCAGGACGCAGGAGGTGAGCAAGGGCGAACTGCAGCGGACCATCCTCGCCTTCAGCCTGCTGTACGGATCCCCGCTCCTGATGATGGACGAACCGGTTTTCGCCCTGGAGGACAGGCAGAAGGAGGCGGCCCTGGAGTATCTCCGGGATTATGCGCGGCGCGAGGGGATCAGCATCTATTTCTCGCTGCACGAGCTGGAATTGTCCATGAAATACTCGGATCACGCGCTGCTTTTCCCGAAGGAAGGCGCGCCGCGCATCGGACCGACGGAGGAGATCCTCACGCGGGACGCCATCGAGAACGCCTACCAGGTGCCCATGTTCCTGCTCAAGAAACGCGAGGACCTCTACCGCAGGCTCCTCATCGAGGTCGCCGCGCGCAAGGGGGAAGTCCCGCAGTCCGGCGGGGAGTAGAGGCGCCCCGGCTCAACGGCGGTAGTGGGCCAGGACCTTCTTCACCGCGGAGACCGTCATGTCGATGTGGTTCCGCTCCCAGGTGGGGTGCAGCAACAGGCAGACCGTGGAGGCGTCCAGCCTCTCGGCCAGGGGACAGGGCGGCGAAGCGGAACCGTCTCCGGCATACCGCTTCAGGGCCGGTTCCCTGTAGGATTCCAGCCACGGGATCAGGCCACAGGGAATCCCCTCGGCAAACAGCGCATCGCGGAACCCGCCCGCGTCGCAGGCGAGGCGGGAAAGGTCCAGCTGCAGAGGATAGCGCCAATAGGCGTTCCTCCTCTTCTCCGTGTTCAGGGGGACGGCCTGGATGCCGGTCAAATGGCTGAAGGCGTGATCGTAGGTCTTGGCGTGTCGGATCCTGCGGGCCAGGTTCCATGACTCCAGCCTCTCCAGCTCTCCGAGCGCCACGGCGGCCTGCACTTCCGTCATGCGGTAGTTGAAACCCGCGCGTACGAACCGGCCGCGGCTTCTTTCCTCGATTTCCTGCAGGAGGGCGGCGGCGCCAGGAGCCGCGGCATGGGCCGCGCCGGCGACGGGCATCGCAGTCTCCGACGACGGCTCCAGTTCCTCGCCATGGTCGCGCAGGGACCGGCAGACCTCGGCGACCGCATCGTCGTCCGTCACGACCATGCCGCCCTCCCCCGCCGCGCTCACGTGCTTGCTGTAGTGGAAGCTGAAGCAGCCCGCGTCCCCCAGGACGCCCGCCTTGCGCCCTCCATACTCCCCGCCGGCGCACTGGGCGCAGTCCTCCACCACGGCCAGGCCGCGGGCCCGGGCCTCCCGGAGCACGGCGTCCATGTCGCAGACCACGCCGAAAAGATGGACGGCGATCACTGCGCGCGTCCGCTCCGTGCACAGCGCGCCGATGGCCCGCGGGTCCAGGGTCTGGTCCGCCGTCACGTCGGCGAACACGGGCACGCCGCCCGCATGGAGAACGGAGAAGGGGGTGGCCACGAAGGTATGGGAGGGTACGATCACCTCGTCGCCGGGGCCGATGCCGAGGGCGAGGAGGGCCAGGTGCAGCGCCGCGGTGCCGTTTGCGCAGCTGACCGCGCGGCGCGCGCCGCACCAGGCGGCCCAGGCGGCCTCCAGGCTCCGGCCGCACGTGCCGGTCCAATAGCCCACGCGGCCCGCGCGCAGGGGCTCCTGCGCCCCCGCCAGGGACTTGTCCGAGAAGCGTGGCCAGCCGGGGAACGGGGCGTCCGCGGTCCTGCGGCCGCCGAACAACGCCAGTTTCTCCGACACGCACCCTCCCTTCGGGGTCCTACGGGACCCGCACGGCCCTCCCGCCGCCGCGGGCGGACTCGTGGCATGCCAGGACCAGCCTCAGGTTCCGCGTGCCCGCGGAGCCGTCCATCGGCTTGCGCTCGATGATGGAGCGCGCGTGGTCCGCGATGGCCGCCTGATAGATGTCCTGCGGCCTGCCGACGCGCAGGTCCCGGCGGGACTTGAACTGGTCCAGTTCCACCCGCATCCGCAGCGGCTCGTCGCGGTACCCGGACATCTGGCCCATGGTCCCGTAGGTGCGGATGACCCCCTTGGGCCCGTAGAGCGCGATGCCGCTGGCGGAGGCGCTTCCCAGGCCGCCGCCCAGGGAGCGGTTGAAACCGACGCGGATGCTGCCCGTCTTCTTGTTCTTGAACGTGAGGTCGATGAGCGCCCCGTCCTCCACGCGGATCTTCATCCCCTTGGCCGCGTAGACGCAACGCACCGTCTCCACGGGGCTTCCCATGAGGGATTCGGCCATGTAGAGGCAGTGGCTTCCCACGTCCCCGATCGGCCCGCCGAGCTCCTCGGGGTTGGAGCACCTCCAGGTCCTGGCCTCCTCCGGTTTCGAGCCGTAGAGGAACTCCATGGAAAGCACGATGTCGTCCGCGGCCCCGATCAGCCCCTTGTCCAGCGCTTCCTTGGCCTTCTGATGGAATACGTTGTGGATCATCATGTGATCCACGCCGATGCTGAGGCCGCCGCGGCGCGCGAGCGACTGGAGCTCCAGCGCGTCGGAGAGCTTGGTGGCGAACGGCTTTTCCACGAACACGTGCTTCCGCGCCTTGAGGGCGGCCTTGGCCAGCTGGGCATGCGTCAGGTTGTTGGTGGCGATGTACACCGCCTGCACCTCGGCGTCCGCCAGGATCTCCTGGAAGGAGGGATACCAATGCAGCCCCAGGTCTTCCGCCGGACCGCGCCTTCGGGCGTCGGCGTCGAAGACCCCCTTCAGAACGGCCAGGGGATTGGCCCCCACGCGTTTCCTGTCGAGTCCGAATCCCTCTTTCGCGATACGGCGTTCCGCGATCCCGCCGAATCCGACGAGGGCGTAGGTGACCTTCTCCATCCAGAACCTCCTGTGCACCCCCATACTATGCACTGGGGCCGGGAGCGTCAATGCGCGCGGGAGAACGGACGCCTCGGGGAACGCCGGGGCGTCCCTCGCGTTCCGCTGCGATCCTTGACCTTCGTGCGGCCCCCGTCTACACTCGGCCGCATTGCTTATGGACGGCACCCTGATTCCCCATTTCATCCTGCGCTATTCCGTGTGGATCATGATCCCGATCTGGGTCCTGCACATGGCCCAAAGGAGATCCCGTGACGCGGGAGAGCGCAAACGGCTTTCCACCCTCCTGCTCACGCTGGTGCCCATGTGCTTCTGGGGCGCGGCGTGGGTCTATGCGCGGCTGCATCTGGCGGACCTCTGGTTCCTGCCCCTGTTTTTCCTCGCCGCCATGGTGATCGCGTGGCAACGGAGGCGTTTCTGGCCCTACAGGCTGCATTGCCTCCATTGCGGCGCGCCGCTCCCGTTGAAGACCATATTCTACGTCGACTCCAACTCGTGCGACGCCTGCTCCGCCGCCCTGAAACCCGCGGAGGAGCCACCGTCCGGAGGACAAGGAGACCAGCCATGAAATTCCGGAAGCTTTCGATGCCCTTCTGGTGCGTCGCCAATCCGGTGGGCGACCCCTTCGGTCCCCCCGTCATGGACCGCGTGACGTCCCTGGAAACCGCGGACCTTCTGTGCAGGGCGCGCCAGGAGAAACTGATCGATTTTACGGCGGCCCACGACGACGACCTGGTGGCCTGGGATCCCGCCCATCCGGAGGACGATCTCGATCCGGGAAGCGAAGCCGGACGGACGCTCGCCGCGTTGAAGGAGAAACTGGACGCGGCGGAACTGCGGATGATCATGGTCACCTGCAGCCTGCACGGCAACCCCGTGTTCCGTGACGGAGGGCTGGCCAACCCCAGCGCGGAAGTCCGTCTCCTGGCCGCCAAGAAGGTCATGCGCACCGTCCGGATCGGCAATTTCTTCGGCGCGGAGTACCTGACCTACTGGGTGGCGCGAGACGGATTCGAGACCCAATTCGCCGTGCCCTGGGAACGGACCTACCGCTACCTCACGGAAGGGTTGAACCTGGCCAGCCGCTACGCCCTGGAGCAGGGCGGTTCCATCCGTCACGGCACCATCGAACCCAAGCCCAATGAGCCCCGCGGGGAAATGTTCCTCCCCACCACGGGCCACGCCCTGGCCATGATCTCCATGCTGGAAACCCCCTCCTTCTGGGGCGTGAACCCGGAGCTCCTCCAGCACGAGGGAATGACCAACCTGAGCGCTTCCGTACCGGCGGCCATGGCCGCCCACGCGGGAAAGCTGTTCTTCCTGCACCTGGGCAACCAGAAACCGGGCCAGTTCGACAATGACCTTCCCGTCATGGTGGGCATGGACGGGCTCAAGGAGCTGGTGGGCCTCCTGTGGCTGCTGGACCGGATGGGATGGCAGGGCCACATCGAGTTCGACAACCACGTCGTCAGGTCGGACACGGCGCCGGGCAGGGAGAACGGGAACCGGATCCGCATGGACTTCATCCGGCAGAACGTGGAGAACTACCGCCTCGCGGAGAAGAAGTCCAAGGACCTGGCCGCGGATGCGGACATCGGCAAGTGGATGACGGGTCTCTGGGACAGGGAGCCGGCCGTGGCGAAGGTGCTCAGCGCGGGCGATCCCTCCGCCATCGCCAAGACCCCGGTTGACTACGAGAAGGTGAACTCGACCCCCCTCCACATCGCGCGTCTGGATACCCTGGTCACGCGCAAACTACTTGGCCCCTGAGGAAAACGTCATGCAGGAACCACACGCCGTCAGGCCTTCCGCCGTCCCCTTCCTCTTCCATCCCGCGCCGGAATCCGTACGCAAAAACCGCGCCGTGCTGCTCATCCATGGGTTCACCAGCTGCCCCGAGGAGATGCGCTTTCTCGGGGAGATGCTGCGGGATGCGGGATTCGTCGTATCGGCGCCGCGGCTTCCCGGCCACGGAACGGACGGCGCGGATTTCATGGGCTCGGGCTGGCGCGACTGGCTGGGAGCCTGCCGCAATGCCCACGCGGAACTCCGGGCCTCCTACGGGGAACCCTACATCTGCGGGATCTCCATGGGCGCGCTCCTTTCCATCATCCTCGCCTCCGAGCATTCCCCGGAACGCATCGCCCTGGTGGCCCCCGCGGTCGTCGTGACCCAGAAGATCATCGTCCTCTCTCCGCTCATCGGGCTGTTCATGCCCCGCTACCGCATCCGGCAGCCGCGCCCCAAGGAGACGGAAGAGGAGGCTTGGTTCGAGCGGGAATACTGGTCCTGGCGCTATCCGCGGCAGGCCGCTTCCGTATGGAAGCTGCAGCGCATGGCCCGCGCAGCCCTGCGGCGCGTGCGGGCCGAGACCCTCACCGTCATCACGGAGAAGGACGCCACGGTCCCGCCCCGCGCGGCCGGCCTGATCGAGAGACGCATCGAAGCCCCCCGTACGAGCCGCCTCACGCTCCATGAGAGTACGCACCGCATCCTCACGGACGTCGAGAAGGAGACCGCCTGCCGGCGGATCGTGGAGTGGTTCTCCGCGGAAGCCGACGCGGCCCGGGGACTCGGTTGACACCCTGCTCCCGCGCCGCTACCTTGGCGCGAGGAGGTTCCCCGTGCGCAAGATCGCTGTCATCCCGGGCGACGGAACGGGTCCGGAAGTCATCCATGAGGGCGTGAAGGTCCTCAAGGCCGCCGCAAGGAAGTTCAGGATCGACCTGGAGTTCCGCGAGTTCGATTACGGCGGCGCCCGCTATCTGAGGACCGGGGAGATCCTTCCGGACGGAGCCATCGAGGATCTGAAGGGCTTCGACTCGATCTACCTGGGCGCCATCGGCCACCCGGACGTGAAGCCGGGCATCCTTGAAAAAGGGATCCTCCTGAAGCTGCGCTTCGAGCTGGACCAGTACATCAACCTCAGGCCCGTGAAGCTCTACCCCAACGTGGAGACCCCCCTGGCGGGCAAAAGGCCCGAGGACATCGATTTCGTGATCGTTCGGGAAAACACGCAGGGCCTGTACACGGGCGCAGGCGGCGCCATGAACAAGGGCACCCCGGACGAAGTGGCCGTCCAGGAGATGATCTACACGCGCAAGGGAGTGGAGCGATGCCTCCGCTTCGCCTTCGACTTCACGAGGAAGCGCGACCGGGCCAAAAAGCTCACCCTCTGCGGGAAGACCAACGTCCTCACCTACTGCCAGGACCTCTGGTTCCGCGCCTTTCACGAAGTGGCCGGGGAATACCCGGACATCAAGACCGACTACGCGCACGTGGACGCCACCACGATGTGGATGGTGAAGAACCCCGAGTGGTTCGACGTCATCGTGACGGAGAACATGTTCGGGGACATCATCACGGACCTGGGCGCCATGGTGCAGGGAGGCATGGGCGTGGCCGCCGGGGGGAACATCAACCCGGCCGGCGTCTCCATGTTCGAGCCCATCGGCGGCTCCGCCCCCAAGTACACGGGCCAGAACGTCATCAATCCCATCGCCGCCATCCTGGCGGGAGGAATGATGCTGGACCAGCTGGGAGAGGCCGCGGCCGCGCAGGCCGTGGAGAAGTCCGTGGAACGGACCATCGGCCGCATGAAGAGCATGGCCGCGGGAAAGATGGGTTACTCCACCTCCCAGGTGGGGGACATGGTGGCGGAAGGGCTGTAGGGACGCCGGGGGCGGCCCGGGCCTTCAACCGGCCGGCAGTTCCCGCCGGACCAGTGCAACGGCCCGCGCCGCCTCCTCCAGGTCCGCCGCATCGTACCAGATGACCGTCTTCCTGGTTTTCAGGAAACCGAGGTTCTCCTCGATCTCCCGCAGCGTGAGGGCCAGCACGCCGACGATCCCCGGGTCCGGGTCAAGGCGCTTGAAGACCTCGATGCCCCTGTCCGAGTTCGGATCGCTCGAGATCTCCAGCATGTAGACGTTTCCCATCCGCAGGATGCTTTCAAGGGACGCCTCTCCGACGCCGTGGGTGTGTACGAACAGCCTCTCCTGGCCGGCCACCGCCCGTTTCGTGTAGGGAAGCCCGAACTCCCCGTAGAGGACGGGACCCGTCAAGACCGTGGTATCCTCCGAGATCTGTCCAAACGAATCACCCGGGATCCAGCTCTTGAAGCCCGAGAGCACCCCGCCCTCATAGGGCCCCACGGCCCTCTTCTGGCATTCGATGTTCCAGGCCACGGCCCGGCACGAGAACTCCATCAGGCCCAGGACCTCGCCCGGAAACTCGTAGAAGTCGGTGAACAGGTCATTGCCGCGGATGGCATTGGCCACCTCCAGCGGGCTGTAGGACCCGCGCATGGACACGGCGCATTCCCCGGCGGCCAGGTCCGACAGGAAGGCGAAGCCGTCGTCCAGCATGCGCCGCCATGGGTTGTCCGCGTCCAGCCGCAGCTTCGGCAGGTCGTCCCAGTCCTTCAGGAACGGATGGTGGTAGCTCGTGTTGGGCGTGAAGGAGACCTCCCCGCCCACGTAGGCGCTGTGCTCGGCGATCCCGTACCAGGGCGCCACGCTGGGGATCCTGTCGTCGTGCAGCGTCCGGCGCAGCCTCCACACCGCCTCCTGCCTCCGGTAGAGGGCGTCGAGGTAGTCCTTCATGCCCGAAGGGAAGCTCCACCGCGTGAGGTCCTGCGCCGGGATCCGCCGTTCGCAGTCGCCGATCGAGCACACCTCGATCAATGCGGTCCCCATGCGGGAGGACCGGTGGAATGTCTTCGTCCTGTGGACGACTTCGTCCAGATCGTCGCGGAATCCCATGGCTACCCCTTGATCCCCGTGCTGCTGATCCCCTCGATGATGTAGCGCTGGAAGAGGAAGAAGATCAGGAACAGAGGCAGGAGGGACAGCGAGGCCATGGCGAACATGGAGCCCCAGTCGGTCAGCGACTGCGGATCGGCGAACAGCTTCAAGGCGACGGAGACGGGGTACAGCTTGGGCCTTCCCAGGTAGATCAGGGGGCCGAGGAAGTCGTTCCACTGCCAGTAGAAGGAGAAGATGATCACTGTCGTCAGGGCGGGCTTGATCAGGGGCACGATGATCCTGGGAAAGATCCCGTACTTGCTGCTGCCGTCGATGAGCGCCGCCTCGTCGAGTTCGATGGGGATGCCGCGGATGAACTGGACCACGAGGAAGATGAAGAAGGGCACGCCGAGGAAATGCGGCACGATCAGGGGCTTGAACGTGTTGATCCAGTCCAGCTTCCGGAACAGGACGTACTGGGGGATCATGAGCACCTGGTAGGGCAGGATGATCGACAGGATCATGCAGGCGAACCAGAGCTTCTTCATGCGGAAGTCGATCCGGGCGAAGCCGTAGGCGACGAAGGAGGAGGAGGCGAGCGCGCCGATCGTGGACAGGACCGCGTAGTAGAAGGAGTTGCCGAAGAAATGGGTGAAGCGGATGCCGCCGAATCCCTTCATGCCGTTGACGTAGCCCGCCACGGTCCAGCGTTCGGGAAGCAGCCGCCCCGCGTTCAGGAGGACCCGGGACCCCTCCTTGAAGGAGCCGAAGAACATCCAGATCAGCGGATAGAGCATGATCACGGAAAGGGCGATCATGAACAGGTGGTAACCCGTCCCGCGCGCGGCGCGGGAAGCGTTGATGCCCATGTCAGCCCGCCTTCCCGGATTCATAGTAGACCCACCCGCCGGAGGTCTTGAAGGTCAGCAGGGTGAGGATGCCTACGATGACGAGCAGCACCCAGGCCATGGCGGAGCTGTATCCCATCTCGAAGTACTCGAACGCCCTCCGGTACAGGTAGAGGGCGTAGACCAGGGTGCTGTCCAGGGGGCCTCCGTTGGTGATGACGTAGCACTCCGTGAAGGACTTGAAGGAGTTGATCAGCTGCATGATCAGGTTGAAGAGGATCACGGGGCTGAGCAGGGGGAGCGTGATCCGCCGGAACTTCTGCATGCTCCCCGCCCCGTCGACGACGGCCGCTTCGTAGTACGAGGCCGAGATGTTCTTGAGGCCGGCCAGGAAGATCAGCATGGAGGAGCCGAACTGCCACATGGAAAGGGCGATGATGGTCCAGATCGCGGTCCGCGTGTCGCCATACCATGGGAAATGGAACGGGATCCCGAGGGACGAGATCATGGAGTTCAGGATGCCGTCCGTGGAGAAGAGCTGCCGCCAGACGATGGCGACGGCCACGCTGCCTCCCAGGAGGGAGGGCAGGTAGAAGAAGGCGCGGTACAGGCCGATCCCTTTCGCCTTCTTGTTGAGCAGGACGGCGACCCCCAGGGCCACCGCCAGGCGGAGCGGGACCCCGGCGAGGACGAAGTAGAACGTGACCCCGAGGGATTTCCAGAACTTCTGGTCGGCCAGGAACATCTTGCGGAAGTTGGAAAGGCCCGTCCAGACGGGCGCGGAGATCAGGTCGTAGTTCGTGAACGCCAGGAACAGGGAGGTCACGATGGGAATGATGGAGAAGGCGAGGAACCCAAGGAGCCATGGGCCGATGAAGAAATAACCCGCCGCATTGCTGTAATGGCCGAATCGGACGTGACGCTTTTTCAGAAAGCCCCCCCTGTTGGGAAATGCGGCGCCCCCGCGGTATGGGGGCGCCGGAAACGTTGAACCGGGATCAGGACTTCAGGACGGCTTCCGCCAGCTTGCGGAACTTGGCCGCCCCCGCCTCGGGAGTGACCACGCCGAAGAGGATCTCCTCCTCGACGTCCTTGAGGATCTGGATCACCTCGGTGGACTTGGTGGGAGGCAGAGGATCCCCCGCGCTGCAGTAGCCGCTGACGTCCGTGATGAAGCGGAACATCTCCTTCTGGGCCGGCTGCAGGTCGGTGAGCAGCGCGTCGCGGATCTTGGAAGAGACCGGAACGCCGCGCTCCCCCATCATGACCTTGTTGGCGGCCACGTCGTTGACGAAGAAATCGATGAAGTTCGCCGCCATGTCCTGCTTCTTGCCCTGGCTGGGGATGGTGAACTCCATGGTGATCAGGAGCGACATGCCCTTCTGGACGTTCGGCCCGGGGATGAACGCGTTCTTGAAGACCACCGTCTTGGACGCGGTGGAAACGGTGGGCGACTGGTTGCTGTAGACGAAGTCCATGGCCGCCTGCTTGCGTACGATGTACTTGTCTTCCAGGCCGGAGAGCTGCTTGATCTCCGTGGGAGTCGGCATGGCCTTCTCCTTCTGGAGTTCCAGCTTCATGCGGAAGAAATCGGCGAAGTAGGCGTCATTGGAATACCCGAGGCCCTTGCCGTCGGCCGCGAAGAACGTGGCGCCCTGCTGCCGCAGGTAGATGGGGAAGATGTCGTAGCCGACGATCTCCCCGAAGCCGAAGACGCCGAGTTCCTTATGGAGCTTCAATGCGGCCGCCTGGAAGTCCTTCCAGGTCCAGTCCCGGGTGGGCAGGGCCACGCCGGCCTTCTGGAACATCTCCTCATTGTAGACGAAGGTGGCGGCGGAAGTGCCCAGGGGGATGGCGTAGAGGCCGCCCTTGAGCTGGAACGCCTGCAGCGCGGCCGGCGCGATGTCGTCGATCTTCAGGGCGCCCTTCTTCACGTAGGGCGTCATGTCCGTCAGGAGGCCCTTCTCCAGGAACTGCAGGCCCCAGCCCTTGGCCAGGTTCATCTGCACCACGTCCGCCATGTCCCCGCCGGCTGCCTGCGTGGCCACCTTCTCGAAATACCCGCTCCAGCCGAGGAACTCCGGCTCGATCGTCACGTTGGGGTACTTCGCCGTGAACAGCTTGCCCACCGCGATGGTCTGGTCATTGCGGGTCTGGCTCCCCCACCACTGCACGCGCAGGGTCTGCGCCTTGGGAGCCGCCTTCTCCGCCTCGCCCCTGGCGTACACGAAGCCGGCCGCCGCCACGAGGACAAGAAGGACTACAAGGAATTTCTTGCTCATACCGAGTCTCTCCTTTCGGGAAATTGTACGCCATGATAGCGCACCCGCGCCCGGAGACGGTAGTAAAATCCAGACGAATTTCGTGCAGAAATCCGAGGAGGGCGATTTCGCGCTAGCGGAAGCGCGCGCGGAACTCCTGCGGCGTCGTGCCGGCGAGGTTCTTGAAGACCCGGCTGAAGTACTGGACGTTGTAGCCGAACCCGTGCCGGAAGGCCGTCTCATGGATGGGCGCGTCGGGATGCTGCCGCAGGTATTCCTTGGCCCGCTCGACGCGCAGGCCGTTCAGGTAACGGGAGAAGGACACGCGCATCTCCGCCTTGAACAGCTTGCCGAGGTAGTCCGGGTTCAGGTGCAGCTCGTCGTGCGCCAGTTTCCCGAGCCGGATCGACTCCTCCTGGTAGTTGCGTTCCAGGAAATCGAGCAGTCTCCCCACCGCCTCGCTGCGCGGACCCGAGGCGTCCCGTCCCTCCCCCGCCTCCACCCCGGCCGTGCCGAAGCGCTCCCGACAGGAGCGGTACAGGCTCCGTACGTCCTTGAAGGCTCCCCGGGCGGACGCGCAGGGCAGGGAGCCCGGCGCCATCTCCGCCGCGCATACCCGCGCCCGCTCCGCCAGGCCCTCATCCTCCATGCCCGTGCCGCTCAGACATAGGAGCGCGACCCGGTGGTCGAGGACCGCTCCGGCGATCAGGATCTCCGGAGCGGTCCTCCTCCCGATGCTCCTCCGGATGCCGTCCAGGAGGGCCTGGGAACAACCGGTCCCGTCGATCAGGACGAGGAAAACCCCGGTGGCAGGCTGCAGCCCATGGCGCAGCAGGTCCCGCTCCCGTTCCGACAGGCTGTCCTCCAGGCACTTGGCCAGGAGCTCCTTCCGCGCCAGCGGCAGCGCCGCGGACAGGCGGCTGCCCGTCTCCGCCCGTTCCCGCGCGCGCGCCCCCTCCTCCCTGACCCTGTCCCGCACCTCCGCGAGGGTCTTCTCCAGCAATTCCCTGTCGACCGGCTTGAGCAGGTAGTGCCTCACGCCGAGCTGCAGGGCCTTCTGGGCGAACGGGAACTCGCCGTAACCGCTCAGGATGACATAGGCCCAGGGGGGAACGTCGGGAGGGCTCCTGGCGATGATCTCGAGGCCGTCCATCCCGGGCATCTTGATGTCGATCAGGACGATGTCCGGTTTCCAGGCGACGATTTTCCCGTACGCCTCCGGCCCATTGGAGGCCGTGTCGACCGCCTCGAGGCCCAACCGTTTCCAGTCCACGGTGCTGCGGATCCCATTGCGGATGATGGATTCGTCGTCCGCGATCAGCACCTTCACGGGGCCGCCTTCCACGCGATGCCGTCCCCCGAAATGGGGATCCGCACGTCGATGCGGGCGCCCCGGCGCCTGCCGCGCGCGACGCGGAGGCCGTAGGGGCGGCCGAAGATGATCTTCAACCGCTCATCGATGTTCGCCATTCCCAGGCCCGTGGATCTGCCGGGCTGCCCGGCGCGGAAAATCCCGTCGATCCGCTCCTTGGGGATCCCCGGGCCGTTGTCGATGACTGAGATGACCGCCGTCCCTTCGCGCGCCACGGCCTTCACCTGCACGCGGCAGACGTCCACCATGCTTTCCAGGCAGTGGCCGATCGAGTTCTCCACGAGGGGCTGGAGGGTCAGCCGCGGGATGAGGACGCGTTCCAGGCCCGCACCGATCTCCACGGAGCACTCCAGGCGCTCCGCGAGGCGCATCTTCTGGATCAGGACGTACTGGCCCAGCAGGTCCGCCTCCTCGCGGAGGCTCAGGAGCTTCCCGGGATCCGCGATGGAGGAGCGCAGCAGCGCGCTGAGCGCCACGATCATGGAGGAGATCTCCCGCTCCCCCTTCATCTGGGCCAGCCAGTTGATGGAGTCGAAGGTGTTGTAGAGGAAATGCGGGTTGATCTGCGCCTGCAGCGTCCTGTACTCGGCCTCCTGCAGCTTGATCTTCCTCCTGTAGTTCTCGTGGATCAGCCTGTGGATCCTGTCGGCCATCCCCGTGAACACGCGGATGAAGATATTGATCTCGTCGAAGGATCCCCTGGGCGGGATCCGGTTGGGCGGGACCTTGAAATCCTGGGACTCGAAGTCCCGCATGATCTGGGTGAAGGAGAGGATGGGCATGATGATGCCCTTCAGCTCCGTGTAGAACACGAGGATGAAAAGACAGGACAGCAGGAGATAGAACACGACGGTCACCGTGATGAGGCCCCGCATCGGGGCGCGGAACGCCGCGGTCGGCACGAACAGCCGGAAGATCCAGTCCCGCTCCTCGTCGCGGTACTCCACGAGGTAGCACCGGTTTCCACGAACCGTCTCCTCCGCGAAGACCGCCGACCGGCCGCCCTCCGGGCCGGCATTGTCGAACAGGATTCCGTCGGGACTCCGCACGGACAGAAAGGACGACGAGGGGGCCTGAGCCATGATCTGCCCCACGCAGCCGTCCAGGTCCACGTGGACCGCGACGACGCCGAGGACGTCCAGGGAAAGCGGGGCGATCTCCCGCACCGCGCGGACGGAAGCGAGCTTCCCCGGCTCCAGCCCCAGCGGCACCAGGCGGTTGGTCCCTCCGGCCCCTTCCGCGGCCGCCCACACGGCCGCGCGCGTCTCCCGATCCATGGCGGCGATGTCCTTGCCGACGGTGATCGAGTCCGCGTCGTCCAGGAGGAGATGGATGGAGGTGATGTAGTTCTTCTCGAACACGTAGGCCAGGAGAAGGTCCGACAGCGCCTTTTTCCCCTTCAGCTTCTGGATGGGCGAATCGGAGTCCCGATATCCGGCCAGCTCCTGCTGGACGGACCGGTCCGTGCAGATGCGGAAGGTGATTTTCTCCACCGTCGCGATCTCCGCCGTCAGGGAATGGTCCACGTAGTAGGCCGTGTTCCGGATCTGGGCGATGATGTTCCTCCGGTAGCTGTTGTAGAACAGCATCTGGGAGGACAGTCCGATGACGAGGACGCCCGCGAGGAGGATCAGATTCAGATAGAGAAACTTGTTCTGTATCTTCAAGCCGGGAAATGTTATGCGGCCGCTCCATCCCGGTCAAGGGAGGAACCGCCTTCACGAAAAGGAATCCGGAATGCCGGACTTCCGTGATATGCTCCCCTGGCAAGGAGGCGCCATGGCGTCGAGGAAAAAGGATGACCGCCCCGTCGGCATCCTGGTCACGCTGCCCGCAGGGCATGTTTTCGACACGTTCTTCCCTTCGGAGGTCCGCTCCCGCCTGGAGTCCCTGGGGGAGGTGGCCTGGAACGGGACGGGTAGGGGATTCGGGCCCGAGGAACTCGCCGAACGCCTGACGGGCGCGGAGATCTGCATCACGGGTTGGGGCGCCCCGCGCTTCGACGCGGCGGTGCTCCGTGGCGCGGACCGGCTGCGGCTCCTCGCGCACACGGCCGGCTCCGTGGCGGGCCTTGTCAGCCCCGAGCTGTACGACAGGGGCATCCAGGTCGTGAGCGGGAACGACGTGTTCGCCGAATCCGTGGCGGAATCCGTGGTCGCCTACTCGCTCCTGGCCCTGCGCCGCCTGCCGCATTGGACCCGCGAGATCCAGGAGGGACGCTGGAAGACGGAGGATTTCCTGACCGAGGGACTTCTCGACCAGACGGTGGGCCTGGTGGGATTCGGCGCCGTGGCCCGCTGCCTGGTGCCGCTTCTCAGGCCGTTCCGCGCGCGCATTCGAGCCTACGATCCGTTCGTGCCGGCCGCCGCGATGCGCGACTGCGGAGCGGAACCGGCGCCGCTGCGCGAGGTGGTTTCAGGATCCAGGATCCTGTCCCTCCACGCGCCCAAGAGGCCGGAAACCCGCCATCTCATCGACGCGGACATCCTGCGGCTGGTTCCGGACGGCGCGGTCTTCGTCAACACGGCGCGCGGCGATCTCGTCGACGAGACCGCCCTGGCCGCGCAGCTTTCCACCGGCAGGTTTCAGGCGGTCCTGGACGTCTTCCAGAAGGAACCGTTGCCGCCGGAGTCGCCGCTGCGCGGCCTGCCGAACGTCATCCTCGTACCGCACATGGCGGGTCCGACGACGGACCGCCGGCGCCTGGCAACGCTCGCCGTCATCGAAGAGACGGAACGTCTCCTTGCCGGGAGGCCGCTGGAGCACCCCATCGGCCGCGCGTACGCCATGGCCATGACGCAATCGTGACGCGGCAGGCGGCGCGACGAGGCAGATCGCGGGTGTAACTTTTCCCCCCCTCCGTCGTTTTATTGTATGGATGCCCGTCGGGTATCCACGGAACGAGAGCGGGAAGGATGGATTTCGCGATCGCCTTGGTCCTTCCCGCTCGCTTTTCTCCTCTCTTAAAGGAAGCGGGTCAGCGGTTGCCTCCTTGCCGTCTGATCCGCTTTTTTTGTCCACGGACACCTTGATGCCCACGCCGCGAATCTGATAAGACGGTGCCAGAACCGCGTTAGGAGCATCCATGGCAGAAGAAAAGCCCAAGTACCTCGATCCCGACCTGCCCGTTGAAGACCGCGTCCAGGACCTCCTGGGCCGCATGACGCTGGAGGAGAAGGTCTCCCAGATGGTCTACCAGGCGCCCGCCATCCCCAGGCTGGGCATCCCCGAATACAACTGGTGGAACGAGTGCCTCCATGGGGTGGGCCGCATGGGGATCGCGACTGTATTCCCCCAGGCAATAGGGCTCGCGGCAACCTTCGACACGAAGCTGATGCACAGGGTCGCCACGGCCATCTCCGACGAGGCGCGCGCCAAGCACCACGAGGCCGCGCGGCAGGGCTACAGGAGACAGTACCAGGGGCTCACCTACTGGAGCCCCAATGTCAACATCTTCCGCGACCCCCGCTGGGGCCGCGGCCAGGAGACCTACGGCGAGGACCCGTACCTCACGGGCCGCATGGGCGTGGCCTTCATCCGCGGACTCCAGGGCGACGACCCGAAATACCTCAAGCTGGTCGCGACGCCCAAGCACTTCGCGGTCCACAGCGGGCCGGAGGCCCTGCGGCACCATTTCGACGCGCGCGTGAGCCCCAAGGACCTGCGGGAGACCTACCTCCCCGCGTTCCGCGACTGCGTCGTGGAGGCGAAGGCGTATTCCGTCATGGGCGCCTACAACCGTACCAACGGGGAGGCCTGCTGCGCGCACACGCAGCTGCTGCAGCGGATCCTCCGCGAGGAATGGGGCTTCCAGGGCTTCGTGGTCTCCGACTGCGGCGCCATCGTAGATTTCCACGCCCATCACACGCTGACCGCGACGCCGGAGCATTCGGCCGCCCTGGCCGTGCGCAAGGGATGCGACCTGGAATGCGGCATCGTCTACCGCGGGCTTCCGCAGGCCGTGGAGCAGGGCCTTGTGGGCGAGAAGGAGATCGACGTCTGCCTCTCCCGCCTCCTGGCCGCCCGTTTCCGCCTGGGCATGTTCGATCCTGAGGAGCGCGTCCCCTTCGCCCGGATCCCCTATGAGGTGGTGGACTGCGGGGAGCACAGGAAACTGGCCCTGAAGACGGCGCGGGAGTCCCTGGTGCTCCTGAAGAACGCGGACGGGATCCTCCCGCTGCGCCGGGACCTCGGATGCGTGGCCGTGATCGGACCGAACGCGGACGACCGCCAGGTCCTCTACGGCAACTACAACGGCTTCCCCTCCAGCGCGACCACGGTGCTGGAAGGCGTCCGCCGCTCCGTCTCGCCTTCCACCCGGGTGCTCTACGCCAAGGGCTGCGATCCGATCAAGAACGAGGACAACGTCTGGGGCGAAAAGGCGGACGACGGCTTCGCCGAAGCGCTCTCCGCGGCGCAGCGCGCCGATGCCGTGGTCCTGGTCCTCGGGCTCAACAACCAGATCGAGGGGGAGGAAGGCTCCGCAGACAAGTCCCAGTGGCACGGGGACCGCATCCAGATCGGGCTTCCGAGGATCCAGCGGCGTCTCCTGGACGCCGTGGCGGCCAAGGGCAAGCCGGTGGTCCTGGTCCTGCTTTCCGGAAGCGCGCTGGCCATCCCGGAGGCGCACGAGACGGCCGCCGCCGTCCTTCTGGCCTGGTATCCGGGTCAGGCGGGAGGCGAGGCCGTGGGGGAGGCGCTTTTCGGCGGCTTCAGCCCCGCGGGCCGGCTGCCCGTCACGATCGTGAGGTCCGTGGAGCAGCTGCCGCCCTTCGTCGACTACGCCATGGAGGGCCGCACGTACCGCTACATGCGGGAGGCGCCCCTGTACCCGTTCGGCTACGGCCTCGGGTATTCCTCCTTCGACTACTCGGGGCTGCGGCTGGACCGCGGCCCCGTGGAAGCCGGGGCGGACATCGAAGCGGGCGTCACGGTGAGGAACTCGGGCGGGATGGCCTCCGACGAGGTGGTGGAGCTGTACCTCTCCGACCTGGAGGCCTCCGTCCCCGTGCCCCGCTGGCAGCTGGCCGGCTTCCGGCGCATCCGCCTCGCGCCCGGGGAATCGATGACGGTCGCCTTCACGGTCACGGCACGCCAGATGGCCCTCGTCGACGAGGCGGGAAGACACGTGGTGGAACCGGGCCGTTTCCGCCTCCACGCCGGAGGCCGCCAGCCCGACGGGCGCAGCGCGGAGCTGGCGGGAACCCGGGTCCTGTCCGCGGACTTCGAGGTGACGGGAAAGCCCGTCACCCTGCCCTACTAAACCGGCGCCTCAAACCCCCAGGACCGCCGCGGCCGCATAGGGGACGACGGCGAGGAGCGCGGCCCAGGACCGCCGGTTGGGCGTCTGCGCCCGCGGGTCCCACTGGAAGATCCATCCGGCCAGGCCGAAGCTGAGCGCCGCGCTTCCGGCCAGCACGGCCGCCGAAGCCCAGGGGCCGCCCGCCCCCGCCATCCCGCCCCAGGAGGCGAACAGGTTCATGGCATGGCTCGCCGGCGTGAGGAGCGCCACCCGCCGCATTCCCTCCGGAAGGACGGAAGCCGGCATCATGAGCCCTCCCAGCAGGATGGACGGCAGGTAGACCAGCTGCGCGAGGAGCGTCGAGGCGTTCTGGTTGGGCGCGGCCGCGCCCATGAGGGCTCCGAGGCCAGCATAGGCGGCGTAGGACAGCAGCCATGCGGCGACGAACCCGGCGGGACGCCCGGGAGCCGCTGCGCCGAACACGCCCACGCCGACCACGGCGATGATGACGGACACGACCGCCATGTGGACCAGGGCGCCGACGGACGGGATGGCCAGGAGGGATCCCGCAGGCACTCCGTTGACGCGGTAGCTGCGCAGCACCCCGCTCTCGCGCCCTCCCACCAGGGCTCCGGGAAGCGTCAGGAGCGTGGCGGACATCACGGCGAACAGGATCATGCCGGGGACCATCGTCTCCTTGAAGAAGGGGTTCACGGCGGTCATGAGGCCGGCCATGAGGAGGAAGACCGCGAGGGGGAACAGGTAGTACATCAGCAGCTTGCTCCGCTCCCGGAGGACCGACTTGAAATCGTAGGCCAGGTGATGCAGGAAGGCCTTCATCCTTTTGCTCCCGTGATCTCGAGGAACCTCTCCTCGAGGCTCGGCCGCTCGACGCGCAGGTCAGCGAGCGGATCCCCCGCCTTCTCCAGCCAGGTCAGGATGGCGGCCACCGTGCTTGCCGGATTCGAGGAATAATACAGCACATAGCCTTCGGAGGCTTCCCTGCGTTCGGCATCCGGGAATCCTGGATCCGTGGAGAGCAGCAGCCCCCGTTCCGAAGCGACGGAGATCCTCGTGCGCTGCCTTCCGGAGGCGGTGAGCTGTTTCGGCGTGCCCGTGGCCGCGATGGAACCCGCGAGGAGGATGGCCGCCCGGTCGGCCAGCTTCTCCGCCTCCGCCATGTCGTGCGTGGCGAGGATCACTGTGGTGCCGGCCCGGCGGAGCTCCCCGATCAGGGCGTGCAGCTCCGCGCGCGATGGCACGTCCAGCCCCGCCGTGGGCTCGTCCAGGAAGAGCACCGCCGGATCATGCGCCACGGCGAGGGCCAGGCTCAGGCGGCGCTGCAGGCCCGTGGAGAGCCGCGCGAACTGCTCCCCCCTTTTGCGCGAAAGGCCCATCCGGTCCACCAGGTCTGGGCGCGGCGCCTTTCCGTGGTAGCGGCAAAACAGGCCCATCGCCTCGTCGACGGTCATCGAGGGCGGAAGCGCGGATGCCTGGAGCTGGACCCCGATGGCGTCCCACAGCTTCCGCGGGTGCCGCGACGGGTCGATCCCCGCGACGCGCAGTTCGCCGCCGTCGGGCGCCCGCAGGCCTTCCAGGCATTCCAGCGTACTGGTCTTGCCCGCCCCATTGGGCCCCAGCAGCGCGAAGACCTCGCCGCGGGCCACCTCGAAGCCGATCCCCTTCACCGCCTCGAGATTCCCGTAACGTTTACGGAAATCCCGGACTGAGACCATGGTTTCACCCATTCCGTCCTTATAACGCACGTCATTTCTTTCAACAAGCATGATGCGCGGCCGGATTCAGGAGATAGCCCTCAGCCCGGGATCTGGGCCTTCAATGCCGCGATGTCCGGGGCGATCTCGAAGACCCGATCCAGGTGCGTGACGGCGAAAACCGCACGGATCTGCTCGCCAAGGCCTGCCAGCTTCAGGATGCCACCCGCCTCGCGTGCCAGCTTGTAGCCCGAAACCAACGCCGCCAGGCCGGAACTGTCGATGAACTGGAGGCCGGAAAGATCCACCAGGATGGTCCTGGCGCCCTTCTGCGCCTGCTCCTTGAACGCGCCCTTCACGGAGACGGCGCTGGCCGCGTTCAGCCTCCCCTCCACCCTCACGACGATCGCCGTATCGGAGATTTTTTCCACCGTACATGTAGCGCTCATGGAGCCCCCTTTTCATCCTTGGGAAACAGGAACGCGGGCGGCTTCGGATCCCATCCGGCCGGCGCCCTGTAGAGCGCGGCCCTCAAAATGACGGAAAGCATGGCCGTGTTGTAGCAGGCCCATCCCGCGTTCATGGCGACCCCGATCCAGTCGAGGTCGTATCCGAGCAGGACCCTAGTGACGCCGTACGCCGCGGCCGCCACGGAGAGCGCGGCGAACGCGGCCTGGACCTTCACGCGGGAGAGATAGTTGCCCTCCCGCCGGACCTTGGGAGTCACCTGGAACACGGAGCTCCCATGGAAGAGCGCCCCGAACACGGCCCGGATCCACAGCGGGAAGAGGCCCATGCTGTATTGCTCCCCGCGCTTCGTGGAAAGCCCGCCGGCCGCGAAGCGGAACATGCCCTTGTTCAGCAGGAAGAAGGGCACGAAACGGAGGAAGAAATCCAGGCTCCAGGCCTTCACGGGCGCGATGCCGGTGAACAGGAAGAAGACCGGGGACAGCAGGAAGACGGCCTGGGCAAAGCCGCTGAAGTACGAGTTGATCGTCGTGAGGTATTGCAGCCTCTGGCCGAAGCGCAGCCCCTTGCGGAAGAGGACCGGCTCCCGGAAGAGGACCTGCAGGGTCCCCTGCGCCCAGCGCAGCCGCTGCGTGAGCGCGGCCCCCAGGTCCTCCGGGGCGAGGCCGTAGGCCAGGATCTCCGGATGGAAGACGCTCTTCCATCCCTGGGAGTGCAGCTTCAGCGCCGTGGCCATGTCCTCGGTCACGCTGACGGTGGAAAGGGCCTCCACCGCCAGGGCCTCCCCACTGCGCGCCATGAGCCGGCTCCCGTCGAAGCCGTCCGCGTAGGACCCGGGGCCCGCCGTGCGGTCCGTCACCTCCGCGGCGATGGCCGGCATCTGCGCGCGGACCGCCTCCGCGGCCGAGGCGGCGGCCACGTCCCCTGCCCGTCCGAGCCCGTCGAGGTCCCGCAGGATCCCCGCCAGGTCGTGGGCCGCCAGGGCCCTGTCGGCCTCGCGGCCGCCCCGGCGCAGCACCTCCGCCGCCGCTTCCACCGTCCCCCCGGCTTCCATCAGGGCCCGGGCGCGCCGGGCGGCCTCCGCCAGGACCGCGCGGGCGGCCTTCCCGCGGGCGGGATCCGGGCCGCGGCGGCGCCCCGCCCGGCTCATGCGGGCCGCGGCGGCGGCCACCTCGGCCTCCACCTTGCGCGCGTATTCGCTCAGCCCCAGCCGCATCAGCGCCTCGCGCCGCAGGACCGCGTTGGAGCCGCAGAAGAAGGCGGCGTTCCAGCCGTCCTTGCCCTGCTGGATGGGACCGTAGAACAACGGCGCGTCGCAGCCGAACGGGTCCCCGGGCGGCAGGTTGTAGAAGTACTGCGGCGTCTGCACGAACGCCACCCCGGGATCCGCGAAGTATCCCAGGGTGCGCCGGAGGATGGCGGGGACCGGGATCTGGTCCGCGTCCAGGATGAGCACGAACTCCCCCGCGGTCTGCAGGAGGGCGTTGTTCACGTTGCCCGCCTTGGCGTGGCGGGCCCGGCCCTTCCATTCCTCCCCGCGCGTGAGGTAGCCGCACGACAGGGAGGCGCACAGGTCCCTGACGGCGGGCCGCGCGCCGTCGTCGAGCACGTAGACGCGCAGCGGGCTCCAGTCGATGCGTACGGCGGCCTCCACGGTCAGGCGCAGCAGGTCCACCGGCTCGTCGTAGGTCGTGACGTAGACGTCGACCAGGACGCCCTCCGGCGGCTCCGGGGCCACGCGCCTCTTGGGCTTCCACAGCGTGACCATGAAGAGGACGGAGTCGAGGAACGCGTAGGTTTCCGCGGCCACCAGGAGGATGGCGAACCACAGGGCCCTCGGGTCCGTGTTGAGGCTGCGGGCGTAGCGCCAGGAAAGGTAGGACAGGCCGGCCGCCAGGTCCGCGAGGGCCAGGAGGCGGAAGAGACGGCTCCTGCGCATGCGGCGCCCCTCCGCGCGTTGCTCATCCATCCCCGTTCCCTCCTTCCGCCCCCGCTCCCGCGCGCTTCATGATCCTCCAGAGGTTCCCCGCGGTCCCCGAGCTCTCGTGCACGAGCTCGTCCGTGAAGCTGCGCACGATGTGGATGCCGTACCCGCCCGTCTGGAAGCGCTGGAGGTCCGGCTCTGCCACGGCGTCCAGGTCGAAGGGCAGGCCCTCGTCGCGGAACTCCACCGTCACGCGGTCCGTCTGCATGCCGATCTCGACGCCTACGGGGCCGTGCCCTCCCGCGTAGCCGTGGCGCAGGATGTTGGTGGCGATCTCCGAGGCGGCCACCTCCAGGTCCCCGGCGAACCGGGGACCGAAGCAGCGGACCTCGGCGCGCACCGCGCCCACCAGGGCATCCAGGGTTTCCAGCCGCAGGTCGAACGTGCGCCGGACGGTCCGCGGCAGCGCCCGGATCAGCACCAGGGTCACGTCGTCGGAGACCGGGGCGCCCCGCCGGTGGAGCTCCATCGCCTCCAGGACGGCGGCCTTCAGCCCGTCGGTCGGCCCGGCGCCCCGGGCGCGCACGATCTCCAGAAGGCGCGCGACGCCGAACAGGTTTCCTTCAGGATCCTGGGTCTCCGTGACCCCGTCGCTGTAGAGCACGGCGAGATCCCCGGGCCGCAGGGACACGGACTGGTCGGTCCACCGGGAGACGGGGAAGAGGCCCAGGGGCAGGCCGCCTTCCGTCAGCTCGCTGCAGGTGCCCTCCAGGCGCCGGAACAGGATCACCCGGCAGCCTCCCGCATTGGCCACGGTCAGCCTGTCGCGGCCCGCGCCGAGACGGGCCACGATCATGGTCATGAACATCTCGGCGTGCGACAGGTCGTCATGGAAGTCGGCGTTGAGGCTGGCCAAAATCCGCCGCGGCGAGGACTCGTGGGCGCATTCGGCCCGGAACAGGGCGCGCGCCGTGGAGGTGAGAAGGGCCGCGGGAATGCCCTTCCCCGAGATGTCCCCCACGGCGATGAGGCACTCCCCGGGACGGCGCATGGTGAAGTCGTAGAAGTCGCCGCCCACGCTGCGCGCCGGAAAGGCGGCCGCGGAGAACTCGAAGCCTTCCGGCGACGGCAGGTGGCGCGGCAGGAGGCTCTTCTGGACCACCGCGGCGACTTCCAGCTCGTGCTGCAGCCGCAGCTGGGAGGCGATCTGCGCCTGCGCCGCCCCCAGCTGCCGCGTCCGTACCGCCACGCTCTCCTCCAGGCCTTCGTTGGACTCCCGCAGACGGTCCTCGTACTCCTTCTGCGCCCACTCCATCCGCCGCCGCTCGCTGATGTCGGAGAGGAACACCACGGCGGAAGGGCCCTGGCGGGTCGCGAGCGGGTTCAATCCCACCTCCGCCGGAAACACCGCCCCGTCCTTGCGCCGGGCCGTGAGGTTCCTGTCCGCGCCCATGGGGACCGTGGCCGGGGAGCGGAAGTACCCTGCGCAATGGCCGCGATGGGAGGCCCGGAGCCGGTCCGGAATGAGAAGATCCAGCGGTTGTCCCTCCAGTTCCCCCGGCCCGTAGCCGCAAAGGCGGTGCACCTCCCTGTTGGCGAAGCGGATGATCCCTCCCGCATCCACCTGGAGGATGCCGAGCGGCGCGTGCTGCATCAGGTCGTAGATCCGCCGCTCGTCGTCCTCCCGGATCTCCCGCTCCCGTTCCCGCATCGTGTTGTCGAAGGAGCGCAGGCGCAGGAAGCCGAAGGCGAACACCAGGCAGGCGGCCGCGATCCCGAGCGGCGTGAGGTCGGAGGGGACCAGGCCCGACACGCTCAGGGCGTTGGCTGCCCAGGGGAAGGCCACGCCGGAAAGCACGGGGGCGATCCGGACGCGCTCCGAGCGGGCGACGCGCAGGAACGTGACGACGATCAGGGCCGTGGCCGCCGCGAGCAGGGCGTAGGAATAGGCCGTATGGATCCAGAAGGCGGGGCCGTAGACGGAGCGCAGGACGATCCAGCCGCCGTGGGGGACCAGGTAGCGCTGGCGGTAATACAGACCGGCGCCGCCCTCCGTCCACACGAGGACATTGACGGCGATGGGCTCCAGGGCGAGGAGCCCCGTCCACCGGGGCCAGAGGCGCCTCCCCGGTCTCACGTAACTCGCGATGAAGAGCAGCCAGAGCGCGGGAGCCGCCGCGATTCCCGGGTATTGGAGATTGGACCAGAGGGTCTTCTCCTCCAGGCCGTGGGAGGATTCCTCCAGGATGGCGAAGCCCGTCCACAGGAAGACCGCCGCCATGAGCGCGGCCAGGGGAAAGGCCGTCGGGCTGCGCCGCCGTTGCCCCAGGGCGAAAAGGAACATGCCCAGGGAACAGAAAAAAGCGAGGATGGTGGGCAGCGACTCCGCATGGATCCCCGTATTGCCTCCCGCCCCATGCAGTATACCGTGGAACCGCCCGTCTTGCCATGCCCCCCGGCTTCGTCATACTGTCGCGCGTGCAGCAAAGTCCGACGGCCCGGGAGATTCCGTTCCGCAGGAACCTGACGTCATTCCTCTTCTGCGAGGTTTGTTGGGGATTCGGGGTGAGCTTTTCCTCGGAGAGCGCCATCCTGCCCGTGCTGTTCCGCACCCTCGGGGCCTCCAACCTCGTCATCGGCCTGATCCCCGCCATCTCCATCATGGCCTCCTTTTCCCAGTTGTTCGCCGGATACTTCACGGAAAGGAGGACGCGGACCCTCCGGTTCGTCTTCTGGTCCTACACGATCGGCCTCTCCTTCTGGGGCCTGATGGCCCTCTGGGTCTTCCTGTCGCCCGCCCTCCGCGCATCCGCCGCGGCGGCGATCTCCGGCCTCCTGGTCCTGTTCGTCTTCCTGAAGACGTTCCTCATGTTCTCCAACGCCCCCTACGCGGCCCTGATGGGCAGGGCCCTCGGAAACAGACGGGGCACGGGCTACGGCGTCATCTACGCGTCGAACACTCTGGCGGGGGTCTTCGGCTCCCTCCTCGCCGCCGCGATCCTGGGCACCGCTACGGCATGGAGCGGCAAGTTCGCCCTCTGCTTCGCCGTGACCTTCCTCTGCGCGTTCACGGGCGACCTGTTCCTTTTCCGCCTCGAAGAGCCGCCGCAGGCGCCCGGCGGCCATCCCGCCCTGTGGAGCTACATCGCCTCCTGCGCGCGGGAGGCATGGCACGACCGCGGCTACCGCGCCTACGCCGTCGGCAGGGTTTGCCTGGGGGTATCCCCGATCCTGGTCTACTTCTACGTGGTGGAATCGGGGGCCACGGCGGCCGGGGGGAGCCTCCTCATGGCCGTCCAGACGGCGGGGGCATGCCTCGGCATCCTGTTCGGAGGCAGGCTGGGGGACCGGATCGGCTTCAAGCCCATCGCCATGGCCAGCGCCGTCTCCCTGGCGGCGGCCATGGCCGTCATGGCCCTCAAGCCGCCCCTGGCAGGGGTGATCGCCGTGGCCTTCCTCGCCGGCGCCTTCTCCGGGCTGCTGCAGTCGGCCAACTTCGGCCTGATCCACGAGCTTTCCCCGCGCGCGGACATCACGGCGTACTTCAGCATCCTGCAGATCGTCCTGGCCCCGGTGTCCGCGGCCGCCTCCCTGGCCGGCGGCTGGCTGATCGACAGGACGTCCTACGGGGCCGTGCTCCCGGGCGCCGTCGTCGTCGTGCTGTGCGGCGTCGTCGTCTGGGGCCTGCGGCTTCCCCGGCGCCGGCCCCGCCCGTCCTAGGCGAGAAGCTCGGAAAGCAGGCGCGTGCAGAGGATCTGCATCCGCGGGACGTGGAACGGCCCCTTGTACATGTTGCCCTTCAGCGTCGTGGAGACGCGTCCGTCACGGTGCAGGTAGCCGTACCATTCGCCGTGCTCCCGGTCCGGGAAGCGGGCGTGGGCCCATTCATGGGCCATGCGGAAGCGCCGCGCGTAGCTTTCCTCCCCCGTCAGGCGGAAGGCGTACAGCGCGGCGACGATCGCCTCGTTCTGCGGCCACCAAAACTTCATGTCGTGCCAGTACTCCGAGGCGGGAAGCCCCAGCGCGTCGCGGAAATAGATGATCCCGCCGTGCTCCTTGTCCCAGCCCCACTCCCACATCCAGTCCAGCATCGTGGTCCCGAGGCGCAACAGCCGCGCGTCGCCTCCCCGATGCTGCGCCTCCCGCAGGATGAACCAGGCCCCCTCGATGGCGTGTCCCGGATTGAGGAGGCGGCCCTCGAAATGCCCCCCCTGGAACTCCCCGTCGGGGCCGCATTGCTCCAGGACGCAGCGGTGCTCCGGGCAGAGGAAATACCGCTCGATCTCCCCGATGCGGGCGTCGATGAAGGCGTCCAGTTCCGCCGCCTCCTGCGGCCGCGCCAGGCGCAGCTCCTGGGCGGTGGCGATGAGGATCATCGGCAGGGCGAAGCCGCGCGACGGCCTCGAGTCCGGGTCGAACTTGGGGGTGAGGACCCCGGGGGTCTCCAGGGTGCGGTTCATGAGGTCGAAGACCTCCCGGGCCCGTACGGCGTAGCGCGCCTCCCCCGAGGCGCGGGCGTAGGCGGCCATGGCGATCACGGCGAAGGTTTCGCTGAACACGTAGCGGAGGCGCTTGATCACCGGCGCCCCTTCCCGGCTCACGCGGAAGAACATGCGGCCGTCGGCGTCGAAGCAGTGCGCCTCCAGGAAATCGAGGCAGGACCTGGCGGCCTCCAGCCACTCGGGCCGACGCCCCATCTCGAGAAAGGCGGTGGACATGGTCCAGGCGCACCGTCCCTGGATCCACACCGCCTTGTCCGTCTCGATGACGTTTCCCTCGCGGTCCAGGGAGCTGAGGATCCCGCCGCGCTCCCCGTCCATGCCGTGGCGCAGCCAGAACGGCAGCACGTCCTCCGTGAGGGACCGGCGGTAGAAGCCCGCGAGGTCCCGCACGCCGTCCCTGTCGGTGAGATCCACGTTCATGGTGCGCCTCCCAAGCCGTTCTCCCGGATCAACGGCAGGCCTTCCGCCCCTGCGGCCCCTACAACCCCCCGAAATCCAGCGTCGCGAAAAGGTCCTCTACGGTCTCCGCGCGGCGGATCGTGCGCACGGAGCCGTCGGCCTGCAGCAGCAGCTCCGCGGAGCGCAGCTTTCCGTTGTAGTTGAAGCCCATGGCGTGGCCGTGCGCGCCCGCGTCATGGATCACCACGATGTCCCCCACGTCGATCTCCGGCAGACTCCGCTCCACGGCGAACTTGTCATTGTTCTCGCAGAGGGACCCCGTCAGGTCGTAGACGTGATCCAGGGGCCGGTCCTCCTTGCCCAGGACCGTGACGTGATGGTAGGCGCCGTAGAGGGCGGGCCGCATGAGGTTCGCCATGCAGGCGTCCAGGCCCACGTACTGCCTGTAGATGTCCTTCTTGTGCAGGACGCGCGAGACCAGGAATCCGTAGGGACCCGTCATGGCGCGGCCGCTTTCCATGCAGATCGAAAGCGGGGCGAGGCCCTTCTTCACGATCTTCTCCTCGTAGGCGTCGCGGATTCCCCGCCCGAGGACGCGGAAATCGAGCGCCGTCTGCTCCGGCCTGTAGGGGATCCCGAAGCCGCCCCCCAGGTTCACGAACTCGAAGCGGATGCCGAGTTCCCTGGACAGGTCGGCCGCGAGGTCGAAGAGCATCCGTGCCGTCTCCACGTGGTAGTCCACGTTCAGCTCATTGGAGACCACCATGGTGTGAAGGCCGAAGCGCTTCACGCCCCTGTCCCGCGCCGCCTTGTATCCCTCGAAGAGCTGGTTGCGGGTGCAGCCGTACTTGGCCTCCTCGGGCTTCCCGATGATGGCGTTGCCGCCGCGCAGCGGGCCCGGGTTGTAGCGGAAGCAGAGAAGCTGCGGAAGGCCCGCGTGCTTCTCAAGGAACGGGAGGTGGCTGACGTCGTCCAGGTTGATGATCGCGCCCAGGTCCCGGGCCAGCTTGTACTCCGCGGCCGGCGTGTCATTGGAGGTGAACATGATCGATCCGCCGGGCAGGCCCACCTTCCGCGCGAGCAGGAGCTCCGGCCCCGAGCTGCAGTCCGCCCCGAAGCCCTCCTCCTTCATGATCTTCATGATGTGGGGGTTGGGGCACGCCTTCACGGCGAAGAACTCGCGGAACCCAGGCATCCAGGAGAAGGCCTGCTTCAGCGCCCCGGCGTTCCCTCGGATGCCCTGTTCGTCGTAGAGATGGAACGGGGTCGGGTGTTCGGCGATGATCCTCTCGATCTGCGCCTTGGTGAAGGGGAGCTTCTTCTCCGTCATGGAGGCAACGTAAGGGAAAGCGCCGCGGGAGTCAACGGAGCCGGCTGCGGGGGGGCCGGCTCTTCCCAAAGAACGCTTCTTCCGCTACACTCCCGCCTTCGCGCCCGTCACGGGGCGCGATCCAGCGGACGATACCCACACCACCCGGGAGGCGGTGCGGGCCGTCCTGTCTTTGCGTCCACGCCGTCCCCCGCGGGGGCGGCCCGGTCTGCGCACCCGGCGCAGGGAGGACCCATGCCTCAGATCGTCGTCGAAAATCTCGTGAAGACCTACAGGGTGGCGGAACGGAAACGCGGTACCTGGGGCGCCGTGAAGGGCCTCTTCGGCCGCCGGTACCGTACCGTGCACGCCTTGAACGAGGTGAGCTTCACCATGGAGAGCGGGGAACTGGTGGGCTACATCGGCCCCAACGGCGCGGGCAAGTCCACCACGGTGAAGATCCTGGCCGGCATCCTGGTGCCGGACTCGGGGCGGGTGGAGGTCATGGGGCGCGTGCCCTGGAAGGAACGCATCGAAACGGTCCGCCGCATCGGGGTGGTCTTCGGCCAGAAGACGCAGCTCTGGTGGGATCTTCCGGTGGGCGAATCCTTCGATCTCCTGCGCGACATCTACAAGGTCCCGCGCGGGGAGCACAAACGCACGAGGGAGGAGCTGATCGTCCTCCTGGAGCTGGAATCCTTCCTCGACGTGCCCGTCCGCCAGCTCAGCCTGGGCCAGAGGATGCGCTGCGAGCTGGCCGCCTCCCTGATCCACTCCCCGGACCTTCTGTACCTGGACGAGCCCACCATCGGCCTGGACGCGGTCTCGAAACTGGCCGTGCGGGACTTCGTGCGCAGGCGTAACAGGGAACGGGGGATCACCATGATCCTCACGACGCACGACATGGACGACATCGAAGCGCTCTGTACGAGGGTGGTCCTCATCCACCAGGGCCGGCTCCTGTTCGACGGCCGCTTCGAAGACCTCTGCGCGCGCGTCAGCCGGGAACGCGTGCTCACGGTGGACCTGGCGGAGCCGGACGCCGCCGTGGGCGACCCGGATGCGATCTCCGTGACGCGCACCGGCCACAGGGTTTCCCTGCGCTTCGATCCCGGGCGCGTTTCCGCCGCGGAGCTGATCCGCCGCGTCACCGCCCGCTGGACCGTCAATGACCTGGTGGTGGAAAGCATCCCCGTGGAAGAGACGGTGGCGAAGCTGTACAGGGGGCTCTCCGATGGGAGCCTATAGCGCCATCTGGACCGCCCGGTTCCGCACCCTGATCCAGTATCGGGCCGCGGCCTTCGGGGGACTGGTCACGCAGTTCTTCTTCGGCTTCATCTACGTCATGGTCTACGAGGCCTTCTACGCCTCCGCCACGACGGGGCAGCCCATCGCGCTCTCCCACGTGATCACCCTGGTCTGGCTGGGGCAGGCGCTCCTGGGCATGCTCCCGTGGAACGTGGACCCGGAGGTGAAGGCCATGGTGAGGAGCGGCTCCGTCTCCTATGAACTCCTCAGGCCCGTGGACCTCTACGGCTTCTGGTACGCCCGCGCCCTGGCCCAGAGAACGGCGCCCACGCTCCTGCGCGCCGTGCCCCTCGTCATCGTCTGCGGCCTGTTCTTCGGCCTGCGCCCCCCCGCCTCCGCCGCCTCCGCCGGGGCCTTCGCCGCCGCGCTGCTCGGTTCCCTTCTCCTGGGCTGCGCCATCACGGTGCTCTTCGACGTCACGCTCCTCTGGACCGTCTCCGGGGAAGGCATCGTGTCCATCGCCACGTCCCTGGTCGTGGTCCTGTCGGGCATGAACGTGCCCCTCCCCTTCTTCCCGGACTGGCTGCAGCCGGTGCTCCGCGCCCTGCCTTTCCGGGGCCTGATCGACACGCCGTTCCGCCTGTATACGGGGGACATCCCGCCATCGGATCTTCCCTGGATGCTCCTCCATCAGGCGGCCTGGACGGCGCTCCTCGTCGTCGCGGGCCGCCTTTTGATGAAACGCGGCCTGCGCCGCCTTTCCGTGCAGGGAGGTTGAAATGAAACGGTTTCTCGACGCATTCCGGCTCCTCGTGCGCTACCAGGGGATCTCCATCCGCGGCCAGATGCAGTACAAGGCGTCCTTCCTCCTGATGAGCGCGGGCACGTTCCTCATCACGGGAGTCGAATTCCTCGCCATTCTGGTGCTCTTCGGCCGCTTCGACGCCATTGCCGGATGGAGGCTCCCCGAGGTGGCTTTCCTCTACGGCCTTGTCAATGTCGCCTTCTCCCTGGCCGATACGTTCTCCCGGGGCTTCTGCGTTTTCGCCGGCATGCTGAAAAGCGGGGACTTCGACAGGCTGCTGCTCAGGCCGCGCAGCACCGCCCTGCAGCTGGCCGGCCAGGAGCTGACCATGCGCAGGGCGGGAAGGCTCACGCAGGGTCTGGCCGTGCTTCTCTGGAGCGCGGCCAACCTGGGCGTGGCCTGGTCCTTGGGAAAGACCGCCCTGCTCCTGCTCGCCATCCTGGGATGCTGTTCCCTGTTCTACGGCATCTTCGTGCTCCAGGCCACCCTGGCGTTCTGGACCACGGAAACGCTGGAGATCGTCAACTGCGTAAGCTACGGCGGGGTCTTCGCCATGCAGTACCCGCTTCCCATCTACCAGGCCTGGTTCCGTCGCTTCCTCACCTTCGTCGTACCGATCGGCACGGTGGCCTATTTCCCGGCCCTGGCCCTCATGGGCAAGGCGGATCCGCTGGGAAGCCCCCTGGCGTTCCAGGTCTGCGCGCCCCTGATCGGGGCCGCCTTCCTCGCCATGGCGCTGCAGGTCTGGAAGCTCGGCGTGCGCCGCTATCAGTCCGCGGGGGGATGAGGAGGCAGGACCTTCAGCCGGTATCCGACGCCCGGCTCGGTGATGAGCAGCTCCGGCATCTCGGGCCGGGCCTCGATCTTCTTGCGCAGCCCCGTGATGTACACCCTGAGGTAGTTGGTCTCCCCTTCGGCGTTGGGGCCCCAGACCTCCCGCAGGATCTGGCCGTGGGTGATGATGCGGCCCGCGTGCTGGACGAAAAGCCGCAGGATGGCGTATTCGGTGGGCGTAAGCTTGAGGACCTCGCCGCCGATGCGCACCTCCCGTTGCGCGAGATCCACTTCAAGGCGCCCGGACACGAAGGCCTCCAGGGACTCCTCCGGCGCATGGTGGCGCAGCGCGACGCGCATGCGCGCGATCAGCTCCCCCGTGTTGAACGGCTTCACGAGGTAGTCGTCCGCCCCGGCGTCCAGGAGGCGCACGATGTCCTCCTCCGCGTTGCGGACCGACAGGATGATCACGGGAACGGCGGACCATGCCCGCAGCCCGGCCAGGACCTCCGCGCCGTCCATGTCGGGAAGCCCCAGGTCCAGCAGCACGACGTCGGGTTTCCGGCCCTGGATGGCGCGGATGCCGTCCCCGCCGGTGGCCGCCTCGTGCACGTCGAAATCCTGCTTCTCCAGGCTGACGCGGAGCAGCCTCCGGATCTGCCGTTCGTCGTCGATCACCAGTACGCTGGTCATGGCGCCTCCAGGGGGATCTCGACGGAAACCGAGAGCCCTCCCGTCCGGTTGCGGAACGCGGAAATCCTCCCGCCATGGGCCTCCACGATCCCCTTGCATATGGAAAGCCCGAGGCCTACGCCGCCAGAGGGGACCCCTCGTCCGCGGTAGAAGGCCTCGAAAAGGTGGGGCAGGTCCCCATCGGCCACGCCGGGCCCCTCATCGGCCACGGTAAACCGGGCGGACTCCCCGGCCCGCTCCACGGAGAGTCCGATCGGCGTGGCCGCCGGGGTGTAGCGCGCCGCATTCTGCAGCAGGTTGGTCAGGACCTGCACCATGAGCACGAAATCGAGGCGGATCGCCGGGAGGTCCCCGTCGAGCCGGACCGTGAAGGGGTGGTCCTGGGTCTGGCGCCTCAAGGCGTCCACCGCCACGCTGGCAAGGTCCGAGGCATCCACGCGGGTTTTTTTCAGGCGCAACATGCCCGATTCCAGGCGGCTCATGCTCAGGATGTTCTCCACGATCCCATTGAGCCTGTCCACCGCGGTCAGCGTCTCGTCCAGGAGGATCCCCCGTGCCTCGCGGTCGCCGCCCGTGGACTCGTCCATGAGGGCCGTCACGGAGCCCTTGATCGTCGTGAGCGGCGTGCGCAGCTCGTGGGATACGGTGTTCAACAGGATCTTTCCCAGGCGCTCGGATTCGCGCGCCATGAGGTTGATGCGGTTCTCCTCGGCAAGCGTCTCCCTCTCCAGACAGAGCGCCGTGGTCCGTGCCAGCATCTGGAGGGATTCCTCGTGGTCGCTCATCCATGTCCTGCCTTCCGGCAGGCGGATCCCAAGGACCCCCACGGCGCCATCCTGCGTGAGCAGGGGGATGTAGTGGTGACGGGCCATGTGCAGGGTGTCCGTGTAGAGGCCGCAGGGCGTTCCCGACTCGAAGCACCAGCGGGCCACGCCGAGTTCCTTGTCGTCCATTTCCGCCGCGCCCGGGGAATACGGGACCGGCCCCAGGACATTCCCTTCCGCTTTGAGGAAAATGAGGACGTCGGCGTCGAAGTAGCGCGATGCATGGCGAAGGGCGGTACGGACGATGTCGGCCGGTGTCCGTTGGGCGGAAATCTCCTGGGAAAACTCGTGCTGCAGGGACAGCCGGCGCTCGCGTACCTCGAGCATGGACCGGTTGGCGCGCAGACGCGACATCAGGTATGCCATGGCCGCCGCGGTCACGAAGTAGAGGAAGAACATGAGCGCGTCCTCGAGCTTCCCGATCGTGAAGGCGAAGCGCGGGGGGATGAAGAGCAGGTCCCACAGGACGGCGCTCAGGACGGCGGCGAGGAGAACGGCCGTCCGGCTCACCGTGAAAGCCAGCGCGATGACGGTCAGGAGATACAGGATGGAGACCGAGCGGTACCCGATGGCCGGAAGGGTGAGGAATCCCGCGGCGGTGACCGCGCCGATCGCCAGGGCCGCCTTGAGCAGGGAGGCGCGCTCGGGACGCAGGTAGGAGGACAGGCGGGCCCTCTCCTGCTTCAGCTCCCGGCCCTTTTCCTGTACCACGGTGACGTCGATGACGCCGCTCATCCGCACGATGCGCTCCGTGATGGTGCGCCGGCGCAGGACGGTACCCGCGGTAAAACCGGCCTTGCCCACGACGATCTCGGTGACGGCATGTGCCCGGGCGTAACGGATGACGGCTCCGGAGACGTCGTCGGAAGGCAGGGTCACCACCTCGCCTCCCAGCTGCCTCGCCAGGTTGATGTTCTTCGCCAGGGTCTCCTGCGCCCCGCGGCCCAGCGGCCGGCCGGTTTCCACGAAAAGCGCGGTCCACTCCGCCTTCAGTCCGAAGGCCCTCTGGCGGGTCCATCGGATGAGATGGGCCGAGTTGGGGCTGGGGCTGACGGCCACAAGGAGGCGGTTTCCGGACTTCGCGCACTCCTCCTCGGCCGCGGGAACCATGTCGGTAAGCTGGTGGTTGACGAGCAGGGCGGTCTGCCGCAGCGCCATTTCCCGGAGGGCCGTGAGCGTGCCGCGTTTGAAGAAGTGCTCCCGGGCGGAAGCGGCCATGTCCGCCGCATAGACCTTCCCGTCGGCGAGGCGGCGCAGCAGCTCCTCCGGCGACAGGTCGATGAGCACCACCTGATCCGCTCCGTCGAATACCGAGTCGGGAACGCGCTCGAAGACCGTGATCCCCGCGACGGCCACGACATTGTCGGCGATGCTCTCCAGGTGCTGGACGTTCATGGTGGCGGAAACGTCGATCCCCTTTTCCAACAGCTCCAGGACGTCCTGGTAGCGCTTTCGATTCCTCGAACCGGGGGCATTGGTGTGCGGGAGCTCGTCGACGAGGGCGAGGGACGGCCTGCGTGCGATCACCGCGTCCAGGTCCATCTCCTCCAGCGTCCTGCCGCGGTATTCGAGGCAGCGCCGGGGCACCCTCTCCATGCCCTCCGCAAGGTCCTCGGTCTCCCTCCGTTGGTGGCTTTCCAGCCAGGAGACGACGACGTCCAGGCCTTCAAGCCTCCTGCGCCTGGCGTCCTGGAGCATGGCGTACGTCTTGCCCACCCCGGCGGCCATGCCGAAGAAGATCTTGAGCTTCCCCCGGCCGCTCCGCTCCCTCTCGGCGAGGCGCAGGAGCGCGATGGGATCCTTCTGCGGCGCATCAACCATGCGGGTCCCTCCTCAGCGGGGGAAGGCCGCGTCCAGGGACAGGTTCAGGGAAAGCACGTTCACCCGGGGCTCCCCCAGGAAGCCGAGTTGGGGGCCTTCCGTCAACCCGTCGACGAGGGCCTGAAGCTCTTCGGTCCGTGCGGCGGAGATTCCACGCGCCCGCATCACGCGCGGGATCTGCAGCCGCGCGGAGCGCGGACCGACGTGCGGATCCAGGCCGCTTCCCGAGGCGAAGAGCATCTCCATCGGGACTTCCGTCGTGCCTTCGGTCTTTTCCCACGCCGTCCTCCTTTCCCGGACCGCTTCCGCCAGCGCCGCGTTCGTATACCCCTGGTTGCCCGCGCCGGAGGGCATGGCCGCATACTCCGTGGCGGAAGGCCGCGGGTGGAAGTATGCGTCGGATGCGGATCCCTGGCCGATCAGGGCCGATCCCCTCAGCGCGCCGTCGCGCACGACCAGGCTCCCGTTCGATTCCCAGGGGAAGAATACAGCGGCGATCCCCGTCACGAGAAGGGGGTACAGGCCGCCCACCGCGACGGTCCAGAACAGCAGGACCGCAGCCGCCGATCTCAATGTTTTCATGCATCCCTCCTTCAGGCCAGGCGCAGGACGTGCAGGATCATGTCGATCGCCTTGATCCCGACAAACGGCATGACGATCCCCCCGAGGCCGTATACCAGCAGATTCCTCCGCAATATCGCCGCGGCGCCCACCGGCCTGTAGTGCACCCCGCGAAGCGCCAGGGGGATGAGGGCGACGATGATGAGCGCATTGAAGATGACCGCGGAGAGGATGGCGCTCTCGGGCGAGGAAAGCCGCATGACGTTCAGGGCGGCAAGCGGTCCCGGACCCGCCGCGGTGGCATAGAGGCCCAGGAACATGGCGGGAAGGATGGCGAAATACTTGGCCACGTCGTTGGCGATGCTGAAGGTGGTCAGGGCCCCCCGCGTCATGAGCATCTGCTTGCCGACCTCCACGATCTCGATGAGCTTGGCCGGATTGGAGTCGAGGTCCACCATGTTCCCCGCCTCCCGGGCCACCTGGGTGCCGGAGCCCATCGCGACCCCGACGTCCGCCTGCGCGAGCGCCGGCGCGTCGTTGGTCCCGTCGCCGATCATGGCGATCAGATGGCCCGATTCCTGTTCCCTCCGGATCCGCTCCAGCTTGGCCTGGGGGGTCGCCTCCGCGATGTAATCGTCCACCCCGGCCTCCGCCGCGATGGCAGCGGCGGTGAGGGGGTTGTCCCCCGTGATCATGACCGTGCGGATCCCCATGGCCCGCAGGCGGAACAGCCTCTCCCGCATCCCGCCCTTCATGACGTCCTTCAACTGCACCACGCCGAGGACATCGGCTCCCACGGCCACGGCGAGGGGGGTCCCCCCCTCGGAGGCGATCCGGCGGGCCGTCGCGTCCACGTCGGCGGGCCACTCTCCGCCCGCTTCGGCCACCCACGCCTTCACGGCCTCCGCGGCCCCCTTGCGGATGCACTTGCGGCCGTCGGGCAGGTCGATGCCGCTCATGCGTGTCCTGGCCGAGAAGGGCACGAACCGCCCGCCGATCTCCTGGACGCTCCCCGCCTTGATGCCGTGCGCATGGCGCGCCAGCTGCACGATGGACCGCCCCTCCGGGGTCTCGTCCGCCAGGGAGGACAGGAGCGCCGCGGCGGCCAGGTCCTCCACGTTCCTCCCCGCGGCCGGAAGGAAGACGGCGGCCATGCGGTTGCCCATGGTGATCGTGCCGGTCTTGTCCAGGAGCATCACGTCGATGTCCCCCGCCGCTTCCACGGCCTTGCCGCTTACGGCGAGCACGTTGCGCCGCAGCAGCCTGCTGATGCCGCCGATGCCGATGGCCGAAAGCAGGCCGCCGATGGTGGTCGGAACCAGGCATACCAGGAGCGCCACAAGTACGGCCGGGGTCGCAAAGGCCGCGGTCCCCGCCGCCCGGGCGCTGTAGTCGGCGAAGAACCAGAGCGTGCCCACCGCGGATAGGAAGATGATCGAGAAGGCGGAAAGGAGGATCAGCAGGGCGATCTCCCCGGGGGATTTCTGCCGGGTGGCGTTTTCCACCAGGGTGATCATGCGGTCTATGAACGTGTCTCCCGGGTCCGAGGTGATGCGGACCACGATGCGGTCGCTGATGATCCGCGTGCCCCCCGTCACGGCGCTCCGGTCCCCCCCGGACTCGCGGATGACCGGGGCGGATTCTCCCGTGATGGCCGACTCGTCGACGCTCGCGATCCCCTCCTCCACCTCGCCGTCCCCGGGGATGACGTCCCCCGAAGCGCAAACCACGAGGTCCCCTTTGCGCAGGTCGGCGGAGGAGACCTGCCGCCCCTCCCCGTCCGCGCCAAGGAGGCGCGCCACGGTCTTCGTGCGCATCAGGCGCAGCGAGTCGGCGCGCGCCTTTCCCTGGATCTCCGCGAGGGATTCGGAGAAGTTGGCGAACAGCACCGTGAACCACAACCAGAGGGCGATCTGCAGGCTGAACCAGGAGAAGGCGCCCCGCATCGCGTCCGCCACGAGCACGGCAGTGGTGAACAGGGACCCGACCCAGACCAGGAACATCACGGGGTTGCGGATCTCCAGGCGGGGGTCCAGCTTCCGAACCGCCATGGCGGCCGCCCGCCGCAGCATCGGGAAGCTCCAAAGCCGATTTTCCTTCCTCATGGAACGCTCCTTAAAAAATCACGCCCCGGAGGGCGAGGAAATGCTCGATGACGGGACCGAGCACCAGGGCCGGGAAGAAGGTCAGGCCGACCACGATGAGGATCACCGCGGTGAGGAGGACAGTGAAGGAGGCGCCGTCGGTCGCGAACGTTCCGGCGCCGGCGGGGACCGGCCTTTTTCCCGCCAGGCGACCGCCGATCGCGACCGCCGGGACGAGGATCACGAACCGGCCGACGAGCATCGCGATCCCGATGAGGATATTGTAGAAAGGCGTGTTCACGGCAAGGCCCGCGAAGGCGCTGCCATTGTTGCCCACGCCGGAGGCGAAGGCGTAGAGGATTTCCGAGAGGCCGTGCGGTCCCTGATTGGCCAATGAAGAAAGCCCCGTTTTCGTGGCGACCGCCGCCGCGGAGAGGAAAAGGACCGCGAGGTTGGGGCCTACGATGGCCAGCATGGAAAGCTGCACCTCCCCCGCCTCGATTTTCTTTCCCAGGTATTCGGGCGTCCGTCCGACCATGAGCCCGGCCAGGAACACCGTGAGGATGACGAAGAGGAGCATGCCGTACAGTCCGCAACCCACCCCGCCGTAGATCACCTCGCCCAGCATCATGTTGGCCAGTGGCACCAATCCGCCCAGGGGGGAGAAACTGTCGTGCATGGAGTTCACGGAGCCATTGGAGGCTGCCGTGGTGAACTCGGCCCACAGGGCGCTCCCGGAGATGGCGAATCTCGTTTCCTTTCCTTCCATGGAACCGGCACCGCCCGACATCCCATTGTAGCCATATTCGGCGGCCAGGATGACGGCCAGGCCCAGGAGGAAAAGCGCCGTCATGGCCGCGAAGAGGGCCCTTCCCTGCTTGGGGGAGCGCACCATACGGCCAAACAGGAACGGGAACGACACGGGAAGAAGCAGGATGGCCAGGAGCTCCAGGAAATTGCTGAAGGGGGTGGGATTCTCGAACGGATGGGCGGAGTTGACGCCGAAAAAACCGCCTCCATTGGTCCCGATCTGCTTGATGGCGATCTGCGATGCGGCCGGCCCCATCGGGATCGTCTGTTCCTTCCCTTCCAGCGTCGTCGCCTTCAGCGGGCCGGAAAAGTTCTGGACGACGCCCTGCGACACGAGGAGGACCGCGAGGATGAGGGACAGGGGAAGGAGGACGTAGAGTATGGCGCGGGTCATGTCCACCCAGAAATTTCCCAGCGTCGCCGATTTCACGACGCTCCTCGGTTCCACGGGCGGAGCCTGCCCGGCACCGTGCAGCTTGGAGGCGAAATGGCGCATGAAGGACCCCAACCGCGGCACGGCGGCCGGGGTGGCGCGGATTCCGCGGATCAGCGCCAGGGCCGCGGCCATGCCCGTGGCGGCGCTGAGAAAGTTCTGCACGGCGAGGCCCGCCATCTGGGCGAGATTGCTCACGGCGGTCTCCCCGCTGTACGCCTGCCAGTTCGTGTTGGTCATGAAGCTCACGGCGGTATTGAAGGCCAGGTGCCAGGACATGTTGCAGGCCTTCTGCGGGTTCAGGGGAAGCCATGTCTGGGTCATCAGCATCGCCATGAGCGACAGGAAGCCCGCGGCGTTCAAGGCAAGCAGGGCGCCGACATATTCCTTCCAGTCCATCCCGCGCGACGGATCGATGCCGCAGATCCGGTGGATCCCACGTTCCACGGGGTTAAGAACCGAGAGCGGATGGCGCTCCCCCTCGAAGACGCGCGCCATGTACCTTCCCAGGAATGGAGCCAGGGAAAAAAGAACGCCGAGGGTGACGGCCAGTTGGATCCAGTTGGCGGCGCTCATGGACTGCCTCCTAGAAACGTTCCGGATGGATCATGGAGTAGACCAGGTAGAGGAGAAGGGCCACGCCCAGAAGTCCCGCGATGATCAATGTCATGTTCATGGGACCAACATATGCCATGGGGGCGGCCGCGTATATTTCAGCCGCGCTAAATTGCCCCGTCTACCGGCTAATAATACGCTAAGAACGGCCGCGAAACGCTTCCCGCCGCCTCCAGAGCAGATGCAGGGCGAGCGCGGCGGCCAGGAGAAGGACGGCGGCGATCAAGGGAGGAATCCGGACGGGATGGTCGACGGCTGTTCCGGGGGCAATGACAGTGATCCCGGATGCATGGATGTCGAAATCCCCGCCGTGCTCGGGGCAGCTCCTGTGGAAGACGCCGCGGACCAGGACCGCGTCCCCCCGCGCGCGATAGGATCCGTACAACCGGACCGCAGCCGCGGCCCCGCCGTCGGCCCAGATGCCGACGGCATTGGCCCCGTCGTTGACGTTGATCCAGGCATGATCGCCCCGGCGCATCGGCTCCCCGATCGCCTCTCCGCGGAACTCGACCTCGCGGCCGTCGAATTCCGCTGCCTTCTCTATCAGTTCCACGCTGGAAACCTGGGCGGACGCCACGCCCGTCAGGATGCAAAGGAGCGGAAGGAGCGCGGAAAACACCCTGCGTCTCATCGGCGCCTCAATGCGGCCACCAGGAAGCCCGCCGTGGCGAGCACGGCCATGAACTCGAGCCTTCCCGCCCACATGTTGAAGATGTAGGTCAGCTTCAGCGCGGCCGGCATCGACGCGACGGTGACCCCGATGGACAGGCCCACGTTGCCCGTCACGGACGCCGATTCGAATGCGGCATCCAGGACCGGGTACCCGCAGAGGCAGCCGACCAGGGTGGCCAGGGCGAAGATGGCCACGTACAGGATCACGATCAGGGCGGCGCTGCGCACCTGCTGCTCCCCGAGGGTCCGTTCCCCGTGGTAATGGAACCTCTGCACGAACACGGCGGAGGCGGGCTTGAGCATCTTGCGGGTCTCCTGGACCATGGCCTTGGCCAGAATCCCGATCCTGAGGCCCTTGAACCCGCCCGCCGTGGAGCAGGCGCTTCCGCCGAAGAGCATGGCCACGATCATGGCCAGGAGCGCGGTGTCTCCCCATTCGCGCGCGAACTGGCGCGCGTAGATGGTCATGAATCCCGTGGTGGTGTGCCCCGACACCAACTGATAGAAGCCCTTGCGGAACAGGGCCACGGCTCCCGGGTACACGCCGAGCTTCATCAGGCCGTAGCAGGTGACGACGGTCAGGACCGTGAGTGTCGTGGCGAACGACACGGTCTCGATGTTCCGATAGACCTCTTTCCTGTTGCCGGTCCACACCGCGTGGTGGAGCGCGAAGTTGAAGGATCCGATGACGAAGAACACGATCGTGACCGCCTCGTAGAGGGTGCTGTGGTAGTAGAGGATGTTCTGGGACATCGGGGCGAATCCCCCGGTGCTCCAGGCGGCCATGTAGACCCACAGGCCGTGCAGGAAGGCGCTTCCGGGGGCCAGGCCGATCGCGATGCCGGAGATCCAGAGCGCGGCCGTGCCGACAGCCAGGTACACGAGGCTGATCTTCCAGATCGCCTTGGCGGTATGGAACACGCTGGGAAAAAGCCGCTCGTCCTTCCCCTCCCCGACGTAGAGCTTGTAGCCGCCCGCCGCGTCCTTGACCAGGAAGGTCAGGGCCAGGACGATGATGCCCTGTCCCCCGACGAACGTGAGCAGATGGCGCCACATGTTCAGGCCGATCGACACGTGGTCGAGGTCCTGGATCAGCACGAGGCCGGTGGTGGTGAAACCGCTCATCACGTCGAACATGCAGTCCAGGTAGCTCAGGTAGTGCCCGCTCAGCCGGTAGGGGAGCGCGGCGACGGCCATGACGACAAGCCACGAGAATCCCGCCGTCACCATGCCGTGGAGCCAAGTCGGCTCCCGGCGGCACACGCCGAGGAGGCACAGGCCGTAGCCCAGGACGAGCGCGGCCCCCAGTCCGACGGCGAAGTCCACGGCAACCGACCATTCGCCGCACAGGAGCGCCGTGGCGAAGGGGGCGAGCATCAGGATGCCCACGCCCACCGTCACCTTGCCGGTGTAGTAGGCGATGAGCCGGAAATCGTCGGCGCGCGGTTTCGAGACCACGGTCTATATCGAAGCGAACAGGAGACAGATCAGGAATCCCCCGCATGACAGAAGCAGCACGAAGGCCGATTCCGCAAGGATCCCCAGATGCATCTCGGCATCCATCGCCGCGCGCCCGAAACGCGCGAGTTTTTCCCTCATGAGCTTCCCCCCAACAGGATCCCCTTCAGGGAATCCACGGATCCGCGGCGCGCCAGGGCGAACACCTTGTCGCCCGATGCCAGGGCCGTGTTCCCCCTCGGAAACGACACGGTGCCGCCGCGGATGACGGCGATGAGCACGCATTCCCCGGGAAGCCTGAGGTCCACCACGGTCTTCCCGACCGCGGGAGATCCGTCGGACAGCTCCGCCTCGGCGATCTCCACGTCCCCCTCCCGGAAGATCGAGAAGATCCTCATGCCGGAAAGCGGCATCACGTTCTCGATCATCTCCGCGGCCGCCGTCGTCGTGCTCACGGTGGCGTCCACCCCGAGGAGCCGGAACACGGACTCGTTGCTCGGGTCGACGGTGCGGGCGATGGTGAGAGGGGCGCGGAAATGCCTCTTGGCCAGCTGGCAGATCACGAGGTTCTCCTCGTCCCGGCCCGTCAGGGCGACCACGTAGCGCGCCTCGTCCGCCCCGGCGTCCTGCAGGGCCTCAAGGTCCGTGCCGTCCCCCTGTACCACCGTGATGCCCAGGTCTTCCGCGATCCTGCCGCACCGCTTCGCGTCCCGTTCCACGATCCCCACGCGGTGTCCGGAGCGCAGGAGCGTCCGCGCCAGGTGATAGCCGATCTTCCCTCCGCCGACGATCAGGACGTACACGGGGCGCCTCCCCCGGTCCTCACGCGGCGCAGGATCAGGGCGTCGTCCTTCTGGAGGACCGTCAGCGGATCGGCGGGTTCGCTCCGGTCTCCGCGGAGGAGTCCGACCAGGACGCGGCCTTCCTGCATTGGAATGGAACCGAGCGTCCTGCCGGCCCATTCTGTCGGCAGGCTCATGCCGATCAGGTCCGTGCGGATGTGGCCCGCGAGGGCGGAAAGCGCGCTTCCCCGGATCAGGTCCAGGATCTGGTTGATGCCCGTGGTGGTCGGGCAGACGGTGTTCAACCCGAGGCTTTTAAAGAAACGTTCCCGGTCGGGATCCGAGATGCGGGCAAGGACGGTGGGAACGTGGAACACCTCTTTGGCGATCTGGATGGCCATGGCGTTGGTGCTGTCGTCGGAGGTCGCGGCCACGAAGAGGTCCGCCTTCCCGATGCCGGCTTTCCCCAATACGTCCCGGTCGGTGGGGCTCCCGTTCACGGTAATCCCGTCGAATCCGTTTCCCAGGCGTCTCGCGTCGATCTGCTCGTCCACGACGACCACGTCGTGGCCCTGGCCGGAAAGCACCTTGGCCAGCCCCGCGCCCAGCCTGCCGCCCCCCGCAATCATGGCGAACATGGGATCCAGGGTAACGGAACCGGGCCATGACGCCTATTTACGGTCCGTTAAGGAATCGGGGCAACGCGCTAAGGATCCGCTAAGAAAACCGCCTAAGCCTGAGTACGCGTGCAGGGACGGTCGATCGCCTCACGCGCCGTCTGCGCGAGGTGGAGGAGCTTCAGCGGTTTCATCATCACGGTCGCCCCTTCCTCCAGCAGGCCCCGGTCCCGGACCGTATCGGGAGGATAGCCGCTCATGAAGAGGATCCTGACATCCTCCCTGAACCGCCTCATCTCCCGCGCGGCCTCTTTTCCGCTCTTCCTCGGCATGATCGTATCCATGATCACCAGGCTGATCCCGTCCGCCCGGGAACGCAGCTTATCCACCGCATCCTGCCCGTCTTCAGCCAGGATGACCTGGTAGCCGAGGCTCGTCAGGTAGAGCTCCAGCAGTTGCCTGGTCACCGGATCGTCATCCACGACCAGGATCGCCTCCACGCCCCGCGGGGGGTCGACCGGCGTCTTGGGGGAGGCCTGTTCGATTCCGGCTTCAGCGCAGGGAAAGAACAGCCGGAAGGTCGCGCCTTGCCCCGGTTCGCTGTAGACGTTGATATAGCCATTGTGCCGCTTCACGATCCCGTAGACGATCGACAGCCCCAGGCCGGTCCCCTTCCCGGCCTCCTTGGTTGTGAAAAAGGGCTCGAAAAGCCTCTCCCGGGTCTTCCCGTCCATCCCGATGCCGGTATCGGTGACGGACATCAATGCGTATCGCCCCGGAGCGCCATACCCGTGCAGGCGGACGAACTCTTCGTCGATGTCGATAAGGTCCGTTTCGATGGACAACACCCCTCCCGCCCGAATGGCGTCCCTGGCGTTGACAATCAGATTCATGATGACCTGCTCGATCATTCCGGAATCCGCATGCAGGGTGATCGTCTCCTCCGAGAGCGAGGTTTTCAGCTCGATGTCCTCCCCGATGATCCGTTTGAGGAATTTTTCCATGTTCCTGATCAAGGCATTGAGGTTGACGGGCTGGAGTTTCGCCTCCTGCCTGCGGCTGAACAGCAGGAGGCTCTGCGTGAGGTTCGATGCCCTTTCGGAGGCCCCGAGGATCTGGTCCACGAAACCGCGCAGGGGCGAGTCCTTTTCCATCCTCGTCTGGAGGATCTGCGCATACCCCATGATGCCCGTCAGGATGTTGTTGAAATCGTGCGCGACCCCGCCGGCAAGCTGACCGATCGCCTCCATCTTCTGCGATTGGCGCAGTTGCTCTTCCAACTGCTTCTGCCCCGTGACGTCGCGGTTGCTGCCGCGGACGCCCAGATAGGCGCCGTCATCGGCGAAGACCGGCTGGCAATCGTGGGCGATCCATCGATACGTCCCGTCCGCGTGAAGGATCCGGAACTCCAGACTGCCGGCCTCCCTCCGCATCTCGACGTTCTCCTGATGCGCCTCATACGACGGCAGATCGTCCGGATGGATGATGCGGCGTTTCAATCCGGGATCCTTGAGGAACTCGGCGCTCTCGTGCCCGGTGACGCGCCTGCAGGAGGAGGAAAGGAACCGGAATGCGCCTTCGGGACTTCGCCAGAACTCCCAACTGTACGTGTTTTCCGCCACGATGCGGTATTTGAGCTCGGAAGCCCGCAAAGCCTCCTCTCCCCGGATCCGATCCTGGATGATGCGCTCGAGGTCCAGGTTCGTCTTTTCCAGATCAGCCGCCTTTTTTCCCAGCTTGCGGAAAAGGGCCTCGCTGTAGTCCTTGAAATAGCGGCTTTCATCGGGAAGCTCGTCCCCGGGCCGCTCCGCGGTCACGCTAAGGGGCGAGGAGAACAGCTCACGGATGACGGCAAGGAGCGTTTCGGGTTCCTGCGGCTTCACGAGAAACCTGTCGGCGCCGAGGCTGAGGGCGAAGGCCTCGTCCTTGGGATCCGTGTACGTCGCGGAATAGAAGAGGAAGGGAATCCCCCTCAGGCGGTCCTGCATCTTCACGTTGCGGCAGAGGCCGAAGCCGTCCATCACCGGCATGAGGATGTCGCTGATGATGAGGTCCGGGGGATCGGCGAGGGCGCAGTCGAGCGCCTCGGCGCCGTTTTTCGCGGCACGGACTTCGTATCCGTCTCCCCGCAGCAATGCCTCGATCAGGAGCCTGTTCTCCTCCCCGTCGTCGACGATCAGGATGCGGCGCATGGCTCCTCCCTCCGTCAGGCCGTCATGCCGGCAGACGGACCGTGATGGTGGTTCCGTCGGTTTCCGAGGTCGAGAAATCGATCGAGCCGCCGAGCGTCGTGGCGATGAGCTTGGCCGAATACGCGCCGAGCCCCGTCCCGCGCTCCTTTCCGGAAGTGGCGAACTTCTGCATGAACCGGCCCCGGATGCCCTCCGGAATGCAGCCCCGATTGTGGATGGAGAGGGTGCAGGCTCCCCCCCGATCCAGGGAAACCGCGACCGGTCCTCCGGGTGGGGAAGCCTCCACCGCGTTCTTCACGAGGTTCGCGAGCATCGAATACAGGAGCATCTCCTCCGCCATGACATGGAACGCATCCCCGTCCTCCGCGGCCTTCCCCCCGACGCGGACTTCCACGGTCAGGTTCTTGGCCTCCGCCGCGTCCCGGTTGGCGTCCGCGATCTGCCTGACCACGCGGAGGGCGTCCACGGGCTGCGGCTGCAGCGAGTAGGTGCCCTTCTCCATCTTGTACAGGTCGATGGTGCGGTTGATCATGTCCAGCATTTTGCGCCCCGCATCCAGCACCATCCGGAGCAGCTTTTCCTCGTTTCCGCCGAACTTCTTCGTTTCCAGGAGCATTCCGGGCGCCCAAAGGACCACCATCAGCGGATTCTTCAGGTCGTGCCGGTTGATAGCCTCCACCTCCTCGCGCAGGCGCACGTTCTCCCGCAGGATCTCATTCTGCCTTTCCAGGTCTTCCCGGGACGCCTTCAACTCCAGGTGCGTCTTCACGCGGGCGCGCACGATATGCGGATTCACCGGCTTGTGGATATAGTCCACGGCTCCCGCCGCGAAACCTTCCGACTCGTCGGAGGGGTCGTCGCGGGAGGTGACGAAAAGCACGGGAATGCCTTTCGTGGCGCCGTCGGCTTTCAGTTTCCGGCAGGCCTCGAAACCGCTCATGCCGGGCATGATCACGTCGAGGAGGATCAGGTCGGGAATCGGATCTTCACGGGCGGCCGTGAAGGCTGCCTCGCCGCTCGTGGCCGCCTTCACCCGGTATTCGGGCACCAGGATCGACCTCACTACGACGATGTTTTCCGGAAGATCGTCGACGACGAGGACCGTTTTTTTCCCGTCTTCCATCATTGCCCCCACCGTTTCAATGCGCGTCCGCATCGGCGTTGTTTTTGGCGATTTCGCCGAACGAGTCGGCAATCCGTCGGAACGCATCCACGACATCGGGATCGAAATGCGTGCCGGAGCCTTCCATGATGATGGCGGCCGCCTTTTCGTGGGGGAAGGCGGGCTTGTAGACCCGCTTGCTGATCAAGGCGTCATAGACGTCCGCCACGGCCATCAGGCGCCCCGCTACGGGGATGTCGCCGCCCTTGAGGCCCAGCGGATAGCCCGTACCGTCCCATTTCTCATGGTGGGAATAGGCGATCTCGCGCGCGAAGCGGAGGAACGATTCGTCGCTGCGGATCAGTTTCTCCGCCCGGATGATGGCGTCGTGGCCGAGGGACGTGTGCGTCTTCATGATCGAGAACTCACCGTCCGTGAGCTTGTCCGGTTTCATGAGGATGTTGTCGGGGATGCCCACCTTGCCGACGTCGTGCAGGGGGGCGGATTTATGGATGAGCTCCAGCGATCCGTCGGCGAACGCGGAGGCGAAGCGGGCATTGTCGCGCAACGACTCGGACAGCAC
>Ga0153915_10000156_pt1 | contig 61692 bp, 61 predicted proteins | sample Opewatmetagenome_2_FD_107003 | JGI IMG/M metagenome (GOLD analysis project Ga0153915, IMG submission 107003) | Freshwater wetland microbial communities from Ohio, USA - Open water 3 Core 3 Depth 3 metaG | ecosystem: Environmental > Aquatic > Freshwater > Wetlands | place: USA: Ohio, Lake Erie...
ACAGTGTGGTCGCGGGTGTTCATTCCATTGACAATGACATTCCCAGCAATGTATCCGCGATGGAACTGTGGCACAAGTCCATTGATGGTTCTGCACAGTGTAGTCTTGCCACATCCACTGGGTCCAGTGATAACGATGTATTCACCCTCGTCAATAGTCAGATTGATCTTCTTGAGTGCAAGGAAGTCAGTCCCATAGTATTTGAAACTGAAGTCCTGAAACTCAATCAATGGCATTGACTATAATCTCCTAGGGTTCACTTGTGGGCTCATGCTCTCTCTCTATGATTGTTCTTATCAAATCTACAGACTTAACAATTGCCTCTTCAAGACCTTTCGTGCCGTTAGCCCCCGCTGCATTTTCATGACCGCCACCTTTTCCTCCGATGATATCCCCAAGAGGCTCCATCACATCCTTGCCAAGATTGACTGACGTTGCTGTGGAGAATTCACGAGTACTTCGGGAGCTGACTCTCACCACACCCTTTGAGGGGCTGCCACCAACGATTGCCACATCGGCTCCCATCTCAATGAGAGATCTACACACGCTTGCCTCGAAGGCGCTAATTGTGGAAGTGGCAAGCACCCAGTCCCCAATCATGTGAATCTTGATTCTTCCTGCTGCCTTCAGGCGAGCTATTCTCTCCGAACGGTCTGGACGCATCAGGAGAGCCTTGATGCATCGTTCATAGTCTGCACCGTATTCTATTAGTCTGATGGCGGTCTGAAGTGTTTTGGTGTCCGCGAAATAGAACCGCCTCGTATCGAAAAGGATTCCTGTGAGCAAGAGGTTGGCAGTTGCAGGGTCAATACGAATCATCTCTTCTTCAAAGATATCGACCATGATCTCGCAGGTCGACGAGCGATCGCTCTTCACCAGTCGATGTTCAGAGAGAGTTTCAACCTCGGGATTATACTCATGATGATCCAGTATTATGGTTCTGCTGGGGTCTTGTGGTACTTTCTGAAGCTTCGGGCCAAGCTGAAATGTGCTATTCGTATCGACCAGAATAACAAGATCGCCCACAACATCCGATGTTTCGAGAATCGGTACATCAGAAGTGAAAGTGTCTATGACTTGATGAGACAAACGGCTCAAATCATCAGCTAGGAGAACGGGCGACCCTGCGGGATTGATTGCCCTGTACAGTGTGGAGAAAGCAATCATTGCGCAGACTGCATCCGGATCGGCATTCTGGTGCCCTAGAATTAGCGGTCTCACTGATTCTGAAAGGAGAGACCTCAGATTCATTTTGCTTTCAGCCCCATCAGCTGTTTTTCTAGCCACTCTGCGCCCCAATCGATTGCTTCCTGAATTACATCCTGGAGCGAAATGCCAGTGTCGAAACCCTGACCGATCTCGATGTCGATATCAACATCTAGTTGACCGTCAAGCAGGCTTAGAGCGCAGCTGACGAATAGATCTTCGATGCTCTTCCCAGGTACCCTCTTCAGAAGGAACCCAGTGACTTGGCGTTCACATTCCTCAGCCATCTGCTCAATTATTCCTTCAGAGATATCGGGAAGGCCGATATCGATAATGTTAGTCATCTCTCTCACTGGAGTCGAAGATTCTGTTTGGAGAGTTCAAGTTGTATCTTGTTCTGGAGCTCTTGAAGCTTCCCGGTCAGACTCTCGAGCTGCTTCTTCGTGGATGCAAGCCGCAGTTCCAGGGTCTTTTGTCTATCATCAAGTTCCGTAACGAGTACAGGTTTGTCTACTTTGAACATCACTTGCCCTACCGCCTTGTAAGTCACAACGTCATCCGCCTGCTTATTCAACTCCTCAAGAGTACCTGTCACTTCAGTGAGTTCGGACTGAAGCGCTTGTGACAACGTAGCGAGATTCTCATGGTTTCTGCGCATCGTATCGAACTTCTGAAGTTCCTGCTCTAGTGCTGGAGGTATATTCTGAGCCATTATCCTGTATCTCCCAAATCCGATAGTAGTGCCGTTCTAGATTGCGCGTTCGAACTGGTGACTTAAGGCTTTGCATCAGTACTCCCGGAATCAATGTTCTCTAGTGTTCTCATGCATGCAGAGATCCATGCGACATAGGAGTTCAAGGACGCACGCATCGCAGTCAGGTCATTAGCCTCAATTCTCACAACCAGAGAAGAGCCATTGACTGTGACTGTAGACGTAGCTCTGTCTGATGGAATCGACTCTGTTTCAGGTGCCAGGGCAGCACATAGAATCCTTGCTTTCTGCTCTGATTCAAGAGGTATTTCCAGTACGGACCTACTCTTGACATCACTACCAGTCACTTGATACACTTCCTCTGAACGTAGAAACTAGAATTCTCGGCCCCGCCTCAAGCCCATTATGAGCATCATAGTGAGTCCAAAGAATCTTTCCTGAGGCATCGTCTTCGAACCAGATGAAACTTTGGTTATCCTCTGTTAATGCTCCGATGGGATTGAGCCGCTCTGAGAGATTGAGGCTCAATAGCGATGCAATATCATTGGCCAGCTCTTTGGCTCTCTCGCTGCTCTCCGATTTGATGACAACGCTGTCGACCGTCGTAGTTCGGATTGAAGCCGCAGAAGAAACCTCGCGTCGAAGGCGAACGCGGTCAAATCTGATGCTGATGACCTCTTGACCAGCAGATGAGAGAACCGTCATCTCGCCAGGATTGCCCTTCCAAATAGAGATAATAATGGCTGCCTTAGCACCGTCTTGGTTTATCCGGGCAGTGAGTTCAGCGAGGCCCATTCCTCCACGATTGAACCGCTCGACCCTGGGTAGAACTGAACACAGATCACGAACAAAAGTCCGAACTCTATTTGATGTCTTCCGTGAAGTTGTAAGTAATAGACTCGGCAACTGGAATCGGCTCGAGATTAGTCATCATTAGTGTCTTCGGACTCTGATGTTGAAACTGTTTCAGCATCAAGAATGACTTCGTCCTCTTCCTTTCCAACATTGGGTAGGAAATCAAGTACATCCTCAATGTTTTCGTTTTCGCGAAGTGCTAGAAAGTCACCTGCAACCCTCTGGGCGATTACTCTCCTTGAAGCCTTTCCTGGCTCAGTAAAGGGGACATAGGCACCACCTGCGAATAGAAGATTGCACTTATTGCACTTCCAAAGCCCAACAGCCTCTCTCCTGAGTGCCTTTGTTGCACATGCCGGACACCGGACTGGTTCGCTCGCCTTATTCTCTATATCTAGGACTCGCTTTCGTAGCTTGGCGCCATATCGTGGTCCGAATCTTCCGGTGCTCCCGACCTTCTTGGTTCGTGCCAATTGTATGATCTCCTTATAGTATCGTATGTGGGCTACTTGAGGTGGCTACTGGAGCCAACCAATCGCCCGCATGAATCGCTTATTAGCATATCTGTCTGTAGGCAGAGAGAGGGCTCAAAGAGTGACCTAGAGTCCTCCACGAGCCTATTTGACTGCTTTCACAGACTCGTCGATCTTCCTGCGAATGTCCTTCCCTGCAACCAGAGCCATGTCCATTGCCTGCTCGATGAGACTCAACGACATTGCACCTGTTCCTCCGCCTTTCTGGAGAGCAGTGAAGTTGTTCTTCTCATCGATGGCCATGGTAAGCCTGCAATCCTGAACGAATTCCTCCTTAAGAGTGGGGTCCAGAATCAGATGTTTGCCAATCTTGACGATTGTATGCTCTACTGCAATATTGGCAACAGGGAGTGAAAGTATCTTACCTGTAGCGACAAGCTCCTTCTCTTCAACCTTCATTTCAGGAAACTTCGTTGTCAGCAAGGCAACATTCACTGCAATCGATGATGCGTCGATGAGGTTACCATCATATTCAAGCGGATAAACATCTGCGAATACCATGTACACCTTCTTGCCCTCTAGAATGCAGAGCTTCTTCGCATCCACCATCTCCGACTCACGTACACCTCTGTCAACAATTCTGGCAAGTTCAATTGCATCCTCTTTGGGGGGACCCAGCTCGAATAAGGGTGATGCAATTGGAGACATTTCAGCAGTCACCATTATGACACCCTCATCGGGAGCATCAGAATAGGGCTCACCTACGAGGACCTTGACACCTGCAACAACACTTGTGTCACCGAGTCGTACAAGAGCCGAACCTTCTGCCTTAGCAGGTACGACATTCGCTTCGACCTGAATATCACGATATTGATCGAAGGCACGGCCGTCGAGTCTCTCTCCCTTTCCGAGAAGTTCAGCTATAAACTCGCGGTCAATGTGACTGATTGTTTGTGATGAAAAATCACTCATTTCACTCATCCTCCTCTGGCATGTCAGCCTCACCCAAGTCCGTTTCGAGGTCGTCCTCGAACTCATCTTCTTCTTCAACAGGCTCGCCGTCGGGAGTCTTCCGGACATATGCTCTCTTCAGAGCATCCTTCTGAAGTTCGTGCAGGTACTTGCAGGAGCCGATACCCATCTGAATCGCTTCCAGAAGTTCGTCACGCGTGAAGAAACCGTCCTGTTGGAGGAGGGTGATTTCGTCAGTCGGGGGTAGAATCGCAATCGGAACATCGCCCTGACCGTATTTGTCTTCCTCATCGCCAAGATCTACAATGATTACACCGTCAGCCTTGCCAACAGCTACAGCCGGAACTAGACTCCTCATTGGGATTCCTGCGTCTGCAAGCGCCAATGATGCGGCGTTAATTGATGCACAGCGTGTACCTCCATCAGCCTGAATGACTTGTATGAACACATCAATCACTGCACGCGGAAATTCCTCTAAGAAGAGTGCAGGACTCAACGCATTGGCAATTACCATTGAGATTTCCTTTTCCCTTCGGGAGGGAGCAGGCTTCTTTCTGTCAGGAACTGAGAAAGTGGCCATCCTGTAGACTACTCTAAGGTATGCCTTATCGTTCAGTGCAAGGTGCCTCGGATGTAATTCCCTAGGTCCGTAGACTCCTGCAATGATGTATGTTTTACCCTGTCGGATTGATGCAGAACCATCGGCTTGCTTCAAAACACCAACTTTCAGCTCAACTGGTCGCAATTCATCAGGTCGTCGACCATCGACCCTTAAACCCTCAGGACTAATCAGGTAGTCGGGTTTTGTTTCTGGACTCATTACTTTTTCACATCCTCATTTTCAACTGTATCGTCTGATTCATCTTCAGCATCATCTGAAGCTGTAGTTTCTGATTCCTCGTCAAGGTAGTCCTCCATATCGGATTCCAGATCTCGGTCATTCTCTACAGCTTCAATAGTTTCATCACCTACATCAGCAGACTGTTCGACTTCGGCGACCTCATCCTCAGCTTGTTTCTCGGTCTTCTTTCCAGCCTTCTTGGAAGGAGCAGCAGGACGTAGCTGTGCCACCTCTGCGGCAAGCATCGTATTGATCCTTTCAGTCAGGTTGGATGTATGTGCCTGAGTTTCAATGGTCTTGATGGCTTTGATTGTCAAGCGCAGTGACGCAATATCTGGCGCTTTTATCCAGATGCGTCCATTTTGACCAACGACTGTTTGTATCCTCAGGTGATCTGTAATCATGTTGATCATTGACCCTCTTCTGCCAATGATTCGGGGTATCTTTGCTGGACTAACATCAAGGAGCATTCCTTTCTCTAAGACTCGCAGGCCTCTTCCCTTCATTGAGAGAAATGGACCAATCTGTCTGTCAAAAGCAAGCACTTCAGCGGATATGACATCACCAATATCCATGTACTCAGAAATATCATCAGAGTAGGGACGTCTCAGCGCGTTATTTGCATGCAAAGATGCTCCATAAGGACCACCGATATCCACTTTCCAGTTATTTCCCGCAACTGTTGTGATGATGCCAACAACCAGATCGCCTTCCTTTGGGATGTAGGCACCCTCCAGCGCAACAACCTTTACAGTGTTGCCTCTAAGCTCAGCTAATCCAACAAGTGTGGAGTAGATCTTGCCATTCTCATCATACGTGCCATAGGACGGTCTGTATCTGCCTTCTGCAAGCAGCTGCCCAGGCACGACAACTTCACGTTTTTGAAAGTATATTGCCAATTATTCGTTCCCTCTGTAATCTAGTTTCAATCTTAATTATTCCTCTAACGGGATTCTGTTATCTAACGACTTCAATACGAATCTGACCCTTTGTCAGCCTGTTCAGCTCGTCATAGAGCTCTTGTCTCTTCTGGGCAGGAAGCTCAACCAGGCCGGTCCATGAGCCATCGAGATTCCACGACTCTGACTTGATAACGGCTGCATTCGAGACCAAGTTGTATCCCTTTCCAGAGTGTGCTGCAGGTATAGTGATTTGCAGTTTGACACTCTCAAAGGATATTGGAATGATGACTCTCAGAGCCTTGACCACGTTGGGAATCTGTTCATCAACGCTGATGAAAGGGTCGACCTGCACTTTTGCCTCCTCAAGAGCCTGACGAATTCTGTCAGGTGGATGAGGATGGCCCGTCTGAGGGTTCATCGCACGTTTTGCGATGTGATCAATGATGGTGTCTGTCTTCTCATGCACAAGCTGAACTCGCTGTTCGTGAGTGAGCTTGAACTCACCCTGCTTGATAATCTGGGGAGCAATATCAAAGATCTCAGAGGTCCCAAATGCATCCTCGAAAAGGTTCTCTGAGGCATGGTCACCTCTCCTCGCATCTTCGTATACAATATAGGATTTGAGTATGTCCTCAAGTGGGATCTCTTCTCCTCGTCTGTACTTGAAGGCAAGATCAGGGTCAACAAACAGTTCAAAGCGATTGGGCCCCTTCTTAAGACTGACAACAACAGCATCGAGATCAAGCCAAGTTTCGCCAATTCTCCTATCTCCGCCGCTCATCAATTTGCAGTCAACTCCTATTGCTTCTTCCCAGGCTTGGGAGGATTCAGAAACGTTTCAATCTCAGCACGAGAGAGCTTCTCAAACTTGCGTGTTGCCAGTGGTATCTTGGCAATCTCAACATTATCAGCGGAGAGATCGCGCTCAGTTGCTTCGCGAAGAGCACCAAGAGCCAGTTTGATTGCATCAGACAGCGATTTCTCTCTTGAGTAATTCTTCTCAAGGAATTCACCCGCTCTTGTCGTACCTTTGCCAATCACTGCAGCCAAAAAGCCCCAGTATGTGCCAACAGGGTCAGTCACAAAGAGTCTTGGTGCATTGTCAAAGTCAATAGATCCGATTATCATCGCTACACCATAGGGTCGGGCGCCGCCGCCTTGAGTGAACTCTGCCTTCTTGTTGCATATGTGTTCAGCAATGACCTCTGCAGGAACAGGTTCTTCGTAGGTGAGCCAGTACGATTGTGCCTTGATTCTGGCCTCATATAAAAGCCTGCGCGCATCGGCCATCAGACCCGATGTGGCCGTGCCAATATGGTCATCTATTTTTGCTATCTTCTCAACACTGTCGGGCTCCTGAAGAGGTTCGATTCTCTTCTCTGTGACAAGAATGACTCCCTCGTTTACAAGGACCCCAATTGATGTTGCCCCCTGTTCTACTGCCTTCTTCGCGTATTCGGCAGCGAATATTCTCCCATCAGGACTAAAGATGCTGGTACTCATATCATAACCAGCACCAGAGATTCCAAACACAATGTATTCCTCCAAGTAGTCATTAGAACTCGCCGGAAGCCAGAACCCACAAGTGGGCATCGCCTGACAGTTCCAGGGATAGTAAAGACTCCTATGCAGTCAGCCCTGAGGTATTCTACCGCTTGGGCTCAAAGGCAATTCTCCGACCTAGCCACATAAAGCTTCTGGTCTATCAGCTTAGCTACATTTGTTCTCTTCTTGCTGACTGATATTGATGATATCACTGTTGGAGCCAATAGAGATACACGACGAATCCGAGAGAGAATATTGCTGTTGTACCACCCACCGCGGATCCAAACATGAGCCAAGCCATTGCTGCGACTGTGATGAAGACTAGTATCACTTCGAACCAGCCGGCCCTCACTCCAGATATGAAATGCTTTAGGGTAATCACAGTGACCGAGAGGAAAATGAATATTCCAACCATCGTGAGTGACTCAAGCAGGACAGTGACATATAGATTCATTTCACTGAGTATACCAATCGGGCTGGTTTCAATGATGTCAGGCGAGGACCATGCCCAAAATGTAAGTCCTAGTATCAAGAATACAACTGTGAATACCAAAGTAATCACTGTAGAGCGTATCACTTCGCCTCTTTCTGGAGTATCATCGCTCACTGTTGTTCACTCCGACCTTGAAAAGCGAGGGTTAATGTTTCACTCTTAAAGATAGCGACAGACTCAATGTCGTCCGGTCTGATTCTCATCCAGAAATCGGCCTTTGTCTTCATTTTGGCTTGAAGATAATGGGATAGATGATGCAATTCTATATAACATGGGAGGACCCATCATTGTGCGTATGCACATCGGAAACCGACTGATTGAGCGGCTCAGTGACATCCTTTGGTCGAGAATCAACCTCTGGAAGTTCTGTTCTCACCCGGTCTCTCACTCGTTTTATTTGGAGAGCAAGAACATAGGAGAGACCTGCCAATATACCAGCTATGGCGCTGGGGGAAACATAGACAGCGAATGAAGCCGTTATCCCAACGAGCTCAGCAATAAGGGCAATCATGAACACTGAGAAAATCACCCCTCTGACTGATTTTACAAGCTCATTGGATGCCGCTGCAGGAGCAACCAGTATAGCATAGACAAGAATCGCACCTACTGCCTTGGTAGCAAGTGCGATGGCTAGAGCTGAAACGATAAGCATGAGATAGTGATAACCGCGAGCATTCATACCATGAGCGACGGACCCTTCCATATCCACGCTGACATAGACGAATTCCTTGTTGAACATTAGAGTGATTATTCCAAGGAGAAAAGCTGTGCTTGTCAGCATGATGATATCAAAGTTGTTTAGAAGGAGGATATCACCTACCAGGTATCCCCATATTTGAGGAACTCTGTATGGAGGTATGTAGTACATCAAGAAGACGGCAAGACTCATCGAGAGGGCAAAGGATACACCGACTGCAACCTCCATCTTCTGTGTGATGCCAGATTCTCCGGCATATCCTGTGAAAATGGATACAAGGACACTGAACAGGAGCGCCCCAAGAACAGGGTCAAACCAAGGAACAAGTCCGGATTCCTGAAGGAATATTCCGAGTGCAGTTCCTCCAAGTGCAGCATGAGCTACTCCAGAAGCCATGAAAGAGAGACCTCTGAAAACCAAGAAAGTACCACTTGCCGCAGCTATGACAGCAACGAGGATAGCTGCAAGCAATGCTCGCTGAAGAAAGGGACTAGTCATGATGACCTGAATTATATCAATCATGTCGATCAAATCCTGAGTCGCGCGTTAGACAGTACCTGTGCCCAGAGTACTCCACTATCTTAGCTGTGGGCCCATAGACACTCTTGATCAGTTCGGGTTCCATTATTGAGCAGGGCTCACCTACTCCGATGACAGTGTTCTTCAGAAGAAGGACGTCGTGTACCATCATGTGTATGGGATTGAGGTCATGAGTAATCATGATGATACTGACATCGTTGTCACGATGGTATCGCCCAAGTGCATCAACAATGAGATCTTGGCTCTCTGCATCTGTTCCGGCGAGAGGCTCATCAAGCACAAGGACAGATCCTTCTCCAGCCAACGCTCGAGCCACAAGCACTCTCTGTCGCTGACCGCCAGAGAGCTCTGGGAATGGACGATTCCAGAGAGCGTCCATATTCACTTGGCGAAGAGCGTTCAGTGCCACCTCTTTATCTTTTGAAGATGCGATTCGTGGTGGGAGCTTCTTGAGTAATCTGCCCATGAGCACGATGTCCTTGACCTTCATGGGCACTGCCAGCTCAATCCTATCCCTTTGAGGAACATATCTGACTTGCTTTCGTATCTTGCTTGCATGCTTGACTGAGTCATGCCCCAGAACGCTGATTGTGCCCTGAGCAGGCTTGATAAGACCAAGCGCAGCCTTGATGAGCGTCGATTTGCCCGATCCATTGGGCCCGATAATCGCTAGGAAGCTAGGTGATTTTATCGAGAAGGACACATCATGAAGAGCAAGCTCTCCATTGGGATACCTGACAGCCAGATTATGCGCTTCAATAAGTGGAGATGCTTCCGTTATTTGCCACCTCCAATCAAGTTGACATCGACTTTGAGTACTTTCTTTTGCGATCTCAGTCTCTTGAAGAAGGCACGAACTATGTCAGCATCCGCATCCACAATCATCACCTCTGTGCAATTGCCATCTCTCGTATGAGCATGAACCGTAGCGGTGAGGTGTTCTCTAAACTCATGTTGAACAGCGCTTACCTCATTGCCTTGGCCTCTATTATGGTAGAGGGCCGTGAAGACAGCTGTTACAGCTCCTTCTGCCTGTTCAAGAGTCCGATGTTCAGACATCAGCTTTTGTACTGCATGCCGAACGACCTCGGACCTATTTGAAAACCGCCCTTCGTTCTGAAGGAGTTCTAACTGATCAAGATCAGAATCAGACATAGAGATAGCAACAATCGGCATCATTAGCACCCTGTGACCTATGCATCTGAGTTAGTAACTATTTCATAATCCTTAATAACATTTCAGAAAGAGCGTCATGCTTGACTGAATTCTCAAGCAATAGAAGTTCTGGTGGGATTATGCTCAGGCACAGAGAGACCATACTTCTTTCACTCCTGTTGTTAGTAGTACCTCTCGTTACTAGCGGGATGACCCTGGATGCCCAAGCACAGGTTCAACCCGTGTATGAAGTAGCCGTATCGGTTGCTTCGCTTGCAGGTATTGTAGAAGGGATTGGAGGACAACTGATCACAGTATCTATTCTCATGGAGCAGGAAGCAGATCCTCACTCATTCACAGTTACTCCTGCAGTATTGGCTATTGCAGAAGCCGCTGATCTATTGGTTTTCACCGGACACTTTCAGTGGGAAGAGGATATTGCCAATGAAACAGCAACCCCATTCATAACACTGCATGATGAGATTGCTTTGGAAACCTATGAGGATTATGGCGCTGCTCTTTCAGCTTTGCCTGGTGGGATAGAACTCGAGGGCCAGAGAGGCAATCCGCATGCATACTGGCTCTTGCCTAGGAATGCTATTGCAATTGCTAATGCCACGCGTGCAGCACTCTCAACACTAAACGTGACTCTCAGCGAGTCCTGGAATTCCCATTTTGCGTCCTTTGTTCAGAAGATGAGTGATCTCCAGTCGCTCATAGCTTCACTGGATGAAACGCAAGGCTTCTCGAATATGCGAGCTGTAGCGGTTTTCCCTTCAGAAATATATGTTGCTGAGGCATTCGGAATCAAGTGTGACACTGTTCTTGTAGTAGAAAGCATCACCATTTCTGGAGCCAAACTCTTGGAAGTCCAGGATGCCCTGCGGAATGGTACAGTTCAACTAATCATTGGCTCTGATGTTTCACAATTCCAGGCCGGAGGCGAATTCGCTTACCAACTTCAAGCGGATTATGGAGGAACTCTGATCTGGTGGAAGACACTGTTCTTTGCCGAAATGGACTACTTCGCACTGATGACCTTCAATCTTGGAGCCCTCGCATCCGGCTTAGAGGGTAGATCGGGCAGTACTGGCAGTGAAACGGTGAATGTTGCACTAGTAGTCCTTGTAGCTTCTCTCGGAATAGTGGTGACAATCGAAACAATCATCTTGATTGTGAGAGCTCGAGCAGAGTAGCTCAATCAAGACTACTTGACATCAGTACCAAGGCGCAGGTTATAGACAGCAGTTTCTAGTTCAGCAAGCTCGTCCTGTAGCTTTCGATATTTCTCCTCGAACTCATCGACCCCCACCAGTCCAGCCTTTTTATTGACGACGAGCTGTTTCAATGCCTTCTGGCGTTCGTGAATTTGGCTCTTGATATGCTCCCAGTCCTCTCGGTTGGACTCGACTGAATCACTCCAACTCGAACTGGATGCATCGTCCTGTTCCAGCTTGTGGACCAGGTCATCGAGGGATTCTTTGATCTTTGCCGACGCCTTTTTCGATTTATGTTCACTCAAAACCAACACAACTCATCATGTTGTCCAAGTGAAGTCGATATATGCCTTCAGATTGCGCCTAGGACTATCCTAGGAGAAAAGGTATGGCTGGGACAATCGGCAGGAGGAATAGGGTGCCAACCGTCACAATAGTCGCAGCCTTTTGCGTATCAAGCTCGAAGCTCGCAGCGTAGACAACAGTCAGGACTGCAGGTGGCATTAGAGCCTCAAGGATGATGATGGCTGTAGGCACATGTGATAGCCCGGAGAGAAGAATAACTGGTATCGTGATGAGAGGAACCAGTATCTGTCTTATTCCGACGACTTCCAAGGCAGCTCTTATGTCAACGAGTGAGAATCGCACTCCTACGCCGATACCAACTGAGACCAGTGCAAGATACGTTGTCATGGGACCAGCAAATGAGAGCACGATTGCAAGGTCTCCTGTTAATTGAGCTCGTGTCGCAAACAAGATCAGTGCGATGATTGCTGCAAGAAAGGGCGGGAACATGAGCGCATCCTTCACGATTCTCAGCCGCTCCGATGTCTTGTTTCCGTACACAGCTCCTATCAATGATCCAAGTGTGGCGAGCAGTATCATTTGTGTCAGAGAGAATACAATGACAATTGGTAGCCCTGTGCTTCCTATGAACATCAAAACGAGAGGGAGTGGTATGAAGAGAGCGTTATTGAAGGTAACACACATGTAATAGACACCCCTTGTTGAGTCGTCGATATTGCTCCTCAATAACCTGATGTACATCAAAACGGGACCTAGAAGATCGACAAGGAGAGATAAGGCCACAATGAGAGGTACGTCAAGGGTGGAGTCAGGAGAAGCCGTGAGTAATGTGTGGATGAAGAGAATCGGAATCAGTAGATTGACGAGCAGAGCGGTGAGATACTTGTTGAACACTTTTCCTTTGCCTGATAGTCTGGCAACTAGGAACCCAAGTAGAATGAGGCCATAGAAGAAGCCGAACTGCGCAGCGATATCAAGTACTGTCTGAAAGCTAAGCACCCAGCTAGGTCGAGGTCAAACAACGGAATAAGCTGCCGGAAGAGGATGCCGTTCAACAGCCTTTTCTAGCTGCGCGCCCTCGTCATGAAATACACAAAAGAGAGGATCCATCGATGGTGACACAGGAAGAGCTTCTGACAGCGATTCGGAATATGATTGCCAAGGCTGAAGAACCGAAGATGCAGAAACGCTTCGCAAACTTCAACAGGAGCTTACTCATGACATTCGGAGACCTGGGAATGGATATCGCGGTCGTCTTTGTTGAAGGAAAAGGCACTGTAGAGAGAGGCGTGATTGAGAGCCCAGATATGGCCATCAAGACGGACAGTACGACCATCATTGACATCCTGGACGGTAGTCTTTCTGCAATGCGTGCCTTCATGAGCGGCAGAATCAAGGCAGACGGACCAGCAAGAGACCTGATGAAACTGCAGCATCTGCTGAAAGCCTGATCCTGCCCGTAGGCTACTTCACATCGATTCCTAACTCACGCAGAGCTACGTTTCGAGGCCTACCAGTGTTTCGGTCCCAATTTCTATAGTCATAGTAATCCCGTAACTGAAGCTCCAAATCTGGAACAAAGCCATCGGTCACGTTTTCAGCTTGAGGCGTTAAGAGAGGTTGTGGTAGACAATCATCCTGCGGAATAAACCCGCATCGTAGATTAAAGAGGCGCTTCATCGTGACTGCGCGGCTCCCGATCTTGAGTATATCTTCTAGTCGATATGAGGAACCTATCGCCAGATTCAGAAGGTCGAGAATCGTCTTCAAAGGAACAATTGCAAAGTGACACATAATGACGGAATCACAGAAGGCGCGGAAGTCCTGAGCTCGGGCAGCAGTATTCCCTTTGTCCTGATTCACCGATCGATCTCCAGCAGATATCCCAAGTTCTCGTACATCAGCACCCATATCAACACTGTACATGTCTCCTTCAAGGTGGGTGGCTCCTCGTGAAGCAGTCGCATAGACTGTTGCCATGCCAGAAAAGGCTCGCGGGTCATGATTTGGAATCTCGAGCCCTTTCACATGAAGAACAAACTCCTCAGCTCCGTGAATCTTGCCAAGAGCAAGCGATCCTTCAGCAAGGATGTTACCGATCCCTTCCCGTCTGGATATCGCGTGGATGAGCTCAATCACGCCATCAGGATCAGCCCACCTTAGGCCGTAGTCAGCCTTTCCTGTATCACAGAGATGAGTGGCACAAGCAATGGTACTGCCACAGCTGATTGTGTCCATTCCATATTCGTTGCATAGACGATTCATCAGCACGATTTTCTTCAAATCCGATACCATGAGGTTGGTCCCAAAAGCAGCAAGTGTCTGATACTCGGGTCCTGCAACGTCCTCAAGATTGAACTCGGGTATGGATACTCGCCGTCCGCAACCAATTGGGCAGGAGTGACAAGCGCTTCTTCCTACGAGCATCTCACTGAGCGACTTGGCATTGATGAGATCAGCATCATCAAACGCAATATCCTGAAAGTATCTGATTGGTACATCATTGAACATCATTCCGATGTCGATGTACAATGCAGTACCCTGTTCGCGCAACATCCCCATTGCTTCGCCCAGAATCTTGGATGATGATAGTGCCAGCTCCTTAAACTCATCAGGGAAGGCAAGAGGAGTGTCGCGGGACCCAGAAACAGTAATCGCTTTCAGTTTCTTAGAGCCCATCACTGCTCCAAGGCCACACCGCGCAGCCACTCGCTCATCATTTACGATACTCGCAAACTTGACGAGATTCTCGCCTGCAGGGCCAATACAGGCAACTTGCATCCTTCTCTGACTTTTCTTCAGAGCCTTCTGAGTTTCCCCGGTAGTCAATCCCCACAGGTGGTCCGCAGTCCTAAAGCTAGCGCGTCCATTATTCACATCAAGAACTAGAGGAGTTTCTGAGGCTCCGGTGACTAGAATGCCATCAAATCCTGAGGCTTTCAGTTGAAATCCGAAGTGGCCACCTGCGTTTGATTCGCCCCAGAACCCCGTGATGGGGGACCTCCCACATACCACATGACGCCCAGTGCAGGGAGCAAGGGTGCCAGTCAACGGGCCGGTCATGAACAGCAGCATATTGTTCGGGCCCAGAGGGGCACAGGTAGAGTCCAATAGATCATACAATAGACGGCCGGCATAACCACTCCCTCCCAAGAACAACGTGGCAACCTGCTCTTCAACCGTAATCACACTTGTTTCTTTCTTCGAGAGGTCTGCCACCAGGATTTTACCGTGATAGCCGGGCATTCAGAAGCCTCTCATCATCTCCCACACATCTTGCTCATCTTGAACTGCATCCTCAGGAAGAAGATGCGGAGTTCCGCTCTGTTTCGCAATCAGATATATTTCACTGGTCCGTTCAAGAACGAGAGCAAGGTGCAGAGCCTCTTTCAATGTCTTTCCAATACAGACAGCACCATGATTGCCGATGAACGCAGCACTTCGATCCTCCATTGCAGCTGCAACGTTTTTCGCAAGTTCCTTGGTTCCGGGTACGGCATACTTGCTTACCCGTATCTCAGAACCAAGTTTCGGTACGACTTCATCTATTATTGGTGGGAGCGGTTCGTTCAAGACTGCCATCGCAGTAGCATAGAGACTATGTGTGTGGACTACCGCCTTAGCGTCCTTTCGAGTGTTGTAGAGCTCAAGGTGCATCTTGGTTTCAGTACTGGGATTCTTGGTACCTTCGATAACATTACCATTCATATCTAGAACGACCATATCGTCACTGTTCATCTCAGTATAATGAATGGAACTGGCTGTTATGACCACATGGTTGCCCAGTCGGATACTGACATTGCCGGAGGATCCAATTACTAGGTTCTCCTTCACCATCTGTAGACAGATGTCCAAGACTTCTTTCTTTGCATCTTCGTACATGCTCACGCACCGTCGCAAAACATACTGGACCATTTGGAGAAGTAGGACTTGTATAAATCTGCCCGTTCGTCAGGATTAGTAGCGGACTTCCACTTGACCATTGCCTTAGCCGCATCCATTAGTCTGGAGTATTGACCAGCCCCTGTCGACGCGCATATTGCTGCGCCCAGAAGACTGCCCTCTGGCTGAATCGGAGTATGCACAGAACGTCCAAGGACATTAGCAAGCATTTCAGGCCAGATCCGTGACTGTGTCATGCCTCCAATTGTCTTGATGCAACTAGCCTGCTGATGGGCTTCTAGCTGTTGACAATTCCCTCTCACTGCATAGGCGATGTTTTCTAGGACTGCATGTATCATTGCAGCGGAATTCAGGGGAGTCACTTGAGGCAGAGCTGGCTGTGGAAAGACCATCTTGGCTTGTTTGACATCAGTGATCTGTTGACAGTTCATTATACTGGGTCCCAATGCTACGAAGGTCTCATGGCTTCCTGGAGGAATGCCCGTGAGTATCCTGTCAAGATGCTTCAACGTGTCCCTGATGCAGCTCTCTGTGTCCTTGGCACGTTCACAGAGGAGTCGAACAACCCAGTTAAGGTAGGCACCAGTCAAGGTTGCATTACTCTCAAGTACCCAGTTGTCAGGTATCATGTGGCAGCCTGTCCAGATCTTTTGAGATGGGTCACAATAGAACTTGTCCAGAATCATCATCACAGGTGCAGTGCTCCCAGCTATGACAACAATCTCCCCGGGTTGAGCGTCACTTGCTAAGAGTGCACAATGAGCATCTGCACCGCCCTGAGCAATTGAAAGTCCTTTTGGCAGTCCACATGCCTTATGCGCCTCTGGAGTCACCTCACCTGTGATGGTTCCGGTCTCATGAATCTCTGGCAGAATCTCGCTACTGACGCCGACAGCCTCGGTGACTTCATCGCTCCACTTGCCGGTCCGAATGTTCATGAAACCTGTAGCGCTGCCGGCTGACGGATCCGTGGAGAAGATACCGCCGAGCCTATAGGCTATCCAGTCGTTGATAGGCAGTACATGAGCTATTGACTCAAAGACCTCTGGCACTTCCTCTTCGAACCAAGACAGTCTTGCAGGTGAAAACATGAGCGGCGGCCAGCAGCCAGTGATCTCATGGTACTTCTCCCCGATAGACTCTTCGATTATGTACTGGGTCATGGCCCCGCGCGCATCAACATTGGGTCCTGCATAGACCTCTACTCCTTCCCTATCGACAAAGACCACACCATGTCGTTGGCTTGTGGTGGACACAGCTAAGATATCGGAGGCCTTCACTCCAGAGGTCTTGATTGCCTCTTTGACAACTGTGCATATCAAGTGCCAGAAATGCTCTGGGTCAAACTCCTTTGCTATCTCCAAATGGATCGGAGTAGTGTAGTTCCAAGGCCGCCTACTGATTCCTAGTGGCTCGCCTTTCGTACCAGAAATCATACAGCGCACACCGGTAGTACCTGCATCTATTGCTGCGACTACCATCTAATCGTATACCTCCGGATTCAGAATGTTCTTTGGTCGTTTCCCTCGGACAAATGCTACGATGTTCTCAACGATGATTTTTGACTGTCGTTCTATTGTTTCCACAGTGTTGCTTCCCATGTGAGGCATGACGGTGACGTTATCCAGTTCGAGAAACGCATTATCACAGTCGACCGGCTCCATGGAGAACACATCCAGTCCGGCACCTGCAATGGCTCCTGCCTTCAATGCGTTGAGAAGTGCATCTTCATCTGTGACTGATGCTCGTGCCGTGTTAATGAAGATGGCAGTCTTCTTCATCAGATTAAATTCCCTTGCGCCCAGCATTCCCTGGGTTTCGTCGGTAGGTGCACAATGAACTGTCACAATATCCGACTCGCCGAGAAGGGTGTCAAGACTCACAGACTTCGCGCCCACTGCACGTATGCGCTCCTTAGCCACATAGGGGTCAAACACCAAGAGCTTCACACCAAAGGAAACAAGCCGCTTCGCAACTTCAAAGCCGATATTTCCTAGACCTATGATTCCGACAGTTCTGCCGTTCAACTCAAAACCAGTGAGCTTGGTGTACATTCCTGCAAAGTCTTTGAAGTCGTTGACAAAGAAGTCATCCTTGAGCAGACGCTCTGCTGCGTTGACTTTCCGAGCCTGACTGAGCATCAATGCAATGGCCAGCTCGGCAACTGCTACAGTATTCCTACCTGGTACAGCAATGACCGGAATTCCCTTCGCTGTTGCTGCGTTGAGTGAGATGTTGTTAGGTGAGCCTCGGACAGACCCAACAAGCTTGATCCTGGTCTGTTCGAGTACCGGTTCCTTGATTTCATCACCCTCGACGATTACAATGTCATACTCTCCATCTCTGAGTGTCTTCAGGAGTGAGTCACCCATGTGCAGCTTGCCCGTTTCAAGCCAACTGCGATAGTCAATCTCCAATCCTTCGTCACGCAGTCGTTTAAGGCCGGACTCAGAAAAAGGAGCAGTAATTAGGACTCTCATGTTATGCCTCCGAGGATGCGAATCAAGAGATATACGATACTGCCCTTTAAACGTTGATTGGGAGTCGTGGGGCAGTTTGCCGCGCAGACTCCGATGCAGTTCAAAGATTGTCCACGCCTTATATTCATTCTATGCATCCATATGACTCGTGAAAAACAATGTCAGAATCTGCTATCACAATAACAAATCTAACAAAACGGTTCGATGATATAACAGCTATTGAGAATCTCAGTCTTGAAATTGGCTGGGGCGAGCTGTTCGGCATTCTCGGGCCCAATGGTGCAGGTAAGAGCACGACAGTCAATATTCTCAACACTCTTCTGAAACCGACAGATGGCTCAGCCACGGTCGATGGCCACGACGTCGTGTACGATCCGGAAGGCGTTCGAGAAGTAATCGGTGTTTGTCCCCAAGAACCAGCTTTCTATAGGTTTCTTACGGGTGAAGAGAATATCATCCTGATGGGCGAGATGCATCTCGTCCCTAGCGATGTCCTCAAGGAACGTGTCAAGACCATGGCTGAAAAGATAGGCATGGAGGACCACATCAAAAGGCGTTCTAAGGATTACAGCGGGGGAATGATTCGTCGGGTCAGTATGCTTATGGCGTTGATAAACAACCCGAAGATTGCATTGCTCGATGAACCAACGGTCGCAATGGACCCAAACTCCCGTCGAGCAGTATGGGACTTCATTCGCGAACTGAAAGCTCAGGGCAAAACGGTCATCCTGACTACGCATTACATGGAGGAGGCTCAGGAGCTCTGCGACAGAGTAGCCATTATTGATAATGGATTGCTGATTGAGATTGGATCACCTTCAGAGCTAGTGGAGAAGCACAAGGTGAAGAACCTGGAAGAAGTCTTCCTGAAACTGACCGGAAAGAAGCTGAGGGAGGCTGTTTAGAGATGAATCTACGGAGAATACTGGCTCTGACAAAGAAGGAGCTGAAGAAGACCACAAGAGAACCTGCAGTTCTCTTCCTTCTGATTATATTTCCAATCATGATTACATTCGTGTTTGGTCTTGCATTCGGTGGAATCGGAGGAGGAACCGCAACAAGCTTCGATGTGGGTGTCCTGAATCTGGATGCTACAAGCCCTCAAGCCGATTGGAGTCTTGCATTTGTAGACAATCTGACTGCATCTGAGGTCTTCGTCACGCATGCGTATAGTGACAATGATTCTGGGCACTCAGCACTCATTCAGGGCGACCTTGATGCATTCATCATCATTCCTGAGGGATTTGGTGACAGTGTTGCATCGTATTATGGATCGCCGCTCGACCCAAGTGCGTGGACAAACTCGACCATTGAACTCTATGTCGACAGCGGGTCTCAGATGGCAGTGTCAGCCATTCCTCCTCTTGTCAAAGAGGTCTTGATGAGGACCCTCTTCGGAAACGATGCAATGACGATCATTCTACCTGTTGAGATTGGAAACCTTGGCTTAGTTGAGTCAAGCGCTCTCACCCAGTGGGATTTCATGGCTCCAGGAATCTTTGCCTTCGCTGCCATATTCATGACAATGATTGTGGCTCAGACGATGACTGTTGAGAGGGATGAGGGACTCCTGAAGAGACTAAGAACAACGCCTGCTTCATCAGCAGACTATATGATTAGTCAGACCGTGTCCTATATGATCATTGCATTAGTGCAGGTCGCGTTGGTCCTAACATCATCATTCGTGATAGGTTATCGACCGGCAACGGGAATTGCAGGAGTTGCATTTGCCTTTGTAATTACTTTTGCGTTTTCACTGGTCGCAGTTGGATTCGGTCTAATATCTGCCACAGTTTCCAAGTCCGCTGAATCGGCCACAGGTGTGAGTTTCGTTTTCATCATGCCACAGATGTTCTTGGGAACATTCATGCCTCTCGGTGGAGCGACAGAGATGATCTCCAAGTTCATTCCAAGCAAGTATGTCACTGAGGCAATAACGACTCTATTCCTGAGAGGTGCACCGATGACTACTCCTGTTATCTGGATTGACCTAGCCATTGTATCAGTCATCGGATTCTTGCTCCTAGCTATAGGAGTCATTCTGTTTGAGAGATACGGTTCTCGTTAGGAGTCCCCCGGGGGACTCCCTGTTTTTCTATTAGAGTTATTAGGAGGTAACAATACGTGGATGTGAACGAATTTGAGGTGAGTGAATGAGTTTTGATGAAAGCGGGACAGATAATGATATGATTGAGAAAGCGAAACAACTTCTCCTGCTCGCAGATCTGGTTGACAAGTACCCAAAGGTAGTTTCGCGTAGAGTGGGAGGTCTAGTTTATCTCCTAATTGGTGGCGGGATCTCGTTCGCCACATTGATTTTTATGTCGCTTCAAGATTTGCTTGGACCCGGAGATCCTTTTCTGGCCAACGTGGGATTCGTCGTATTCAGCCTCGTTCTTTCATGGTTCATTGGCTTTAGACTGATTGCTCCCCTTACACGGTCATACCCAGTAGAACCTAGCTCATCTGAAGGTGGAAGACTGGTCTATGCACTATGGGGAGTCCTTGGAGTAGCCATTGTGTTATCATCACTGGTGATATTTCAAATGGGATTAGCAGCACTATTCCCACCAACACTCCAATTCATAATGGGCTGTGGTTTCACAGCCAATTATGTCATGGGAAGAAGAGCAAGTGATTTAGATTTCTATTCTAGGGAGCACATCTACTTTGCAATTGCGATCTTTCTCAGCATAGTTCCAATGTTGATAGTTCCGGCTGCTGCATACGCAATCCTAATCGTAGTGAACATGGGTGGAATATACAGTATCGGCATATACATGCTAATTGCTGCTGAAAGAATTCTCTTGGAGAGCAAAAGGCAGGGATAGGATTGAGTTTTGGTGGGGGCCTCCTGTCTGCGTTGGCAGGACTTATGAATGAAGACCGTGAGACCTTCGTCCCAGCGAGACTTTCAATCCTCTCATACCTGTACTTCACTCGGACAGCCAAGTTCACTGACCTGCAGAAGACACTGAATCTCACATCTGGGAACTTGTCAAGTCACCTGCGGAAGCTTGAATCACTTGGGCTGATCAGAATCTCAAAACGATTTGTTGAACTCAAACCTACCACACTAGTTGTGATTACCCAAGAGGGTGCTGAGCGCGTGAGAGCGCAGTTGCTAAAGATGCGAGAGCTCGTCGCTGCAGCGATGGAAGAAGAGTCCATGGCACATCCTCAGAGTGCCAAGAGCGTTGCAGAGCTATAGCGCAATATGCTATACGAGCAACTTCTGGAGTTTAAGGAGGTCTGGAACCTCACCTACAGTCTTCAGCTTGCCAGATGAATAGGCAGACATTGGGCTCTCGGTCTTGTTCATTATTCCAAAGAAGACACTTGTGTCCATTGTCACCTTTAGCTGTGAGTCTATCTCTCCCTCCGCAATCTGCTCGAGCTTGGCATCCCCGATTTTCATGTATACCTTCAGGTCTATATCAGGAAAGATGAATTGGACAGTCTTGTTATAGCCCTCGAACCTGCGTTGTATCTTGGGATCCTTGAATCGGTCTCCAAGAGATTTCAGCTGCGCCAGTATCTTTTCTTTTGTCATTCCGACACCGTGGTGCCAATTCACAAAGGACAAGTTATAGTTTATGAATAGCTTGACCGACGATGCCAGGGTTTCGTCATACGGAGATGGCATCGTAGGTTCCAGCAAAAGACTATTTCATTCTGCTTTCACCGTAGAAGACCTGACCTAGCTTCTTCATGGCATCTCGAATGCAGTCTTTCTTCCCACTGACCTGTAGATACCGTTCTCCATCTAGAGAGATATTCACTCCGCAGTCCTCTGCAATCTCAGAGACAACCTCTACTGGAACATCTTCAGGAAGCCTAATACGGAAGAAATCTACTTGCTTGTCTCTCGGTATATCTGAGATTGGCACTTGTGGCTCGGGCTTGTACTTCTTACTCTTGCCCTCCATTGCTGCGTCAAATCTTGCTTCCCAAGTGTTTCGATATTTGACACCCCCATTTTCCTCTGCCCAGACCATGAGTGTACTTCGAAGTCGTTGTATCTTGTTTTCCATCTCAATCTGAAGCTGGGTGTCAGCGTCACATTGACCTTCTGATCTCATCTCACTCCCAAAGGAACGAAGATACTCGATGCTCATCTTTGAGTTTCGAAGGTCAGCAAAAGTCAAGTCAGGGATGAAGACCTCTCTCTCCTTCAAAGCTCCCAATAGATCATTCAAGACCATCCACCCCGCAAGAAGACCATCCAATGAGACCATCATGTCACTCTCTCAACATTTCTTCTGTCTCGTTGAGGATGCTCTTTTCCCGCCACCAACGAAGATCGCGTGCTCCAGTGGGACAGATCGCACAACACGCTCCACATCCCTCACACCGCATCTCATCGGTGACACTCTTCTTGACACCAGGTTCAATCTCCATCATCGAGATTGCATCATACGGACAGATTTCCGAATAATGGCAGAGATCACAGCCGACACATAGGTCTTGATCGACCTCTGCTGTTAGGAGCTCAATCTCTACAGTACCTAAGTTAAGTGGTATGCATGCCTCGCTTGCAGCTCCGCGAGCTTGGTTTATGGAATCTCCAACATTCTTGGCATAGGTGACCCCAAGAAAGACACCCGGTACTGTGGTTTCCACCGGTTTGTACTTCATATGCATCTCCGCCAAGAAACCATCCTGACCCCGGTTGATGCCCATCGCCTTCACAAACTGATCAACATCATGTGGTGCTTCAAGCCCGAGAGCCAATACTACCATCTCTGACTTGATTCTGAGGATTTCCTGCGAAAATGTGTCGTAGACTGTGACAATTGCAGCATCACTGTCAGGATCCTTCTCAACCGTAATAGGTTTCTCACGTTCCCAACGGAGATAGATCACTCCCTTCTGCCTGTTCTCACGCCACATCTCTTCCATACCCTTCGCATATGGACGTATGTGCTCCTTGAAGGCCGAGAATATCCTGATATCAGGAAACATCTCCTTCAACTCGTGCTGCATAGCAATTGTCGCTGAGCAACACACCCTTGAGCAGTATCGGTTGCCTTCACCTGGATTCTGTCTCGATCCCACGCAATGAATGAACACAGGATTCTTTGGTGGTTTCTTCAGCTCACCATTCCTTAATCGCCGCTCCAGTTCAAGCGTCGAAATCACACCAGGAACAACGCCCCATCCATACTCGCCTTGCTTTGGTTCATAGACATCCGTCCCTATAGCTATTACCATGGAGCCAATGCGATGGATGGTCTTTTCACCTGTCTTGGTGTTTTCTACCGTAATGTCATAGTTTCCATACGAGCCAGCTCGCGCGACAACTTTCGAGTCCAAGAGAACTAGTATGCGCTTGTTCTTCTTGGTCCTGCTAGTAAGGTCTTTCACAATGTCTTCTGCAGAATCCAGGGCAGGAAACAGCTGACATAACTCGTTTAGCCTACCACCGAGTCTGTCCAGCTTTTCGACAAGAATTACATCGAAACCCTTTCGTGCAATATCAAGAGCTGCTGTCATACCAGAGACCCCTCCCCCAACGACCATCGACACTGGAGTCACTTTGACACTCTTTGACGGAACGATTTCGTTATTGACAGCCTTGGCTACAGCGCTCCGTATCATATCTTGAGCTTTCTCTTGCCTTACTTCAGGGGCCTCATTCACATGGACCAGTGCAAGATGCTCGCGCAGACCAACGGGACCCACCAGGTAGTATCCTGAGAGACCTGCAGCCTCCAGGGCTCTTCTGAAGGTTGACTCGTGCTGCAATGGCGAACAGGATCCGACTACCACACGGTTGAGCTTATGCTCCTTAATCGCTTTGGTCACAAGTTGCTGACCGGGGTCACTGCACATGAAGATATAATCGGTAGCATATGCCACGTTCGGCAAGCCCTTTGCCCACTCTGCAAGACCTGGCGAACTTATCTCATTCCCGATGATTCCACCGCAGTGACAGATGAAGACACCCACACGTGGCTCATCACTGATGAATGCGGGAGGAATCTCCGGTTTTGGTTCTGCAATTGGAATTGGCAGGATTGACTGAGCAGCCATTGCGGCTCCTTTCCCCTCATTGACACTGTCTGTGCCATCCCTTGGACCATGGGCACAACCAGCCACAAAGATGCCTGGTCGATTAGTTTCAAGTGCAGATGCATTTGCGTGCTTCTCCTTGATCCATCCAGCTTCATCGAGGTCAATCCGAAGTGTCTTGGCCAGTTCTTCGACACCTGCACTGGGTCTGAAGCTGGCATTGAGAACGACCATGGAGATCTTGTCGAGTTCGAGGATTTTGCCTAAGTCTGTGTCCTCCATCTTGACATACAGGTCACGTGTGTCAGGATCTTCCTGAATCTGGGAAACCCTACCTCGAATGAATTTGATGCCCCGATTCTTTTCAGAGTCCCATAGGAACTCCTCGAGTGCCTTTCCAGCTGTTCGCATGTCCATGTATGTGTAGATTATCTCGCAGTGATCCTTTGGATAGTGCATTCGAGTCACCTGCGCCAGTTTTAGTCCGAATGAGCAGCAGACTCTATTGCAGTGCGCGCTGTATCCACTGATATTCTCTCTTACATCTCTACTTCCTACGCAGTTCACGAACAGGATTCGCTCTGGTTCTTTCCCATCTGATGGACGCACTATGTGTGAGTCAGTAGGTCCAGTGGGATGTGTCTGTCTATCATACTCCATTGAGGTCACTACATTTGGAAAGACACCGTAGCCATATTCTCCATAGTCCAACGGTCTATACTCTTCGAACCCAGTGGCCACAATGATGGAACCAACATGGAGGTCGTATACCTTATCTTCATCATCGTACTTGATGCAGTCCTGCGGACAGACTGATGCACATGTTCCACAGCCAATACATGCGTTTCTGTCAATCGTTGCAATCAGCGGAATCTGTTGTGGAAAGTTCATGTAGATCGCCTTCCGGAGAGAGAGTCCCTTGTCGTACTCATTTGGCACTTCGACCGGACAGGAACGAATACACAGCTGACAACCAGTGCATTTGTCCGCATTGACATAGCGAGCCTTCTTACGAATCGTGACTGTGAAGTCGCCCTCTTCTCCGGTCACCTTTTGAACGGTCGATAGTGGATGAATAGTGATGTTGGGATGTTTGCCAACAAAGGATGTGAGAGGTGTCATAACACACGCTGAGCATTCCAAGGCGGGGAATATCTTGTAGATCGCCACATAGTTCCCACCAATGTTCACTTTCTTCTCAATTATGTGGGCATGATGACCGCCGTTGGCAAGACTCAGAGAGGCATTGATTCCCGCCATGCCTCCTCCAATGACTAAGACATCTGTTGGCTTGGCCTTCGGTTCTGATTTCTTGGTTGACTTGCGGACCATGCGAACATTCTCCAAGGTGCTAATGCAACAAGAGCTCGAGCAGAGCAGGAGATATAATCTTTCTGTCACGACCTCGGTGTATCATGAATTTGGAACACATGTTCCAACACTATTTCTCTATTCAGTAGCTGTTCACAGCATGTGAACCTGTCAAACCCTAGATACCGAGAATGTCACGAATTGGATTCAGGCTAACTCTATTCAATTCAAACCCTAATGGCTCGGCATCAATTCCCAGTGCTGTGCCCAGGACTTGCGTGACAAAGAGAGCTGGTAATTCCAGAGAGTTTCCTGCTTCATCTTTGAGACCTATCTGCTGAATGTCGAACTGGGTCTGACATGCGGGGCAATTCGTGACCACACAGTTCGCCCCTGCGCCATTTGCAGAGATCATCTTCTCTTTCAGTATCTTAAGGGCGACCGATTCGCTTGCAATGAGAAGAGGTGAACCACAACAACGCAGCTTCATGTCCCAATGGACACACTTTGCACCTGTGATCTCAATCAATTCATCGACCTTTCGAGGTAACTCAGGGTCGTCGAATCCCGCAACACTGGACGGCCGAATAAGATGGCACCCCGGATGGAATGCAACCCGAAGGCCATCTAGACGCCGAACAATCTTTTCTTCGATCTCGCCCCTCATATCATAGAGGACTTCTACAAAGTGACGTATCGTGGCCTTTCCAGTGTACTCTAGACCCAATGGTTTCAGAACTGCGTTGACCTTCTTTCTGCAAGCTGCATTGTTGTGAAGCACATGGCTGGTATCCTTCAGAGAACCAAAGCAGCCATTACAGGGAGTGACAATGTCATGACCTCTCTGCTCTGCCAGTGCTATATTACGACCGGACATGGAGAGCCAGCTGTTCTCATCAATTGATTTGAGAACTACGGTTCCACAACAGGAGGCGCCTTCAAAATCAATCAACTCAATGTCAAGATTCTTTGCAACTGCACGCATAGACGACTCGTAATTGTTGAACCTACTTGGAATAGCGCACCCAAGGAAGACCTCATAGCTCTGTGTCAATTCACACATCCTCCTCAAGCTTCATGAGCCCTGTCTTCTTGAGCATCCTCTTTGTGTCTTCAATATTCAGTACGGGAACTGGGTCAAGTCCGAGATCATCGCGTTCCCAGTCAGTAGGCTCGTAGAGCCTTCCCTTATCATACAGTGATTGTCGTGCTCCTGAATATCCGGGAGGTGCGATTCTCTTCTTGAAAGCCATATTCTTCAGACCGAACAAGATGTCTGTGATCTCTATTCCCTGAGGGCAGCGTTCTTGACAAGTATAACATGTCGTACACAACCAGACCATATCGGTTTCGAGAACCTCCTTCAGGCCAAAGAGAAGCATCCGCATCACTTCATGAATCTGTATGTTCACCTTATCAGAAACTGGACAACCAGCACTGCATTTTGCACATTGGAAACAGGCAGTGAGATCCTTCCCTCCAATCAGGTTCGAAGCTCCTCTTGTGAACTCAGCATCCATTGCCTTGAACTTCTTTCCATCAAAAGACTTGAATTGTCCCCACGCGTCTGTCATTTCTATTGCCTCCTCTGTCTCAATGGACTTGGCCCAAGCCGGTCTGCCAGTTCTGCAAACTCTTTAACAGTTTCGGCCCATATCGACCCTTCACTTGCACTGATATGTGTGAACTGCAGTCGATCGGTTTCGAGCCCGGCTTTCTCAATGATCTTCTTGGCAATAGCAAATCGACGCTCAAAGGATATGTTACCATCAACGTAATGGCAGTCTCCCACATGACATCCAGAGATCCACACCATATCGGCGCCTAGTCTGAAAGCTTCCAAGATATGCTGTACGCTCACTCTTCCAGTACACATGACTCGTATGTCCCGGACATTAGAGGGCTGTTGAAAACGGGACACACCAGCACTGTCTGCGCCTGCGTACGAGCACCAATTGCAGAGAATCGTCAGGATCCTCAAGTCGTTAGCAGGCATGTTCTCCAATGCACTGCGAATCTGCGTGAGTATCTGATCCTCGGTGAAGTGCTTCATAGTGATAGCACCCGAAGGACATCCAGCGCCACATTTCCCACATCCTTGGCATAGAACCGGATTCGTCACTGCATAATCATGGCTCCCATCGCCAGGAACAACCTCGATTGCATTGTAGGCACAGTTGATCTCGCAGGTCCCACAACCAATACAGATCTCGGGATCAACTACTGAAACTATGGCCTCAGCCTTTCGAATTCCTCTGATGAGGGGAATCAGTGCCCTTGACGCTGCTGCTTGCCCTTGAGCGATGGACTCGCCGATGCTCTTTGGAGCGGTAGCAGCACCAGCAACAAACACACCATCAGTCTGGAAGTCTACCGGCCGTAGTTTCGGGTGAGCTTCCATGAAAAAGCCAGAGAGGTTGAGTGGTACCTTGAATAGCTCCGAGATCTCTTTATTCGGCCTTGGAACCATCGCAGTGGCAAGTATTGTATGATCGACGTCAATGATGAGTTCAGCACCCAGCACTTGATCCATCACAGTAATGCTCAGAGCTTTGTCACGCCCTTTCTTCACAGCAGGTAGTGAGTCCTTATCATACCTGACAAAGACGACGCCCTTCTTGCGAGCTTCTCGGTACTTATCTTCTGCAGAGTAGAAAACTCGAAGATCACGGTAGAAATGGAACACACGGGAATTCGGGTATTTCTCAACTAGTTCAAGTGTATGCTGCAAGGCAACGGTGCAACAGATTCCTGAGCACCATGTGCGGGCTCCTTCAAGTGACGCGTCCTCTCGCGAACCTGCACAATGAATGACTGCGAAGGTCTCTCCATCATTGATGCCCTCTCCGCTTGCCACTCGCTTGTTGAATTCCACTTCAGTCATTACTTCGGGCAGTTTCTTGAGACCAAAGAGCCCTTTCTCTTCCAGAGCGATTGCTCCAGTCGCAACAATGACAATGCCAACAGTCAGCGATTCTCTCTTCTTTCCAGTCTTGATGACTACCTCGAATTCGCCAATAGAACCCTTTGCCTCAACGACCTCGGAGTTCAACATGATTGTAACGTTCTCGTTTCCAGTGATTCTAGACTCATAGTCAGCTATGATTTCTGAAGCAGGAGTATGGGTGAAATTGACCGTGGCAAGCTCGTTGAGGAATCCACCAACCCGGTCCTGTTTCTCTACTAGATAGACCTTGAAGCCCTTCTGAGCAATGATATCAGATGCAGCCATTCCAGCGACTCCAGCACCAATAACAAGGACAGATGGCCCAATCTGGGTCACCGCCTCTTCCTGTGCCTCCAGTAGTCTGGCTCGACCAACTGACATTCGCACCAGATCCATGGCCTTCGAGGTCGCTTCATCCTTGTCAGCCTGGTGAATCCATGCACAGTGCTCGCGGATGTTTGCCAATTCGAATAGATACTTGTTCAGTCCTGCTTCTTCAATCGTCGCTCTGAACAATGGCTCATGAGTTCGGGGAGTACATGATGCTACAACTAACCGGTTGAGCTTGTGCTCCTTAATCGCATCCTTGATTACGACTTGAGCGTCTGAAGAACAGGAGTAGAGGAGATTCTTGGCAAACACAACATTGGGAAGTTCGCTTGCATACCGAGTGACCTCTGCAACATCTACGGTTCCTGCTATATTGATTCCACATGAGCATACAATCACGCCAATACGTGGCTCTGCTGTCAATAGCTCAAGGTCTTCTTTTGTAAGAGCGTCTGTTTCATCGCCCTTAGGGATTGTTAAATCCATTGCAGCTAGAGCTGCAGCAGCGCTACCATGCGCAACAGAATCGGGAATGTCCTTGGGCATATGAACAGCCCCACACATGTGAACTCCAGGTACTCCAGTTTCAGAAATCATCAGTGATTTCAGGTCTGGTTGTATGAATCCAGACTCATCTTTCTCGATGCCCAATTGCTCGAATATCCCCGAGTCCGAAGAAGGCACCATTGCGGGACAAAGAACAACGAGATCATACGTATCTAAGAGAACTTCATGACCCTTGGTATTACTGTGCCGGACTAGAAGGTTCTTAGTGCCGTATTCCTCCTGTATCTCACTCGGCAGCCCCCTCACAAAGTGAATATCATATTCAGTTTCGCCCCTCACAAGGAACTCCTCAAAGCCCTTGCCGAATGCGCGCATATCATTATAGAGGATGTCAATATGTACGTCAGGAGTGTGTTCCTTAGTAATGATTGCCTCCTTGGTCGCATACGTACAACAGATCCTTGAGCAATAGGAACAGTGATTGACGTCTCTCGAGCCCACACATTGAATGAATGCAATCCTATGAGGTTCGCGGCCATCAGAGGGACGCATGACGATACCTCGGGTCGGACCGCTGGCCGATACCATTCGTTCATACTCCAATGCACTTACAACATTGCCATAGCGTCCATAACCATACTCAGGCACTGTGGTTGGATTGAGAAGCTCGTACCCAGTCGCTATAATGATTGACCCAGCATCAATCACCCTGGTTTCGTCAGCAATATCAAAGTTAATCGCCTCTGCTTTGCAGGTCTTCACACAGGTCATGCACTCAATGCAATTTGCAACATCTATCGTAGCAATGTTTGGAACAGCCTGTGGAAAGGGAATGTATGCAGCCTTTCTCATCTTGAGACCGAGGTCATATTCGTTAGGAACCTCAATTGGGCATACCCTCTGACATTCACCACAGCCTGTGCATTTCTTGGCATCAACGCGGCGTGTATGTTTCAGCACATCGACTTTGAAATCACCTGTTGTACCCGTAATTCCAGTGACTTCAGAATAGGCAAGAATCTCAATATTCGGATGACGCGAGCAGTCAACCATCCAGGGTCCTTGAATACACATGCTGCAGTCCAATGTCGGGAAGGTCTTATCCAGCTGGGACATGTGACCTCCAATCGAGGGTTTCTTCTCGACAAGAAAGACCTTGACTCCCATTCCTGCGAGGTCAAGTGCGGCACGCATTCCTGAGATACCAGCTCCAATTATGACGACTGGTTTTGATATGGGCTCTGCCATTGTACCGTCTCTCCGAAGAGGTGTCGCGTTGATTCAAGATTGCCCGATAAAATGTTTCGCATTGAGCAGTAGTCAAAACCGCAAGGTTGCGCTCCTTGATTGGCGCCAATCCTTTGGAATTAACAATTCTTAATGCATGCTCTTAATACAACGTCAGTAACGTCTTGAGATTATGAAGGCCGCTAGACTCTACACGCGAGTCTATCTGGCGCGTACAAAGGACCGCCGGGAGATTGGAGCACTGGATGATCTCAGCAAGATTGAGATTGTGATCTTCACACCTCCACAGTTCAGACTCGAATGAAGCAAGCATGCAGGAATACAACATTCGGTAATCGCGCAGGCAGCAGCAAGGATTTATGCCCATAAGTTGCGGATGGCCCCACCGAAAGGGGCAGACTGAAAGCCCTCGACCCGCTCTTACGACAGAGAGAGGTTTCGGAGTACCTAGCAATAGAAGGCGCTCGTGCAATGACCTCAGTTGCAAGAAAGATACTATCTGAACACATTATGTCAGGGTCCGCTTCACTTCGCCCTGGCGATGAAATTGGGCTGAAGATTGACCGCACACTGACTCAAGATGCTACTGGAACTCTAGCATATCTCCAATTCGAGGCAATTGGCCTGGAGAAAGTTCGAACTGAGCTGTCAGTTTCATTTGTTGACCATAACACATTGCAGACAGACTTCAGGAATCCTGACGACCATCGATACTTGCAGACTGTGGCTGCAAAGTATGGCATTCTTTTCTCAAGACCAGGAAACGGAATATGCCACCAGGTGTTCTTGGAGCGATTTTCGAAACCGGGAGAAACGCTAATTGGATCGGACTCGCACACACCAACAGCAGGCGGGGCAGGGATGATCGCGATAGGAGCTGGTGGCCTGGATGTTGCGGTGGCGATGGGAGGCGGAGCGTACTATCTGAAGACACCGGAGATCGTCGGTGTGAAACTCTATGGAAGAATGCCGGACTATGTTTCAGCAAAGGATGTCATTCTTGAGGTCTTACGAAGGTTGAAGGTGGACGGAGGAGTAGACAAGATACTTGAGTACTTTGGCCCAGGGATTAAGCAGCTGTCTGTTCCGGAAAGAGCTACTATTACGAATATGGGAGCTGAAACTGGCGCAACGACATCCGTGTTTCCCTCAGACGAGATAACAAGAGAATTCCTGAAGATGCAACAGAGAGCCCATGATTGGGTGGAGATTCCGGAGGCCAACGAGAAGGATTTTGACGAAGTCATCACAATAGACCTGAGTAAGCTTGAGCCATTTATAGCGAAGCCTCACTCGCCTGACAATGTTGTTCCTCTCTCGGAGCTAATTGGATTGAAGGTTGATCAGGTGGCCATAGGCTCATGCACTAACTCCTCACTCAAAGACATGCTCACTGTGGCGGCGCTGCTCAAGGGAAGAAAGATACATCCAAATACCGTTCTAGGTGTGTCGCCTGGTTCTCGTCAAGTATTGGAGTACATCGCTGAGAACGGTCAGCTTGCAGACATGATTTCAGCTGGAGCCAGGATTCTCGAGAGCGCCTGCGGCCCGTGCATTGGAATGGGTTTTGCACCACCCTCAACAGGAGTTTCATTGAGAACCTTCAATCGCAATTTCAAAGGAAGAAGCGGGACTGCAGATGCTCAGGTCTATCTGGTGAGTCCTGAGGTCGCAGTAGCAGCCGCCATCTATGGAGAGATAACGGATCCACGGAAGCTCGGACCACCCCCAAGAGTTGAGATGCCTTTGAAAATAAACGTCGATGACTCAATGATAATCAGGCCATCAAACACACCTAGCAGCGTTGAGATTATTCGGGGGCCAAACATCGTACAACTTCCGAAGATGGTACCACTCCCGGACAGTCTACCAGCCATGCAGGTGCTGATCAAACTTGGAGATGATATCACGACTGACCAGATTATGCCAGCGGGAGCAAAGATACTGCCATTGCGATCGAATCTGCCTGAAATCAGCATGCATGTCTTTGAGCAAGTGGATCCATCATTTGTATCAACAGCCTTGCGAGCAAAGGAACAGGGCGGAGGTATCATACTTGCCGGTAACAACTATGGTCAGGGCTCTAGTAGAGAACATGCTGCGCTTGCACCAATGTATCTTGGAGTAAAGCTTGTCCTTGCAAAGTCTTTTGCCAGAATTCACAAGGCCAACCTAGTCAATTTTGGAATCTTGCCCTGTACAATAGACGACCCTACACTATTCGAGAAGATAGATCCAGGCGATACTCTTGAAATGAAGAGAATTCGTCAGGCTCTCAAGGAGGGAAGAACACATCTCTCTCTCACTAATAAGGCGAAGGGTATCAAGATACCCATGACATGTGAACTCACTGAACGTGAGAAGAACATTATCCTGGCAGGAGGCCTTCTCAACTATACCAGAGAGGGAGGAATCTGAATCCGCAGGAGGAACATCAATGGCACAGAAATCAATCTATGAGTATTCAGCAAAGATACTGATTGCCAATGAATTGGAGAAGCACTTTCCGGAATTCAGATACCACCGAAAGCTTGCTGTAATAACTCCAGACACCAAATGGGCGAAACTAGAGAAAGACCATCCATGGTTGAAGACTGACAGACTAGTAGCCAAACCTGACCAGCTCTTTGGCAAACGAGGAAAAGCAAACCTCCTTCTTCTCAATGCCAACCTGAGTGAATTGAAGCAGTTCATGAAAGAAAAGCTGGGCAAGGAAATTGAGGTTGGAGGAGTAAGAGGAGAGCTTACGAGATTCCTAGTTGAGCCATTTATTCACCATGAGAAAGAGCTGTACGTGTCCATAACCTCGGACAGGAAGAACGACATTGTCCACTTCTCCTTTGAGGGCGGGGTATTCGTAGAAGAGAATTGGGACAAGGTAATCCATATTCCAATTCCTATTGGAACAGACATCAATGCCATTGATTTGGAGAGCAAGATCAAGGGCTTAGGTACTCTGGCACATTCTGTCATCCCATTCATCAGGGGATTATTCCAAGTATATTGTGAGCAAGACTTCGCATTTCTGGAGATCAATCCATTTGCCATTACAAAAGACGGTCTGGTTGTGCCATTGGACATGAAAGCACGCCTTGATGACACAGCTGCGTTCAGACATACTGACACGTGGGGAAATCCCGAGAATCCAATTGCGTTCCCAGTATCTTTCGGGCAAAAGCACTCCAAAGAGGAGGAGTTCATTCAGAGCCTCCAAGTGCAGACTGGTTCATCTTTGAAACTTACGATTCTTAACAGGGAAGGTCACATCTGGACAATGGTCGCAGGTGGAGGTGCGAGCGTCATCTATGCCGACACGATTGTTGACCTTGGTTTCGGCAATGAACTGGCTAACTATGGGGAATACAGCGGGAATCCCACTCGTGAACACACCGAGTTGTATGCACAGACTCTCATAGACCTCATGACAGAGAAACCAGACCCAGAGAAGAGACCCAAATTCCTCTTGATTGGCGGTGGTATTGCTAACTTCACTGATGTAAAAGCAACGTTTCAGGGAATTGTGAGCGCATTACGAAGGTCGGCAGAGAAGCTGAAAGAAACAAATGTCAGAATCTATGTGAGACGTGGAGGGCCTAATGAAGCTGAGGGCCTTCAACTTATGCGCGATGTCGGTAAGGAGATTGGTATCCCCATTGAGGTCTATGATAGATATACGCACATGACGAGAATTGTTCCTCTTGCGCTGAAGGGGGTCAAGTAGAATGGACAAGTATGAGCTGTTCAACAAGAATACTCAAGCGATTATTCATGGCTTTCAGGCCGATGCCATCCAAAGAATGCTCGACTTTGATTTCGTCTGCAAAAGAAGTACGCCCAGTGTAGCGGCTGTAGTTCGTGCTTCCCAGGAGGGCGCCATGGAATATCACAAGGTCTTTTGGGGCAGCAAGGAGATTGTGATTCCAATCTATAAGACTCTGGATTTGGCGGTGAAGAAACATCCAAACGCAGACGTGTTAATCAATTTCTCGTCGTTCAGATCTGCATTTCCGACATCCAAGGAAGCCCTTGAAACAGATACAATCAGAACAATTGTGATTATCGCAGAAGGAGTCCCAGAACGTCAGAGTAGAGAACTCATTGAAATAGCCGAGAAGAGGAAGAAGATCATCATAGGACCAGCAACAGTAGGAGGACTTCTTGCAGGGGCCTTCAAGATAGCTAATACCGCAGGTACAATTGATAACATCATCAAATCAAAGCTCTATAGACCGGGAAGCGTGGGATTCGTGTCAAAGTCGGGCGGTATGAGCAATGAGATGTATTTCATGATTGCCCAGAACTCCGATGGCATCTATGAAGGAATAGCAGTCGGTGGAGATCGGTATCCTGGCTCAACACTAGTTGATCATATTCTGCGATTTGAAGCCAACCCCAGAGTCAAGATGATTGTGTGCCTGGGGGAAGTCGGAGGGAGAGATGAGTACGCAATCGTTGATGCCATCAAGGTTGGGAAGGTGAAAAAGCCACTTGTCATGTGGGTCACAGGAACTTGCTCCAAGATTTTCCCAGCTGGAGTTCAGTTTGGGCATGCAGGAGCCATGGCAGGAACAGATATGGAAACTGCCGATGCAAAGAACAAAGCGCTGGCACACGTTGGCGTGATAGTACCACAGTCGTTTGATGACTTCGGTGATAGGATTCGGGAGACCTTCGAGAGGCTGAAGTCGGAGGGACGAATCGAACCTATAGAGGAGTTCACTCCACCTGAGCTGCCCATGGATTTCAATAAAGCTCTTGCGAAAGGACTTGTAAGAAGACCAACTGACGTTGTAACCACAATATCGAATGAAACAGGTGATGTGCTGACCTATAACGGTGTACCGATTGACAAAATCATCAGAGAAGACCTCTCGATAGGCTATGTGATAGGTCATCTCTGGTTCAAGAAGGAACTCCCACTGTTTGCTCAGAAATACATCGAAATCGTGCTAAAGTTGACTGCAGATCATGGTCCAGCTGTGTCAGGTGCACATAATGCGATTGTGGCTGTGCGTGCAGGGAAAGATCTCATGTCTTCGCTGGCCTCTGGCATCCTGACCATTGGCCCCAGATTTGGGGGAGCCATCTCAGATGCTGCAAAGTACTTCAAAGACGCACATGATTCAGGCAAGACTCCGCAGGAGTTCATTGACTACATGAAGGACGTAATAGGCATCAATATACCTGGAATTGGACACCGTGTGAAATCAGTGCAAAACCCAGATGTCCGCGTTGAGCTGCTGAAGGAATTTGTTCGTAACAACTTTCCGAACCATCCCTACCTTGACTATGCACTTGAAGTTGAAAAATTAACCACTGTCAAGCGGAATAATCTGATTCTCAATGTGGACGGGTGCATAGGAATTTGCTTCTTGGACCTCATGGAGAATCTTGACCTAACTCTGGAAGAAAAACAAGACATTCTGGATACTGAGATGCTGAATGGGTTGTTCGTTCTGGGGCGTTCAATTGGGATGATGGGGCACATCTTCGATCAGAAGAGGCAACGTGCAGACCTGTACAGACAGCCCTGGGATGAGATTCTGTACACCACAAAATAGAATTCGAATTCAAAGAGAAGAGAGAGTCTATGAAATGACGGAATACGAAAAACTAGTACCCCCAAAAAGGGGAAAGAAAATAACAGTCAAGAACGGTAAATGGACGGTTCCCGACAATCCGATTGTTTGTTGGATTGAAGGAGATGGCATTGGCCCGGAAATCAGCAGTGTAATGCGAAAGGTTGTAGATGCAGCAGTCGAGAAAGCCTACAAAGGAAAACGAAAGATTGAGTGGTTCGAGATCTACGCAGGGAATAAGGCTCGTGCTCTCTATAACCCAAAAGTCACTGATGAGCAGCTCAAAGCGCTATCACCACAAGACCAACGAAAGGCCTACCTGCCTGATGACACTCTGAAGGCAGTACGCGAATATCATGTCGCCATAAAAGGACCGTGCGAAACACCTGTTGGTAAGGGATTTTCATCCATCAATGTTGGGCTTCGACAGTTCTTGAGCCTGGGTGTCTGCTTGAGGCCTGTTTGGCATATCAAGGGGGTTCCTGCTCCTGTCAATGACCCCGATGCAATAGACATGGTCGTATTTCGCGAGAACCTAGAAGACATCTATGCTGGGATTGAGGCCTACCCGGGCTCTGAACAGGCCAAACAGATCATCAATTTCCTTAGAACGGAATGGAAGGTTCCAGTTGACTCCGAGAGTCTACGAGATTCGTCTGGCATATCAATCAAGCCCATGTCCCCTGAGAACTCAAAGAATCTTGTAAGGAGTGCCATCGAGTATGCAATAAAGATGAAACGACATGTCGTGACGATATGTCATAAAGGGAACATCATGAAGGCTACTGAAGGGCAATTCATGAACTGGGGCTATGAGGTCGCCAAGGAGGAGTTCAGAAACGTCATTGTCACTGAGGAGGAACTCAACCAAAAGTATGGCGGCGATGTCAAGAAAGCAATTGCCGATGGAAAAATCCTCGTAAATGATCGGATTCAAGATGCAATGTTCCAACAGGTCTTGCTTAGGCCAATGGAGTATGAGGTGCTGGCTATGCCTAACCTCAACGGTGACTATCTCTCAGACCAGCTTGCAGCCCAAGTGGGCGGACTTGGCTTTGCACCGGGAGCGAATCTCAACGATAACATCTTCTTCGCTGAAGCAACTCATGGTACTGCTCCAAAACACGCGGGGAAGAATGAAATCAACCCAGGTTCAATCATTCTTTCAGCCTGCCTGATGTTGGAGCACATGGGATGGGGTGAGGCATCGAGCATCATTAGGTCTGCGGTTTCGAAGACAGTAGAGTCAAAGAAAGTGACCTATGACATTGCTCGCCAATTGACACCCCCGGTTGAACCCATATCGACAACAAAATTCAGTGATGAGATCATAAAGAACCTCTAGTCATTGAAGTAGACCTGGTCCTATCAAGGACCGGATCAGTTCATCCAATCCCTCATCAGATGGATATACAAAGAGTGGCAACCACTTCAGGGTTGCCACAGTGCTGGATAGCTCATAGGTCATAATCTTAGCCGAGAGCCTTCCTCAATAGGCTGGGACTACGAGTAATAGCCTGCTTAGAAAGTGATGACGAGTTCCATGTCGTGGCTGGTCACATCAGGTCGACCTTTGACGCCAATCACGCCTTTCATCATCCAAGTATTACGGGCGTTCATGCTACGGTAGGTCGGAGGCACGCTTGAGGGTAAGGGGAGACTGAAGGGGATGCTTTCCCTGAAACCACTAGTGAAATGTCTTCCTCCTGCCACAGTGAGCTTACCTTGATGAAGTGTGCTGGTCTGCTCGGCGGTCACAGGTACCTGCTTGTTCTGAACCATCTTGTTTTGGGTGGCTCGGGTCCATTCGTTGACCCAGATCTCAATACGGAGTTCATCGGCGTCGAATTCTTCCGATGCCGAAATATCGAGTTTACCTTGCAGCGGCTCTCTTAGGCTGAACGTTCCCTTGTCAAGCAGCACTGCAATAGACGCGTTTGGTGCTTTTAGCTTACCAAGAAATCCCATAGACTTCACATCATTTTATGTATTGAACCCAGATTATGCTGGGTTGCGTGCCATACTGAGGAGGCTGTTCATTTAGCATTTGCGCCTATTGCCTGAAACATGACTGAAGATTGACCTCGAAGCTGGGTGTGCCTGCAATCTGACCCGCCAGACGTTCCCCTAGCTCGACCTCGTAGGTGCACTGACTGAGAGACAAAATCACTATTCTACTGAGCCATCATACTGAACCAACCTTCAAGCTTGTCCACTCCTTCGAGCCGAATAGTTGTGTCTTGCTCTGTAGGAATAGGTGTTATGATGTCTGATTTCCATCTTTTGAAGCATCTTGAAACGTAAAGAGGCGAAATATGTTCTATGAATTGTGCTAGCCGACCACCGTTCATAGGATACAGAATGGTGGTTATTAAAGGAGAAGTCGAGGATGGTTCTGGTGAACTATATAATGAAACACAATGTTTCGAAAGTATTGCTGCTTGCACTGATGTTTCTATTGTTAGCATCATTTTCTCCTGCTATTGCATTTTCAAACAGTCAGAGTGATGATGCTACTACTGGAACCAAGCACGCGCAGTCTGACGATAACAGTACCATTACTGATGATGACGACGAGCATGAGCTCGATGAGCATCGGGATGATGATGGGACTGCTTGGATAGAAACTGACATCATGACGGTGACTCTGAGTCCGGAGATGCCGACCTACCAGTATTGGTATGCAACTGACAACAATGGGAGTCTTGCTCGTTTCATGATCAGCTACAGAATGATTGTTGAGTTTGAGGACTCCAATGGCGACGGTGTCTTCCAAGCCAACGAAACAATCGCCTTTGCGCCGCTTGATGCCTTCGAGTGGAGCCTTCAAACCGGGACTATCACTGATAGTCTTGACCAAGTTGTAGAGGTCTTTGCCTCGTACACAAAGGGCGGCTTGAGTGGTGAGTGGGAGGACGATTGGTTCGAAGACTGGATGCCCGAGCTTGGAGATGATGGTGAGGGCGATGACAACTCAACGCTCTTGGCCAGTGATGGTGAGAGCAACTACAACTTCACAAGATTCTCCGAAATGACCCTCCGTTTCTATGGTCACATCTACACGACTGACACCGAGGGAAATGTCACTGATGACTTTGGCTTCCAATCCAATTACACCGTTGCTGGCGGATCGGAACTCAAGGTAGACATTGAGATCGGAAACTTTCCATTCCTCTCGAACACTTCGAAGGTTGCAGTACTGAATTATATGCGAGAAGACGTTGCGTCAACAGATGATTCAGATCACTTCTTCAGGCTTCATGAGGATGATAGCGATGATGAGGTTGAGTCCGAGGATATATCTGATGACCATGGAACAATGTTCGAAGACAAGGATGATGACCATGATGGTGAAGATGATAGCATTCAACAGCTCTCAATTGTTGATGATGCCACCAACACTACTCGCGGGCTCTATACTTGGCTTGACAGGGCATTGATAACCTATCTGAACAGCACTCAAGTTGCAGTGGATGTAGGTGCTTCCTACTGGACAGATGGGAACGGACTTCTGCTGTTCCTAGTATATCCTAACTTCGATGGAGGCTCCATCTTGCATGACCCATCAATGAAACTCCTCGAGGATGGAGCGCCAACAGGTGGTGCATCAGGAATTCTAGGTCTGGAAACAATCGCTTTGATTGGTGTCGCAGCAGCAATCATTGTAGTTGCCGGGCTGGCAATCAAACGCCGTTAGTCTTGTAGGGGGAGTTCGCTCCCTCTACTCGACTTCTTTTTCTTTCAAACAGATGGATTATTAGACTCTATGACAAGACAATGAGTTGGTCCTTATGCAGAGAACGACAGCACGCATCCTCGTGCTTGTATCAATCCTAGTTCTAGGTGTATTTGCCTTGAACAATCAAGCCAGCGCAGCATCCGGGACTCAGAACATCATGATGACAGACATGCATGTTCATGCAGAACTGGGGGCTGACTGTTCATCTGAGGTCTTGATGGAAACAAATGTGATAAACATGGGACCGACCGACTTGAACTCGTTTGATATTAGAGTCGATGTACGAGGCCTGCTGGTGAATTCAGCCAATCTTAACGGATCTCTTGTTGATACCACCGTTTCTCCTCTGAGCAACTATGTGATTGTGACAGTTGAGCCCTATGCTCCTATTCCTTCAGGAGCTTCGATGATGCTGAATCTCAATTTCACAACGCAGTGTCTTCAGGAACGCATTGGCCTCAGCAGCGACGGCACAATGTACGTCAACCATTTAATCTACTATATTCGTCCTTTTGATGAGGTTCACAATCTCACTTTTGCAGCTGCACTCCCACCTCATGCTGTACTTGACTTAGAGGCTGCAGCACCGCTCTTTCCCAGCGCAACATCGAACCATACAGATGGCATAAGGACTGTATATGTCTGGAGGATGGATACTCTTCTCCCAGGACAGGAGGTTGCGTATATCATCAAGTACCTGATACCTGCAGCCCTTCTTGACACCCCAGCGACTATCACGGACAATTCCTTAGTCATTGGCATACTCGCCGCAGTAGGTGCAGCGGGAGCTGTACTCATCCTTGAGCGGACACCAGCTTGGATAAAACAATTGAGGGCAAGAGAAGTCGTTGTCAGTGGGAGGATATCAAGTCAAGAACAAGAGATTCTTGATTTTCTTTCCTCTCGTGGAGGATCATGTTCACAGAGAGAGATCTATGCAGGTCTGGATATGTCCCAGGCAATGGCTAGTATGATGCTTACATCACTTGAGGAACGTGGTCTCATCAAGAGACTACGAAGTGGAAGGGAAAATATCGTACACATTATGGAAGACTAGGATTCTTCCACTTTGATACCAATCCGCTGCCATGCAGGTTCGCTCTTTCGCTGTATGTATTGAAGATGCGTGGCCAAACCGAATTCTTCTGGCTCATGGCCAAATGCCAAGGCAAGTAGTTCAACAACATGAAGAATATCAAAGGTATACTCCTTCTCGAAGTACTTCTGAATCTCCACCTGGCCCATATCCAGTTGCAGCTCACAGAATGGACATGGTGTCACAATCATGTCAGCGCCTCCGGCCTCAATCAGACTATCAAACTTCTGCTTTGTGAATTCGAGGGCGAGCTTCACATCGGCTGTTCTGACTGCGCCACCAGCACCACAACATATCAGCTCATCCTTGTAGGGAACATATTCGGCACCCGAGGTTTCACAGAGTTCTCGAAATATGTGGGGTCGCTCCGAATCATCTTTCTGTTTGACGCTCTTTGGTCGCATCCAATGACAACCAGGATGTAGAGCCATCCGGACCCCCTTTAGTGGCCGCGTGACCTGCTCACGGATTTTCTCCAGACCTGCTATCTTGTACAGGGCATCAACATAGTGCCAGACCTCAATGGTTCCCTTGAATTCACGATTTACCTCTGCGAGGTTCTCGTTGACTTTTTCCCTGAGTTCGGCGTCATGTTTCAGTTCATGATTGGCATCCCATAAACTAGCAAAACAGCCATTACAACCGGTCGTGATTGGATGGCCACCAGCTTCTGCAATCGTAAGGTTCCGAGCCGCGATTGTCGCCCAAGTCACTCGATCGAATGATCCAAAGACACCTGGAGCAGGACAGCAAGTGGCACCTTCCATATCAAGGAGTTCAATGCCAAGATCCTTGAAGACAAGCTTCGCTGCTTTTTCGACACTTGGATATCTATGAGGAATGATGCATCCAAGGAAATGGTAGAAGGATTTCTTAGCCATAGCTATTTCTCCTCTTTCTCAGCAACGAGCCTGTCAAAACCTGTCTTCTTTGCAATCTTGCGTAGCTCCTCGATTGCTTCGGGGTATCTGCTGGCATTGGGTGGAACTCGCTCAAGGCCAACCTTCTCACGTAGGTTTTGCCATGACTCGCTGTCTAGAGGGACTGCATGACCAGCTTGGAGCACTTTTTGGGCTGTCTTCTGATGCGGGACTAGCATGTAACCCTCGGCAACAGCAATATTCCGAATTGCCTTGATGACATCAGTCGGTTTCACATCTTGTGGGCAACGATCAGTGCAGGTATAACAAGTAGTGCAGTACCAGAGTTCTTTTGCAGAGATGCACTGCTCCTTGAGGCCAAGGAGAGCCTTTCGAATAATCCCCCTCACAAGATAGTTAGTTCGTGCTCCGGCAGGACAGCTTCCACTACATGTGCCACACTGGTAGCAGCTCTGGATGTTGGGACCACCGATCTTCTTGATCATCTGAACGAAGGAGTCATCAGGGAGGTCGATTTCGATTGTGGCTTTTTCCTCAGTACTGGTCAAGATAATGCACCGACAGGATGGAGGAGGTGATTTTCAGCCTTAAATTCATTACCAAAAGGTCACATTATCTGAGGCCTGTTCATCAGGTCTCTCGAATCAAAGGATTCCACCGCTACGATGGTGAGGTTGCGGCATGAAAGATAGTATCTCTCGTGGGAGCATAGACAACAATACATTTGATTCAGAATTTCTGGACAACGCTACGGATGCATAAGCTAGCGGGCTCAGGGATTCCAAGCTGCGAAACGCTTGGCATTCAGAACCATTTCTTCGCCACATAATAGACAACTAGCGCCATCACGATGCTTGAAGATAGCAATACCACAATGAAAGTAGCAATGCGATAGTCTATCGGCGCTGTAGTATTGCTTATAGTCGTTGAAGTGTTTGTGGCCACCTCTCCTGCTATGAACGGAGAGTCGGATCGGTCATACGAGAAATAGATACCATCCGTAGCACGAATCTCCACAATATAGGTGTCAAGCTTGTAGAACTGTGAGCAGTTCCAGTTATACCACTTCTCTGTCAATGACGATGCAACTGTTTCAAACGTGAGCCCGAGGTCAGACGAAACCCGAACATCATAGCGAAGAGAGTCATCGACGTTGATGTCATATGCATACCATCTGATTGTGTTCACGCCAGTCCACTCTTCGCCACCGTTAGGAGAGAGCACAGTGACCGCGGGTACGAAGTAATTGCCGATGTACACGTTTTGAAAGACTATGGATAGCACAGTCCCATTTGTCAGCCATACAGTGGAATTAATGAAACATGTAGCATTGTTGCCCAGAGTCTTGGTGTCCATGACGAGTGTAGGCGTATCTTGTTCAACTGCAATAGTTGCCGGAATCGCTGGCGCAACTACCTCAAGACGTGATCTGTTCACGACTGATGCACTCCATGCAGACCGGAGAATCACATGGTCACCAGCAATGACTGAGTCAGATAGGACTGCAATCTCAGTCAGATTAGCAGGTGTATGGTATGTAAGATTCAGTTGAGGTGAATCAGCAGAGAGCGTGCTTGGATAGAGATCAATTGTAGTTATCAACGAATTCCCGGTATTGGGAGAGAATACCAGCATTGAAGATAGCATCAAGAAAACCGAGGCAATTACAAAGCAAAGACGAAACCCATGCGGACTGTTGCTACTTTGAACCTGCTGTTTCAATCTCCATCACCTTCTGAAAACGGTTGCTCTCTCCATACCTTCAGGGCTTCATACCATAGCACCACACATACTGATACTAGGATACAAATCAGGGTAGCGGAGTACCAGTCAGCATACCAGATCAACAGAGAAGCAAAAGCTGCTGTAAGCGACGAGTACAGTGTTGCGTAGAACAGGTATCTTGGTACCAGGAGTCTACCCTTTCCAATGAATTGATTCAATATGCCTACTCGTACATCTCGTGTTACGCTGTACTGTCCATGAACATCTTTCTCAACAAGGCCGTACTGACGCAGCCGCTCTAGATGGTGCATGGACAGCGATGGGCTTGAGAGATCAGCCCCACGCTGGATTTCTCTCGCAGTCAGTGGCTCTGGATGTCGAAGCATATACCAGTAGACTGACAGGGTCTTGCCTTTGATCAACTCGGCCAATTCTTCATCAGTAGGCTCCAATTTGGTCAAGACCCGCGACTCCAAATAGTTGATGAAGCTGTGACGGGAAATGACTCTTAAAGCCTGCTAATCAGCTCTTGACTACGGAGACCTCAAGGCAAGGCTAAAAAGGGGTATTCGTTTTTCATGACCCAAACATAGCACTCCATCGATGTCCAACTAGCGGGCTCTATGGTAGAATGAGCCTTACTGAACAAACAGGAGAAAGCCATAGATGTCTTCGGTCCCAACACCAGTCACACCAAAACCCCCAAGGACGAGAGAGAGGGTACTAGTCATTCTCCAAGAGCAGTGCAAAGAGTGTGGGCTTTGCATAGAGTTCTGCCCCAAGAAAGTCCTGTGTTTTACAGACATCTATAATCGAAAAGGGTACCATCCTGTTACTGCGTGCGATATTGATGCATGTGTGAACTGCGAGTTCTGTGAGCGAATTTGCCCGGATATGGCTATTTTTCTTGCCGGCCGTGAAGAGGCAAAGAAGGCGTACAAAGCAGGGGCGCTTGAAGAGGGAACTGTAATCCCGGAGTTCGAGGCAAAGCCAGCAGAGAGGAAGGAGAAGTCAAAGTAGATGCCCGAGCGTATCATGTTCACAATGGGGGATATTGCATGCGCTGAGGGTGCACTCTGTGCTGGTTGCAGATACTTTGGTGGATATCCAATCACACCTGCCACCGAGATTGCAGAATGGATGTCACAGAGAATGCCGCAAGTTGGTGGTGCCTATGTTCAGTATGAAGATGAGATAGCATCCATTACGAGCGTGATAGGTGCGTCATGGACTGGAGTGAAATCAATGACAGCTACCTCAGGTCCTGGTGTAAGCCTCATGCAAGAAGCAATTGGCCTGGCAGTGATGACTGAAACACCGCTTGTACTCGTGAACATCATGCGTGGAGGCCCAAGCACAGGACAGCCCACAAGGGGTCAACAGGGCGATGTCATGCAGGCAAAATGGGGAAGCCACGGCGACTATCAAATAATCGCTCTCACTCCAGCATCAGTTCAGGAGATGTTCGACCAGACTATTCAGGCATTCAATCTGTCAGAGCGGTATCGAACGCCTGTCTATGTGCTGGCTGATGAAACCGTGGGCCATATGAGAGAGAAACTAATCATCCCTGATCAAAAAGACATATGGATTGAGAACCGCAAAACACCCACTGTGGAACCATCAGAGTATCTACCATTCAAAGCAGATGATGACCTCGTGCCGCCAATGGCTCTGTTGGGATCCAAATATCAGTTCTATGCCACCGGCTTGACTCATGATGAAAGAGGGTATCCAAGTGACAGCGAAGAAGTTCAGATTGAACTCATAACTCGTCTCAGCAACAAGATACTCCGTAATGCGGATAAGATCATTGACGTCGACCGTGTAGAGCTGGATGATGCCAGAATCGCTGTGATATCATATGGCACGCCAGCACGAAGTGCAAAGAGGGCCATCAAGATCGCTCGCGAGCAGGGTATCAAGGTCGGGATGCTAAGGCTCAAGACTGTGTGGCCATTCCCTGAAAACGAGGTTGCACAGATTGCCACAGAGGTCGACCATATCATTGTCGCAGAACAGAACCTTGGACAGGTCTACTATATGGTGAAGGCTGCAGCTGCTTCGACACCAGTTCATCTAATGGCAAAGCCCGCAGGAATGCCGCAGCTTCCTAGCGAGATTCTTGACAAAATCAAAGAGATTGATGCGCAATAGAGCCAACGGCTATTCTTGGTTCATGATGCTCTACACAGGGAAGAGTTAAGTCAAGAAGACGATGGAGTTTGATCATGAGGGTCCTAGTGACTGGGTCATTTGGCAACCTCGGAGAGAGCACATTATTGGCACTCTTCGAGAAGGACTATGAAATAAGATGCTTCGATCTATGTACTAATGCAAGCCAAAAGACACAAGAAAGGTTGGAGAAGAGAGGCGTCTTTGACACAATATGGGGGGATATTCTTGACATAGAAACTGTGAAATCTAGTGTCGAAGATGTTGACTGCATCATCCACCTAGTGGGAATCATGCCCCCCTTGTCTGAGAGAAGACCAGATCTTGCAAGAGCCATAAACGTTGAGGGAACTCGAAACATCATCAATGCAGCAGAAACACAGGGCAGATTACCCAAGTTCATCTTTGCAGGATCGGTATCAACATTCGGACCCACGATGCACCTCCAGCCACCACGAGCTGCAAAGGATCCATTGGTAGCCACTGATACATACACTGAAACAAAAATCGCCTGCGAAGGGATAGTACGAGCGTGCAGTCTTCCTTGGACAATCCTGCGAATCACAGCGGCACCACCAACTGTGGTTAGTGCAGACATGAGTGCACTGATGTTCGAGATGCCACTCGACCAACGGATCGAGTTCGTACACTCTCGGGATGTTGGCCTGGCCTGTGCAAATGCAGTGGAGGCAGAAACATCTGGAAAGACACTTCTAATAGGCGGTGGAAGGTCAAACCAGATGATTCAACGGGAATTTATCTCGAGAGTAATGAAGTTGATGGGTCTGGGATTGCCCCCTGAGTCCGCATTCAAAGTGCCAAAGAGGCCCGAGGAATACTATTACACTGATTGGCTCGATACCGAAGAGTCACAGCGACTTCTGAAATATCAGACTCGAGCATTTGACCAGTATCTCGAAGAGATGAAGTCCATGCTAGGTGTCAAGAGATATGTTACCAGACTATTCAAGGGACAAGCGATGAAGCAAATACTTGCGGCCTCACCATATTACACGAAGAGCGATGACTGATTCTCTTTGGAGAGAGAACGAGAGATATCACACGAAATCAAAGGCACGTTCATTCTCATGGCAAAGGACTAGAAAAGCGATTGGCAAATGCTCCGTGCAATCATCTCGAAGGCCTTGTTCACATTCTTATCATCTCTGACCGAGGTTTCGATATAGTCCATTCCTAGTTCGCGTGCCATTCTTTGGCCTTCCTCAATAGGGATGACTCTCTCCTCCACAAGGTCTGTCTTGTTCGCCACAAGTAATGACTTGTATTCCTCCACATTTCGGTCGACTTCTTTTTTCCATTCAATCACATCATGTAGAGTTTCCCATGCAGTGACATCATAGAGGAAAATGACTCCCTGCGTGCCAATGTAGTAGTTTGCCCGTACCCTCTCAAGAAAAGCCTGAGAGCCCAGATCCCAAATCTGGAGATTCACAAGATTGTTGTCAACCTGCATCTTCTTGTAGGCAAAACCAGTTCCTAGGGTTGGAGAATAGTGTTCCCTGAAGACCCCTGTGGAGTATCGGATGATGATACTCGTCTTGCCTACTGATGCGGATCCAACGGTGACTACCTTGAGAAGATAAGTTGGACTCATACTTAATCATCCCACGAATCTCAGGGACCTATTGTCGTGTAAATCAGATAACGGTTACCATGACATATGAACTCGTCGAATGAACATACAGAGCAGCTGTAATCCTAGTACGTGATGGTTGTAGGGATAGATGTGATGGTCTTAGGAATAGTGATACCGAGTTGTAATGACAGTATCAGCAGAGTCAACTTCGCGGCCGCTCCCAGTTTGGAGTACTCCAACATCAAACGCTTCAGGCTCTCATTCTTTTGCCACTTCACCCAATAATCAGGAGGTATATCCATCAGCGGCACTCCGGATGCCGCACAGATTCTACTGATACGCTCTGTCCCATAGATGGCCTGACCCCTTGTGACAAGGGTGAAGATCATCTCTTCTGTAGCATCATCACCTGCCGGTGTTAACGACCCGGTCTTGATTGTTCTAATCTGAGACCGACCATGGCTGCTCAGTTGCTCTAACCAGAGGGAGTACTCCTCAAATCCTCGCATATCAAATGGAGCAAACCGACTGACTATGCGTTCTCTGAAGGCATTAGTAAGGGCAATAGCAAAGGATTCAAGGTTCCTAGGGTCAAGAGCCGCCGCAAACTGTGCCAGGATTTTCATCCATTCACCAAAGAGGAGCATGAGCCTTCGGTTGTTGAGGCCTTCGAGGATTTTGATGTCGAAATCAACAGACCAATGGTTGTCTGCAAAACGAAGTTGCCCCAGGGTTTCGGGGGTCTCACTCGCATTCATAACAGAGGTCAGAGCTTTAGTGGCATCTCCTACCGGGTAGCATTCCTCAGCCACACGTAGCGATATCTCAAGAACCTCCTTTGCCAGGAGAATACGTCTCTTCTCGGGAGAGAGAGCCTCAATCACCCCAGTTTCAAGAAGATAGTCCAGCGCCCTAAGTATCTCTCGCTCATCGTATGAGGCGCCGAGCTCACCAAGTATCTCTCTGACAGTTCGTCGGCCGTCCATCAGACCTGCAATACGGGGGATTACAACAAGCATCTCTGGATGTAGGTTGCGCAATGCTTCGGTTTCTCGAGATGTCGCCTGCACATACCGAAAGAACTCAGTCCGAGCCGAAACGAAATCATTGAAGCTCAGTGTGTTACGAAAGCGAATGACGCGATATGCCCATAACTTGGATATCTCAAGGAATAGGTCTCTCTTTGATAGTCCACTCACTTCCAGTATCTCCTTCATGTTTCGGGATCCGTTGATCAGCGGCACGAGAGTACCACTGGACGTGACAATTGTGTTCGGGTCAACTGTGAAGTATGGTACCCATGAATCGGGAAGGTCATCAAAGGAGAGCTTCATCATCACGCTTTCGCCAAAGGGCTCCAAGTAGGCCTCTGCAAAGGACACATCATTATCATAGAGTTGCGTTTTTGGAAGCCATTTCTGTTCAAATTCAGTCAGCAGCGAATTGAGTACACGAATGACCTCTGTGTTAAGACTCTGCACGCCAACAGCTACCATGTGCACATTCTCGCCATTCAATACTGTAAAAACGTGAGCCCCATAATCTACGTGGAAGACAGGTGCACTCTGCTGAAACACTTCTTTTGAGAACATGTCGATGGCAGTGAAGAAGCTTGATGCGAGAATAGGATTCATACCAAAGGCACGAGGATCAAGTTGCATGTAGAAACGAGGATTGCTGTTCTTGTCTGTTATTAGGATGGCTTCAATCACGTGTCCAGGCATCTTGACGCACTATCTTTGATGATGGTAGGTTTTGATGAATATTAGCCTTCTTTGGAGAGACAATAGGTAGGTATCTCACGACTTCATTGAGAGCGGTCAGTGCATTTTATCATGACTGACTATTCGAATATGACTCGACTCGTCGACCACATCAACAAGCCTTTTATCATATTGACAGTCGAAACTTGATGAGAGTACCCTCCATGACTGAAGCAGTGCGTGTCTTGAAGCATCCGATGGCCAAGTACATTCGAACTGATAGAACTCCATTCATCTATTGCCCGGGCTGCTCTGTCGGGATTGTATCAGGCATGCTCGCAAGAGCAATTGATAATCTTGGCATCGATTTTACCAAGGTCGTAGTGGTTTCAGGCGTTGGATGTACAGGAAGAACCTCAGGGTACTTCAAGACGGGGACATACCATACAACTCATGGAAGGGCAATAGCCTTCGCAGAAGGCGTGAAAATAGCTAATCCTGAACTCAGCGTCATTGTTGTCAGTGGGGATGGGGATGTTGCAGCTATTGGCGGTAATCATCTCATTCATGCGTGTCGTAGGAATATTGACATAACTGTCATCTGCATCAACAACTTCAATTACGGCATGACAGGAGGGCAGTTTGGCCCAACAACTGAGCACGAACGATTCTCTCAGACGAGCCCAGCTCCGATTGGCAACATAGAGCATCCATTCAACTTAGTGAAGCTAGCAGCATCATCTGGTGCGACCTTTGTGGCGAGATGGACAGCAATCCAAGTTCGAAGAGCAACAAAGTCAATGGAGAAGGCAATCAAGAGGAAGGGTTTTTCATTCGTCGAAATAATCGGAGCCTGCCCCACAGCCTATGGTAGAATGAACCGATTGGGTGACGGTCTGGCCATGCATAAGCATCTACTGGAGGTCGCCGAGATTCAGAATGGTCTGCCACCTCATGAGGCAGAGCTTGACTATGCTCGTAGAATTGTATGTGGTGAGTTTGTGGACATTGAAAAGCCGGAGTACACCGCTGTTCTAGAAGAAGCGCATCGTCGAGCCAAGGGTGAATGATTTGAGCAGATACGAGATACGAATCGCAGGCTTTGGTGGTCAAGGTGTGGTCACAATGGCTGTGGTGGTCGGAGAAACCGCTGCACTGAATGACAATAAGTACGTCGTGCAGACCCAGTCATATGGACCGGAAGCCCGTGGCGGTGCGAGCAAGAGCGAGATAGTCATCTCTGATGAAGAAATTGACTACCCAAAGGTCATGGCACCTGATGTGTTTGTGGCGTTGAGTAGAGCTGCCTACCTAGAATACATCCACGGTCTAAAAGAGGATGGAGTTCTTATCATAGATGAAGACATGGTGGGCGTGGAGGGCAAGCTTCCCAAAGGAGTGAAGGTCTACAAGATACCTGCAACAAAGATTGCAGACAAGGAAGTAGGTAACAAACAAGCGACAAATATGGTGATGCTAGGAGCCTTTACCGTCATCACGAGAGCATTGTCAATTGGGGGGCTGAGGGCCAGAATCGAAGAGAAGTGGCCGAAATTCCTCAAGACGAACATGCTCGCATTGGAACTGGGCATAAGAGCGGGCGAAGAGGCCTTGGCCAAGAACGATGACTGAGTGACACATGGGTCGCTGCTACTAAGGTATGCTTAGAAATAGGATACGCTATTTATTCAGTCCCCTTATAGCAATAACAGCTGCTCCCAGAGCTCCTGTGAACTGGGGATTCTCAGGAACCCATAGTTCGGCTCCAAGTTGCTTTGATAGATGGTGCTTGAATGCAGGATTCAGAGCCACGCCTCCCGTCAGGCAGATGGGTCGAACAATGCCAACACGCCTAGCGAGAGATGCAATCTTGGTGGCCATCGATGCATGAAGTCCAGCCGCAATGTCCGAAGGATCCTTTCCAGCACCAATATGACAAATGACCTCACTCTCTGCAAAGACAGTACACGTACTGCTGATTGTCGCCGGTGTCTTTGACGTCAGGGCAAGAGGCCCGAGCTCACTGATGGAGATGCCAAGCACACCAGCCATCACCTCAAGGAATCTTCCAGTCCCCGCGGAGCACTTGTCGTTCAACTCGAAGTTCACAGGTCGACCTTCCGGACCGATGCGAATCACTTTTGAGTCTTGACCTCCAACATCGATTAGAAGACGCATTTCCGGATGCAGGGAGTGAACGCCCACACTGTGACATGTTATTTCGGTGACTGATTGCTCAGCATCTTCTACTTGAGTACGTCCGTAACCTGTACTTATTATTGGAATACCCTTTAGTTCCATTTTGGAGGAAACCCGTAACTCCTCCATTATTCTCTCAACAGCCTGTGAACCAGAGGATCCTGTGGGCATGATATACGAAGCGAGAGTCTTCGAAGTGGAATCCACGAGAACGCCCTTTGCAGTGGTTGAACCGATGTCAATACCGATCCCATGTTTCATCACAGTCAGTACCTCAGAGGAACATCTCAAGAAGCGCATCTACTCGCGTCTGTATCTGAGCCTCGTTATATAATCTCGAATCCACCATGTCACCCTCTATTACAACTCCCGGAACCCCGGTCCGTTCGCTGACGATCTCTTTCGAAACTAGCTGACCAAGGGAGTAGCGTTTGCATGATCGCACAGAGAACATGATGAAGCCATCAAGGTCATAGTCCTCAATCAGCTGACACATCTTGTCTATCTTTGCCTCAAGTCCCTTGTTAAGGTACGAATTGGAATATATGCTCACGACGCTCCCATACAGATCATCTGTTTCAATGGCTCCAGACCATGCATGCGTGTAGGTATCAGCCGGAAAGACCACACCTCTCTTTGCCAGACCATTAAAGAACCTGAAAATGGAATGCCATGGCGGAATATTGTCCCAGAGTAGACGTATCTTCTCATCGCGGATTGCACCTATGCCTTCTTTCACTCTCGAGTTCACTTCATCTAAGAGAGTCTGATAGAAGTCGATGATGATATCAGTACCTCTCATGGAAACCACAGGCGCCATCGTCAAGAAGCGATCAGCGCAGTTCAGCGGCGATGGTCGATTCTTGCATGCAGCCAAGGATTGATTATAGAGTTTGATAGCTCTACTGGAAAGGTCAGCAACCTCGCGCATTCTCTTCTCTGTAAGGGTGGTGTGAAAGGTCGTCCCAAGAAAATCCACAAGCCGGTCAATCCCCTTTCTCACATACTCTTTGTGATGCTCAGGTTGTTCGCCTTCAATCGGTGGTGTGTCCAAGAGAAACACGGGTGCGCCGGTCTGCTCTGATACTGCATCGTACCATCTGAGGACAGTGCCACAGATGTTGTTACAAGCAAGAAGTGCCTGGGGAACTGGTAGTCCATCCATTGGGCTAGCATTCGGCTTCTCTACTGAACCTATACTTGCTCGTGCATAAGAGCACAACTCCTGCGAGTATCCTATCTCTTCAGCATAGCCACACACTTCTGGACCTACCTTCTGAGACCCTACGACAGCTCCATACTGCTCAGGATAACTCACACCAACGCCCATTGCTACAGGAATCTCTACAGGGAATCCCGAGGTCACCCATGCAAGACGCTTTTCTTCACTGGCCTGTTGACCCTCTAGCATGTACTGGAACATAATCTGTTGGAGTAGTGAATTTGATTCAAGCTGGCGATAGGCTTTATCTTCTTTCTTTGTCTCTGTCAATATGCTCACCTCACGTTTTACCAAAGGACTCCAAGAAACTCTGAATTCTCACTTCTATGCGAGATCTATCAGACAGTTCTGGATCAATAGGGATTCTCACCGTTCGCACTCCTTGCCGGGAAGCTGCTCTCTCGATCGAGGGAGCCTCGAATTCGTCAGGATCACAGAAGGACTGCTCAAATACCATCAAACCATCAACTTCCAGTGGTCCGAGAAGCCCTTCAAGATAGCTCATCCGATGACCAAGGCCTTCCTGGGTTGGTTCTCCCGGAGCTGATAAGATAGACTTCGCCATTTCTTCAAAGGGGTCACCTTCCACATCCAAGGGCGGAGTAAACGCCGTCTTGAAACCAAAGGAGAGAAGATCGAGAATAAGTATTGAATCAATGAATCCGCGGACACCAGTGATGATATTAGCAATTGCTTGGGGCTCCACCATACCACCAGCAACGGCAATCCTTGGTCTGTGTGATGATTTGAGTTTCTTGATCTGGGAGAAGTGTCCAGTCTTGAATGCCTTGAGAATGGATGTGACAACGCTAGAGAGTGCCATTTTCTTAATTCTATTATGAACCAGTGATGTAGTGTTATGTAGCTCCAATCCGACTGCAGGGAGTGGCGTCGTAAGAAAGGCTCGCATCAGACGACAGAGTTCGGTATAGGACAGCACTGCTGGTTCTGCAACTCTTGCACTGTATAGATACTGCGCATCTTCGCGAAATTGACCGACAAGTGAAACAGCACGTTGATAGTTCTCTGATAGAAATGGACGATCTAGCGATTCCTCAATTCCATCACTCAACAGCTGAAGCTCCTTTGCTAGGTATCTCACAATAGAACCATCTTTGACATGCCTCGTAGCAGGATATGTCAGTCGGAAGACCACATCATCAGGGAAACGAAAGCGCCACACGTCTGAAAGATTGTGAAGAGAATCACAGGTGTTGCTTGGAAAGATAAGACCAGCGATAGATGGCATCTGATCGTTAGTCCTCTGGCTGTACAGATTCCTGACATAAGAACAGGCGAATGTCTGCAGACTCTCTTCAAATCCGCCGGATACTCCCGGCAGACCTCGCAGGAGGGACGGTGTCAGACCATGAGCAAGTATCAATTCAAGTGGTGTATGGGGATAGATGTAACCTATGACCTCCTCTCCGGCCTTGAGAAGCTGCCGCAGGCCAGCACTAGACTGTTCAAGTATTCCTTCGTAACTCAATATTGCTCCCTCGCACAACTGCAGGGTAGTAATAGTCAATCTCTAGCACCATCCATCTTATTTGTTATGCTACGGCAAAGAATCTCTGTCAGTAGAAGGAAATATGAGGAGCTAATGTTATGCTGAATGACCAGACTTCAACTGAACTTGACTACGATGACTCGTATCAAGTATCAATATAGAGAGGAGAATAACATGGAAGAGATGCTTTGGCACAAATACAAGTGGCCAAAAGAAGCGCCCCATTCACTCGAATATCCGGACGAGCCACTCTATGCTTTGTTAGACAAAACAGCCAACGAGCATGGTGACCTGCCGTTTACCGTGTTCATGGGGATGAAGAGAACTTACGCAGAAGTAAGAGAAGATGCTAATAAGATTGCGAACTATCTGGCAAGCATTGGGATCAAGAAGGGCGACAGGGTTGCGATTTTCATGCCCAACATGCCGCACTACCCGCCAGTATTCTTTGGTATTTTGAAAAGCGGAGCAACTGCAGTCACATGCAATCCACTCTACAAGCCCGGAGAACTCAATTTCCAGCTGAAGGACTCTGGCACAAGAGTAGTCTTTGTGCTGGACCACCCGGTCTTCACACCATCATGCTACGAGGCGATTAAGGACACAAAAGTGGAGAAAGTGATTGTCTGTAACGTGAAGTCATTCCTGCCCAAGGTAAAGGCAGTACTGGGTGGACTCCTTGGGAAGATACCCAAGAGCCCCTTCTACGAGGATGATAAGACTGTCTTCTATGATGACATCTTGGCGAATTCCGAAGCAAAGCCGCCCGATGTTAAGTTCAACCGTAAGGATGACGTGGCGCTGATACTCTACACCGGAGGCACAACAGGAGTACCAAAGGGAGCAGCATTGCTTCACAGTAACCTGTACTCAAACGTCCTCCAGATCTTCAACTACGCCTGGATAGACCCGAAAGACCATCCTCAGAGCGGCAGAATGCGCATTGGCGAAGAGGTGGTTGTTGGTGCCCTGCCATGGTACCATAGCTATGGCCTCACTCTGAGCCTTCTCATGTCAACCTATCTTGCGGGGCAGCTTGTGTGCGTTCCAGACCCACGTGCTGGAAAGCCTCCAATGACAGAGTTGTTGAAGGAACTTGAGAAGAACAAGGGATCGATTCTCAATTGCGTGCCAGCACTCTACGCAGGTATTGTCAACAACCCCAAAGTGAAGGAGTTCAATCTGAGATCAGTGAAAGTCTGTAGTTCGGGAGCAGCTCCACTTCCTCCTGAGCTTGCTAAAAACTTTGAAGATATCACAGGAGCAATCCTCTTTGAAGGATATGGGTTGACCGAAACTTCACCAGTGACACATATCAACCCTACGAACAAGACAAACCGCAAGTTTGGGTCAATTGGTTTGCCAATACCAGACACGTACTGCAAGATTGTGGACCTCGAAACAGGCGCCAAGGAGTTGCCGATTGGCGAAACTGGCGAGTTAGCTGTATCGGGGCCACAGGTGATGCAGGGATATTGGAACAAACCAGAAGAGAACAAGCAGGTCTTCCGTCAGATTGATGGAAAACGCTTCTTCCTCACCGGTGACATCGGACACATGGACAAAGAGGGTTTCACTGTAATCTCTGACAGAAAGAAGGACATGGTCAATGTAGGTGGTCTGAAGGCATATCCGCGAGAGATTGAGGATATACTCTATGAACATCCCAAGGTGCAGATGGCTGCGGTCATTGGTGTACCGAGGAAGGAGGATCGAAGCAACGAGTTTGTCAAGGCCTTTATAGTCCTCAAGCCCGGAGTCGAGGCAACACCCGATGAGTTCATCGAGTGGTCGAAGGACAAGATGGCTGGCTACAAACGACCCAAGGAAGTCGAGTTTGTCGCCTCGCTGCCGCTCACTAATGTTGGAAAGGTCCTGAGAAGAGAACTACGGACCAAGGAATTACAGAAGAGAGGCTTGGCGTAGACTGGACTAGCGGGAGATCCTTCTCCCGCATTCTTCTTTTTTGATTCCTCAAGACATATGAGGGACTGTAGCAATATCCTAGTGGTAGGTAGTGATTAGACATCACAGCGATTCGCTACCGAGAGAGGAGATGAAGTGAGTTGGATGATGTATACTGGCGGTCAGGCGTTGCATGGCCAAAACGTGCTAGAAAGACCCTGGACTATCCAAAGGAACCCCTATTCGCCATGTTGGATAGGGCGGCTGAGAAGAGCGGAAACTCACCCTACACTGTATTCATGGGAAAATCACAGACATATAGCGAAGTGAGAGAACACGCAGACAGGATAGCCAATTTCCTCACCAGCAAGGGAATCAAGGGAGGAGACAAGGTCGCCATCTTTCTCCCTAATGTGCCCCACTTCCCTGCCGTGTTCTTTGGTGCACTCAGGGCAGGGGCAAAGGTGGTGACATGTAATCCATTATACAAGGCCGGCGAGCTGAATTACCAGCTGAAGGACACTGGTGCACGCATAGTGTTTGCATTGGATCATCCAACCTTCACACCAATATGCTATGAGGCTATCAAGGGCACTGATGTCCATACCGTTGTTGTATGTAGCGTAAAGCCATTCCTGTCCAAAGTGAAGGCAGTGCTGGGAGGACTTCTCGGGAAGATACCAAAGAGCCCATACTACGAAAAAGACAAGACCGTCTTCTATGAACAGATTCTATCCACATATGAGCCCAAGGCGCCTCAAGTCACCATCGACCCAATGGACACAGCAGTTCTGATCTACACTGGGGGAACAACAGGAAACCCGAAGGGTGCTGAACTGACCCACCATAATATGACATCAAATATACTGCAGATAGCAGAGTGGGTCTATTTGGAGGAGGAGGATGCAGAGAGATCGGGCGGCGTCAGGTATGGAGAAGAGGTCTTTGTCGGGGCAATACCCTGGTATCACAGCTATGGCCTCACGCTGACAATGCTTATGGCCACATGGCTCGGAGGAAGACTGGTATGCATTCCTGATCCTAGATCTGGAAAGCCGCCTCTGTCCGATCTGCTGAGCGAGCTGTCAAAAACCAAGGGAACTGTCTTGAACTGTGTGCCCGCACTCTATGCCGGTATCGCAAATCATCCCAATGTCGGAAAATACGATTTGTCGTCGGTCACGATCTGCAGTTCAGGAGCTGCACCACTGCCACCAGAAGTTGCCAAGGCTTTCGAAGCAGTGACAGGTACACTTCTCTTTGAGGGGTATGGACTCACTGAAACTTCACCAGTGACCCACATTAATCCAACGAACAGCAGATATCGCAAGTTCGGCTCGATAGGCCTCCCAATCTCAGACACAATCTGCAAGATAGTTGACATGGAAACAGGGACGCGAGAGATGCCAATTGGTGAGGTTGGCGAGATCGCAGTCCACGGCCCACAAGTCTTCAAGGGATACTGGAAGAAGCCCGATGAAACTGCGAATGTGATACGGACGTTTGGCGGGAAGCGTTTCTTCCTGACAGGCGATATTGGTAGAATGGACGAGAATGGATACACCTTCATCAGCGATAGAAAGAAACAGATGATCAATGTCGGTGGTATGAAGGCATACCCACGGGAAATCGAGGACATACTGTTCACCCATCCGAAGGTACAGATGGTAGCAGTTATAGGAATCCCCCGTGAAGAGGATCGCAGCAATGAGTTCGTCAAAGCGTACATTGTATTGAAAGATGGTGAGAGAGCAACACCTGAGGAGTTCATTGAGTGGGCGAGAGATAAGATGGCAGGTTATAAGCGTCCTAGAGAGGTTGAGATTGTAGCCAGTCTGCCTATGAGTAATGTTGGGAAGGTGCTGAGAAGAGAACTGCGCGATGCCGAGCTCAAGAAGAGAGGTTACACATAAGTCAACTTCAATCACAATAAGAAACATAGGTACAGCCTGTGCTGGGTCAGATTGGCTGGCGTTCGTACATTTCGTTTATTAGTGAGTTGTGACTAAGAATGTGAACTATCACTCTAATCGATTAGAGGAGAGGTGAACGATATGGCTGGGTCGTGGAAGAGAATTGGTGCCTATTTGGGAATACTTGGTGGAATCATTTTCATCATTACAACGTTCATAGCAATGCTGACATATCCGGGAGGATACTCATTCTTAGAGAACTACTTCAGTGAGCTTGGGTTGACAGTAATAAATAGTCAACCATCAATGCTGAACTATGTTCTGTTCAATATCGCATGTACAAGTGCTGCAGTCTGCCTAGTGCCGTTTGTATTCGCGATGCGCACAGTATTCACAGAAACTGGGGTGCTGAAGGGCTTGAGCTGGGTAGGCACCATTCTGGTGATTGCTGCTGCTCCAAACCTATCAGCCCTTGCGTTGTTTGCTGCAAATCTCTTTGGGTATGAGCATTTTCTGACGACGATGCTCTTCTTCCTACTCATAACCTTGGGAATTCTCATCTACTCAATTGCCATACTTCTCAACAAGAACTACGGGAACCTCTATGCTCTGATTGGGTTCGTAGTCGTAGTGATCTGTTTCCTTCACGTCGGAGCTTTCTTCAGCTCAGCATTTGACATGTTTGGAACAGCTCTATGGCAGAAACTATCAGTCTACGCGCTGATTCTGTGGTCGGCATTTCAGGGATACAGACTCCTGAAGGTAATTGATGGAAAGGCTGAATAACTCCATGGAGATACAAAGGGACCAGATCTTGGGTAGCCACCGCGAGGGTAAAACGGAGGCTCAGCCAGACTTTCCAGAACCCGACTTCTTGTGGCTCTTACCCAACTCAATGTAGAGCTGTGCACCGGTCATGAAACTCTCGCGAAGCGCTTCAGAGACCTCCTTCACAACTTTTCCGGGAATGCCCATGACAAGACTTCCATCCGGAATGACCGAATTATTGGTCACGACAGAACCAGCTCCGATGACACAGTCATTGCCAACCTCGGCACCATCAAGAACAATAGAACCCATCCCTACGACTGCACGGTCTCCAATCTTGCATGCGTGTATCACACAGTTATGACCAGCTGTCACATAATCACCAATGATAGTGGGATGCATGAATGTGGTGTGTACTGTGGCATTGTCCTGAATCGACGTGCCTTTTCCAACCCGTATGTAGTTCATGTCAGCTCGAAGCACAGCAAACTCCCAAATGCTTGAATCAGCACCGACCTCAATGTCACCAATCAGAGAGGCTCTGGGAGATATGTACGCTTCAGGGTCAACCCTTGGTTTCTTACCATTGAACTCGTAGAGACCCATAGTATTCCACCTAAGACGGCAACTGGCGCTCAGTGCCTTTAAGAGTGTTGTCATGGAAATGGCGCCAGAACACATTTTACATCCTGTTGTGTCTACAATTGATGGGAGGCATAACAGTGATTCTATTGGATCCCAATAACCTCACTCGCAAATACTCGGATGCTGAATCGAAGAATATAATGAAGAAGACCGTCCAGTTCTTTGAGAACAAGGGAAAAGTCGCCCTCAAGAATGATGACCATGAGAGAGTCTGGTACCAAGACTTTCTAGACTTCGTGAAGAAGAATGAGATTTTCTACAAATTACTCACGCCTAGTAAGTATGGTGAGAAGGGATGTAGATGGGACACATGGCGGAACATGGAGTTCAATGAGATACTGGCATTCTATGGTCTTCACTATTGGTACACCTGGCAGGTCTCAATTCTCGGTCTTGGGCCGATTTGGATGAGCAAGAATGAAAAGGCGAAGAAGAAGGCAGCGAAATACCTCAAGCAGGGGGAAGTCTTTGCATTTGGCTTGAGCGAGAAGAATCATGGTGCAGACCTCTACTCATCTGAGATGAGTCTCAAGGTACTAGGAGACGGCAAATACATTGCTAATGGCTCCAAGTACTATATCGGGAATGGAAACGTCGCGCGAATGGTCTCGGTCTTCGGAAAGACAGATGTTCCCTCAGACCCTGAGAATGCCAACTACGGTAACTATGTCTTCTTTGCCGCAGACTCTCAGCATCCAAACTACGAGTGTGTCAGAAATCTGGTGAATGTGCAGTCATACGTTGCTGAGTACAAACTCAACGACTATCCTATTTCAGAGGCAGATATTCTATCCAAGGCGAGAGAGGCTTGGGACTGCACACTGAACACTGTCAATGTAGGCAAGTTCAATCTCGGATGGGGATCGATTGGTATCTGTACACATGCTCTCTACGAGGCCATCAATCATGCATCCAACAGATACCTCTACGGAAAATATGTTACCGAGTTCTCGCATATTCGACAGTTCTTCACTGATGCATATGCCCGATTAGTCGCCATGAAACTCTTTGCCCTCAGAGCTGGGGACTACATGAGGACTGCATCTCTAGAAGACAGACGCTATATCCTCTACAACTCTCTCGTGAAGATGAAGGTCACGAGTGAAGGCGAAAAGGTGATTGACCTCTTGTGGGACATCATTGCGGCACGTGGCTTTGAAGGGGAAACCTACTTCTCAATGGCAGCAAGAGATATTCGTGCGCTGCCAAAGCTCGAGGGAACAGTTCATGTCAACATGGCACAGATCATCAAGTTCATGCCAGCATACTTCTTCATTCCTCAGGAATACCCGGTTGTGGGTACAATATCTGAGCCAAAGGATGATGAGTTTCTCTTCAATCAAGGTATCACAAAAGGCCTGAGCGGTATCAGATTCCATGACTATCGAGCTGTATACGACACGGTAGACCTGCCCAATGTGAACATCTTCAAGAAACAGGTTGAGGTGTTCAATGAGTTCATGACTGAAGCAACACCTGATGAGAAACAGGGCGAGGACCTTGATTTCATACTGAATGCAGGAGAGCTGTTTTCCTTAGTGGTCTATGGGCAACTCATAATTGAGAATGCCAAGATCTACAAGATATCGGACTACTTGCTCGATCAGATTTTTGATCTCATGGTTCGTGACTTCTCAAGGTATGCCCTCCAGATGTATTCGAAACAGAGCACTACAGAGAAACAGCAGGAGATACTGCTGAGGATGATTATGAAGCCCCATGTAGACAGGGAGAGGTATGAGGCAATTATCAAGGAAGTCTATTCGTTGAATGGAAGATATGAGATGCGCAAGTAGATCATGACCGTCCGACTCTTGTTTCTTCGATAATAGCAAATAGCCAGGCTTATCACCAACTGGATGTTGAATCAAGATGCCGGTTATGCCGTTCCATATCCACTTGCATTTCTATTCTCCAGGGCAGACGAGCATCTATCCCTGCCTGGATTAATCGTTGGCTCAGTCATACCTGACATTGAAGTCCCATTTATGGGGATGTTCTTTGCCAGTCTTCCAGACCATCTCTTCTTGCACGGCCTTCTTGATGCTTTGACGATTGGAACTCTGCTTGCGGCTGCCATTACACGTTTTCTGTACACACCGATTGTGTCGCATGTCTTCGGGGTTGAGAGAGATGAACTGAACTAGGTATGTCGAGTAGGTCCCTGGATGGCAGTATCTTGTTTCCTTGGAGTGACAACACATTTGGTGCTTGACTTTCCGATGCACTGGTATAATTCTATTCTCTGGCATTGGGCAAATCCGTATCACACTATTGGTTCGCTATTTCTCTTGTTTATGCCGATCTTTGATATCTGGGCTGCTTATTTGAATGCCAGTACAATCATGCATGTTGGGCCATGCCCCAGATATAGAAGCGC